>ERZ773187.53-NODE-53-length-108595-cov-26.003132_pt1 | contig 108595 bp, 83 predicted proteins | sample MGYA00511242_ERZ773187 | MGnify/ENA primary metagenome ERZ773187 (study PRJEB29015, sample SAMEA2737744) | human gut metagenome | biome: human gut; feature: human-associated habitat; material: faeces | place: China | collected 2012 ...
GTGAGATTGTAGCGAATCATCTAGCATATACATTTGTATATGTTTTTAGTAGCAGATGATGATCACATGAAAATCTTATATGAACTATCTTGGTTATGGGAAACGCTGGGCATTGCACTTGTGGCTGCGGCTGTCTGTGTGGCTTGCGCCACGCTGATCTGCAAGGCAGCGAAGAAAAAGTTCGGCAAAAAGGTGTTGGCAGTCATAGGGGCTGCGGCATTTGTGGGCGCGATTCTGGCGATCATTCTGATCGCCCGGACACCGATGCCGCTTTGATAGGACGGAGGATTGAATAATAAAAGGTCGGGGTCAGACCCCGGGCAAACTTTCACCTGTGAGAAGTGTCAAGGTTTTCTAATCACCACATGAATATAAATTGACAAAATGACTATAATGACTACAATGATTATAATGGTGATTAGGAAAACTACAGGAGGTGCCTTATGACATTTATTGAGAGCGAAACTATCGAACTCAAGTCTTCGGTTGTTGCAGACCTTTGCAAAGAGGTGATTGCCTTTGCTAACACAAGAGGCGGCACTCTTTACATTGGTGTTGAGGACAATGGTACGGTGATTGGTGTGGATAGTGCCGACCGTGTTACCTTGCAAATAGATAATATGGTTCGGGATTCCATCAAACCTGATATTACGATGTTTGTCCACTACGAGACACAGGTGATAAATGATAAACAAATTATCGCCGTGACCGTTCAGGAGGGTACAGACCGTCCCTATTATCTGGGCAGTAAGGGATTAAAGCCCAGCGGCGTGTATGTCCGCAATGGTACATCTACAGATCCTGCCTCTGATACCGCCATTCGAAAAATGATTAAAGAAACCGATGGCGACAGTTTTGAAACCATGCGCTCTTTGGAGCAGAATTTGTCATTTCAGGCAGCTGAAGCACAGTTTGCCAAGAGGAAGGTTCCCTATGATGCTGCTAAGATGCAGACTTTGGGAATGGTTTCCTCGGACGACATTTACTCCAATGTAGCGTTGCTTCTGTCCGAACAATGTCCGAGTACCATCAAGGCTGTAACCTTTGCCGGTGTTGATCAGAGCGTATTCCAAGATAGACGTGAGTTTACCGGTTCGTTGTTTCAGCAGATGGAGGATTTGTATGCCTATCTCGATCTGCACAATCAAACCAAGGCCACATTTGAGGGACTATACCGAACTGATACCAAAGATTATCCAGAGGACGCGCTGAGAGAAACATTGATGAATTCTCTGGTGCATAGAGATTATTCTTTTAGTGCCAGCACCCTTGTCAGTATCTATGATGATCGAATCGAATTCGTATCCGTGGGCGGTCTGCCTGCCGGAATCACTTTGGATGACATTATGCTAGGACTTTCCGTTTGCAGAAATCCGAAATTAGCAACTATCTTCTATCGCTTACAGCTGATTGAAGCTTACGGAACCGGTATGCCCAAAATCATGAAAGCATACGCAGGCACAGGGGTAGAACCTAAAATTGAAGTGACAAACAACGCTTTCAAAATTACACTCCCCAATAGAAATGCCGTTAAGGCAACTGATAGCGTGCCTAATGAACGTAAATCCAATGAAGAAAAGATTCTGGACTTGATTGCCCAAAACGGCTATGTAGTGCGTAGCGATGTGGATCAACTGTTGGATGTCAGCCAAACAACGGCCAGCCGTATTCTAAAACGCATGATTACAGACGGCTTGATCTATCAGGACGGAAGCGGCAGAAAAACAAAATACAGAAAAGGTTAATCGTTTGCAACAACTGGCTTAAAACCCAGGGGTCAGACCCCGGGCAAAACCCATCCAAAGGTTTGTCCCCTTATAGAAAAAGTTCATTTGATTTCTGAACGGAACAGGCTTTCTTGATAGCTGATGCCACAACAGAAACCGTTACCTTGTTAAGGCTGCGTGCATGAACAGGGCAGATTGAGACACATCTCATACAGGAAATGCACTTGGATTTATCGGTGACCTTGCCATTGTCCTTGGAAATCGCCTGAGCAGGACACTTCTCCGCGCACAGACCGCAATTTGTGCAATGAGAATCAGCAGAGGGAACAAATCCGCTGCTGGATTTTTTGTAAGGACGCTTGCCGGGAATGGCGGGAACTGCCAGGGAGCCGGATAGTGCTTTTTCAAAAATTTTGGTACCGAATGCAGAGAGTTGTTTGCAGTCTTCTGCATTGGGACGACCTGCGGCATATTCGTGAATAATTGAATGTTCTGCAATGGCAGAAATGGCGGCAATCACCTGAAAGCCAGCGGCATTTGCAGTATCCTCCATTTGAACAAGCGTACTCCCATAGGCGCGATTTCCATATACTGCCACAAGAACGCACTTCGCGCGATTTCCATTGATCTGAGCAAAACGATCAATTGCCAGCTGTGGGGCTACATCACCAAAAGACGGCATGGCGACAAGCACCAGTGAATCGGATTCAATGAAGAACGATGCAAAATCTGTGGAGGTAGATGAAAGATCAATCGTCTGGACTCCCGGCCAGTTCTGAGTGATTGCAGCGGCGACTTTTTCGGTTCCGCCAGTGGGACTGAAAAGAATCTGATAGCACTTCATTATAAACACTCCTTTGTTGTAAAAAATAGAATTACAATATTAATATCAGTATAGCAGTCGTGAGGTGTCGTGTCAATATTTACAGCAGGAGGGTACTATGTTAATATGAAAGTGGAGGGCAAAGATTATGCATGTCAGTAACAAATGTTCGATTGCAATTCACTGTTTGATCTTTATCCATGAATATGGAACAGAGAATAAAGTGACGAGCGAACTGCTGTCGCTTTCTACCGGCTGCAATCCGGTGACAATCAGGGGTATTCTCAGTGCGCTGAAAAAAAGCGGTGTTCTGTATGTGAAGTCCGGTACTGGCGGTGCGACTCTTGCAGCAGAACCCGAAGATATAACACTTTATCGGATTTGTACAGCAGTGGAACCGGATGCCATTGACAAAATGATCGGTATTCATTCGTCACCATCACCGTTTTGCCCTGTGGGCAGGAAGATTCGGTCAGTGCTGGATGATACCTACGAAGAGTTGAAAACAGATGTGATTGCCAGCATGACATCCATTACGCTGGATAAGATTCTTGCCGATTATCACGATAAACAGCAGAAGAGTCAATGAAATATTTCTTTGAAGCCGGGGTGGGGAAGCATCCCGGTTTTTCTTTGGCAGGAACTGCCGTTAAAGCATCCGGAACGGATGCGCAACCCGATGCCGCAGGCAGCGTTCTATGGGGATTGGGGAGTTTCCCCAACAAGCAGAAAATCGCTTTCGTGTCACGAAAGCCCTGCTTGCAGAAGAGTGGATTCTAAAAAAATCGTTCAAAATTTGGAAGAACTTTCGATTGATTTTGTTCGTTTCTTGGAGTAGAATATAAATGAGAAATTTTAACTTGCTGCGAGTGACTTTAGATATCAAAAAGAGGTTCCGTATGGATTTCATGACGATTAAGCAGGCTTCTGAAAAATGGGGAATCTGCACAAGGAGAGTACAGACATTATGCACGGAAGGGCGAATTGATGGTGCCGAGCGTTTAGGCCATCAGTGGGTCATTCCTATTAACGCTGAAAAGCCGAAGGATGCCAGAATCAAAAGCGGCAGATACATTAAAACAAAATCCGGAAATGGAGAGAACGAAGATGGAAAGAAAACCGTATAGTGCCGGAGCAGTGAAATTTTCGTTCTGGTTCATGGAATTTCGGAAAACCGTGCAGTTTTTGAGCGAGGGCAAGAGCTTTGCAGACATTAAAAAGTTGAATGAAGAGACAAACATCTATGGCGCACCGACAAAACTGCGAGCGCAGCAGATTTATTCTACAGTAACAGCTCGTATCAAGACGTTAGACGAAAGCTTTTATCCAATTTTTATGAGCAGTGATCTTGCCACACAGAAGTTATTTGTGCTGACTGCGGCTCTTTTACATGACACGCTGTTCTTTGATTTTGTGTATGAAGTGGTGCGGGAAAAAATGATTCTTGGTTCCGATGAACTGACGGATGCGGATATCCGGATATTCTTCAAAAACAAGCAGGAACAGAGTGAGAAAGTGGCTTCTTTTCAAGATTATACGCTGCGCCGTCTCGGGTCCTGCTATAAAACACAGCTTTATGAAGCAGGACTTTTAGAAAGCAACCGGGCAAACAGCACAAGAAAAATACTAAAGCCAATTCTTGATATTGCATTTGAACATTGGCTTTATGACCATGATCTTGGCATCATGGTAAAAACACTGACGGGGGTAAGATGAAATGGATTTAAGCCAAAGACTGGATGAAATGGAGCTTGCAATCCATAAGCCGTCTTTCCGAAAAGGAACAGGCCGCGCAAATGAGGTCAACTATTGGGTGTTTGATTATCCACCGGAAAAGGAACTGGAAGTTCGGGAGCGCGTAGAGTATCTGAAAAATAAGAACGACCGGGGCGATGATGATTTTGAGCTTGTGGTCTTTGACCTGTATGATATCATCATTGACTTTTTGGAAAAGAAAAACTTCATGGAAAAGTGCTATGACTTTGAAAAAAAGCGAGGAATCGAGCGTATCGTCAAAGCAGTGACCAACTCCATGAAGGTGAATGACGATGACAGCTTGATCGTGCAATATATCAAAGAACATACGCCGGAGAATGCAGTCGTGTTCCTAACCGGTATCGGCAAGTGCTATCCGATTTTGCGTTCCCACAAGGTGCTTAACAACTTGCATCAGGCGTTTGTGCGCTGCCCGGTCGTGATGTTCTTTCCGGGAACCTATAATGAGCAGGAGCTGATCCTGTTCAATGAGATTAAAGACGATAACTATTACCGGGCATTCCGACTGGTAAAGTAATGGATGGAGGACACAGTTATGCAGATCAAGGACATGTTCCGAAAGAAAATTGACCGTGAGATACAGGGCGTTATCATTGTCGGTCAGGGTGAAGAAACGAATGTGGCGCAGGAGCTGGAAGAGTATGTTGTGACCCGTGAGCTTCAGCGTCATTTTGCGGATTTCTTTGCAGCATATAAAAAAGGTATTCAGGGAACCACACCGAAAATGGGTGTCTGGATTTCCGGCTTCTTTGGAAGTGGTAAATCTCATTTCCTGAAAATCCTGTCCTATCTGCTTCAGAATAAACAGGTCGGAGACAAACATGCCATCGACTACTTTATCGAGGATCAGAAGATTACCAATCAGATGGTGCTGGCAGATATGCAGCTGGCAGCAAACACCCCATCGGACGTAATTCTTTTCAATATTGATTCCAAAAGCGATTCTAATGGCAAAGAAAATAAAGATGCCATTGTGAACGTATTCCTGAAGGTTTTCAATGAGATGCAGGGCTTCTGCGGTTCCATGCCGCACCTTGCTGACCTGGAGCGCAGGCTTTCCGAGGAAGGACGTTTTGAAGAGTTTAAGGAAAAGTTTGAAGAAGAGTATGGCGATCCGTGGGAAAGCTCTCGTCAGGACTTCGATTTCATTCAGGATTCCGTTGTCGATGTTCTTTCTGACATGGATTTCATGAGCGAATCAGCTGCCCGTAACTGGTGCGAGAAAGCAACCGAGAGCTACCAGATCAGCATTGAGGATTTCGCCAAGCGTGTAAAGTCCTATATTGATAAAAAAGGGAACAACCATCATGTTGTCTTCCTTGTGGATGAGATCGGCCAGTACATTGGTGATGATTCTAAGCTGATGCTGAACCTTCAGACAGTGACGGAAGAACTGGGCAAGGAATGCATGGGCAAGGCTTGGGTAATCGTAACGAGCCAGCAGGATATCGACTCCATTACCAAGGTGAAGGGTAACGACTTCTCCAAGATTCAGGGACGTTTCGATACACGTCTTTCTTTGTCCTCTGCCAATGTGGACGCTGTTATCAAAAAGCGTATTCTGGATAAGACAGAGACCGCAGCACAGAGCCTGCGTCTGCTTTATGACCAGAAAGCAACCATCATCAAAAATCTGATTGTCTTCAACGACGGCGTGGAGAAAAAACTGTACGCCAACGCAGAAGATTTTGCAGAGGTTTATCCTTTTGTTCCGTACCAGTTTAATTTGCTTGCCAGCGTGCTGACCAGCATCCGTACCCACGGTGCATCCGGTAAACACCTGTCCGAAGGTGAACGCTCCATGCTGGCTCTGTTCAAAGAATCTGCCATGCAGCTGATGGACGATGAGATGGGAGCCATCGTGCCGTTCTATCGGTTTTATGATGCGTTGGAAAACTTCCTCGACCACAGCCACAGCAGCGTGATCATCCGCGCTTATGATAACAGCTACATCAACCCGGAAAAGAAGGAAAAAGATGTCTTTGCCATCAATGTGTTGAAGACCCTTTTCCTGATTAAATATGTTCTGGAGATCGAAGCCAACGTGGACAACATCGTCAGCCTGATGATTACCAGCATTGACGATGATCGTATTTCTTTGAAGGCACAGGTGGAGGATGCACTGAAAGTGCTGATGCGCCAGATGCTGATCCAGAAGAATGGCTCCATCTATGTATTCCTGACCGATGAGGAACAGGAAATTAACAACGAAATCGAAAAAGAAAATGTGGAGATGCCGGAGGTCATCACGAAGATTGCGGAGATGATCTATGAGGACATTTTCTCCAGCAAGAAGTATCAGTACCCCAGCTTTGGCGGACGGTATGCGTTCTCCTTCAATCAGACAGTGGATGACCGCCCCTATAAGGCAAACCAGAATTACGATATCGGCCTCCGTGTGCTGACCCCGTGGTATGAAGGCGGCACCGATGATGGTACGCTGCGCCTGCTCTCCGGCCAGGGCAAGGAAGTCCTTGTGGTTCTGCCGAATGATGATGCGTTCCTGACGGAAATGCGGGCATACTTGAAAATTGAGCGGTTCCTGCGCAAGAATACCTCTGTGCAGCTTGCCAAGTATGAGACCATTAAGGAAGCAAAGCGCGTGGAGATGCGGGAACGCAACGGTAACGCCAAGCTTTATCTGACGGAAGCTCTGAAAGATGCTACCATCTATGTCAATGGCGATGTGCTGCACACCTCCGGTAAGGAAGTGACCAGCCGTATCAACGAGGCTATCGGCCGACTGGTGCAGACGGTTTACCACAAGCTGTCCTACATCGACGCAGCGATGGGCGAAGCAGACATCCGGAAGATGTTCAAGACCAGCAATCAGCTGTCACTGGCACTGGGAGATACCGGAGAGTCCAATGTTCACGCACTGGATGATGTGCTGCAATTCGTGGCAGCTAACTCCCGGATGCACATGAAAACTTCTATGAAAACCATCAAGGATCGCTTTATGAAAGCACCCTATGGCTTTGTGGAAGATGACATCCATTGGCTGGTGGCACGTCTCTTTAAGCGTGGAGATCTGTCCTTTACGGTCAATGGTGAGAGCGTCAATCTGAACAACCGTTCCGAAGAAGAAATCATCGGATATATCACGAAGAAGCAGTTCGTGGATAAGCTGCTGACGGAAGTGCGCGTTCGTGTGCCGGAAAACCAGAAAAAGGCCGTCCGCACCGTGATGAAAGAGCTGTTCAAGGTGGCACCGCCTGCCGATGACGAAGATACCATCATGAAGAACTTCCAGCATTACTGCGAGAATCGAATCACCGAGATTGAGCGGCTGAAACCGAAATATGAGAATTACACCTATCCCGGAAAGGAACTTCTGGAAAAGGGCAAGAAGCGGCTTTCCGCACTGGTGCAGATTCAGGCACCGCTTGAATTCTTTAAGACCGTATTTGACGAGCAGGACGATCTGATGGATTTTGGCGAGGACTATGAGCCTATCCGTGATTTCTTTGGCAGTGAGCAGCTGACCATCTTCACTCGTGCGCTGGATATGCTGAATATCTACGAGGACAGTAAGACCTACATCGTGGATGCAGAACTGGAAGACGTGGTGGCCAAGATGCGCACCATCGTCCGGATGCCGAAGCCCTACAAGGAGATTCCGAAGCTGCCAGAGCTGCGCGAGAAGTTTATGAACTGCTATATGCGCATTCTGGAAGAGCAGGCAGAGCCGGTCAAAGATTCCATCAATCAGGATCGGAACCGTGTCTTTGAAGTGCTGAACATCAAGCCCTATAAGGATGCGAAGTTCAACCGTTATCTGGAACTCTTTAAGGAGATCATGGACGGTGCGGAGCACTGCAACAATGTTTCCACTTTGCGCAGTTATGCAGATAAGGCGGAGGCACTGAAGCTGCGCCTGCTCAATGAGATGAACGCAGAGGATATCCGTCTTGTGCAGGAAGCTGCGGCAAAGGCCGAGGCAGAGCGCAAGCGTCAGGAAGAAGAGGCGAAAAAACGCGGCGAGACCGTGAAACCGGCAGAAAAGGTCGCAGAACCGCAGCCGGTATATAAGGTGCGCACCACGAAGAATGTTTCCATCAAGACGGTTGCCAAGACTGCATCGTGGCGGCTGGAGAGCAAGGATGATGTTGATAAATACCTTGCTGCATTGCGCGAAAACCTGCTGAAAGAGATGGACGAAGACACAATCGTCAACATTGAACTGTAAAGGAGGAATCTTTTTGTCAATAAGTCAAATTGAAAGTAAGATAAAGTCATTGCAGTCTGAAATTGGACGGTTAAATAAAGCGTATACAGATGAGGCTAAAAAGGAATGCGGATATTTAGCATCAGCTAGTAGGACACAAAAATCAATAACAAAGAATACTTCGCCGAGTATGTTAAAGACAAAGTTGAAATCAATATCATCCGATAGTGAAAAAGCGGAGAAGTCAAGAAAGAAGCAGGCAGAACTGCAAGAGAAAGCGGCGAAAAAGAAGACAGAGTTGGCAAAACAGCAGGCTCTGTTACAGAAGGAACAGGATAAAGTATTTCAGGAAATGACCAAAAGGCAGAATGAGGCTTTGAATAATCAACGGAAATTAGTTGAGGAGACAGAAAAAATGCAGGAGGAGATTGGAACGAAAGAATATGATTTCTTTATTTCCCATGCATGGGAAGATAAAGAAACCGTAGCAAAACCGCTTGCGGATGCTCTTATAGCTAAGGGCGCAAAGGTGTGGTTAGATAAGTACGCCATGCAAGTTGGGGATAGTTTGCGTCAGTCCATTGATGATGGTTTAGTGCATTCACGGTATGGTATTGTTGTACTATCGGAAATTTATTTCAAAAAATTTTGGACAGGAAAAGAATTGAATGGCCTTTTTGCAAAACAGGAAGAGGGAAGAAAAGTGATTCTTCCGGTTTGGCACAATGTGTCAAAAGATACGGTCAAGCAATATAGCCCGATTCTGGCAGATATGGTGGCGTTGAAGACAGCAGACTTTACGATAGATGAGCTGGCAGAGCAGTTTATCCAGCTTATTCAATAAGAGGAATAGAAAATGAACAAGACAGCCATAAAGAATTTTGCGATCTGGGCGCGGAATAAGCTGATTGCAGATGTCAGCTATGATGCCCGCCTGATCGGTATTACGGAGGACGGCATTGTAAAGCCATTGCCGCAGAGCTTCGGCGTCACTCAGTTCTTCGATATCGGCACCACAGAACCGTATTCGATTTCCGGCGAGGCCGTGCGCCAGCGTGACAAGCTGGTGGAGGTCATCCGGCAGAAGGAAAAGGATACCGACTACAAAACCGCATATCAGTATGTGATCGAGGAGATTGCCTATACATGGTTCAACCGCCTGATCGCTATTCGCTTCATGGAGGTCAATGACTATCTGCCTTCCCATATTCGAGTGCTTTCTTCCGAGAGCGGAAAGTTGGAGCCAGATCTGGTCACGACACCGTTTGACGCAGAGCTTCCCTTCACTGCGGAGGAAGAAGCTCAGATTTTCCAGTTGAAGCAGGACAACAAGCTGGACGAAGTGTTCCGCATCCTGTTCCTGAAACAGTGCAACGCCCTGAACGAGATTTTGCCAGCGCTGTTTGAAAAGACAAAGAACTACACCGAGCTGCTGCTCAGCTTGTCCGTTATTGACCAGGATGGTGTAGTCTATCACCTGATTCACGATATCCCGGAGGATGACTTCAACATCGAGCGCGGCGGTCAGGTGGAAATTATCGGCTGGCTGTACCAGTATTACAACACTGAGCCGAAGGCCGCTGCTTTTGCCAAAAGCGGCAAGATCACCAAAGAGGAAATCCCTGCCGTGACTCAGCTGTTCACCCCGGACTGGATCGTTCGCTATATGGTAGAGAACAGCCTGGGCCGTCTGTGGGTGGAAGGACATCCGGACTGCGGCCTGAAAGAAAACTGGAAATACTATCTGGAAGAAGCACAGCAGGAGCCGGAGGTGCAGGCAAAACTCTCGGAAATTCGTAAAGAGTACGCTGCCCTGAATCCGGAAGACATCAAGCTCATCGACCCCTGCATGGGTTCTGGCCATATCCTCGTATACGCTTTTGATGTGCTGATGCAGATTTACGAGAGTGCCGGTTACAGCCAGCGTGATGCCGCAAAGAGCATTCTGGAACACAACATCTACGGTCTGGACATTGATGACCGTGCCTATCAACTGGCGTATTTTGCAGTGATGATGAAAGCACGGCAGTACAACCGCCGTATTTTGAACGGTGAAAACAGCTGCCATGTCTATGCCATTCAGGAAAGCAACAACATCAACCGTGCGCACCTGAAATATTTCGGCGCAGGAATGGACGATATTGAGAAGAACGCCGCCAAGATGCAGCTGGAAGGTCTGCTGGACACCCTGACCGATGCCAAGGAGTACGGCTCTATCCTGAATGTGGAGAGCTACAACTGGGATTTGCTGCGTCGGTTTGTGGCAGCTGAGGATACCGACGGTCAGATCAGCATGGACAGCGTGGGCGTGGAAAAAACTGCCGAGCAGCTGGACCGGCTTATTGATATCGGCGAGACGATGGCACGGAAGTATTGGGTTACCTGCACGAATCCGCCGTATGCCGGAACCAGCAATCTGAGCGCAAATGTCAACAACTTTGTCAAGAAGAATTACCCGGACAGCAAGGCTGATTTGTTCGCTGTGTTTATCGAGCGTTGCCGTCATATGACTGTCGACAATGGTTTTCAGGCAATGATTACGCAGCACAGCTGGATGTTCCTGTCCAGCTTTGAAAAGCTGCGGGAAAAGATAATGCTCACCGAGACGGTCAATATGGCACACCTCGGAGCAAGAGCCTTTGAAGAAATAGGCGGTGAAGTAGTGCAGACTACATCGTTTGTACGCTGTGCAAACCATGTGAATGGTTATAAAGGTACTTATTGTCGCTTGATTGAGCCTACTTCTCAGCAGGGAAAAGAAGATATGTTCCTTGCAGAGGAAAATCGCTATACTGCAAATCAAGATGACTTTGTAAAAATACCGGGAGCACCGATTGCATACTGGATTGGTCAGAATGTGTTTCGTGTCTTTTCAGAAAAGTGTGTGCGCAATTATGCAGAGCCGCGTCATGGAATGTCAACAGGAAATAACGATTTGTGCCTTAAAGTATGGTTTGAAATTAGTGAAGATAAAGTTTGTTTTGATGCGGGTAGCTTAGATGAATTCGATTTATCAAAATGTAAATATGCTCCCTATAAAAAGGGCGGATCTTTTAGGCTATGGTACGGCAACAATGATTATGTAATTGCGTATGATAAGAAATCACGCCAAGTTATGGAAAAACTATCGGGATATCGGTCTTCGAGTACTGGCTTCTTCTTTAAGCCATCTATAAATTGGTCTGATGTTAGCACGTCCGCATTTGGAATGAGAGTATCACCAAAGGGATTTGCTTTTGATGGTCGTGGTGCATCGATGTTTTGTGATAGCAATATAATGCTGTATATTGCGGCATTATTGGCCTCAAAATTTACAACATATATTCTGAATATTTTGAATCCGACGTTGACATTTAATATTGAAAATGTTGCGGCTATTCCTGTAATTATTGATGAAAGCCAAAAAGGTCAAATTGAATGTACTGCTGAAGAGAATGTTCAACTTTCAAAAGATGACTGGGACTCTTTTGAAACCTCTTGGGATTTTAAGAAGCATCCATTACTCCGCAACGTTTCCACGATTTCCGAAGCCTTTACCCAGTGGCAGGCGGAATGCGATGACCGTTTTAACCAGCTGAAAGCCAACGAAGAAGAGTTGAACCGTATTTTTATCGATATTTACGGCTTGCAGGACGAGCTGACCCCGGAAGTGGAAGATAAGGATGTGACCGTGCGCAAGGCGGACTTGCAGCGGGATATCAAGAGCCTGCTCAGCTATGCCGTGGGCTGTATGTTTGGCCGCTACTCGCTGGATAGACCGGGCCTTGTGTTTGCAGGCGGCAATTTTGATGCAGTATATTGGAGGTACAAGGGACAGGCTGCATTAGATGAAAATGGCGACCCAATCGAAGGTGGATATGCAGGAATTTCCTTGGCAGAGTATCATTATCCGAAGTTCCATGATACAGATGACTGGGAAACTGCAACTTGGCTTTCGTATGAACCAGACGCCGACAACGTTATCCCTATCACCGATGAAGAATATCTGGACGATGATATCGTATCGCGCCTGTGTGCATGGCTGAAAGTGGTTTATGGTGCTGATACGCTGGAAGAAAACCTTGATTACATCGCAAAAGCCCTCGGCAATAAGGGCAGCACCAGCCGGGAGATCATCCGCAACTACTTCCTGAACGATTTCTTCAAGGATCACTGCCAGACTTATTCTGTTACCGGTTCCGGCAAGCGTCCGATCTACTGGCTGTTTGACAGCGGCAAGCAGAATGGCTTTAAGGCACTGGTTTACCTGCACCGTTATACGCCGGACACCATCGGTAACCTGCGTATCGACTACCTGCACAAGATGCAACGTGTGTATGAGTCCGAGATCAACCGGATGCAGGATATGATGGATCACAGCGAGAATGCCCGTGAGGTTGCAGCAGCCTCCAAGCGTAAGGATAAACTTGCCAAGCAGCTGAAAGAATGCCGGGAATATGATGAGAAGATCAGCCATCTGGCACTTTCCCGTATCGAGCTTGACCTCGATGACGGCGTAAAGGTCAACTACCGTAAGCTCCAGACTGCGCAGGACGGCAAGTTCTATGAGGTGCTGGCAGACAGCAAAAACATCATGGCGAAGCAACGAGGAAAAGTGTGACCGTGCTTGCATGAGTCGCACCTTGACGAGTGCCGACATCGAGGCGACAGCCGAGATGGTGAAAGAGAAGAAATGAGAGGAACAGGAGGCGTTTGCAATGATTTTGTACCACGGAAGCAATGTTATCGTAGAACAGCCGAAACTTATCCGGCAAAATCGCTATCTGGACTTCGGTTTTGGATTTTACACCACCACTAACCGCGATCAGGCAGTGAACTTCGCTCAAAAGGTCACTGACCGCCGCAAAACAGGAGCCGCTACGCTCAATATTTATTCCGTAGAGGAAGCTGTGGCTTTCAAGGAGTGCAGCTTGCTGCGCTTTGATAGCCCAGATGAAGCATGGTTGGATTTTGTAGCTGAGAACCGTCAGGGAACCTATCAGGGAAAGCAGCATGACCTGATTTATGGTGCTGTGGCAAATGATGATGTGTACCGCACCATTACCCTGTATATGACCGGAGTGTTGGATAAGGAACAAACACTGGCGGCACTCAAGATTCGGAAATTGTTCAACCAGCTGGTGTTTGCAACCGAGAAGTCTCTGCAATACCTGCATTTTGAAGGGAGGGAGCTTGTATGAATGAAGATCAGTTCAGCGCAATGCTTGCAATCATTGTGCCGCCCATCATCGAACAGATTACAAAAAACAGCAATGTGGATGATGAAAAAGCGATTTCCCGCTTTTATCAGTCCAAGCTCTATCAGGAACTTTCGGATGAAAAATCGAAATTGTGGCACTACAGCCCGATGACGCTGTATACCATGTATCAAGATGAACTTCTGACAGGCTCCTATGATTACCCGGAGGAGGCGTGAGTGATGAGCAAAGAATCCAATTTTTTGATTTATTGCATGGAGCGGTACCGTCATTTCAAAGGGCTTTCCGGTGCAGATGTAGCAAAGACTTTTGAAGAGTATGGCATCTATGGGTATATCACAAAATATTTTGAATCACTGCACACAATGGGGGATCATTGCATCGTGCAGGATATTGACGATTATATTAGTAGCATCACAGGCAACAACCGGATCAAGGCGTAACTGCCTGTATGATATTCCCCAAAGGGCGGAATCTATCGAGTAAAGGAAATTGATATGGCAGAATTGAACCTGAAACAAATTATAGACCGCCTGAATGCGGAATTTACCGGGGAGACCCGGAAACTGGTTTTCTGGTACGATGACAAGGCAGAATTTGCCGAGGATATGGAGACAGTGGAGCTTCAGAATGCGAAGATCTACCATCTCCAGCCGGATAACCAGTTCTATACAAAGTATTTTCTGGAGCGTGTGGATAAGACCACGAATTATCTGATTTATGCACCGTTTCCGAAGCCCGATGTAAGGGACAATCATCTGGAAGACACAATGCTGTATTCCAGACGGTTCTTTGCTGACCGTGCCTCCCTGCTGTCGGTTGACCTCGGTATCGAGGAGAAGTATAAGCCGGTTATTGAGAAGCACATCAAGTTTTTCGCCAACAAAGAGCGCACTCAGCGGTTCTATGATTTGGAAATCGAAAACTTCAATGAAGAAAATATCCTTGTCGGTCTGCTAAGTGCAGTCTGCAAGGCGCGTACCTGCTCTTTTGAGGAAGTCGTGCGCATCGTGTTGACGGATGGCGAGCTGGTGGACAATGCTTTCTTGCAGGAGCTTGAAAAATACGACCTGCTGTCTGCATTCTGGCAGCTCTGTGAGCAGCATTTCGGATACACCGATACAAAACCGAGTTTGGAACGGCTGCTGGTAACACTGTTCGTTACTTATACTGGGCGATATGTGCAGGCAGAGCTTCCGGCAGCATGGAAGAGCTTTGTCTCCTACAAGTCCGGCAATATCATCGCATTTCTCGATAGTTTGATGAATAGCGTCCTGTACCGGGACAAATACGATGCTTTGTCGGCATATGTTGCCAAAGGACTGAATGTTCTTTCGGCATTTGCAGGAATGCGAGTGGACGATTTGGTGGAGTGCGACACTTTCCTTGCCGTGGATCAGGTGTTGGTAAAGTGGCTCATTGGCAGACTTGTTTCGGAAGATATCGGTGCAATCGTAAACGGATTAACCATTCCGGAACTCTGTGAAAAACGGGCTAAAATGCACTTTGGCAGAAAGACTGGGAAGACCTATCAGCTGCTTTCCAGTGCATACAGCATGGTGAAGGAAGCGGATTACCATGCCGCAGATGGCTTAAAGCCAATCATCGACCGATATCTTGCTGCGGATTACAATATGGATCAGCAGTATCGGAAATTTTACTATTATTACGACCAACTGGAGAGCACGGAAAGCTTTGAGCCGCTTCGGGAACTGGTGGAAAATATCTACACGAACGAATATCTGGCTTGCCTGCTCCCTGCCTGGAATGCTGGAATCCAGCAGGATGCCGCATTTTCGGCAATTCCATTGCAGCGTGAGTTTTACAATGCCAACCTGCGCTATACCAAAGAACGCACCGTGGTCATCATTTCGGATGCCATGCGTTACGAGGTCGGACAGGAATTGTTTGCCCGAATGCAGGATGACCCGAAATGCACGGCAAAACTTTCCGTACAACTAAGTGTCCTGCCGTCTTATACAAGGCTCGGTATGGCAGCACTTTTACCGCATAAAACACTGGAGATGACGGATGACTTCCAGGTGTTGGTAGATGGTATCCTTTGCGATAATCTGGCAGGTCGGCAGCAGGTGCTGCAAAGCTATAACCCGGATAGTGTCTGTGTACAGTTCGATGATATCAAAAATATGAAAGTGGCAGAGCTGCGAGATGTGCTGACAAAACGTCAGATCATCTATGTATACCATAATCAGATCGACGCGCGTGGAGACAAGGCAAATACCGAGGATGAGGTGTTTAATGCGTGTGAGGAAGCCATTCAGGAAATTGTGGATTTGATTCATCGAATCTCCGTCAGCGGCAACACCTATCATTTTATCGTCACTGCCGATCATGGCTTTATTTACAAGCGTGATAAGCTGACAGAAAGTGACAAGATTTCCGGGAAAAGTGCGGACAAAGCATTTGTCAATCGCAGATTTATTGTGTCCAAGGCGACACTGGAAGATGATGGCATCGACCATATGAGCATGGGACGCATTCTGGGGAACGAGGACAGCAAGGTGGTGTCCTATCCTGTCAGCAGCAATGTCTTTAAGGTGGCCGGAGGCGGTGCTAACTATGTGCATGGCGGTTCCTCACCGCAGGAAATGCTGGTGCCGGTGTTGGAGTTTAAGATGGAGCGCGGCCACATGGAAACAAAGAATGCAGAGATTGCTCTGGTCAGCATCGTCCATAAGATTACGAATCTGATCACTTCCATGGACTTTATCCAGTCGGATGCAGTCAGTGATACTGTAAAAGCGGCAAAATACCGCATTTTCTTCCTCTCGGAAGACAATGAGAAAATCTCGAACGAAAACAGCTATGTGGCGGACAGTCGTGAGGAAAATGCACAGAAGCGTATCTTCCGGATGCGTTTCACATTCAAGAATAAGAAATACGACAAGGACAAGCAGTATTACCTTGTGGTTTATGACGAAGAAAGCGGTCTGGAGCAGTGGAGGCAGCCTGTCATCATGGACATTGCCTTTGCAGATGACTTTGGATTCGGATTCTGATATAGAGGAGGCAGGAATTCCGTATGGAAATGATGGATATGGCGGCAGATGATACCCGTGAAGAACTGCGTCGGAAGCTGCGCAACAACTTTGACGGTCGGATCGTCCGCAAAGACCTGACAAAGAAAATAAAAGAAGGAGCGAATGTTCCGGTCTATGTGCTGGAGTTCCTGCTGGGTCAGTATTGTAGTTCAGACGATGAGACAATCATTGAGCAAGGCGTTCAGAATGTGAAACGTATTCTGGCAGACAATTTTGTCCGCCCGGATGAGGCTCAGAAAATTCTTTCCCAGTTGCGCAAGAACGGGAGCCATACCATTATTGATATGGTGACCGTGCATCTGGACATCAAAAAAGATTGCTTTTTTGCGGAGTTCTCTAACCTTGGCCTTACTAATGTGCCAATTACAGATGATTATCCGGAAAAATATGACCGGCTGCTTTGCGGCGGGATCTGGTGCATCGTGCAGCTGGAATACGAATCTGAGGGAGACAGCAGCTTTGGAATCACGGATATAGATGGACAGCCGATTTCCTCTAAACAGAAAAAGCAGAAGGATATCTCTCCCATCAGCATCCATAAGCTGACTCCGATCCAGATGCCCCATATCGACATCGAAGAAGTTCGCGAGGGGCGCAAGGCATTCACACAGGAAGAGTGGATGGATGTTATGCTGCGTTCCTGCGGATATGAGCCGGAACAGCTGAACAATCGTGAAAAGTGGCTGCTGCTGGCGCGTATGCTGCCGTTGGTGGAGAACAACTTCAATCTCTGTGAGTTGGGGCCGCGCAGCACAGGTAAGTCCCATATCTATAAAGAAATCAGCCCGAACAGTATCCTGGTATCCGGTGGTCAGACGACCGTTGCAAATTTGTTTTACAATATGGGGCGCAAAACCGTAGGGTTGGTAGGCTTATGGGACTGCGTTGCCTTTGATGAGGTTGCCGGAATTAAGTTTAAGGACAAAGACGGTATTCAGATTATGAAAGACTATATGGCTTCCGGCTCCTTTGCCCGTGGCAAAGAGGAAAAGGCAGCATCGGCATCTATGGTCTTTGTAGGAAACATCAATCAGAGCGTGGATGTGTTGCTTAAGACCTCCTCTCTGTTTGACCCGTTCCCGCCGGAGATGGGAACGGACACCGCCTTTCTTGACCGTCTGCATTGCTACATTCCAGGCTGGGAGATTCCGAAGTTCCGTCCGGAGCATTTTACCAATGATTACGGCTTTATCACGGATTACTTGGCAGAGTTTATCCGAGAACTGCGGAAGGAACAGTATGGTGATGCGTTAGATAAGTATTTCCGCCTTGGAAAGAACCTGAACCAGCGCGATACGATTGCTGTCCGCAAGATTGTAGGCGGCTATGTGAAATTGCTATATCCGGATGGAGAATTTACGAAGGAACAGATTGAAGAAATTCTAGTATTTGCGCTGGAAATGCGTCGTCGCGTCAAGGAGCAGCTGAAAAAGTTGGGTGGTATGGAATTCTATGATGTGAACTTCAGCTATATTGACCTTGATACATTTGAAGAAAAATTTGTCTCTGTGCCGGAGCAGGGCGGTGGAAAGCTCATCCCCGATGGCATCTGCAATCCGGGACAGGTATATACCGTAAGTCAGGGCAAGTCCGGTATGATCGGCGTATTCCGCCTTGAAAGCCAGATGCTGCCCGGCAACGGAAAATTTGAGCGCACTGGCCTTGGCAGCGACCGTGATTGCAAGGAATCCACGAATACGGCGTTCAATTTCCTGAAAGCTAACGGAAATCGTATCAGTGGCAGCATCAGCACCACGATGCGGGATTACATCATCAACTATCAGGATTTACAGGGCATTGGCATGACCGGAAAGCTGGCATTGCCTACATTGATTGCACTATGCAGCATCGCTCTTGGACGGCCTACGGTCAGTACACTTGCCGTGTTGGGCGAAATCAGCATCAGCGGCACAATTCTAAAAGTGGACGAGCTTGCCAATAGTTTGCAGGTGTGCCTCGATAGCGGAGCAAAGAAAGTGCTGCTTCCGATTACCAGTGCAGCAGACCTTGGCACCGTGCCGCCGGAGCTGGTGGGCAGTTTTAATCTGATTTTCTACAGCAGCGCGGAAGATGCGGTGTTTAAGGCGTTGGGGGTAGAGTAACATGGCAAGTAAAATTTGCAAGATTGTTTATTTTGATGAGGATTCAGTGACAGATTATGTTCAGATTGTTGCTGGAGGAACGCTTGAAAAAACAACAGAGCTATTAAATTCAAGTGATTTAAGTGAAGAGCAAAAAGCAGATGTTTCTGCCAAGGGAGGAATCAGTGGAGTATTTAAGGCTTTACTTGGTTGGGAAGCATCAGCAAGTGGCGAAGTTTCTGCTGGTCTGGCTTTAAATCGCAACAAAATGGTAAAAAACATAGTAAAGAATACGATTCTTACAGACTTTTTACACATCATTGATGAAAACGATAATAAAAGTGCCTCAAAGACAACAAGAGGAGCTATAAAAAAGTTTGAGGGATATGTCATTTCGGCAGAGAAAGATTCACTCTCCTATATGGTTATGGTTTCACCATATTTATCAATGTTGCGTTCAGGATCGTCAATACCTGCCGGCGATTTCAATATTGCAATTGATAAGCTTGAGAATGCCTTGAAAAATGCAAAAGGTTACTATGAATTTGTCGGCACTAAGGGAAAAAGTAAGGTCATACTACGCTTCAATATAAATTCGTTTAAGAATGGGTATACAATTAGTGATTTGTTGAAAATGAATTTAAGCATCTACGCAATCAAAGTAGGACGAACAACTATTGATATGCTAAATGTAAGTAAAGAATTGGAGATGGATGTTTCTATAATACCGAAGGACAATCCGTCATACGAGGAAAGTAATGAAGTGGAAGATACATCGACTTCATCAAAAACATTAGATGTATTCGATGTTTTGCTTGCGGGGGTAGAAGCTGTTGATTGATAAAGTTGTTGTGTTTACTGGGTCGAAAAAAGATTTTGAAATTTTTCTTGAGAAACAGATTCCGGAAGACTCCGAAACAATTCCTTTTATGGAACTGATTCAGCACTATAATGCACGGCTTAGGCCAAATGAATCTGGAGTTCGCGAGAATGCATTGAGAGATAACATAGAAGTAGACAATTGCGTTGTTAGGGCGGATGATTATGGCTCTGTAATGCCGCATGTTTTGTCGAATTTTGCCAATATTGTGAACCTCAACTATGATATGGGAACACTGTATATTCAAAATCCGCCCAGACGTGTGCTGGAATCGTTAAAGGCAGGGCTTGATGGAGATATTGAATATTATGGAAGTCAGTACCCTGAATTGGATAGAGACGCATTAACAAAGATATATAAAGCATTGAATAGTGATGTTTATGGGCAGGATGAGTGTAAAAAACAGATTCTAAGTGGAATGTATCGTTTGACTACTGGCGCAACTAATAAACCAGTTGTACTTATGCTCTATGGACCGTCAGGAGTAGGAAAAACGGAAAGTGCAAAAAGCATAAGTAAATCGCTGGGGGGAAAGTTATTGCGCATTCAGTTTTCAATGATGCAGACATCAGAAGCATATGATTACGTTTTTGGTGCAGAGCATTCCAAAAGCAGTTTTGCTCGCGATATGATGGGACGAGAATCAAATGTAATTTTGATTGATGAATTTGATAAAGTGAATCCTGCGCTATACAATGCCTTTTATGAATTGTTTGACGAAGGCAAGTATGTTGATACGAATTATAGCGTCGAACTTGGGCAGGCAATTTTTCTTCTTACATGTAATTTCTCAAATGAAAATGAAATAAAGAAGGCATTAGGGCCAGCAATGTTTTCAAGAATTGGGTGCTGTGTCGAATATGCTGATTTAACAGTGGAGCAGAAGCAGAAAATCGTGAATAATTGGTATGATTCAATTATGGCTTCTTTGAAGGATGATGAAAGAATATATATCGAAACCACAGATATACATGAGTGGTTCCTGAAAAATGCCGAAAGATACGATAATATTCGTATTTTGAAATCAAAAATGGAAAATGCAATTTTTGAAAAATTAACGGACCATTTTATTATTATGACAGGAAGTATGGCGGAAGTCACACAGGATCGTGTGTGAAGAGACAAGAGTACATTTCTGTTGCGCGAAAGTATGTGGATTGTTAAATGATTTTTTGGTTATATTCCGTGGCTAATTGAGTTGTGAAAGTAGTTTGGACAAGTATACGAGGGGGGTGTCATGACCAAGAAGAAAGCCTCTATGTCACAGGTGCTGACAGATATAAAGCCTTACATAACGAAAAAGTTTATGGCAGCTCCTTGTGTTAAGGAGCAAGACCTTCAGGTTATTTGTAAAATTCTCCTGCCCAGATACAAAAATGTACAGCTCGTGCAGGGACTGACCAACAACAAGCCGGATTTCAGAATTCAGGTAAAAGGTTTGTTCGGGACAGAAGAGAAACGGTTTGAAGTGGTTGGTGGTGATAAGAAAAGATCAGCAACCAAGAAGAAATCTGACTTGGGTTGGATTGATCAGCTGGAAGAGATAGATGCTGCACTGGATGATTTCTGATATCAATGCAGTGCGGAGCGGTATCTGAGGCAAAACTTTGTGCAACAGGTTGTTGCACAAAACCACACATAAAATGGCGGGGAAGCGATGGAGTGACACGACAAGAATTATTTACATGGATACGCCAGCAGTACGGCACGGAGCCGGAATACCCCTGGCATGACAGGAATGCTGTGCTGCGGCACAAAGACAATAATAAATGGTATGGTGTGGTTCTGGAAGTATCTGCTGATAAGTTGGGACTGCCGGAAGCAGGCATCGTTGATGTCCTCAATGTGAAAAGTGATCCGCTGTTAATTGGCTCTCTTCGCGGGCAGGATGGCTATTTTCCGGCCTATCACATGAATAAGGAGAAGTGGCTCAGTATTCAGCTTGGTAAATCGGAACTGGATGATGCCATCAAAGACCTGCTTTCTTTAAGCTATGAGCTGACAGCACCGAAAAAGCGCAGCAAAAAATCATCAGCAAAAAATCCGGGAGATTCCGCAAATGGCAAAGAAAAAGAATTTGACGAAGGCTGAGCAAAAGAAAGCGCGCCTTCGACAGCGGAGAATGGAGCGGGAAGCGAAAGAACGGGAACGGATGGCAGAACTGTATGAGGACTGCGATGGTCGTTTCGCTTTTATCGTTGGATATACAGATGGCGGCGCACCGTATGGTGTGATGTGGGAAGAAGTCGGCATTGATCCGGGACTGCCGTTCGAGGAAAAAGTGAAGCTCTATCACATGCAGATGTAAAAACGGATAGTAGTCGTAAGAAAAGGGGCTAAAAAGGGAGCCGAAAGGGAGCCGAAAGGGAGCCGAAAAGAGGAGCTAATCCAGGCTCCTCGAAGGTACGTTGTTTCAAAAAGTTGCGCTTATGTTCCAGCGCGTGCAGATTATATCCAAGTGTGGCCAGGTGCAAAGGGGGCAGCCAGTAGTCAGACCCCGGTCAAACCCCGTTTGGATTGATATTAAGAACGACTTGATGAATGAGTTGATTTTTGAAGTGGAAAATAAGAAAACTGTGGGTATTTTATAATATGAATGGTTGCAATAGCTGCCATGGAGAGCGAGGTGTTATGATGACCATAGAAGGAATTCTTGCAGGAGAATCGAAGAATGTGGAGTTCAAAGAGAACCTGCCGGAGAAAAGTATCAAATATATGAAGTCTGTGGTTGCCTTTGCAAATGGAACCGGAGGAAAAATCATTTTCGGAATTGCCGATAAAACCAGAGAGGTTGTTGGCTTTGACAAAGAAAATGTGTTCAAGAAAATGGATGCCATTGCCAATGCCGTATCAGACAGCTGTGAACCGGCAATCATCCCGGATATTACTTTACAGACGGTTGAAGGAAAAACTGTCATTGTGGTAGAGGTTTCTGAGGGCAGACAGCGCCCATATTATATCAAAGCCCTTGGCAGAGATGGCGGTGTATATGTCCGTGTTGCAGGAACTACCCGCCTTGCCGACGAGTATATGGTAAAAGAGCTGTTGTTTGAGGGCAGTAACCGTTACTACGATCAGGCTTTGTGTACGGGACTGGATATCACGGATGAAGATATTGATGCTCTTTGCAAAGCGATGAAGGAGCAGGCAGTCAGGAATGCCCATAATGAGGAGCAAAAAGCATCCATCAAAGATGTTGGCAGACAGCAGCTGCGTTCCTGGGGGGTTTTGATTGAGCGTGAGGGAAAAGATTATCCATCTAATGCCTTTGCTATTTTGACAGGCAACGGTGGACTTCATGTTGCAACGCAATGTGGCGTGTTCAAGGGTACAACGAAAGCGGTATTTGTTGACCGTAGAGAATATACCGGTCCGCTTTGGGGACAGATAGAGGAAGCATTTCAGTTTGTTTTGAGAAATATTCATCTGGGTGCTACCATTGTTGGAATTTATCGGCAGGATATTTATGAGATTCCACCGGATGCCATTCGTGAGTTGATTATCAATGCCATGGTACATCGTAGTTATCTGGATCATGGTACGATACAGGTTGCGGTATATGACAACCGATTGGAAATTACTTCTCCAGGAAAGTTGCCAATGGGACAAACGATAGAGCGTATGAAAGAAGGTTATTCCAAAATCAGAAATGAAGCCCTTGCCCATGCGTTTGCTTATATGAACCTGATTGAGCATTGGGGAAGCGGTATTCCGAGAATTATTGATAAAGTAAAAGCTGCCGGACTGCGGGAGCCGGAGTTTATTGGTGGCGAAGTTGATCTGCGTATCAATATTTATCGAGGTCAGGTTGATACAAACGACGCCACGATTACCGCCAACGACGCCAAAAATGACATTGGTGGCGTTGAAAATGGCGTTAGTAATGCCGGAAATGGCGTTAATCGCAACGAAAGTGGCACTAATGGCGGTAAAGTACCGCTTAATAAGGAACAGATACAGTTAGAAAACCTGTTGCAGATTATAGAGAAAAATCCATCTGCAACACAGGCATATTATGCGGAAGAAATGGGTGTATCAAAAAGAACGATTTCTCGAATGTTCGCTTTTTTACAGGAAAAAGGTAGATTGGTACAGAACGGAACAACGAGAAAAGCAAAATGGGAAATTATAAGGTAAGAGGAGTAGAAGGATACAGACAAAATTAAAGTGACTCAATCGGGGGCAGCCCCAGGTCAAAGCCGCCGGCCTGCGGATTTTCTGATTTCCTACGCGGCACTCAGAAAATCCTGGCCGGCTGAGAAAGACAAGCCACCTCGAGAACGAAGTTTATGAGATATAGTTCCCGGTAATACTGTTTGGGTTTTCCTTTATTTCCTGCGGCGTCCCGCTGGCTATGATCTGTCCGCCCGCTTCGCCGCCGCCCGGTCCCATGTCGATGACATAGTCCGCATTTTTGATTACATCCAGGTCGTGTTCAATGACGGCAACGGTCGCACCGTGATGAAGAAGCGCCTGAAAGACGCCCAGCAGAACTTGCACATCCAGCGGATGCAGACCGATGGAGGGCTCGTCGAAGACGAATACGGAATCCTCCTGGGTCTTTCCAATCTCGCTGGCAAGCTTGAGCCGCTGCGCCTCGCCTCCGGACAGTCCGGGCGTTTCTTCGCCAAGGGTCAGGTAGCCGAGTCCGAGCTGCTTCAGAATTTCCAGCTTCTGGCTGACGCTTTTTATATCCCTGCAAAAGTCGATGGCGGTGTTTACGTCCATATCCATCAGCTCCGGTAAGGAAATGTGCGCGCCGCTTTTATTGGTGAGCTTTACTGTGTAAGCTGCCTTGCTGTAGCGGGAGCCCCGGCAGTCCGGGCAGGGGATGTTCACATCCGGCAGGAACTGTACATCAAGACTGACAATACCGGTTCCGTCGCAGCCGGGGCAACGGAGCGTCCCGGTGTTGTAGGAAAAATCACCGGCCTTGTAGCCCAGGGCCTTGGCATCCGGAGATTTTGCATAAAGCTTGCGCAGCTCGTCATGGATGCCTGCATAGGTTGCCACAGTGGAGCGGACGTTGATGCCGATGGGCGTGGCGTCCATGAGCTTGACGTGTGCAATGCCGTCGGCATCGACTGCGCGGATATGGGCAGGCAGTGCACTGCCGCTGATCTTTGCCTGCAGTGCAGGGATCAGGCTCTCCAGTACCATGGTGGTTTTGCCGGAGCCCGATACCCCGGTGACAACTGTGAGCCGTCCTTTTGGAATATCGACCTCCAGGGGCTTTACGGTATGGATCCGATCCGTGGACAGGTGAATCCTGCCGTTTGTAAAGAGCATTTCCTTTTCGATGCAGGGGCGCAGTCTGGCGTTCGCTGTGCCGGAAAGAAACGGTCCGATCTGGGAAGCAGGATCTGCTGCGATGGTGGAAATATTGCCCTGCGCAATGATGTGACCGCCTTTTGCGCCGGCCTCCGGACCCATTTCTATGAGCCAGTCGGCTTCCTTTAGAATCTGCGTATCGTGATCGACTAAAATGACGGAGTTTCCGTCTGCAACAAGATCCTGCAGTACACCGGTAAGCCCCACAATATTAGAAGGGTGCAGACCGATGGAGGGCTCATCGAGTACATAGAGGACGCCGGTGGTGCGGTTACGCACGGCGCGAGCCAGCTGCATCCGCTGCCGCTCGCCGGTGGAGAGTGTGGATGCGGATCGATCAAGGGTCAGGTAGCCGAGTCCCAAGTCCATCAGCCGCTTTGCGGTAGCTTGAAAGGCTTCACAGATACTCTGGGCCATGGGACGCATTTCTTCCGGCAGGCTTTGGGGGACGCCTTTTACCCAGACGACCAGCTCAGAGAGGGTCATAGCGCAGGCTTCATCCAGCGAAATACCCTGCAGCTTCGGCGCACGGGCAGCGGCAGACAGGCGTGTGCCATGACAATCCGGACAAATATCTTCTTTGAGAAACTTTTCTACCCGTTTCATGCCTTTTTCATCCTTGACCTTGGCAAGGGCATTTTCTACGGTGTAGATGGCATTAAAATAGGTGAAATCCAGTTCTGCAAAGTCGTTGGAGTCAGATTTTTTCGGACGGTAAAGAATGTGCTTTTTCACAGCAGGACCGTGGAATACGATCTCCTTTTCCTGTTTTGTCAGCTCCCGAAACGGCACATCCGTGCGCACACCCATTTCCCGGCAAATATCTGTCATCAGGGACCACATCAGGCTGTTCCAGGGGGCAACAGCTCCTTCGTTGATCGTCAGCGAGTCATCCGGCACCAGTGTATCCGGATTTACGGTGCGGACGATCCCGGTGCCGCCGCATCTCTGACAGGCTCCCTGGGAATTAAAGGACAGCTCTTCTGCAGACGGTGCATAGAAATGTGCGCTGCATTCCGGACAGACAAGCTCTTTTCCTGCGGCTACAGCCAGAGACGGAGAAAGGAAATGTCCATTAGGACAGCGGTGGCTGGCAAGACGGGAATACATCAGGCGCAGACTGTTGAGCAGCTCTGTTCCTGTGCCGAAGGTACTGCGGATACCCGGCACACCGGGGCGCTGATGCAGTGCCAGTGCAGCGGGAACATACAGGACTTCCTCCACACTGGCCCTGGAAGCCTGGGTCATGCGGCGGCGGGTATAGGTGGAGAGGGCTTCGAGATAGCGCCGGGAGCCCTCAGCGTAGAGCACACCCAATGCAAGGGATGATTTGCCGGAGCCGGACACGCCTGCAATTCCCACGATTTTTCCAAGCGGAATATCCACATCAATATTCTTCAGGTTGTGGACCTTTGCCCCACGGATCAGCATTTTATCGATCATATTTTCCTCTCATTTCTGTTCGTTTTGATTCATGACAATAGAATGCTCGCAGAGCGAGCATTCTATTGTTTCTAAAGCGTTTCGTTTTTGGGATCTGCTGCATGATTGCCGGAGCGTGGCAGCTCTGCAGCGATGGTGGTTCCGCTGTCTGAGCTTTCTGCAACCCGGACAGAGCCTCCGTGAAGGGCTGCAATCTCCCATACCAGCGCAAGACCAAGACCTGCACCGCCGAAGGTTCGGCTGCGGGACTTGTCTACACGGAAGAAGGGCTGAAAGATACTCTGCTGATATTCCTCCGGAATTCCCCGTCCCGTATCGGAAACAAGGATCAGAAGCTTTTCGGGCTCCTGGGTGATGCAGACCTGTACAGAACCGTCTGGACGATTGTATTTGATCGCATTCTCTGTCAGATTGAAGATCATACGATAGATCAGTGCGTCGCTGCCGGTCATAACACCGTCACCTGCAAGCTCCAGAGTGATGCCGGATTTCTCCGCCAGCGGCGTAAGGTCTGTGAAAATTTCCTCCACCATGGGAGCAAGCTGAATGGATTCGTTTCGTTCTACCTGCTGCAGATTACTCATCTCCAGCAGGGTTTTTGTCATCTGGGACAGCCGTTCTGTCTGTTCCTGCAGCAGGGAGAGAAAGTCTGCCGTCTCCGGCAGCATGTCGGGATGCTCTGCGCAAAAAAGCTCCAGCTGCGCCTGCATCAGCGCCAGGGGTGTGCGCAGCTCGTGGGCAGCGTTGCCGGTAAACTGTTTCTGGGCAGAAAAGGCATTGTTTAACCGCTCCAGCATCTGGTTCAGGGAGTGACCAAGCTGTCTGAATTCCGGCAGAACATTTTCGTTGATCCGGATATCTGCCAGATTGTTCAGCTGTACTTTTTCTGTCTGGGAGGCAAAGCTGCGCAGGGGCTTCAGGGCATGCCCGCTGACGAAGTAGGCAAGAATGCCGCTCAATGCCGTCACCACCGCCGTGATATACCAGTTTGTTGTGCGAAAGCGTCCCTGTGCTCCATCAATAAGGATCGTCAGCTCGCCATCGGGCGCTGCCAGCTGCGGGTCAAAGCTTATGGTGTCCTTCTCGTCGAGGAGGATCTTGTCGCTACCCTGCAGTGTGTCGGCGATGGTATCCATATAATAGATGCCGGAGGAGCAGAGCAGCAGATTCATGGCGATACAGGTAATGCCGATGAGCAGAGCAGTCATCAGTGTGATGCGCCATTGCAGGGAAATTTTTTTCAATCTGTGTCACCTCCCATCAGATAGCCCTCGCCGATGCGGTTGCGAATTGGGTCATAGCCTAATGCAGTGCGCAGTTTTTTACGCAGGGCAGAGATATGCACACGGATGGAGTTGCTGAAGCTGTCCACACTGTTGTCCCAGACATGCTCCATCAGCTCCTCCTGACTTACCGGCCGTCCCTGATGTACCATTAAATATTCCAGAATGCCGGTTTCCTTGCGGGTGAGGGCCAGCGTCTGTCCGTCAACGGTGGCGGTGCGGGAACGGGTATCGAAGCTCAGAGCCTTGAAAGTCAGTAGCACATCCTGTTGGGTGAACTGCCGCAGAGTCAGGCTGCGGATGCGGGCCTCCAGCTCGGCTAAATGAAAGGGCTTTGAAAGATAGTCGTTGGCTCCGGCATCCAATCCCTCCACCTTATCCTTCACTTCACTGCGGGCGGAAAGAATCAGCACAGGGGTCTTACGATCCCTTTGACGGAAGGTGCGCAGTACTGTCATGCCATCCTTACCGGGCAGGTTCAGATCCAACAGAACCAGATCATACCGCTCTGTGCCAAGAAGCTCCAGTGCCTTATCTCCATCGTAACAGTGATCCACGCTGTATGCCAGACGCCGCAGACTGCGGACGATTGTCTCGCACAGGACGCGCTCATCTTCAATGACCAAAAGGTGCATAAGAATCCTCCTATTTTAATAGCGATTGTTTTCCCATAATTATAGCAGAAGCAGATAAAGTTTGTGTTAATTTTTCATTCTTAACAGAGACTTTAACTGATTTGTGCTATGATCAGAACGTAAAAAACAGAAAGGATGATAAAAAATTGCGTTACAAGAAAAAAATCGCAGCGCAGATCGCACTGCTGATAACAGGAGCTGCAATGCTGTGCTTTGGTGCCTGGAGAGGCGAGGCAGCGACGGTACTGAGTAAAGCCATCAAATTATGTCTGGAGTGTGTGGGAATTGGATAAAAAATTTTCAGGTGTATCACAGCTTATGTCCCGTTTTCGGGGCTGGATCCAGGCAGGCGCAGCTTTATTGACCAATCTGCATCTGCCGAATTTTATCAAGGGCGGACTGTATCAGGGCAAAGGAAAAACGGTTTGCGTACCGGGGCTGAATTGCTACTCCTGTCCGGCAGCCTCCGGCGCCTGTCCCATTGGAGCATTTCAGGCAGTGGCAGGCTCCTCCCGGTTCCGCTTTTCCTATTATGTAACCGGCTTTCTTATTTTACTGGGAGTATTGCTGGGACGCTTTATTTGCGGGTTTTTGTGCCCCTTCGGCTGGTTTCAGGAGCTGCTGCATAAAATTCCAACAAAAAAGCTTTCCACAAAAAAGCTGAAGCCCCTGACCTATCTGAAATATGTGGTTTTGCTGGTAATGGTGGTTTTACTGCCGGCACTGGTTGTAAACGATGTAGGCATGGGAAATCCTTTTTTCTGCAAATACCTCTGTCCTCAGGGCGTGCTGGAGGGGGCAATCCCGCTGTCTATTGCCAATTCCGGCATCCGGGCGGCACTTGGCTCTCTTTTTACATGGAAATTCACCATTTTGCTGGTAATCCTTGTGCTGAGTGTACTGTTCTATCGCCCCTTCTGTAAATGGCTTTGTCCGTTGGGAGCATTTTATGCCCTGATGAACCGGGTGTCCCTTTTTCAGATGAAGGTGGACAAGGGCAAATGTGTTTCCTGTGGGAAATGCGCTAGAGCCTGCAAAATGGATGTGGATGTGACAAAAACACCCAATCATGGAGAGTGCATCCGCTGCGGGATGTGCGTTCGAGCCTGTCCTACCGGTGCGGTTTGCTTCCGCTACGGCTTTGGAGACGGGGAAAAAACTACAAAAAAAACAAATATGGAGGAATCAAAATGAACAAAAAGAAATGGATCAAACTGGGACTGACTGTACTGCTGGCATTTTCTCTTACAGCCTGCGGCACAAAGGACAGCGGGAATGCAGATCAGAGCAACAGTGCTGTTACGATGACGGCGGAAGCAGAAAATGCCCAGGAGGCACTTTCTACGTATAAGAAGCTGATGGAGCAGGAGAACGAGATTCTTTCGGAGAATACCGATTTGTGGGAAAAGGTCTACATGGAGGCTGACAAGGGTACAGCCATGCTGGAAAATGGAAAAAACTACGGAGATTTTCTGCTGGACACGATAGAGAAGGTCAAAGATCAGTTTTCGGACGAAGAATATGAGCTGCTCAAAACCGCTGCGGAAAAGATCAGCGAAATAGAAAACAAGCTGACGGAGCTGGAGCAAAAATATCCTGAGATCGTGGAGCAATCCATGGACAGTGAAACGAGTATTCCCGGGGACAGTGCCCAGGACAGCGCCTCCGAGGATAGCAGTGTAGCGAAGTTTCCTGCCTTTGAAGGCAAGGATCTGGATGGAAACCCGGTCAAGAGTGACGAGCTGTTTTCCGGTAATGCAGTAACCGTGGTAAATTTCTGGTTTACCACCTGCAACCCCTGTGTAGGCGAGCTCGGGGAACTGGATGCGCTGAACAAGGAGCTTGCAGAGAAGAACGGTGCACTCATCGGTGTGAACTCCTTTACGCTGGATGGCAATGAGGCAGAAATTTCCGAGGCGAAGGACGTACTGGCCAAGAAAGGCGCTACTTATCAGAATGTATATTTTGACTCAGACAGCGAAGCGGGAAGATTTACCACCGGTATTTATGCCTACCCCACTACCTATGTAGTAGATCGGAAGGGCAATATCGTGGGGGATCCCATCGTGGGCGCTATTACGGAGAAGAATCAGGCGGAAACGCTGCAAAAGCTCATAGATCAGGCCATTGCTTCCGATACGGGAGAAAACGAGGAATAACAGGACTACAGGCTGTGGCGTCACCCGACAAATTTTTGAAAAGTGCATTGGATTTCCGGATGTAAGATGGTAAAATGTCTTCAAGACAGAAAAACAGCACGTGTCGTGCTATGCACGGTACGTGCTATGCACATCTAAAATTTGGAGGGAAGCATGGGAAAATCAACAGTTTATTTTACGGATTTCAGGTGCCCGGTTGGTACAAGTCAGCTGGATAAGTTAAAAAAGGTCTGTCTCGCGGCAGGCATCAAAAACATTGATATGGACGGCAAGTTTGTCGCGATTAAAATGCACTTCGGCGAGCTTGGAAATCTGGCATTTCTGCGTCCGAACTATGCAAAGGCAGTGGCAGATCTGTGCAAGGCACAGGGTGGCGTTCCGTTTTTGACGGACTGCAACACCCTTTATCCCGGCAGCCGCAAAAATGCGCTGGAGCATTTGGACTGTGCAAATTTAAACGGCTTTAATACCATCACAACAGGCTGTCAGATTTTGATCGGAGACGGTCTGCGGGGTACGGACGAGGTAGAAGTACCGGTTCCGAATGCAGAGTATTGTCCTGCACCGAAGATCGGACGTGCAATTATGGATGCGGATATTTTTATCAGCCTGACGCACTTTAAGGGACATGAATCTACCGGATTTGGCGGTGCCATCAAAAATATCGGCATGGGCTGCGGCAGCCGTGCAGGCAAGATGGAGCAGCATACCAGCGGAAAGCCGGCCATTGATCTGGAAAAATGCCGCGGCTGCAGACGCTGTGCACATGAGTGCGGAAGCGATGCGATTACATATCCGAATGGAAAAGCGGTTATCGATTACGACAAATGTAAGGGCTGCGGACGCTGTATCGGAGCCTGCAGCTTTGACGCAGTCTACAATGAAAACAGCTGTGCAAACGAGCTTCTGGACCGGAAGATGGCAGAATATGCGATGGCAGTCTGTCAGAACCGTCCCTGCTTCCATATTTCACTGGTGCAGGATATCAGCCCCAACTGCGACTGTCATGGCGAAAATGATGCGCCGATCCTGCCGGATATCGGTATGTTTGCAAGCTTTGACCCGGTAGCACTGGATCAGGCGTGTGCAGATGCCTGCCTGCAGGCGACTCCGATCGCAAACAGCCAGCTTGGGGAACATCTGGCACAGTCTGACTGGCATCATCATCACGATCATTTCCTGGATTCCAATCCGAATGTGGAATGGGAAGCGACGCTGGATCAGGCAGAAAAAATCGGTCTGGGCACCCGTGCATATGAACTGAAACGGGTCTGAATCCATGTGTATTACCAAAAACGGCTCCGAAAACAGGGAGCCGTTTTTGGCAGATCATCTAAAAAAGAGGAGGATATGGGGTATGTCTTATTTTCAGGATGCGTCACCGGAATCGCTGGGGATCAGTTCCGAGGGAATTCTCCGGTTTCTGGACCGGATGGAGGAAAAGAACATCGAACTGCACAGCTTTATGGTGGTGCGGCATGGAAAATGTGCGGCAAAGGGCTGGTGGAAGCCGTATGCACCGGAGCTTGCGCACCCGCTGTATTCCTTTGGCAAAACCCTGACGGCAACGGCCATCGGTTTTGCACGACAGGAAAAAATCCTGTCACTGGAGGAACGGTTAGTGGATCTTTTCCCGGAGCTTCTGCCGAAGGAGCCGTCAGAAAATCTGCAGAAGGCCACACTCTGGCATCTTCTGACCATGAGCTGCGGACATGAGACAGAGATAGATATGGAATCCCCCGACTGGATCCGGGAGTTTTTACAGCATCCGTTTTTACACGAGCCGGGAACCTTTTATAAATACAATACGGCGGGCACAAACATGCTGGCGGCTGTGTTGAAGAGAAAAACAGGCTGCGATGTGACGGAGTTTTTAAAGCCCCGTCTGTTGGAACCCCTCGGCATCACCTCTCTGACCTGTTCGAAGTGCCCGGGACCGGAAGCAGTGGAAATGGCTGGCGGCGGTATGCGGATGACGACGGAGGACATGGCGCGTTTTATTTATTTTGTGTTAAACCGTGGACGCTGGGAAGGCAGGCAGCTGCTGGAAGAGGAATGGTTTGACCTTGCCTGCACCAAGCAGATCGAAACCGCCGGAGATGCGGAAGGACACGTCAAAGAATGGGCTTACGGCTACGGATTCCAGTGTTGGATGTGCAGGACACCCGGATCCTTCCGTGCGGATGGCGCCTTCGGACAGTTCGGCGTTGTGCTGCCTGATAAGGATCTGTTTGTGATCCTGACGACGGGAACCTATCAGACCCAGGACGAGCTGGATGGAATTTTTGAAGAAATCGTTCCGACCTTGACAGACAGTGCACAGGAGGCGTCGGCGGCAGCAGACGTGCTGAAAGAGCGTACCGGACAGATGACAATCAAAGCGGGCGCTTTGTCCGAAAAAATTCACCACATTGCGATCATCGGAAGCGATTATGAGCGCTCCAGACATTTTTATGTGGATTTGCTCGGCTTTACGGTGATCCGGGAAAACCACCGGAAAGACAAAGCAGACTGCAAGATCGATCTGAAATGCGGAGAGCAGGAGATCGAGCTGTTTATCAAGCCGGATGCACCCAAGCGTCCGAGCTATCCGGAGGCACAGGGACTTCGGCATCTCGCATTTTTTGTGGAGAGCGTGGAGAATACGGTTGTGCGGTTAAACAGCCTCGGAATTGTGACAGAGCCGATCCGTACCGATGAGTTTACCGGAAAACCGATGACATTTTTTGCAGATCCCGACGGACTTCCGTTGGAGATTCACGAATAAACTTTCGAAACAATACACCCTACGAATCAAAAGCTCCTGTGCAGGAATATGCACAGGAGCTTTTTGAATTGAATTTTGGTGATTTAGTTTTCCAGCTTCGAGATATCGGTTCCGAAGTATTTTTCCGACAATGCGGTCAGCTCGCCGGATTCGTCCAGCTTTGCGAGTGCGTCGTTGATGGCTGCAAGCAGCGTCTTTGTATCGTCGCCCTTGCGGACGGGGATTGCAACCTTTTCTACCTCATCAGACAAAGCGGCAATTTTGATATTTGCATCAGGATGTGCCTTTAAGTAGTCATAATAGGTCACTTCTGTATTGAGGGTTGCATCGATTCGGTTGGAAAGTAAAAGCTCGATGGTCTGATTCAGGTCATCGACGCCCTTTACTTCTGCACCGTATTTTTCCGCAAGGGTTGCATAGGTACTGCTGATGGTGTTTGCAGTGTGTTTTCCCTTTAAATCCTCCATGGAATGAATTTCGTCGTAGTCGCTGCGGACGATGACAGCAGTTTTATTATAGGCATAAGGTATGGAAAAATCGTATTTTTCCTGACGCTCTGGTGTAACACCTACGCCGTTTACCATGATGTCGTAGCGGCCGTCGTCCAGGCCGGCGAGCAGACCGTCCCATTCGCCCTCGACGAAGTTGACATCGACGCCGAGCTCATTTGCGATCAGCTTTGCAACCTCTACGTCGTAGCCCACCAGCTCGTCGTTTTCATCGTGATAGGTCCAGGGGGCCCAGGTACCCTCCATGGCAACCGTGATGCTGCCCCGTGCCTGGATCTGGTCTAACAGGTCTTTGCCTGCTGTGTTGGAGACAGCTGCTGCAGTGTTGTCAGAACCGCAGCCGGTTAAAGCAGCCGCTGCCAGCATAGAGCCGGAAAGCAGCAGTGCAATAGATTTTTTGAAAGTCATAAAAAAATAACTCCTTTCTGATATTCCTGCCAGCGGCAGCCGGACAGGTAAAGCGCCGGATTACTGCTGGTCAAAAGACTGTAAAAATGCTTTGGTACGTTCTTCTTTCGGATTTGCAAAAAACTCCTTCGAAGGTCCCTGTTCCACGATACGCCCGTTTTCCATCAGGATGACCTTGTTGGAAACATTTTTGGCAAAGCTCATTTCGTGTGTGACGACGATCATCGTCATCCCCTCGTTTGCCAGGGAACGCATGACGGAAAGGACCTCACCGGTCAGCTCCGGATCGAGGGCAGAAGTCGGTTCATCGAAATAGATGATTTCCGGTTGGGCGGCAATGGCACGCGCGATTGCGACACGCTGCTGCTGACCGCCGGAAAGCTGTGCCGGATAAGCGTCGCTGCGGTCGGCAAGACCGACCTTTTCCAACGCCTTCATAGCGATTTCACGTGCCTGCTCTTTGGGCATTTTGCGGCCGACAATCAGTCCCTCTGTGACGTTTTTGAGGGCGGTTTTGTTGGCGAATAAGTTATAGCTCTGGAACACGAAGGCAGTCTTTTTGCGGAGCCGGGCGATGTCCTTTTTGGAAATTTTATTCATCGCAAAGGTTTCCTGGTCAAAGACCATCGTGCCCTCGTCGGCGTGCTCCAGATAATTCAGGCAGCGCAGCAGCGTGGTTTTGCCGGAGCCGCTGGGACCGATGATGGCGATAACATCTCCCTGGTTTACGTCCAGATCGATTCCGCCTAAGACAGGAGTACTGCCAAAGGATTTATGAATATTTCGGATTTCCAGCATAGGTCAGACTCCTTTCTGTCCGTAGGAACCGAGTTTTTTCTCACCGACAGCCTGAAGCTTTGTCAGGACGGTGGAGAAGATCAGGTAGATCAGACCGACTTCGAGATACAGAAGAAGCGGCTCGTAGGTACGGGCAACGATTCGCTGGGTTACCATGAACATTTCCGTTACGGTGATGTTGGCTGCCAGAGAGGTATCCTTGACCATGGAGATCAGGGAGTTGGACAGCGGCGGAAATGCGGTACGCATTGCCTGGGGGAGCACGATGCGGAAAATGGTCTGTAAATAGGAAAGTCCTGCACAAAGACCGGCTTCCAGCTGACCCTTCGGAACGGCTTCCAGTGCCGCCCGGATGGTTTCTGCACAGTAAGCGCCTTCATTTAAAGAAAAGACGATGACTGCAGCGGGAAACGGATCCAGGACGATGCCGACTCTGGACAGACCGAAGAACACGACGAACAGCTGTACCAAAAGCGGCGTTCCACGGAAAATCCAGATATAAAAACGGGCGATTTGCTTGAGCCCCTGAATATTTGCAAACTGCACGAGGGCCGCAACCACCGCGATCACCAGCGCCAGCGAAAAGGAAATAATGGTCAGCGGGATGGTTGCCGTCAGGCCCGGGAGCAGGATTTTGGGAAAAGAGTCTAAAAATAGCTGCCATAATCGACTGCTGAACATGATAAGTATCCTCCTTATTCTGTCTTCGGGGCATAGTTTTCCAGCGCACTTAAGATCGGACGGGAAAGTAGGTCGGAAGGCTTTTTAGGGCTGTCGCTTTTTTCGGACGAATCTTCTTCCTTCTCAATAATATCCCGGATCGCCTGCATCTGCTCGTCGAGGACAGCGCTTAAGCGTGCGCATTCGCTCAGCTGGTAGGAGGTCTGCTCCATTAACTCGGGTGACAGGTCTTTTTTATAGCGGAGCTGGTGTTCGAGATTTGCCCAGAACTCCATGGCAATCGTGCGCAGCTGTACCTCCGCTTTCATGATTTTTTTCTCATTCTGTAAAAAGATCGGCACCTCGATAATCAGATGCAGGCTGCGATAACCGTTTCTCTTCGGATTTTTGATGTAATCCTTGCGCTCGATCAGCGTGATATCGTCCTGCTGCAGCAGGCAGTCGGCGAGCATGTAAATATCGTCCACAAAGGAGCAGACGACACGGATGCCTGCGATGTCGAAGATGTTGTTTTCAATTGCCTCGAGGGTAAAGGGCAGCTTTTTTCGAAGCATTTTGTCCAGAATGCTGTCGGGGGACTTTAAGCGGCTCTGGATGCTGTCGATGGGGTTGCGGTCGTGCTGGAGGGAAAAGCGTTCGTTTAATACGCGGAATTTCGTTTCAATCTCCATAATCGCGCAGCGATAGCAGGACATCAGATCCCGCGTGGAGCTGGAAAGCTCCTGAAACGCGCGGATCGAGTGGTCAGCAAGGGCGTTGCGCATTCTTTCCTGAAGGTTCTGGAAAGGGTCTTTTTTGGTATCCATTGGTTGAAAATTCCTTTCTTAACGGTGGTGGCGGTATCAGATCTCTCCGATCAGGTAGTCCTGTCTGCCGTCGCGCAGGAACAAGGGGAGCGTATCCATCGGCGCATCCGCCATGATCCACTGACCGCCCTCATAAACTATTCCGGTGCGGGCATCTGTCCAGGATGCGCCGGCAGGAAGATAAACCTGTCTGTCTACTGCATGCTCATGGCAGATCGGTGCGACTAAAAGATCAGATCCAAACAGGTAGGAATCCTTGATGTCCCAGCAGATCGGATCGGACGGGAATTCATAAAACAGAGCACGGAGCACCGGATGACCGTTTTCGTGTGCCTGCTGCATGAGGCTTCTCGTATAGTCTCGCATCAGCTCACGGACATGGATGAATTTTGTCATGATCTGATAAGCCTCTTCGCCATAGCTCCATACCTCGTTATCGGTTCCGGTTCCCTCGCGAAGCTCGCCCGCCTTGTTATAAATTGGGGTATAGGGCTGGCGGCTGCCATGCAGACGCATAACAGGACAGAAGGTACCGAACTGGAACCAGCGGATCAGCAGCTCTTTAAAATCGGGATCTGCAGCAACGCCGTTATGGAAACCGCCGATATCGGTTGTCCACCACGGAATGCCGGAAAGTCCCATATGGATTCCGGCACAGATCTGCTTACGGAAGTCCTCATAAGTTGACATAATATCTCCGGACCAGACCAGAGCACCGTAACGCTGGCTGCCTGCCCATGCGCAGCGGATCAGATTGACAATGTCGTCCTGACCGTTTTCCTTTTGCCCCTCGTAGAAAAGCCGCGCGTATTCTCTGGGATAGATATTGCCGGTTTCCAGTACCGTACCGGAATAGTAACGGTAGTTTTCAAAATCGTAGGACGTATACTCCGGCTCTGCAACGTCCAGCCAGAATGTGCGAATGCCGAGGTCCGCGTAGTTTTGTTTGCATTTTTCCCAGACATAGCGGCGTGTTTTGGGATTGGTTGCGTCCATAAAGGCATTATTGCCGTGGAAGATCATCTGGACATCGACGCCGGAGTTGGATTTTACCAGCATATTCTGCTGCTTCATCTCTTCGTAGTTTTCACTGCGAAAATCTACGGCAGGCCAGATAGAAACCATGGTTTCTACGCCAAGCTCCTGCAGCTCCTTTATCATGGCAGCAGGATCCGGGAAGAATTCTTCATCGAAACGCCAGTCACCGCAGTAGGGCCAGTGATAGAAGTCGATCACGATGACGTCCAGGGGGATATTCCGTTTCTTGTATTCACGGGCAATGGAAAGCACCTGCTCCTGATTATAGTAGCGCAGCTTGCACTGCCAGAAGCCAAGACCGTATTCGGGCATCATGGGAGATTTTCCGGTTGCGTTGGCATAAGCTTCTTCTATTTCAGCAGGAGTGTCGCCTGCAGTGATCCAGTAGTCCAGCTGTTTACAGGAGCGGGCAGTCCATTGTGTCGTATTCGTGCCGAAATGGACATCTCCCACAGCGGCATTATTCCATAAGAAGCCATAACCGAGACTGGAAACGTAAAAGGGGATGCTCGCCTGTGAGTTGCGGTGGGCAAGCTCCAGATTACAGCCTTTTAAATTGAGGGTTTCCTGCTGATACTGTCCCATACCGTAGATTTTTTCGGATGGGTTGGAGAGAAAGGATGCGGTCAGAAAAAAAGAGTCACCGGGCAGGGACTGAAAGCGACGTGCCTTTAAAAACAGGGCACCGCCGTTTGGAATTTCCTGCAGCAGAAGCTCGCCCTTTTGATTATAATAGGAAATCTGCAGCTCATCGCCCCAGTTCTGCAGGGAAAGCACAGCGTGGATTTTGCCGTTGGTAATTACAGCCTGACGTTCCCCGAGTTCGATAACAGGCTCACTTTTTGCCGGAGAAAGAAGTGCCGGACTGTTGTCTGAAAGCTCGTTAAACAATGCCGCCCGCGTGCGCAGGCTGTCTTCTCCCCAGGGGGAAACCATGACGGTTTCTCCGTTTAAGCGAAAGAGCAGACTGTCATTTTGACGTTCAAAATACTGCATTTTGTAACCTCCTTGGTGTTTCGTTTGGTACCTCCTTTTAGCATACTACGATATTGAAAAAACTGCAAAATATCTTTGACAAAATAGGGGAATAATGCTATGATAGCTCCAGAATCAATTTGAGCTTAGAACTGACTGTACTGAAAAGTCGTCCTTTTCTTTATGGTGGCTTGCGGACAGTCTTTTTTTACGGATAGATTTCGTAAGTCAGCGCGCAGCGGCGTCTCCAATTGATCCAAATTATTCAGGAGGTACTTGAAAATGAACACAGGTGTAGTTAAGTGGTTTAATTCCAGCAAAGGCTATGGCTTCATCACCAACGATGCAAACGGCGAGGACGTATTCGTACACTTCTCCGCTATCCAGGTAGATGGCTTCAAGACTCTGGAAGAAGGCCAGAAGGTAACTTTCGATGTAGAAAGCGATCCTAAGGATTCCAGAAAGCTGAGAGCGGTTAACGTTCACATCGCATAAGGATGACTAAAAGAGCCCCGCATATGCGGGGCTTTTTTTAGCAGTGGAGATATCTACGCAGCGCAAAATCTTACAGAAAGGAATCGGAAGTTGGGCACAAAAAAGGTAACAGTCGGTATTCTGGCACATGTGGATGCCGGAAAGACCACACTGGCAGAAGCAATTTTATATCGGACCGGTATGCTGCGGCGGCTGGGCAGAGTGGACCATCAGGATGCCTTTCTGGATACGGATGCGATGGAGCGGGCCCGGGGTATTACGATTTTTTCAAAACAGGCGAAGTTTGCACTGGGCGATTTTGACGTGACGCTTCTGGATACGCCCGGACATGTGGATTTTTCTGCAGAGATGGAGCGGACCCTGCAGGTGCTGGATTATGCGGTGCTGGTCATCAGCGGCGCGGACGGGGTGCAGGGACATGTGGAGACACTCTGGCGGCTGCTTTCCCGTTATCAGATCCCCACCGTTTTGTTTATCAACAAGATGGACCAGGAAGGGACAGAGGAGGACACATTGCTTTTACAGCTGCAGAAGCAGCTGAATGAGCATTGTATCAAAGTGTGCAGTATGCCGCAGCAGCCAGACAACGCAGATACAGCACCCGGCATCAGGTCTTTTGGCACAGGTACAGACGCAGTGTCCGCCATGCGCGCAAACGCTTCGGACAGCCTGCTGCCATGTGCAGCACCGGTTCCTGTCCCGGATTTCTGGGAAAATGTCGCCATGTGTCAGGAAGACCTTTTGGAACGCTATCTCAATGGCGATACGCTGACCTGGGAGGATGCAGCACTTCTGGTAAAGGAAGGAAAGCTATTTCCGTGTTTTTTTGGATCGGCACTAAAAGTCTGTGGCGTGGATGCGCTATTGTCCGGGCTGTCGAAGCTGATGAAAGAGCCGGAATACACAGAGGAGTTTGGGGCACGTGTTTTTAAGATCACGAGGGACGAAACCGGCAAGCGTCTGACGCATATGAAGCTGACCGGAGGAAGTCTTTTTACGCGGCAGAGCCTGAGGGGACAAACTGCTGATGGACAGGAATGGGAAGAAAAAGCCGACCAGATCCGGATTTATAACGGAAGTGGCTATGAACAGGTACAGCAGGCGGCCGCAGGAGAAATCTGCAGCGTGACAGGACTGTCAAAAACCTATGCAGGAGAAGGGCTTGGGGCGCAAACGGAACCGGTGCTGCCGCTGCTGGAGCCGGTATTAACCTATCAGATCGAGCTGCCGCCGGACTGCGATGCGCATACGATGCTCCGAAATCTTCGGCAGTTAGAGGAAGAGGAACCGGAGCTTTCGATTGTCTGGGAGGAAGCTTCCTCGGAGATCTGCGCGCAGGTCATGGGCGAAGTGCAGATGGAAATCCTGAAAAACCAGATCAGAGAGCGCTTCGGCGTGCCGGTTTCCTTCGGACAGGGCAGCATTGTATACCGGGAAACCATCGCAGCGCCCGTCGAGGGCGTCGGACATTTTGAGCCCCTTCGGCACTATGCGGAGGTTCATCTTTTGCTGGAACCCCTGGAACGCGGCATGGGACTGCAGTTTGCGTCAGCTGTCAGCGAAGATGTGCTGGACCGTAACTGGCAGAGGCTGGTGCTGACCCATCTGGAAGAAAAGCGCCATAAAGGCGTTTTATGCGGCGCAGAGATCACGGATATGAAGATCACACTGGTAAATGGCAGGGCGCATATCAAGCACACCGAGGGCGGCGATTTTCGTCAGGCGACCTATCGGGCACTCCGACAGGGACTGATGCGAGCACAAAACGTACTTTTAGAGCCTGTTTACAGCTTTCGACTGGAGATTCCACAGGAGCAGATCGGACGGGCAATGACGGATATTCAGCGGATGAACGGTACCTTTGAGCCGCCGCAGACGGAAGGGGAATTTGCGATTCTGTGCGGAAGCGCGCCGGTTGCATGTATGCGGGGCTATCAGCAGGAGGTTACCTCCTACAGCAGAGGCCGTGGAAAGCTGTTCTGTACGCTGCAGGGCTATGCTGCGTGCCATAACGCAGAGGAAGTGATGGCGGCAGCCGGCTATGATCCGGAAGCAGACCTGGAAAATCCTCCTTCCTCCGTTTTTTGTGCACACGGAGCCGGATTTGTGGTATCATGGGATCAGGTAGAGGATTATATGCACCTCGAAGCGGTTGCGCTGCCGTCTGAAAAAGGCAGTGCAGACGAAAAAGAAGCGACCGGGATATCCCAGAGCAGCCACGCAGAATATTTTGTCCGGGAAAGAAAAGAGACGCCGGAAACCTTTGTCAGCGAAGAAGAGCTGGAAGAAATTTTCAAGCGCACCTATTATCAGAATAGCGAGCCGAAGAGCAAAAAGGGCTATCAGAAGCGCTACAGGGAAGAAGCACCCCCACGACGCCTGATGGAACGCTCCCGTGCTGCAGAGGCGGATCGGAGCAAGCCGCGGGAACGCTATCTTCTGGTTGACGGCTATAATATCATTTTTTCCTGGGAAATGCTGCGCGAGCTTTCGAAGGTTAATATCGAAAGCGCCAGGAACCTCCTGATGGATGTTCTGTGCGATTACCAGGGTTTTAACGGCTGCACGCTGATCCTCGTCTTCGACGCTTATCGTGTGGAAGGCGGGCAGGAACGCGTTTTCAATTATCATAATATTCACGTCGTCTTTACGAAGGAAGCGGAGACGGCTGACCAATATATCGAAAAAACCGTCCACAAAATCGGAAAAAAAGCCGATGTGACGGTAGCGACCTCCGATGCGCTGGAGCAGGTCATCATTTACGGACAGGGCGCGCGCAGGATGGCGGCGCGGGAGCTTTTGGAGGAAGTCGAGCTGACCCGCGAAAAGGTGCTGGAACGGATTGAAAAAAGACCGGGCAGCACACAGAAACAACTTACGGAAAACGACCATAATTACCTGTTTGACCATTTGCCGGAGGAGTTGGTCTCTTATATGGAAGAGGTCAGGCTGGGCAAACGGGAATTATAGGGAGTTTATAAAAAAGGGAAAAAGGAAAGGGAAACAAGAAAGGGGAAACACAATGGACATGTTTTTCACACAGCGAAAGCTGGAAGGAAGAATCCGGGAGCTGGGAGAATACCGTTACCGGGACGTCAGAAATTTTGAATCGTTTCTTGCAAAAGAAGACAAAAGCGGCCTGGTAAATCCGGATGTGCCGACAGATTTTACCGGCTGGGACAGGATCTGTACCGGCTCTGACTGGAAGGGCAGGGATTTATATCTCTGGCTGCATGGGGAGATGAAAGTGCCGGCAGAATGGGAAGGAAAGCGCGCGGTAGGTGTGTTTGACTTCGGTATGACAGGCGGCGGCAACAACAGCGGGTTTGAATCACTGCTGTTTGTAAACGGCGAACAGTATCAGGCGGTTGATGCCAATCATAAGGAAGTATTTTTCAGACCTGAGATCTGTGGAAATGAGGTCAGCCTGACCTTCCGCCTCTGGTCCGGTCTGGAAGGCGGCGGACTGCCCAGAGAGATGGAGCATCGCTTAAAGAGCGCATTTTTAGGCTATCTGGATGAAAAGACAGACGACCTGTATTATCTTGGCCTGATGGTCTGGAAGACGATTGAAGAGCTTTCCGAGAACGATCCGGTTCGCCATAACCTGCAGGCAGCCCTTGACCGTGCATTTTTAAAGATCGACTGGTCTTATCCGGGCAGCGATGACTTCTATGCATCTGTTGCGGAAGCAGATGACTGCTTAAACGCAGCGATTGACGCGATGGACAAGCACTCCGATATCCATGTATACACAGTTGGACATACCCATATTGATACTGCATGGCTCTGGAGACTCAAAAACACCAGAGAAAAGTGCGGCAGATCCTTTACAACTGTCATGCGCCTGATGGAGATGTTCCCGGAATATGATTTTCTGCAGACACAGCCCCAGCTCTATGAGTGGGTAAAGGAAGATTATCCGGAGCTGTACAGCCAGATCAGGGACCGCGTGGCAGAGGGCCGCTGGGAAGCAGACGGCGCAATGTGGGTTGAGGCAGACTGTAATCTGACAAGCGGTGAGTCTCTGACCCGTCAGATCTTAATCGGCAGCAAATTCATCAAGGATGAATTCGGCAAGGAAGTAGAATTTCTGTGGCTGCCGGATGTATTCGGCTATTCCTGGGCACTCCCACAGATCCTGAAAAAAGCCGGCATCGATATGTTTATGACGACAAAAATCAGCTGGAACCAGTACAACCGTATGCCCCATGATACGTTTTACTGGAAAGGCATCGACGGCAGCAAAGTGCTGACCCACTTTATTACGACGCCGGAGCCCGGGAGAGAAAGAGACAGCTGGTTCTATACCTATAATGGACTGATTGAGCCCCGTACCGTCAAGGGTATCTGGGACGGATACAGCGAAAAGGAAATGAATCATGACCTGCTGCTTTCCTATGGTTACGGAGATGGCGGCGGCGGTGTCAACCGTGATATGCTGGAGCAGCGCCGCAGACTGGATAAGATTCCGGGACTGCCGCATGTGGAGACGACTACTGCAGGCAAATATTTCCGTAAGCTGAAGGAAACGGTTGCAAAGACAGACCGCTATGTCAATACCTGGGATGGCGAGCTGTATCTGGAATATCACCGCGGTACCTATACCAGCCATGCCCATAACAAACGCATGAACCGCAAGATGGAGCTGTTATATCGTGAGGCAGAGTATTTTACCGTACTGCGTGCATTGCTTGGTAATGATCTGTCCCTGGCGGAGCAGGAAAAGCTGACAGCCGGCTGGAAACATATCCTGACCAACCAGTTCCATGACATTATCCCCGGCTCCTCGATCTTCGAAGTATATGAGGATTCCAAAAAAGATTACGAATGGATCGCAGCACAGGGCGAGGAGGTGGAAGCAGGCTTCCTTGCAGACGCCGTAACAGAAGAAGCCTCTGTTTATACCGTTTTTAACAGCAACAGCTTTGTAAGAAAAGGCGGTTCGGTTCTGTTACTTGGCGCAGCTGCAGAAAACAGCGCTTATCTGGAGGACGGCACCGCATTAAAGAGTCAGAAAACAGAAGGCGGACTTTTGGTGGAGATCCCGGAGGTTCCTGCAATGGGCACCCTTAAGGTTATCCTGAAAAAAGCACCTGCTGAAGAGAATACGGAATTTACCGTAGACGGACACAAGGTTGAAACTCCGTTTTATCTGGTTGAGTTTAATGAAGCCGGTCAGATTTCCAGATTGTATGATAAAGAAAATGACCGTGAGGTGCTTGCACCCGGACAGTGCGGCAACGTTCTGCAGGTATTTGAAGATAAGCCCATGGGCAATGACGCATGGGATATCGAGATTTACTATCAGGAAAAGATGCGCGTCATCGACGGACTGACCTGTTTTGAAGTCAAAGAGTGCGGATCGGTTCGTCTGGTGCTTCACATGGGATGGAAGTATATGAATTCCACCATTGACCAGGATGTTATTCTGTATGCAGATAACCGCAGAATTGATTTCGTGACGGATGTAGACTGCCATGAGCGCCATCAGCTGTTGAAGGCTGCGTTCCCGGTTGACATCCGCACCACTTACGGAACGTTCGATGTACAGTATGGTAATGTACGTCGTCCCAACAATTGGAATACAAGCTGGGATCAGGCGAAGTTCGAGAGCGTTGCCCATCGTTTCGCGGATCTTTCCGAATACGGTTATGGCGTCAGCCTGTTAAATGACTGCAAGTACGGTCATGATGTGAAGGACAATGTACTGCGCATCACCCTGATCAAGACAGCAACCTATCCGGATCACAGCCAGGATCAGGGCGAGCATCACTTCACTTATGCGCTGCTGCCTCATACCGGAGACTTTATTGCAGGCCGCACCGTACAGGAAGCGAGCGATTTGAACTGGCCGATGCACAGCGTTGCAGGCAGCGTAAAACTTCCGTTTGCAGGTTCTTTTGTAGGCTTTGACAAAGAGTGCGTTGAACTGGATGCTGTCAAGAAGACAGAGGATGGAAGGTATATTGCAGTCCGGTTCCACGACTTTACCGGCGGCACGAACAAGCTGACCGTAACGCCCGGTTTTGCGTGGAAGCGCTACTGTGAATGCGACTTAAGAGAGCGTCCGCAGGGCGATTTTAAAGAAAACGGTATGATTCAGAGGACCGTAAAGCCTTACGAAATCGTGACGCTGCTGTTTGAAGTATAAAAATGTGAGTTCTGAAATTTTACGGATTTATATAAAATTCGGTACTTGTTTTTTTAGGTGGCTCTGATAAAATCACATACAGAAATGCCCGGTGCTTTACAGGAAACTTGGCACCGGGCTTTCTTATCGTATAGGAAACTTCGTTTCCATACGATAATAAATGCTCTACGAGGATGCGCAGAGAAACCGACAGAAAGGTGTACACTCATGTTGACGAAAATTTTGGACAAAAAACTTGGAAGCTCGATTTTTACAGGACGTCAGATCATTTCGATGCTGATGCCGCTGATCATGGATTCGTTTTTCGTTTTCGGTATCGGTGTACTGACAACTGCGATGATCAGCTCATCCAGTCAGGAGTCGGTAGCGGCCATCAGCCTAGTCGGGCCGCTCTATATGATGGTATATGCCATCAACAATGCCATTTCTGCCGGCGGTACCGTTGTAGTCGCAATGTTTAAGGGAAAAGGGGAAACCGAACGGGTAAAAGAGGCAGCAGGTCAGCTGATCGTGGGACTGCCCCTTTCTTCCCTTGCTGCATGTATCCTTCTCGTGCTCTGTGCAGATCCGCTGATCCGTTTCCTGTTTCATGGAATGGAGGAAACGATTCTCGTAAAGGCAGAGCATTATCTGATCGGAGTTGCGATCTCGGCGGTATTTTTATCTGTCTACATGAGCGGATTTGCGGTATTTCGTGGACTGGGAGAGACGAAAAAATGTCTGCACCTGTCGATTTTGATCAATGTCCTGCATTTTGTGGCAAGCTTTGTATTTATCAATATCTTGAAGCTGGATATCATGGGAAGCGCACTTTCTTTGAATCTGGCGCGTCTGGTAGGCGGCATGGCTGCAGTCCTGATGCTGATATCCAAAAAAAGTTCGATTGAGATCCGTCCGAGGCACGTTTTTCGAATCGACTGGCGTATTCAGAAAGAAATCTTTCGGATCGGCATCCCCTGTGGAATGGAGCAGCTGTTTATGAACGGAGGCGCGATGCTGGTTCAGGTTTACATTGCAAAACTGGGAACGGCGAGCGTTGCGGCAAATGCCGTGTCCAACTCGATCTTTTCTGTTTTGTATGCGGCACCGTCCGCAGTTGCGACGCTGGCTGTGACGATAGTTGGTCAGTGTATCGGTGCAGGAGAGAAAAAGCTGGCGCGCCGTTACGGCAGATCCATGGTTTGGCTGTGTACTGTTCTGGTGTTATTGTCACTGGCGATCGGAATGCCGTGTATTCCGATTCTGTTAAAGCTTTATCAGGCGCAGGCAGAAACGGTTCCGATGATTTACCGGGTACTGATCATTGCGGCAGTCTGCATGCCGTTTTTCTGGGGGGCATCCAGTGTGCTTCCTTCTGTCATGCGTTCGGCCGGTGATGCGTCCTACGCGTCCTACTTTTCTCTTGTTACGATGTGGGTGGTTCGTGTCGGACTGGGCTACCTGATGGCGATCCCGATGGGACTGGGTCTGGAGGGCGTCTGGATAGCGATGTGTGCCGAATGGGCGGTCAAAACAGTTGCCTTTGGTCTGCGCTTTCGCGGAGAGAAATGGCTTGCTCATTCCGACCGGATGGATAAGATGTGATGCAACAGGGGGATTTAAATGCTGGGAGATAAAACTGCTTTTCTAAACCAATATGCCATTCCGGAAAAGATGTATGAAGAAGCCGGTATGAGCTGGGCGGATCTGGAAGCGATTGCGGAGGACTATGCCTATCGCGTGGACGGCTTTTACATGATCCGGGATATGTTTTTGAAAGAACTGATTGAAAATAAAGAAGACGAGACCGGTTTGCATTCCTATCGTACCAGAATAAAGACACCGGGGCATCTGGTAGAAAAAATTATCCGCAGACGGGTTGAAAATTATCGGAAATATAAAGAACTGACGAAGGAGAACTATCTGAAATTTGTCACAGACATCATCGGGTTCCGTGGACTTTTGCTGTACCGGGAGGACTGGGTGGTGTTCCATAAATATCTGCTGAAGCATTTTGACAATCATGCCTCATGGTATGTGCATGACTGTCTGAAGGATTTTGACGAAAGCCGCGACCGCTATATGGTGGAAGCACCCAAGGTACACATGCGCCCGGGAGATTTTGCGGACATTTATGCAGACTGGATCGCCAGCGATGATATTTATGATCAGAAATATTACCGTTCCGTGCACTATATTCTCAAATACCGCGGCATGTACCTGGAGGTGCAGGTCAGGACGCTGTTTGAGGAGGGGTGGGGAGAAATCGATCATCACATTCTTTACCCCTACAAAAAACAGAATCCGATGCTGACGGAATTTTCGGAACTGTTGAATCGTCTTGCCGGAATGGGGGACGAAATGGCATCCTTTTACAGGCGTCTGCAGGACGTTCCGGGGGATGCCTTTCTGGACAAAAAGAGTATGGTGGATGTCCGACGGGAATATGAGACTCATGAAACCCAGGTCGGACGTGCAGAACTGGAAAAAATCGAGACCGTTCAGGATGCGATCGATTCCATTCTGGCGGAATAAGGAGGTCGCATGGAGGATAGTTTATTCTGGGGAATCCCCCAGAGCGCGTATGAAAGCGCAGATCGAATGCTGACACTTGCGCGAAAGGGCGGAATCCGCCAGCACCTGCTGGGAGATACGTCCCGGATCCGGCATGGCACGATTGAGGATCAGAGCGTGGATGAATACTGCAATTTTTTACAGACAAAGCTTTGCTGTGAGATTCTGCAGCTGGAGGGAGCAGGCATGTCTGTGCAGGACGAGACAGCACTGGATGAATTGGCTGCAGAACAGGAAGAGAAAACAACGTCTGCCGACTGCTGCAGGGAGGAACAGAAAGGGAGAGATGCCGGATGGACAGCGGAATGAACCATATCGAGAGCATGTATTTGAGCTATAGCGGACTGTTGGAGGAATTTTCGGAGGATGTCATCCGCAGCAGGTACGCTTTTTTATACAAGGAATGTATGGAATTTTTGAAAAGTCAGAATCTGGAGTCAGAGGTGCGGCTGGATGAAGTACTGCTGATGCATGCAGTGCTGGACTATTTTTCGGATGTATCGAGACTGAAAAAATTCCACCATATCCATCATATCAACGAAACAAAGGTAATCGCTTATGAAACATTCTGGCTGCTGCGCAGAAAACCACTGCAGGTAGTGACACAGCGGCAGGATGATTTTCTGGCATTTATCAATGAAAAATTCGTCTTCTCCAGACTTGCGGCATTTCTGGTTGGAAACCGCAAGGATCAGGTGCTGCGGGAGCAGGATAAAAAGGCGTTTATGAACTATCTGGATACACTCTACTATTTTCTGAAATACCGCCAGTACGACCCGAAAATGCTGGAGCTGATGCTTCTGGGCTTTCGCGCCGGGGAGATCTGGGGACGGCAGTGAAACAGCCGCGGCAGTAAAACAGCCGTGGCAGTAAACAGCTGCGGCAGGAAAAGGAGGGATTTTTTTGAAACTGAATTACAAAAGAACATTTCTGGTGGGACTTGCCTTTCTGTCCATCTGTGCGTTCTGGCAGATGTATGACAACATCGTCCCGCTGATTTTGCAGGGAACGTTTCACTTAAATGAGACGCTCACCGGAGCAATTATGGCGGCAGATAATGTACTTGCGGTATTTTTGCTTCCGCTGCTGGGCTCATTGTCCGATAAAGCGGATACCAGATGGGGAAAACGGACGCCGTTTATTGTGGTTGGGACGGTACTCGCAGTTGTTTTGATGATGCTGCTTCCGCATGCGGATAAAACAGGAAATTTTGTGCTGTTTGTCATCAGCCTGTTTTTCCTGCTGATTGCGATGGGATTGTACCGGTCGCCTGCAGTAGCGCTGATGCCTGACCTGACACCGAAGCCGCTGCGCAGTCAGGCAAACGCGATCATTAACCTGATGGGCGCAGTCGGAGGTATTTATACCCTGATTTTGATCAGTCTGCTGTTAAAGGGCGGAGACAAACCGGATTATACGCCGGTCTTTCTGGGCGTAGCACTTCTGATGGTGGTTGCTGTTGTACTTCTTGTTTTGACAGTGCGGGAAAAGAAGCTTGCGCAGGAGGTTGCGAAAGCAAATCTGGAAGAAGAAACAGAGGAAGAACAAAAGGCGGACAAGACAGGGGAGCTTACTCCGGGAGTAAAGCGTAGCTTGACGATGATTCTGATCTCGATCTTTTTGTGGTTTACCGCATACAATGCAGTGACGACAGCATTTTCCCGCTATGCCCGTACCGTATGGGGCATGGAGGGCGGCGGCTTTGCCAACTGCCTGATGGTAGCGACCGTAGCGGCGATTATCAGCTATATCCCCATCGGCATGATTTCCGCGAAGGCGGGCAGGAAAAAGACGATTATGGGCGGTCTGGTACTGATGCTGATCAGCTTTTTTGCGGCAATTTTCTTTACGGAATATCACGCAGCTATCAATCTTGGCTTTGCCCTGATCGGAATGGGCTGGGCAGCAGTGAGTGTAAACTCCCTGCCGATGGTTGTGGAGATGTGTTCGAGTGAAGATGTCGGAAAATATACGGGGCTTTATTATACCTTTTCCATGTCGGCACAGATTGTGACCCCGATTCTGTCCGGCGTGTTTTTACAGTATGTTTCCTATCGGACGTTATTTCCGTATGCCTGTGTCTTTACGGTTGCAGCGATGATTACCATGAGCATGGTGCACCACGGCGATAATAAACCGGAACGCAAAAAAAATCTGCTGGAAAATTTTGACGTAGAGGATTAAAATACTTTCATAGTTCAGAATTGCGAAAACGACAATGAAACGGAAAGATGACTGGATCAAAGGAGAGGCATATCGATGAAAAAATGGATACCGGCGGCAGCGACCGCTGCAGGTGCTTATTTAATTGCAATCGCTCCGAGACTTTGTGAACGGCCGGAGCGTATGCCGAAGGTGTATTACGCCCATCGCGGTCTGCATGATAATATTTCAGACGCGCCTGAAAATTCTCTTGCAGCCTTCCAAAAAGCGGTGGATGCAGGCTATGGCATTGAGCTGGATGTGCAGATGACTGCAGATGGAAAGGTTGTCGTTGTACATGATTTTAACCTCAAGCGGATCAGTGGTGTGGACAAAGAGATCGACCAGTGTACCTATGCAGAACTGCAGGACTATCCGATCTATGGAAGCGACCAGAGAGTGCCGCTGTTTGAGGATGTTTTAAAGGCAGTGGACGGAAAGGTACCGCTGATCGTTGAGCTGAAATATAAAGAGGGCAGCAAGATCTGTGAAAAAGCCCAGGAGATTTTAAACAGCTATACCGGAATTTACTGTATTGAATCCTTCCATCCGCAGGTACTGGTCTGGTATCGGAAAAACTATCCCCATATCTGCCGCGGACAGCTTTCCATGAACTTTGAGCGGGACGATAATACAAAGGGTGCGCAGTATTTCGCACTGCGTCATCTGTTGACCAATTTTCTTACAAAGCCGGATTTCATTGCTTATGATTGCCGTGCAATGCATGCAGTATCCAAAAACATCTGCCGGAACTTGTTTGGCTGTCCGTCCGTTGCATGGACAGTAAAATGTCAGGCACAGCTGGATGCCTGCAGCAGATCCTTCGATTACTTTATTTTTGAGGGATTTGCACCGAAGCAGTGAGGCAGGATGGTGTGCGCGCGTCGGAAGTGATTTTAGTATTAGAAATAAAAACAGAGGCGGGATTCCGAAAGAGTTCCGTCTCTTTCCTGTCGTATAGGAAACTTCGTTTCCATACGATAAAAATGCTCCGCGAGGATGCGTACTCGGCGCAAGGGTAGATGGATGCCGAGGCAACCGCGCCTCGGCGCGAGAATGTGCCAAGGCACATTCTTTTTAAAAGGATGCTTGAAAAGACATGCCAAAAAAGCAGGGAAATATGCAAAATATTTTCAAAAATGGAGGAAATCATGCATAATCAATTGACGGAAAGCGATATCAAAAAGATGCAGGAGGAAATCGAATACCGAAAGCTCGTTGTCCGCAAGGAAGCGCTGGAGGATGTAAAAGAAGCGCGGGCCCAGGGCGACCTTTCGGAGAATTTCGAATATTATGCTGCAAAGAAATTCAAGAACAAAAATGAAGGCAGGATTCGTTTCCTGGAGCGGATGATCAAAACGGCAGAGGTTGTTTCGGATGAATCCGCAGCGGACGAGGTCGGCATGAATAATAAGGTAGAGGTCTGGTTTGAAGAGGATGACGAGACAGAAACCTACAAAATTGTGACGACAATGCGCCAGGATTCCTTAAAAGGACTGATTTCCGGCGAGTCTCCGCTGGGGAAAGCGCTGTTGGGGCACAAGGTTGGTGACAGAGTTTTTGTGGAAATCGGCGCTGGAGACGGCTACTATGTCGTGATCCGTTCGATCGACAAGTCGGCAGGGGATGACGATGAGCTGAGAAGCTTTTAAACGATAGAATGCGCGCTTTGCGAGCATTCTATTGTCGTGAAAAAGAGCCTGTGCAAGAGACAGCGAGGATCACATGGAGACGGAAAAATCTATGAAAATCATGGTGACAGGCGCAGGCGGCTTTGTAGGAAGCCGTCTGGTAGCCTATTATGGGAAAAAATACGACGTGTGGGGCGTAACCCACAAAGACCTGGATCTGACGGATGAGGCAGCGGTATTCAAAACAGTGGAAAAATACCGCCCGGATGTGCTGCTTCACTGTGCAGCGATTTCGGACGTGGCAGAATGCAGTAAAAAACCGGAGCTGTCTCATGCCGTCAATGTGCTGGGAACGGAGTACCTTGCGAAAGCCTGCGGAAAAACAGGAACAAAGCTCGTAATGTGCAGCTCGGATCAGGTTTATTTCAGAAAACGGGGAGAGCAGGAGAGTCTGGACGCATATCTGGAGCCCCACTGGGAGGATTGCATCGAAACGCCGGAGCCACTTTACGGGAAACAAAAGCTGCAGGGTGAGGAGCTCTGCTTAAAATACCAGCCGGAGAGCGTAGTGCTTCGGCTTTCGTGGATGTATGACAGCCTGACAGAGGACGAGCTGGCAAAAGGCAGACGCAACCTTGCAACGATGCTTCGGGAAATGCTCGACCAAAAGCAGTCCCGGAAATTTTCGGATACGGATCACCGTGGTGTGACGGACGTAACCCTTGTCGTAAAGAACATGGAAGCAGCGTGGAAACTGCCGGGCGGCATTTACAATTATGGAAGCAGCAACGATACAAACATGTATGAAACGGTGCGCCGCGTGATGGCGTCCTTTGGGCAGGAAGCCCTTGCAGAAAAAGCGACAGGCGGTAATGTCCGCAACCTGATGATGCGTACAGACAAGCTGGCGCGGCACGGAATTTTCTTTCCGGATACGGCAGCAGGGCTGGAAGCATTTCTGCGGAAAGGCGGAGCATTATGAATGAAATGATACGCGACAGACGTTCGATAGGATGGAACAAAAAACACCCTCGGAGCTGGCACTCCGAGGGCGTTTCTTTGTCCACCTGGACATCATTGCATTTCTATATCTAATTGTAATGCTCGGAAGGTAAAAAATCAATCCTCCGCCGATGTTTTCTGTCTGCTCTTTTGCAACAGCTCGATGACTGCAGATGACAGCGTAACTGTCAGCAGGGAAAAGAAGATATTGCGCAGCGGAATGTAGGAAATCGAAAGCATCAGCACGACGAAATCTGTAAAAAAGTAGGCGCGGGAAATTTTCCAGCCAGTCACCTGATGGAGGATGAGTGCCAGTGCGTCATCTCCGCCGGAAGCGCCGCCTCTGCGGACGATTAAGCCTGCGCCGATGCCAACGAACAGACCGCCGAGGATGGCGGCGATAAGTGGTTTATCTGCGTAGGAGGGCAGAAACGGTCCGGTAAATTCCCAGAACCGGTACAGCAGTGCGTAGCAGCAGGTGGAAAAAATGGCATTCTTCAAAAAGTCGGTGCCCAGAAGCTGAAAGCCAATGATGTAGCAGGTCATGTCGAGCAGAAAGGAAAAGATGCCGGGTGAAATGCCCGTCCAGTGGTGCAGAAACAGGGTAAGTCCCAGGATTCCGCCCTCTGTGATCTTGCTCTGGCTGTGGACGTTGAACAGGCCAAAGGACAGCACTGCTGCGCCGAGCAGCATGGAACCGTAGTGAAGGATGGTATCTTTATTTATTTTTTGTTGAAACATAAAAGCTTAAAACTCCTCTGACTCTCCGGCGAGCTTCTGGCACAGCGCCAGAAACTGTTCACCGTATTTTTGGTATTTCAGCTCGCCGACGCCATGGACAGCGAGCATTTCAGTTTTCGTCTGAGGCAGAAGGACACACATGGATTCCAGTGACTTGTCGGAAAAGACAAGATAGGGCGGAATATGCTGTGCCCGTGCGATTTCGGTACGCAGCCTGCGCAGCGCCTCGAAGGGATCGCTGCCGGTGTGCAGGGAAGAACGCTTTCTGCCGGATTTGTCCGTGCCGGGAAGCTGCCCGGCTTTTGCAGGTGTCTGCGTAGTCTTCCTTGCTGCCTTCATCGTGAGTACGGGGCGGAATTCCCCGGACTCTGCATAAAAAGACAGTCCCTTTTCTTTCACTTTTACAATAGGAAACTGATCGTCTGTAACGACCAGATAATCCGTCAGAACGAGATAATTGAGCACCTGCCGCAGAAAAACGATGGTATCCTGGGCGTGCGTTGCGTAGTAACGGTTGGAATCAAGACCAAAACGCAGTACCTTTTCGTTTTTGCTGCCGCGCAGCGTGTCGAGAATGACGTTGACGCCAAAGCGCATGCCGCTTGTTAAGATACAGCCGATCAGGTCATTGGCAAGCTCTGTGATGTCGATGGTTTCAAAGGTATTTAAACAGTTGCTGCAGTTGCCGCAGTAGTTGGAGCCAAACTCACCGAAATAGCGCAGCATGTAGTCCCGCAGACAGTCGGTGGTGTGGCAGTAAAAGGTCATTTTTTTGAGGCGTTCGCGATCTTGTCTGCGAACCTCCTCCAGTGCTTCGCCGGTCAGCTCTTCGTTATCACGATCCTGTTCGATAAAAAACTGGTTTGTGATAACATCCTGACCGCTGTAAAATAAAATACAGTCCGCCTTTGCACCGTCCCGTCCGGCGCGCCCGGCCTCCTGATAATAGCTTTCCATATTTTTCGGCATGTTATAATGCAGGACAAAGCGGACGTTGGATTTGTCGATGCCCATGCCAAACGCATTGGTTGCGACCATGATCGGTGCATCGTCGTAGGTAAAGGCCTCCTGGTTTGCGCGCCGTTCTTCGTCGGAAAGTCCGGCGTGATAGCGGGTTGCCCGAAAACCATCCGCAAGGAGCCTGTCGCAGACCTCTTCGACATTTTTGCGTGTTGCACAGTAAATGACGCCGGAGCTGTCGGGATGGGCGAGCAGATAATCGCGGATGCTACGGTACTTGTCCTTATCGTGGCGAACCTCGAAATAGAGATTTTTTCGGTCAAAACCGGTCACGGCGACATGGGGATCGGACAGCTCCAGCATCCGGATGATGTCTTCGCGAACTTCCCTGGTTGCCGTCGCGGTAAAAGCGCCGATGACGGGACGGATGGGCAGCGTGCGGACAAATTCCGGGATTTTTAAATAGCTGGGGCGGAAATCCTGTCCCCACTGGGATACACAGTGGGCTTCATCAACTGCCAGCAGCGAAATCGGTGTGGAGGCTGCAAAATCCAGAAAATCTTCCGTCAGCAGCCGTTCCGGCGCGACGTAGATGATCTTATAACGGCCTTCTTTGGCATAAGCGAGGGCCTTTTTATATTGATTCCAGGAAAGAGAGCTGTTTAAATAGGCTGCGTGGACCCCCATCTGATTCAGGGCACGGACCTGGTCCTTCATCAGGGAAATCAAGGGAGAGACCACGAGGGTAACATGAGGCAGCAGCAGGGCGGGAACCTGATAGCAGACGGATTTCCCGGCGCCGGTGGGCATAATGCCGCAGACATCCTGCCCGTTTAACAGACAGTCGATCAGCTCCTCCTGTCCGTCACGGAACGTATCATATCCATAATAGGTTTTTAAAATATCGTATTTGTCCTGCTGTTGCTTCATAATAAAAATCCTTGTCTCGTTTTGCTCCTGCTGTAATGGAACCTATCCTGTGAATCGTAATGGATTGATTTTAACATGGTTTTGAAAACAGGGCAAGTGCTGCAGGGTTAAGAAAAAGGAGATAGGATATGAGTTTTTTATATCTTGACAGACTGGGAAAAACCCAGCACTATAGAAGTATCTAAGAAGATAAGAAGAGAGGAGTACATACCAATGAAAGAGAATTTACCGGTATCCCTGCAGAAGCTGATTCACAAGGTGGAAGAGACCTTTGCAGAGGATCCTGCAATGGTAGAACTGTTTATCAACTGTTTTTCCAACACCCTGGATACAACTGTGAAAAAGATGGAGGACGGCACAACCCATGTTATCACCGGTGATATCCCGGCGATGTGGCTGCGGGATTCCGTTGCACAGGTGCGCCCCTATCTGGTAGCTGCAGCAGAGGATCAGGAGATTTCCGACCTGCTGGCTGGTCTGTCCAGAAGACAGTTTTTCTTTGTAAACCATGATCCCTATGCAAATGCCTTCAATCAGGAAGAAAACGGCAACTGCTGGGATCACGATGAGACGGAAATGAGCGATTGGCTCTGGGAACGCAAATATGAGATCGACTCTCTGTGCTATCCCGTTCAGTTCGCATATCTGCTCTGGAAAAACACCGGACGTACAGACCATTTTGATGACAATTTCGTAAAAGGCCTGCACACCATCCTGAACGTATGGAAAACCGAACAGTATCACGAGGAAAAATCCCCTTATTCCTTCCAGCGTAAGGGCTGCTACTTTACAGATACCCTGTCCAGAGAAGGCAAGGGCGCTCTGGTAAAATCCGGCGTAGGTCTGACCTGGTCGGGCTTCCGTCCCAGCGATGATGCCTGCATCTACGGCTATCTGATCCCGTCCAATATGTTTGCAACAGTTGTTCTGGGCTATATGGAAACCATTGCACACGAAGTATTAAAGGATGAGGCTCTGGCAGCAGAAGCGGCTTCCCTGAAAAAAGAGATCCACGATGCCATCGAAAGCATGGCGATCGTAGATAACTATTACTATGGCAAGGTTTATGCATACGAAGTAGACGGCTACGGTCAGTATATGCTGATGGACGATGCAAATGTACCCAGCCTGCTGGCTATGGATTACCTTGGCTACGAGGCGGATGACCGTCAGGTTGTGGAAAACACCCGTAATTTTGTGCTCAGCTGTGCAAATCCTTATTATTATGAAGGCAGCTGTGCAAAGGGTGTAGGCAGCCAGCACACCAAGCCTGGCTATATCTGGCATATTGCTCTGGCGATCCAGGGTCTGACCAGCAAGACAAAGGAAGAAAAGCTGGCAATCCTGAACACTATGAAAAATACCGATGCCGGCAAGCATATGATGCACGAGGGCTTCGATGTGAATGATCCTGCAAATTACACCAGAGAGTGGTTCTCCTGGGCAAATGCCATGTTCTGTGAGCTGGTTCTGGACTACTGCGATATCCGTGTAGCACGGTAAGATATACGGGACGTGCGAATCGCCGGGGACATGGAGGAGGGTATGGAACAGAAGCAACCCAATATTGTTTTTATTATGACGGATCAGATGCGTGGAGATTGTATGGGAATAGCAGGGCATCCGGATGTGAAAACTCCGTTTCTGGATACGCTGGCGGCACGGGGAACACTGTTTGACAGAGCATATTCGGCTTGCCCCAGCTGTATTGCTGCGAGAGCAGCCCTCCATACCGGGCTTTCGCAGGAAAAACACGGTCGGGTTGGGTATCAGGATCGGGTAACGTTTCGATATCCCCATACGATGGCCGGAGAGCTGGCAAAAGCTGGATATTATACGCAGTGTGTAGGAAAAATGCACGTGCACCCGCTGCGCAATCTGATGGGATTTCACAATATAGAGCTGCATGATGGTTATTTGGGGGCATATAGGAGGGAAACGGTTCCCTATTATGAATCTCAGAAGATCGCAGATGATTATTTTTACTGGCTGAAAAATGAAAAAGGAATTGAGACGGATGTTACGGATACCGGACTGGAATGCAATTCGTGGGTTTCCAGACCGTGGATTTATGAAGAGTCTTTACATCCGACAAACTGGGTTACGACCCGGGCCATTGATTTTTTGCGCCGCCGGGACAGGGAAAAGCCCTTTTTCCTGATGGTGTCGTATGTGCGTCCGCATCCGCCGTTGGATGCGCCGCAGTGTTATTTTGATCTGTATCGGAACAAAAAGTTAAGGACAGCCGCACTGGGAGACTGGGAGAAGACCAAGGAATTGGAGCGGTCAGGCAGGATTTTTGATTCTTCCACAGGACCGGTTGATCTGGAGCTGATGCGGGAGGCGCAGATTGGATATTATGCCTGTATCACGCATGTAGATCATCAGATAGGAAGGCTGCTTCAGAGTCTGGCAGAATCCGGGGTTATGGACAATACGGTTATTGTTTTTACCTCTGATCACGGAGAAGAATTAGGCGATCACTATATGTTTCGAAAATGCCGTCCCTATGAGGGAAGCTGTCATATTCCGCTGATTATTTCAGGACCGAAGTCATGGATTGGGGGGAAGGAGGGACAGGTTTGCCACAATGTTGTGGAGCTGAGAGATCTTATGCCTACCTTTCTGGATCTGGCTCATGCACCGGTACCGGAGGAAGTAGATGGGAAAAGTCTTCTTCCTATGGTGAAAAAAACGGAGGAACGCATTCGCCCGTGGCTGCATGGGGAACATTTGTATGGAGAGGAATCCAATCATTATATTGTTACGGAGCAGGATAAATTTATCTGGTATTCCCAAAGCGGAGAAGAGCAGTATTTTGATTTGTCAAAGGATCCCAGGGAGCAGCACAATGCAGTTTGTGATGCTGAATATCAGGAAAGGATTCAGAAAATGAGGGGCTGGATGATCGAGGCCCTGGAAGGGCGAGAAGAAGGATTTGTGGAACAGGGGAGACTCCGGACAGGGGCTCCGATGATAGGATGTCTGAAAAATTCGTTGGTAAATGGATAAAAGGTGCAAAAGATAAATGGTTCATCTGACAGCACTGAAACACAAAAACCGGGCAGGTTCTTCCTGCCTGGTTTTTGTGTCTCGTCCGTTGCCTTAGTGGAACGTATCCACGGAATAATCATGATAATGGAAACCAAACCACCGTCCGGGCACATCGCCGGGGAAGTGGGGGGCTTCGTAGGTAAGGAACTGACCCTTCTCGTCCAGCGCTTCTGGCGTATACTGTGCGGTATGCTCCAGCAGAAGCTTCCAGAGCTTTGCCTTGCGCTCCTGCCAGGCAGGATCCTCTGCGAGGTTGTGCTGTTCCATGGGATCGGTATTTAAGTCGAAGAGCAGAACGTGATCGCCGACTGCAGAGTAAACCAGCTTCACCTTTTCCTCCATGACACAGAAGTTCCTGTTTAAACTGTTTCCAAAGAATATACGATCCATGGGAACCGGTTCAAGCAGGTTTCTTCCGCTGACAGAAACAGGGGAAGAAAGGCCTGCCATTGCAAGGATCGTAGGATAGAGGTCTACAAGGTCAGTCGGAGCTTCTACGCTGATGTTCTGGGGAAGGCTGCGTCCCTGGGGAGGCATGATCAGAAGCGGTACATGAGCGCTGCCTTCAAAGAACAGATTCTTCTGGGACATATGGTGGTCTCCCAGCATCTCGCCGTGGTCTGCAGTAAAGATGATCCAGGTGTTTTTGAACAGGTCATTTTCTCTCAGGCAGCCAAAGATACGTCCCAGTGCATAGTCGATCTGTGTGATGCAGGCATAATAGGCGCGTTTGGAAGCAGCCCGCTGCTCTTTACCGAATAGATGCTGGTTTGTGTTTTCATAAGAACCTGCAAGGAAGCCCTGGGGGGTCTCTTCAACGGTTCTGGACCAGTCGCCTGTCACCGCGTCCGGCATCGGGATATTGTCATACAGCTCCCAGAAGTCACGGCAGGGATCAAAGGGCGGATGGGGCTTGGTAAAGCTTGTCCATAAAAAGAACGGACGCGTCGTGTCACGGGTCTCCAGAAAATCAATGGCTTCCTCCGCGATCCAGCTGGTAATGCTGTCCTTGACATCTACAGTGGAGAGCACAGGCTCTACCTCACACTCACCGACACCGTGGGCCTTGGGATGTGCAAGAACCTGTTTCTTGTCATATTCGCGCATGTAGTCAAGGGGCAGCTTCATATGCTCGAAGCCATAGTGGGCGCGGGCGGGCTCGAAGTGCATTTTACCCTTTGCACAGGTCTGATAACCGGCGTCTGTCAAAACAGCGGGAAGGGTGGAGCGTTCCTCGGTGCAGGCACGCATAAAGGTCTCATGGGTTGCATTGGAAACAACACCGCTTTCGTAACCCTGACGTCCGGTCATGATGGTTGTACGGGACGGAACGCAGATTGGGCAGCTGGCATAGCAGTTTTTGTAGCTGATGCCCATTGCCGCCATATAGTTCAGATGCGGTGTAAAGATACTCTGATTCCCCCATGCGTTCAGAGTGTCGAAACGCTGCTGATCCGTTGTGATCAGCAAAATATTATCCTTTGCCATAATATAAGATAACCTCCTCCGGATGGCAATATTGAGGCAGAGCATGTCAGAATTCTGCCGAAGGACGGACAAGACCGTTGCCTTTATGCACAGTATAAGCCTTATAAAAGTGTGGTGTCTATCCTAAAAAAGTGAGATGGCGTATTTCAAAAAACACCCTTTTTTATGCGTAACCACAGGGAAGCAGCAGAACAAAAAACAGGGAGACATACAAAATGCACAAAAAGGAGCACCACTTTTGTATATTGAAGATAATATTTTTATACTGGTATATAACATATTTTAGGTTGTGCGGACAGATTTGCTAATATATAATAAATACATCAGTTCGGAACATAAGAATGTATACCGAATGACGGACGGAACGATTGAATCGGCCCAAAACGATTCAGATTGTTCAAAAATATTCCTGAGAGGGAATCAAATGTGCAAAAGTGCACAAAAGGAGGAATGTATGAAAAAGAAGAACGTAAACAAGCTTCTTGCGCTGGGTCTTGTTTCTGCCATGACAGCCGGTATGCTGGCAGGCTGCGGAAACACAGCATCCACAACAACAGACAAGGGTGCTGCTGACACAACCGTTACAGAAGCTACGGATGACAAAACTTCCACCGATACCGCGAAGGCAGACAATGGTGAAGTGCCTACTCTGATCTGGTGGAGCATCGGCGGAACACCTCCCGATGATTTCGATAAGACCATCGCAGAGATCAGCGACTATACAGAAGAGAAGATCGGCGTAAGAATCGATGTTAAGATCGCAAGCTGGGCTGACTGGGCAACCAAGATGAACAACATCGTTAACACCGGTGAGTATTTCGACCTGATGTTCGTAAACGATACAAACTACAGCAAGTTCGTTAACCTGAACGCACTTGCTGATATCACAGATCTGGTACAGTCTGAGACTCCTGAACTGTATGATTTCATTCCCGAAGACCTGTGGAGAGGTGTTACCATCAAAGAGAAGGTATACGCAGTTCCTACTTACAAGGATTCTTCTCTGACTCAGTTCTGGATGCTGGATGACTCTATTGTACAGAAGTACAACATTGACATGGACAGCATTAAGGATTTTGCAACTCTGGATCCCATCCTTCACACCATCAAAGAGGGAGAAGGAAAGTCTGTATATCCGATCCATCTGTCTCAGGGCGCTACCTTTAATGGTTTCTTCAACGGCTACGACGGACTGGCAGCAGGCATTGCTGGCATGGGCGTTAAGTGTGACGATGAGAGCCGTAAGGTTGTAAACCTGCTGGAGCAGGACGATATAAAAGAAAACCTGAACTACCTGCACAAATGGTATCTGGATGGCATCATCAATCCCGATGCTAACGTTGTAACAGATGCCGGCAAGGGCGCTATCTTCAGCACAGGTCAGGGCTGGCCTGCAGCAGCAGAGTCTTGGGCATTTGGTCAGGGCATTGAGAAATACGATGTAACAAAGGTATTCGGACCTCTGTATACAACTGGGACGATTCAGGGTTCCATGAATGCAATTTCTGCAAACTCCAATTACAAGGCAGAAGCACTGAAGGTTCTGCAGCTGATGAACACCGATGCGAAGTTCCGTAATATGTGTGCATTCGGTACCGAAGGCAACTTCATGCAGTATGAAGAAGACGGCACTGTTACAAAGCTTCGTGATGACTGGGTATGGCCTACTTATACACAGGGTACCTTCTTCATCCTGGCTACACAGTCTGATGGCGATCCGGATGCTTGGAATCAGGTAAAAGAGCAGAATGAAGCTGCTACAGCATCTACCTGCTTAGGCTTCGTATTCGATCCCGAACCGGTTCAGAACGAAATCGCAAATGTAAACTCTGCTTGGGAGAAATACAACAACGACCTGTTAACAGGTGCGATTGATCCTGAGACAACTGTTCCTATCATCATTGATGAACTGAATGCAGCTGGTCTGCAGACCGTTATCGATGAGGCTCAGAAACAGCTGGATGCTTTCTTTGCTGAATAATGATTCTGTCATCATAAAAAGACCCTCCGGGTTTCCCGGGGGGTCTTTTCGTTTGCGCGCCATGGGCGCGCTCTCGCAGGTGAAAGTCCTGAACATGCCCAGGTAGTGGGAAGGATAACACCCGATTTAAAGAAACATGGATTCAGATGGATAAGAAAGCAGCCTGTGTACTTCCGAAAAGTGCAAAAAGAGAAAAAAGACAAACCGTTAAATGATAGAAAGAATCATAAGACTTCCTTATAATTATAAAAAGAAAGCGGGGAAGCTGCTTTTAAAGAAGGAGGAAAGATATGAAAAGGAAAACGGGAAACAGAATGCTGACGACTGGACTTGTTTTAGCTATGACGGCAGGAATGTTTGCAGGCTGTGGAAACTCTGCACCTGCGGCAGCAACAGACAACGCTTCTGCAGATACGGAGACCCTTGCAGAAACAAGCGAAACTGCTGCTGTACAGGAGACCGCAAAAACGGATAACGGGGAAGTCCCTACTCTGATCTGGTGGACTGTAGGCGGCACACCTGCAGATGATTTCGATCAGGCAATTTCTGAAATTAGTGATTATGCCGAAGAGAAGATCGGTGTAAGAATTGATGTCAAGATTGCCGGATGGGCGGATTATGATACCAAGATGAACAATATCGTAAATACCGGTGAGTATTTCGATCTGATGTTTGTAAACAACACAAACTACAGCAAATTTGTAAATCTGAATGCGCTGGAAAATATTACAGATTTAGTTCAGTCTGAAACTCCGGATCTGTATGGTTTCATCCCCCAGGAGCTTTGGGACGGTGTTAAAATTCATAATAATGTATATGCAGTTCCTACTTATAAAGATTCTTCCATGACACAGTTCTGGATGCTGGATGATACATATGTACAGAAATATAATATTGATGTGGAGGGCATTAAGGATTTTGCTACTTTAAATGATGCGCTGCAGACGATCAAAGAAGGGGAAGGCAAATCTGTATATCCGATGAAGCTGGCACAGGGCTCTACTTTTAACGGCTTCTTCAATGGTTATGATGATCTGGCAGGCGGTGTTTCTGCAATCGGTGTCTGGTACGAAGATGAAGAACGTAAAGTAGTTAGTCTTCTGGAGCAGGATGATGTGAAGGAAAAACTGAACTGGCTGCATAAATGGTATCAGGATGGCATCATCAATCCGGATGCAAACGTTGTAACAGATGGCGGCAAGCAGTCTATTTTCGGCTCTGCACAGGGCTGGCCTGCAGCAGCTACCACATGGGCATTCAATAACGGAATTGACAAATATGATCTGACGCAGGTATTCGGGCCGATGTATGCGACCGGCACCATCCAGGGCTCCATGAATGCGATTTCTGCAAACTCCAAATATAAAGCAGAAGCGCTGAAAGTTCTGGAGCTGATGAATACAGATTCCAAGTTCCGTGATATGTGTGCATATGGTACAGAAGGCAATTACATGAAATATTCTGAGGATGGTACCGTACAGAAACTGCGTGACGACTGGAACTGGCCTTCTTATACACAGGGTACGTTCTTCATTCTGTCTACGCAAACGGACGGCGATCCGGATGCCTGGGAACAGGTTAAGAAACAGAATGAAACCGCTGTTTCCTCTACCTGCCTTGGATTTGCACTGGATATCACGGATATCCAGAATGAAGTTGCAAACTGCAATATGGTATGGGATAAATACAAAAATGATATGCTGACCGGTGCGTCGGATCCGGAGACTGCAGTTCCTGCCTGCATCGAAGAACTGAAGGCAGCGGGTCTGGATAAAGTCATCGAAGAAGCACAGAGACAGATTGATGAGTTTTTTGCCAAATAAACAGCATCAGATTGTATAAAAGTGATAATGCACAGCATGATAGGCTCTCTCGGCATAAAATCCGGAGAGCCTATTATATATAGGAAAAAAAGAGTTGAGAATATGAAAAAAGCAAAAATTATATTCAAAACGTTAGGTGCATGCAACTTGTCCTTATACAGCTTTTACATTCTTAAAAAAGCGATGTGCCGAAATCTAGTGAAAAACTGTGTAAAAAATGCACAAAAACAAAAGATAAAATTGTACACCTGAACTGGCCTTTTTATACTAGTATATAATAAATTTTAGGTTGTGAAGTCAAATTGACTAAGTTATAATAAGCATATAGTTTCCGAGTAAAGGAATTTACGTGAGGAATCTGCGAAGAAGGAGGAAAACGGAAAATGAGTAACGAAAAGACTGGCCGCAGAGGCAAGAAACGCATCTGGGGTAAAGACGACACAGAGCTGTCGTTATTGGCACTGCCGACTACCATCTGGTATTTGCTGTTCTGCTTTTTGCCGATGTTCGGTATTATCATCGCATTTAAGAACTACAAGGTATACGGTGGATTTTTAACAAGCTTTATTAAAAGTGAATGGGTGGGATTTAACAACTTTAAATTCCTGTTTTCCTCAAAGGATATCTGGCTGATCCTGCGTAATACGCTGGGATATAATGTTATCTTCATTATCCTTGGCATTGTGGCACCGGTTGCTGCAGCAATCGCAGTTGGACAGCTCCACAGCAAGAAGCTTGCAAAAGCGTATCAGACTGCGATGTTCATGCCTTACTTCCTGTCCTGGGTCGTTGTAAGCGCACTGGTTTGGGCATTCCTGTCTTATGACAAGGGCCTGATCAACGGTATGCTGGAGTCCTGGGGAATGGACCGCCAGCAGTGGTATATGAAGCCGGCTATGTGGCCTCCGTTCCTGGTATTTATGAACCTGTGGAAGGGTCTTGGCTACGGAATGGTTGTTTATCTGGCAACGATTACCGGTATTGATAAAACCTATTATGAAGCAGCCGGTATCGACGGCGCTACGATCTGGCAGCAGATCCGCTACATCACTCTGCCTCTGATGAAGACTGTTATCATCATGATGTTTATCATGGCAGTAGGACGTATTTTTTACTCCGATTTCGGTCTGTTCTATCAGGTGCCCAGAGATTCCAATACGCTGTACAATTATGTATATACTCTGGATGTATATGTTTTCAAACAGTTGAAAACTTCGACCACCGGTATGGCGTCCGCTGCGGCCTTTGTACAGTCTGTTGCCGGATGTATTACGATTCTGACGGCGAATGCGATCGTTCGTAAGATTGACCGTGAGAGCGCAATGATTTAAGGGAGAAGAACAATGGAAACAACGAAAAAAATTAAAAGAGTAAACAAAGACGAGCCTACCGGGTTCGACCGGTTCAACCGGGTATCCAAAGGCGCTAACGCTGTACTGAATATCATTTTCATTATTATGTCGCTGCTGTGCGTAATACCGATCCTGCTGGTTGTTGCAATTTCTTTTTCTGCTGAGGATTCCATCACAGAATACGGATATCGCTTCATCCCCAAGATCTTCTCTCTTGAGGGCTACACATTCCTGGCTTCTCAGAGCACGATGCTGCTGAGAGCACTGGGTGTCTCTCTGTTTGTAACGATCGTTGGCACGGTTCTGGGTGTTATGCTGACAACTCTGATGGGCTATGTACTTTCCCGTCCGAACTACAAATTAAACGGTTTCCTTACAATGGTGGTATTTATCCCCATGGTATTTAATGGCGGTCTGGTTTCCACCTACTTCGTAGTCAGCCAGCTGCTGGGCTTAAAGAACACGATATGGGCACTGATCCTGCCTCTGGCGGTTTCATCCTTTAACGTTATCATTTGTCGTACCTTCTTTAAGACAACAGTTCCGGAATCCCTGATCGAATCCGCGAAGATGGACGGTGCATCTCAGCTGACGATTTTCAGCAGAATCGTTCTTCCGATTTCGCTGCCGGTACTGGCAACTATCGGTCTGTTCCTTTGCTTCGCATACTGGAACGACTGGTATCAGTCCATGCTGTACATTGATAACACCAAGCTCCTTTCCCTGCAGGCTCTGTTAAACCAGATCCTGACCAATATCCAGATGCTGGTACAGAATGCAGCAACACTGGGTGCATCTGCAGCAGAAATGCTTGCAAAGATGCCGAAGGAAGCGGCTCGTATGTCTATCGTAGTTATTATCGTATTGCCTATCGCCTGCGCATATCCGTTCTTCCAGCAGTACTTCATTTCCGGTCTGACGGTTGGTGCGGTTAAGGGCTGATATTCCCTATATTATCTGTGTGTTTTAATTTGATATCCTGCCGGAAGAACCGGCTGTGGTATAGAAACGGGCTCTCTGCATACAGGGAGCCCGATTTTAAGGAGGAGACATTATGAAAAACAAGAGCATGAACAAGATTCTTGCCCTGGGCGTTGTTGCCGCTATGACAGCTGGAATGCTGGCAGGCTGTGGCAGTTCTGCGTCCACAACTGACGGCGCTGCAGCCGGAACAGAAGCTGCTTCTAATTCTGCAGCAAGCAATGGTGAAGTACCTACCCTGGTATGGTGGACTATAGGCGGAACACCTGCAGACGATTTCGATCAGGCTGTATCTCAGATCAGCGATTACGCAGAAGAAAAGATCGGTGTAAGGATCGACGTTAAGATTGCAGGCTGGGCAGATTACGAAACCAAGATGAACAACATCATCAACACCGGCGAATACTTCGACCTGATGTTCGTAAACAACACAAACTACACCAAATTTGTAAACCTGAATGCTCTGGAGAACATCACAGACCTCGTTCAGACGGAAACCCCTGATCTGTACAACTTCATCCCTGCAGACCTGTGGGAAGGTGCCAAGATCCACGGTAATGTATATGCAGTACCGACCTACAAGGATTCTTCCCTGACCCAGTTCTGGATGCTGGATGATGCTTATGTACAGAAGTATAACATTGATGTAGACAGCATCAAAGATTATGCAACCTTAAATGACGCTCTGCAGACCATCAAAGAGGGGGAAGGCAAATCTAAATACCCGATGCAGCTGGCTCAGGGCTCTACCTTCAACGGCTTCTTCAACAACTATGACGGTCTTGCTTCCGGTCTGCAGCCCATCGGCGTGAAATATGACGATGCAAGCCGCAAGGTTGTATGCACACTGGAGCAGGATGATATCATGGATGGCTTAAACTGGCTGCACAAATGGTATCAGGACGGCATCATCAATCCCGATGCTAACGTTGTAACAGACGGCGGTAAAGGCTCCATCTTCGGTTCTGCACAGGGCTGGCCCGCAGCAGCAACCACATGGGCATTTAACTCGGGTATTGAGAAGTATGACCTGACTCAGGTATTCGGACCTCTGTACACAACCGAGACCATTCAGGGCTCTATGAATGCGATCTCTGCAAACTCCAAGTATAAGACAGAAGCGCTGAAGGTTCTGCAGCTGATGAACACAGATTCCAAATTCCGTGATATGTGTGCATATGGTACAGAAGGCAACTACATGGAGTACGCAGAAGACGGCACAGTACAGAAGCTGCGTGATGACTGGAACTGGCCTTCCTATACACAGGGTACCTTCTTCATCCTGTCTACTCAGGCGGATGGCGATCCGGATGCATGGAATCAGGTAAAAGAGCAGAACGAATCTGCTGTATCTTCTACCTGCCTGGGCTTTGCTTTGGATGTAACCAATATTCAGAACGAGATCGCAAACTGCAACACTGTTTGGGATAAGTACAAGAATGACCTGCTGACCGGTGCATCTGATCCGGCAACTGCAGTTCCTGCTTGTATCGAAGAACTGAAGGCTGCAGGTCTGGATACCGTTATCGAAGAGGCACAGAAGCAGGTTGACGAGTTCTTTGCAAACTAATCTGCAGGGGAAGGATGCCGGACGCAGAAGAAACTGTAAAAGGTGAAGTAACATTTCCCTGTCATATTGCTTGGATAAGGAACTAAAGACAGGCCGTCCGAACTTTGGTTCGGGCGGCCTTTTGCCATAACAGCTCCTTTGTGTTTTCCCATGTACAGATAACCTGTCCCCATGCAGATCTGTGCATGGGAAAGCACGAAGAACACAGCGTCCGCAGAGTGGTCACGCTTGCAAAGTCTATATAGACAGGATATAATCGAGCTAGGAATAGGGATCGGAAAGCTGCGGCTTCGCAGAAGATGTATGACACAGGAGAAGACAGCAAATGAGCAAAGGCCACAGTACATTTTTGGAATATCGGATCTATCGGAAAAAATTTCTTGGGACAATCATCGTAGTCATTGTGCTTTGCCTGAGCGCGTTTTCGGGCGTTCTGTTTTTCTTTATCCGCAACTGGATCAATGATGTGCAGATCCAGTCTCAGTACCGCTTCCAGCAAAAGGAGCGCCAGCTGGAAAATATTCAGACCTGGACACGGTCCTATGTGGAAGGCTTGTACACCGATACGGCGCTGATGGAAGATTTAAAGGCATTGTTTGGCGCTGTGAACAATCAGGACTACATCGCAAAGCGCCGGGAAAACAGTTTGAACAGTGATTCGGAAATCCGGTATGTGCCGTCAGATATCAAGAAGCTGTTTTTAGATGGCAGGACGAAGATTTGCGGTGTAACGCTGCGGTCGGATAACGGTATAAAAGCTCTGCGAATGACGAACTATGATTTGTGGGTGGATTTTGAATGTCGTACAATCGAGGATGTGAAGACAATTCCAGGATTCGGGGATATTATGGCGTCCTCTTATTCGGTTCGTGATCCGGATAACATGAGTATTTCAATGGGAACGATGGATTTCTGGATCAGCACGGCGGATTTTTATGAGGACAATGATGAGATCAATGCTTCCTGGGGGATTTTCGATGCAGATGGGGATATGCTTGCCCACAGCAAGATGAGCCCACAGCAGGAAGCAGAGCTGTTCCAGGCGGCCCTGCGGGGGGTGCAGTTTGACTGGCTGGAGAATACCGGCAGCCGGAGGACTTTTTTTACAAAACATACATCCAACCAGGGAACGTTTTCCTATGTTGTCATAAAAAGTATCGGAGAGCTGGTGGCGGATAATCGTTATGTCGTTGGCGTGATAGGGACAACACTGTTTCTGATAGCCTTTGGGATCATTCTGTTTACCAATATGCAGCTGAAAGCGGATTATGAGTTTCTTTCCAAGATCATTCATATGCTTTCGCACATGGAATCCGGTGAGTTTGCGGATGTTCAGGAGGAAGATTTAAGCAGCGAGCGGCGCAAAAATGAATATGGCATGATCGCAGTTGCCCTAAAGGATGTGGGTGCAAAGCTGCAGGGTCATATCCAGCGGGAATATGTATGGAAGCTGAAGGAGCAGGAGACTCAGATGCGTGCACTGCAGCATCAGATCAACCCGCACTTCTTATATAACACACTGGAAACGCTGCGCTCCAGGGCGTTGCTGGAAGGAGACCGGGATACGGCGGATGCGATCGCATTGCTTGGGGCTCTGTATCGTGCCAGAACCCATACGAAGGATACCATCACGCTGGGAGAAGAGTTTAAGCTGCTTGAAATGTATCTAAAGATCATGGAGCTGCGGTTTGGAGATAATTTTTTCTATCAGGTCGAGCTGGAAGATGCACTCAGAGAAATCCCGACGGTGAGTTTTTGGCTGCAGCCCCTTGCGGAAAATTTCTTTACTCATGGCTTTGACCGGGAGAGCATGTATAATCTGTTGATCATCAGCGGACATGCACAAGGCTCGGACACCGTGATCGAAATCATGGACAATGGCTCCGGTGTTCCTGCAGATCAGCTGGAGCAGGTACAGAAGACGATGCGCGAAGGAAATGACGATCCGGAAGCGGATATCGGACTGAGAAACGTATATATGCGTTTGAATTATTTTTATGGAAATGGTTTTAAGATGGAAATCGGGAATAACCCGGAAGGGGGATTTAAAATTTCTATCCTGATACCGGGAAAGGTGGAAGAAGATGTACACATTGGTGATCGTGGATGATGAACCTGCCATTGCCGAAGGCATTTGCAGGCTTCTTGACTGGAAATCTCTTGGCTTTGAACGAATCCGGACCGCCAGAAGCTGTTTTGAAGTGGTATCCCATGTGGTGGACTGGAAACCGGATGTCTGCCTGGTGGATGTACGGATCGGCAATGAATTTGGCTATGAACTGATTAATTGTTTAAATGGAATGGGTGTCAAATCCAACTATATTATGATGAGCGGATATGACGATTTTCAGTATGCCTGTGAAGCACTGCGGTGCGGCGCAGTGGATTATCTGTTAAAGCCCCTTGATAAGGATCAGCTTCAGAAGCGCATTGAACAGGTTGTGGTAGAAAACCTGCACGGAACTGTGCAGCTGGAGGTGCGTAAAAACGAAGATCCGATCCTGCGGCGGCCTTATGAGGAATTTTCCCCGCTGATCCGTAAGATCGTTATGATCGTGGCAATGGAATATGGGCAGCATATTTCTTTAAAAAATATAGCCGATCGATTCCGGATGAATGCGACCTATCTTGGTCAGATTTTTATCAAGGAAACAGATATGAAATTTTCGGAATACCTGATGGCATACCGGATGTATGTCGCGCGGGAGAGGATTCTAAATACCGACGACAAGATTTCTTCGGTAGCCGCGGAAGTCGGATATTCCAACATGAATTATTTCTATCAGCATTTTCATAATTATTATGACAGCACACCTTCCGAAATGAGAGCGGGGAAAAATTGAAAACTGCAGAAAATGATTTTCTGTTGTTATAAAAAATGGGGAAAAGGAGCAACTCACAAATGAGAGTATTACTGTTTGACATTGATACGCTGCGGGCGGATCATATGGGCTGTTATGGCTATGGCAGAAATACCACACCTGTAATGGATGAAATTGCAAAGGAGGGAGTGCGGTTCGATGATTATTACTGCCCGAATGCACCGTGCCTTCCGTCCAGAGCATCCATGATCAGTGGACAGTATGGAATTCATAACGGAATCGTAGGGCACGGCGGTACAGCTGCGGATATGCGTCTGCAGGGAACCACCAGAAGCTTTACGGATGACATGTCTGAGAACGGATTGTTCATGCAGTTTAGAAGAGCCGGAATGCATACGGTTTCCTTCTCTTCCTTTGCAGAACGTCACAGTGCATGGTGGTTCAATTCCGGTTTCAATGAATGTTACAACGTAGGCAGGAGAGGCAGCGAGTCCGCAGAGATGGTAACTCCTCATGTGCTGGATTGGCTGGAGAGAAACGGCAAGAAGGATAACTGGATGATGCATGTGCATTACTGGGATCCTCATACCCCTTATCGTACACCTGCGGATTATCCGAGCCAGTTTGCGGATACGCCGCTTCCGGATGACTGGATCGACGAGAAGACCTTTGAAGAGCACCTGCTGCACATCGGACCCCACTGCGCAAACGAGATCAACATGTGGAATGATGATACGTTTCCTCAGTGGCCAAAGCACCCCGGTAAGCTGACAACTCTGGAAGAGGCAAAGCACCTTCTGGATCTGTATGATGACGGCGTAAAATACACAGACGATAACATCGGTCAGATCATTGGCTGGTTAAAGGATAACGGACTGTATGACGATGATCTTGCGATCATTATCACAGCGGATCACGGCGAAGACCTTGGCGAGTTCGGTATCTACGGAGAGCATGGCACTGCGGATGAGCCGGTTTGCCGTATTCCTATGATCGTTCGCTGGCCCGGCATGCAGAAGGGCGCAGTGGTTAAGGGCTTCTATGACAATACAGACCTGACACCTACCGTGCAGGAACTGCTGGGTACACCGATGTTTTCGGATCGTTATCATTATGACGGCAGCTCCTTTGCAAAGGCATTAAAGGATGGCACAGACTGCTCCAAGCCCTATGCGATTCTGACCCAGTGTGCCCATGTGTGCCAGAGAAGTGCCCGGTTTGATGACTATGTATATATCAGGACCGTACACGGCGGGTATCATCTGTTCCCGGAGGAAATGCTGTTCAATGTAAAGGAAGATCCTCACGAGCAGCACAACCTGGCAGAGGAGCGCCCTGACTTGTGCGCAAAAGGTGCGAAGATGATCCTCGACTGGAATGACAAGATGATGAAGACCTCCCATTACGATGTAGATCCCATGTGGACCGTGATGCGGGAGGGCGGCCCTGAGCATTGCAGAGGACAGCTGAAGTCCTATATGGAGCGGTTGAAGGGTACTCCGAGAGAGTACGGAATCGAGCTACTGAAAGAAAAATACGGAGATTGTGAATAAATGAAGGCATATCAGGATGCTTCTTTAGCTCCTGCCAGGAGGGCGAAGGCTCTCCTGGAGGAGATGACGCTGGCAGAAAAGGTCGGTCAGCTCAATCAGCGTCTTTACGGATTTCGGATTTATGAGCGAAAATGCGTAAATGGTGAGGATACCATCGAGCTGTCGGAGGAATTTTGTCAGGAGGTTGAAAAATACAGCGGTTTGGGAGTTTTGTACGGTTTATATCGTGCAGATCCCTGGGCGGATAAGAATTACGAAACCGGTCTGACCGGCGTGCTTTCCAAAAAAGCATATAATCAGGTACAGCGCTATGTTCTGGAGCATTCCAGACTGGGTATTCCTGTAATGATGAGCTCGGAATGCCCACATGGACATCAGGCGCTGGACGGCTATCTTCTTCCGGTAAATCTTTTGGCCGGAGCGACCTTTGATCCTGCAATGGTACGGGCAGCGTACCGGGTAAGCGGCCGTCAGCTGCAGAACATGGGTGTGGATTTTGCTTTAATGTCGATGCTGGATGTGCTGCGGGATCCCAGATGGGGACGCAGTGAGGAATGCTACAGTGAAGATCCGTATCTGTCTGCGCGGATGGCAGAAGCTGCCGTAATCGGTATGCAGGAAAGCGGACCTGAAGTTGTAGCAAAGCATTTTGCAGCACAGGGCGAAGGAACCGGCGGCGTCAATGCGAGCGCGGCAAGAATTGGAGAACGCGAACTTCGGGAAATTCATTTTCCTCCGGCAGCGGCTGCAATCAAGGCAGGAGCCAAGGGCATCATGGCTGCCTATAATGAGATTGACGGCGTTTACTGTCACGCAAATCGCTGGCTGTTAAATGATGTCATCCGCAAGGAGATGGGCTTTGACGGTATCGTGATGTCTGATGGTGTTGCCATCGATCAGCTTGACAGCATGACTGGTGATAATGTGGTGTCCGGTGCGCTGGCCCTGCAGTCAGGCGTGGACGTCGGTCTGTGGGATGAGGCGTTTGGCAAACTGGAAGAAGCAGTACGCAGAGGTCTTGTAAAGGAAGCCCAGATTGATCAGGCAGTGCTGCGTGTGCTGACCCTCAAATTCGAGAGAGGACTGTTTGAGCATCCTTACCTCGAAGAAGAGGGAGAGATCCATATGGATTATGCACAGAATCCGGAGAGTGTACAGCTGGCGCGGGAAGGGCTTGTAATTCTGCAAAATAAAAACCAGGGGCTTCCCTTTTGGGAAAACCAGGCATCCGGTAAAAAGATCGCTGTGGTCGGACCAAATGCAGACGATCTGTATAACCAGCTGGGTGACTACACACCTCCGCTGCGCAGGGACGACGGTATCACGGTATTGGACGGCATGAAGCTGATTTTCAAAGAATCCGATATCCGGTTCTCACAGGGATGTTATCTGAGAAAACGAGATGAAAACCTGCTGAAAGAGGCAGTGGATACTGTGAAAAACAGTGACATTGTGATCTGTGTGCTGGGCGGTTCCTCGAGCCGGTTCGGCGGTGCAAGTTTTGACACAAACGGCGCGGCGCTTTTAGAGAATGCTGCGGCCGACGACAAGGGGACGCTGATGGACTGCGGAGAGGGAATGGACTGCAGCGACCTTGAGCTTCCGGATGCGCAGCTGGAGCTGTTAAAGGCATTGAAAGAAACCGGAAAAACTGTGATCGCAGTTGTGATCTGCGGTCGCCCGCTGGTGCTGACCCAGGTGTGTGAGCTGGCAGACGGTGTAATCCTTGGATTTTATCCCGGTCCCAGAGGCGGACAGGCAATTGCAGAGGTGATCTCAGGAAGAGTTGCTCCCTCCGGAAGACTTCCGGTTTCCCTGCCGCGGTCGACAGGACAGGTTCCTGTTTATTACAATTATAAAAATTCCTACCGGGCGATGACCTATATGGATGAGGAGGCAGGACCGCTGTTTCCCTTTGGCTACGGACTTGGCTATGGGACCTTTGAATGGGGAGCCTGCAGCTTAAGCACAGAACGGTGCAATGTGGCTGCGTTGGAAAATAAGGGCCTGACCATCCGCTTTTCTGTGAAAAATACCAGTGAAAGAGGCGGCTATATTGTACCGCAGATTTACGTGACGGACGTTGCAGCATCCACGGTGCGGAGAGTGAAAGAATTAAAAGCATTCCAGAAGGTATGGCTGGATGCAGGACAGGAAAGAACCGTTTCCCTGCAGCTTGGCAAGGAGGCATTCTGCCTGTGGAATCAGAAGATGAAGTATGTTGCGGAACCTGGAGTATTCCAGATTGAGCTGTCTGACAGCGCGCAAACCATATGGAAAGGAGAATTTACATTATGTATTTAATTCCCGCTCCGGCGAAGCTGGAGAAAAAAGAAGGCCGTTTTATCTGGGCCTATGACAGATATGTGACGGTAGATCAAAGCTGCAGCCAGCTGGTGACCCGTCAGGCGTCCCTGTTTTGTGACGGCGCAGAAAAAGAACTGGGCTACCGTCCCCTTCTGACAAGAGGGGCTGCCAAAGCCGGTGACGTCGTTTTCAAGCAGGACGACACCATGAAAGCCCAGAGCTATGTGCTGGATATCGCCGAGGATGCAATTGTACTGACCGGTGATGAGGCAGGTCTGTGGCATGGTATGCAGACACTGCTGCAGATCATCGAACAGGAGGGCGCATGCCTGTCCGCTTTACATATCGAGGATGCTCCGGCAATTGTAAACCGCGGCTATTACTTCGACTGCACCAGAGGACGTATCCCGAAGCTTTCCTGGTTGAAGCAGCTGGCTGACCGGATGGCTTATTACAAGTTAAACCAGTTACAGCTGTACGTAGAGCATTCCTATTTGTTCCGCGGCATGACGGAGCTGTGGAGAGATGACACTCCGCTGACTGCAGAAGAGATCATGGAGTTTGACCGTTACTGTGCAGAGCGCGGCATCGAGCTTGTACCGTCCCTGTCCAGCTTTGGACACCTTTACAAGCTGCTTTGCTCCAGAGAATACTCTCATTTATGCGAGCTGGAGGATTCCGAAGGAAAACCCTTCTCCCAGACCGGCAGAATGGCACACCACACGATCAACACCTCCGATCCGGAGAGCCTGCAGCTGATCGAAGGTATGATTTCCGAATATATGGAGCTGTTTACCTCCAGACAGTTCAACATTTGTGCAGATGAGACCTTTGACCTGGGCAGAGGACGCAACAAAGAAGCAGTGGAAAAGCTGGGCAGGGACAGAGTTTATATCGATTATATTAAGAAGCTGGCTCAGTTCTTACTGGATAACGGCCGTCGGCCCATGTTCTGGGGGGATATTATCCTCGGCTTCCCGGAGATGATCAAAGAGCTTCCCAAAGAGATCATCTGCTTAAACTGGGGTTATATGTGGAACCAGCGCGAAGAAGAGACGAAGTGGATGTACGAAGCAGGAGCGGTTCAGTATTGCTGCCCCGGCTGCTGTGGATGGAATGAATTTTCTGCACTCAACTGGTACGCATACAACAACATCATGAGATTGTGTACCTATGCAAACAAGTACGGTGCGATCGGTCTGTTAAATACGGACTGGGGCGATTATCTGCATGTCAACCATCCCGATTTCACAAGAGTCGGCATGATTTACGGTGCAGCGTTCTCCTGGAACAGCAATATTCCATCCTATGAGGATATCAACCGTCAGATTTCCAGAATCGAATATCGGGACAGCAGTGAGAACTACCTGGCTGTTGTAGCAAAGATTCAGGAAAACAGCGGCTACGACTGGAATGTTGCAGTACGCTACTGGGAAATGAAGCGCGGTCTGCATGAACAGGATGAAGTCAGCGTTGGCCTGATGAAGGAACGCATCGGTCAGATGGACAACATCGATCAGAAGGACGCAAATCTGAAAGAAATCGCAAGAGAGCTGTATGCACAGATCGAGCAGATGGACAGCAGCAAGCGCGCACTGGTAATGCCCCAGATCGTTGCAGTGGATGCGATCCGCATCTTTAATCAGATCGGCAAATTCGCAACCGCGGATGTGCTGGGCTGCACCTATGAGAGCATGCCGGACAGCTGGGCGCTTGCCAAGGAACTGGAGACATGGTTCTATTTTTACAAGAGAGTATACCGCAGCATCAGTGAAGAATCTGAACTGCGTTATATCCAGGAGCTGGTATGCTGGTATGGAGATTACCTGCGTCAGATCAAATAACAGAATGTACGAAAGGAAAGGGAACAGCAATGAAACAGCAGTTTTTACATGAAAACTGGGAAATGCGGCAGATCGGCAACGACGAATTCCTGCCTGCAGCCGTACCCGGAAGCGTATACGGCGACCTGCTTTCCAACGGAAAAATGGAAAACCCGTTCTGGAAAGACAATGAAAACGATGCCTGCGAGCTGATGGAGGAAGACTACGAATATGTTTCTCACTTCGATTGTGAGGACGGTCTTTTAGACAGCGACCGCGTAGTGCTGCGGTTTGACGGTATTGATACTGTCGGCGACGTTTATTTAAATGAAATCCATCTGGGCAGCCCTCTGAGCATGCATCGTGTATGGGAATATGATGTGAAGGAAATCCTGCATGAAAAGGACAACGAATTGAAGGTTATCCTGCATTCTCCCAACAAATGGATTCGTGAAGCCTTCAAAAAATGCCGCACCCTGGGCAATGACGATACCTTCGAAGGTTTCGTACATCTGCGTAAGGCACACTATATGTTCGGCTGGGACTGGGGCGCACATCTTCCGGATGCCGGTATTTTCCGTCCGGTTTCCCTGCTTGGCATCAACACTGCAAGAATTGACAGTGTATACATTAAGCAGACCCATGAGCGCACCGGCGAGACAGAGCCCGGTACCGTTCGTCCCATCACAAAATCCGTTACTCTGACCTTCGACGTGGAGCAGGAGGTCGTGGGCAATGCAGAGAGAGGACCGAAGTTAAAGAACATTACCGGCGGTCATACCTGCAAAAAGTGCGGCAAGGCTTATACCTACACCGTAGAGATCACTGCTCCGGATGGAAGCAAGACGCTGTATGAGAACTCTCCGGTTGAGGTCAAGATCGACGAACCCAAGCTGTGGTGGCCCAACGGCTACGGCGAGCAGAACCTGTACGAAGTAAAGGTTACCCTGTTTAGCGACGGCGTTGCGCTGGATGAGTGGACCCGCAGAATCGGTCTGCGCACCATGACCATGCACATCGAAAAGGACGAGTGGGGCGAGTGCTTCGCACATCAGGTAAACGGTGTGGATGTCTTCGCAATGGGCGCTGACTATATTCCGGAGGATAATCTGCTTGGCAGAGTGAATCCTGAGACCACCAGAAAGCTTCTGGAAAAAGCAAAATTTGCAAATTACAACGCGATCCGGGTATGGGGCGGCGGTTACTATCCCTCCGACTGGTTCTATGATATCTGTGATGAGCTGGGTCTGATGGTTTGGCAGGACTTCATGTTCGCGTGCGCAGTTTATGAGCTGACACCTGAATTCGAAGCAAACATCCGTCAGGAATTTATCGAGAATGTAAAACGTCTGCGCCATCACGCATCTCTGGGACTGTGGTGCGGCAACAACGAAATGGAACAGTTCGTATTCGAGCGCAACTCCTGGCTGACCAAGCCCTCCGAAGTTAAGGATTACTTCCTGATGTTCGAGCGCATTATCCCGGAAATCGTTCATGAGTACGATCCGCAGACCTTCTATTGGCCTGCAAGCCCGTCTTCAGGCGGCTGTCTGGACGAGCCTAACGATCCGAACCGCGGCGACGTACATTACTGGAAGGTATGGCACGGAAACCGTCCGTTCACCGAGTACCGCAAATACTTCTTCCGTTATCTGTCTGAGTTTGGTTTCCAGGCATTCCCGTCTGTGAAAACGATTGAGCAGTTTACGGATAACGAAGAGGATATGAACCCCTTCTCCTATATCATGGAGAAGCATCAGCGTCAGTACAGTGCAAACGGAAAGATCATGGGTTATATGCAGCAGACCTACAAATATCCCAACAGCTTCCCGACCTTTGTATACGCATCCCAGCTGCTGCAGGCAGACGGTATCCGTTACGGTGTAGAACACTTCCGCCGCAACAGAGGACGTTGTATGGGTGCTGTGTACTGGCAGTTAAATGACTGCTGGCCGGTAATTTCCTGGTCTTCCGTAGACTACTGCGGACGCTTAAAGGCACTGCATTACTATGCAAAACGGTTCTTCGCACCGCTGATGATTTCCTGTGAAGAGCAGGGCATGATGAGCTCTGAGGCAAACATGAACCGTGAGCATTTCGTATTCGAGAAGTCCATCCGCTTAAACGTTGCAAACGAAACCATGCAGGATCAGAACGTAACCGTTCGCTGGGCACTGCGGGATCCCGGTGCAGCTGTTTTGGAAAGCGGCGAGCAGGAGCTGACCGTTCCCGCCCTGACCAGCACATGGCTGGATAAGGTAGAGTTCCCGGATGCGGATATCTTCTCCCATTATGTAAGCTACGAGCTGATCTGCGACGGCAAGGTTGTATCCGAGGGTACGGTAAACTTCTCTTATCCGAAGTATTTCCGTTACGAAGATCCCGAGCTTACCTGCCGCGTAGAGGGCGATGAGATCGTTGTATCCGCAAAAGCATATGCAAAGAGCGTTGAAATCCTCAACGAGAACGAAGACCTCGTTCTGGAAGACAACTACTTCGACTTAAATGCAAATGAGAAGCGTGTGAAGGTGATCTCCGGCAGTACCGAAAACCTGCGTCTGCGCAGCGTATACGATATTCGCTGATCGAGAGCATGGCACGCAGGCCCATAGGAAGGCCTGGCGTACCGCGCAGTTAGGAAGGGGCCGGTGCACAGACGGTTGTGCACCGGCGTTTTCATCGTATAGGAAACTTCGTTTCCATACGATAAAAACGCTCCGCGAGGATGCGCACTCGGCGCAAGGGTAGATGGTTGCTGAAGCAACCGCGCCTCGGCGCGGGAATGTGCCAAGGCACATTCATTTTTAAAAATCAGGATTATGGAAGAAAACAACGGGAGGGACGCTTACTATGTTATTCCATAAAAAAGAAAAGGCTCTGGAGGGACAACAGGCGGGGACAAAACCGGAGAAGCCCAGGAAAGTGCGCTGGTCGGAAAGAAGAGAACCGTCAGAAGCGGGGCTGGAAAGGTTTCAGGATTATCTGCAGACCTATTCCACGAACAAAGACCATCCGATAAAAATCCTGTGCAGTTTTTATAAAGGCAAGCAGAAGAAGCTGGTAGAAACAGGATTTTTCCTGATCCTGCAGCGCTCTCCGATCTGGATCATTCCGATTGCAACGAGCAACATCATCAATGCGGCGACGAATCCGGATGCAGGCTCTCTGGAGATCATCCTGTTGAATGTGATGGTTGCACTGCTCTTTATTATGCAGAACGCGGGAACGAACTATCTGGCAACGGTTGCATTTGCCAGCGTCAACAGAGGAATCGAAGGCTCTCTTCGAAATGCAATGGTCAGAAAGCTGCAGCAGCTCTCCATCATGTTCCACAAGGAAGTACAGTCAGGACGTCTGCAATCAAAGATCATGCGAGACGTGGAAAATGTTACGGAGCTTTTGAACCAGATTTTCAGGACCCTGTTCTTTTTTGTCCTGGATATTTCCGTGATCATTGTCATTACCCTGCGGAAAAGTCCGATGGTATTTCTGTTTTTCCTTGTGGTCGTACCCTTTGCAGTTCTGACGATGCGGGCATTTAAGAAGCCTGTCCGGGAGAAAAACCAGGAATTTCGAAGCGAGATGGAAAACACGCAGGGTGCAGTTGCCGAAATGCTTGAAATGATTCCGGTGGCGCGGGCACATGGTCTGCAGGAAGTGGAAATCAGCAAGATGAATACCTACCTGAACCGGATCGTAGACCGCGGTTACAATCTGGATCTGATCAATGCGCTCTTCGGTGCAGTCAACTGGGTTGTATTCCAGTCCTTCCAGATGATCTGTCTTGCCTTTACTGCGTATCTGGCAGTCAAAGGCAAAATTTCGGTTGGCGAGGTTGTTCTGTATCAGACCTACTTCACCTCTCTGGTGGGACAGATTTCGACGCTGATCAATATTTATCCGCAGATCAGCAAGGGTTTGGAGTCTGTCAAGTCCATCGGTGACATCATGGGCAACAGCCATGTGGAGGAAAACAATTCCATTGTGCCGCTGGGGGAATTAAAGGGCGCAGTAAAATTTGTCAATGTGGATTTTAAATATCCTGACAGCGATAAAAATACGCTGAGCGATTTCACTCTGGATGTAAAGCCTGGGGAGAGCATTGCGCTGGTGGGAGAATCGGGTGCCGGAAAATCTACGGTTCTGAACCTGCTGATCGGCTTTATCCCTCCGGTCAGCGGAAAGATCCTGATCGACGGCATCAATATGGTCAATCTGGATATCAATGAATATCGTCATCAGATCGCAGTCGTGCCGCAAAATACAATCCTGTTTTCCGGAACGATTCTGGACAATATCGCTTACGGTCTGGAACATGTGACGGAAAAGGAAGTGATGGAGGTCATAAAGGATGTCGGACTGGAGGATATGATCGAAAAGCTTCCGGATGGCATCTATACGCAGCTGGGAGAACACGGGGATAAGCTTTCCGGCGGTCAGCGTCAGAGAATTTCCATCGCCAGGGCACTGATTCGTAAGCCGAAGATCATCGTATTCGATGAAGCCACGAGCGCGCTGGATTCTGCCTCCGAGAAAAAAGTTCAGGAAGCGACCAGTAACATGATGAAAAACTGTACGACCTTCCTGGTAGCACACAGACTTTCCACGATCCGCAATGCGGACAGGATCGTTGCGATGCGGGACGGTAAGATTGTCGAAGTCGGCAGCTACGACGAGCTGATGGAAAAGAAAGGATATTTCTACGAGCTGAAAGCACTGCAGTCCTGACGCTGTAGCGTAGCTCGCCGTGGGTGCGGTGCGCATCGACGGACGAAAAAGCGTATCGCAGGGGCGCTGAGCGCGCAGGATAGCGCGACTGGCTTGTGGAAAATTAAGGAGAAATATACGTTATGAAACAATTGAGCAAGACAAACTGGATTCGGCTGGCGTGCTTCAGCGCCGGGGGGACGCTTCTCTTTTATCTGGTGCCGCTGATTTTGATGCAGCTGCCCGATCCGGCAAAAGGCAACGCCATGGTTATTTTGGTTATGTTCGTCAATCAGGTCTTTATGGGTGTCGTTGGCTGGCATTCAAACTACTTTGGCAAATGGGGCATCTATATTCCGATGGTGCTGATCGTCCTGTATGGGATTTCAGAGGTTCTTTTCTTTGGGGGAATCGGCTGGAATATGGAGATCAATTACCTTCAGACTGCCTATATCATCTATTTCTTAAAACGGATTATGAACAAGAGACAGCGGATGCAGGAACAAAAGAATCAGGTAAACTTCCCGAAGGGAATGGGGAGAAAGTAATACAATGGACGGCGGATTATAAAAATCCGCCGTCCATTGTGATAATCTGCCCGGTTAAGTAAAGGGGCGATTCTGCAAGCTTTAACGCAAGCAGTCCGACTTCCTCAGGCTGTCCCAAGCGGTCTGCGGGGATCTCTTCGATCAGTGCCTGCAGTTCCTCTTCAGAAAAACAGTGGTTCATGTCGGTGTCGATGACGCCGCAGGCAATGGCGTTTACCGCAATATTGCTGGGCGCAAGCTCCTTTGCCAGTGCGCGGGTCAGACTGTTGACTGCGCCTTTGGAGGCGGAGTAGGCGGTTTCCATGGAAGCGCCGACGTTGCCCCAGACGGAGGAGATATTTAAAATCCGCCCGGAGTGGCGGTGCAGCATGAGTGGAACGGCGAGCTTACAGGTATAAAAGCAGGCGTCCAGATTGGTTGACATAACTCTGTGCCATTGGTCAGGGGACATGTCCGTTAAAAGTCCGATATGGGAAATTCCGGCATTGTTGACTAAAAGATTGAGACGGCGGATCGGGGCAAAAAGTTCCCTTACCGTTTCATAGTCGCCGAGGTCGCCGATAAAAGCGGCTGCCTGGATTGAATAAGCTTCGGAAAGGCTTTTACAGAGCGTTTCCAGCTTTTCCCGGTTCTGGCGGCAGGTTAAAATCAGGTCATAGCCTGCCTGCGCAAAGGTTTCGGCGATTGCTTTTCCGATACCACGGGACGCGCCGGTGATCAGCGCGATGGGGCGGGAGGAGCTTTCCGCCGGAAAAATAGGGGTAAGATCAGAGTACATAAAAAATCTCCATTCCGCAGGCGTTTTCTGACACCTGGCACTACTGTGATGTTACAGTTTACACGTAGCTTTCATGGCACGAGGAAACTGTAATACCAGGATCAGCGTAGCACAGATTTCTTGCGTTGTCACTTGTGAAAATGCCGGATTTTGCGTATACTTTTGAAGAGGCAGTCGGCGCACAGGAAAACAGGTATGATTCCAATAGTGCAAGCGTTGTCTGCAGAATGGAGGAATTATGTACGATTTAATCATTATCGGTTCCGGTCCTGCGGGGCTCGGGGCGGCAATATATGGAAAACGGGCGGGATATTCCACGCTCGTGCTTGAAAAAAATCCCATGAGCGGCGGTCAGGTGTTAAATACCTGTGAGGTGGATAACTATCTGGGGCTTCCCGGTATCAACGGCTTTGACCTCGGCATGCAATTTCGGGAGCATGCGGACAGACTCGGTACGGAATTTGTGGAAGCGGATGTGACCGGAATCAAAAATTTGCCGGACTGCAAAAAGGTTCTGACGTCGGCTGGGGAGTTTACGGCAAAGGCGGTCATCATTGCAGCCGGTGCGGAGCACAAAAAGCTTGGCGTGCCCGGGGAGAAACGGCTGGCTGGCAGAGGTATTTCCTATTGTGCGACCTGTGACGGCGCTTTTTATAAGAAGAAAGTGACGGCAGTGATCGGCGGCGGGGATGTTGCTGTGGAGGATGCGATTTTCCTGGCGGGACTTTGTGAAAAGGTTTACCTGATCCACCGCAGGGACAGCCTGCGTGCGGCAAAGAGCCTACAGGAAAAGCTGTTTACCCTGCCGAATGTGGAGCTGGTCTGGAACGCAGCTGTAGAGGAAATCACGGGAGAAGCGTTCGTGACCGGCGTACAGCTTTTGGATACACAGACAAAAGAAGAGCGCTTTGTTGCGGCGGACGGAATCTTTATTGCGGTCGGGATTCAGCCGGTGTCCGAGAGCTTCAAGAGCCTTGTAAAAACGGACGAGGCAGGCTATATCTGTGCGGGAGAGGACTGCTGCACGAGCGTGCCGGGCATTTTTGCAGTCGGGGATGTGCGGACGAAAAAGCTGCGTCAGATCGTGACGGCGGTTGCAGACGGGGCAAATGCGGTCAACTCTGTGCAGGAATATTTCCAGACACGGTAAAAAAACAGCGTCCAAAGGGAAAACTGCTGGTCACCGGAGCAGCTAAAGATGCTTTGGCTGTATGAAGTCATAAAAAATTCATAAATTTGTCACAGTATTTCCGTCAGATTGCGATCTGCAGGAATTGACAAAAATGGCATGGAGTGCTATAGTATATTTCGAATTTAATAATTTTGTAACAAATGTAACAATTTTGAGAATCGGGAGTAATCCATGCATTATCATAAGATTAAAATGACAGCAGCGGCTATGGCGATGGCAGTATTAGTTACCGGAAACATGCCTGCTGCAGAACTAAATACAGCGACGGTATCCGCAAAGTCTGCGATATCAGCAGTCCTGCCGGCAGCAGGCGTTGGTCTGGTATTAAATGACGGTGTTTCGGTATCGCAGATTCGCGAAGAAATTAAAAAGAGAAAAGAAGAAAAAGAGCCGGCAGAGCCGGTTGCATCCAGCGATACCAAGGCATCTGTAACACAGACAGTCGCAGAATCTGCGACAGAAGCAGAGGCTGCAGTGGAGGCAGAAAGCACAGCTGAGACGGAGATTATCGAAGCGGTAGAGCCGGTATTAAAAGAGCCTGAGACGAAGATCTCCGATGAAGAGCGTGAAAAGGAACAGGACGTTCTGATCATCGCGCAGGTCAACGATTATGTAAATATCCGCAGCACCGCCAGCACGGATGGCGAAATCGTCGGTAAGCTGTATAACAATTCTGTCGGCACGCTGGTTGCAAAGGACGGCGACTGGTATCAGGTAAAATCCGGCAGCGTAGAAGGTTATGTGAAGGCGGAGTATTTCAAGACCGGAGACGAGGCGGAAAAGATCGCAGATGAAGTCGGTCAGAAGATGGCGACTGTCAACACCGAGACCCTGAAGGTCAGAAGCGATGCGAGCCTGGAAGCGAGCGTTATTGGTCTGGTTCCCGGAGGCGAAGAGCTTTCCGTTCTGGATGAAGAAAACGGTTTCGTCAAAGTCAGCATTGAGGAAGGTGATGGCTGGGTTTCCGAGGATTATGTCGTAGTTGCAACAGAGTATGTGACCGCAGAATCCATCGAAGAAGAGAAAGCCAGAATTGCCGAAGAAGAAAAGGCAAGAGAAGACGCAAAGAAAGCCGCGCAGGCAGCGGAAGAGCGCATGAAAGCGAAGGAAAAAGCAAAGGAAGGGAAGAATGCCGAGATAACGGATAAGAGTACTTCTTCCGAATCCACTGCTTCTCAGCAGGTGACTGTTTCATCTTCTGGTTCCGGCTTGGGACAGTCCGTTGCAAACTATGCGGTACAGTTTGTCGGTAATCCCTATGTATACGGTGGGACAAGTTTGACAAACGGTGCGGACTGCTCCGGTTTTGTTATGAGCGTTTATAAGAATTTCGGCGTATCCCTGCCGCATTCCTCCACTTCCGACCGTTATGTCGGTTATAATGTAGGAAGTCTGGCAAACGCGCAGCCCGGTGATTTGGTTTGCTATTCCGGACATGTTGCGATTTATATCGGTAACGGACAGATCGTCCATGCCAGCACGGAAGCAACCGGTATCAAGATTTCGAACGCAAGCTACAGAACACCTGTGGCCATCAGACGTATTTTCTAAGACGGCTGCAGCAAATACGCAAAATAAAATGATGCCAGGGTCACAAGGTCTTTCACCCACCTATGAGCAAGCTCATGTGGGTTCAGACCTTTTGACCCTGGCATTGATGCCTGCGGATTGTTCCGTGCTGCGCACTCCCACAATCCTGCCCGATAGTCGCATATCGTGGGATTATCATCCCACTTTTATGCTCCTATCGGGGCGGGTCACAAGGTCTTTCACCCACCTATGAGCAAGCTCATGTGGGCTCAGACCTTTTGACCCTGGCATCAATAAAATAAGAAACAGAGAAACCGCTGTGCAGGAATGTACGGCGGTTTTCTCATCGTATTGGAAACTTCGTTTCCATACGATAATAAACGCTCCGCGAGGATGCGCACTCGGCGCAGTGGTAGATGGTTGCTGAAGCAACCGCGCCTCGGCGCGAGAATGTGCCAAGGCACATTCTTTTTTACAGGGAGAAAGCGAAAATCTGCCCATTGTTTCAAAACACGGAAATTGTCTGATATTGATAAAAAGCAGCAATGGAATTTCAGGAGCCGGATTTGTTAAAATGCACAAGAAGGAACAAAAATGTGCGAAATAACAAAAATGAAAACTCACATAGTTATCCACATCGAAAAAAGGCGAAAAATGCGGGAAATTAAGTTATACACTATTTTATCCACATTATCCACAGACGAAAAAACCGAATCCTGTGGAATACGGAATGTCCAAAACAAACAGTTGTTTTGTGAAGTTATCACAGCAACCCAGTTTTTGTCGGCAGTCTGAAAAGAAATATAATTGTCAGAAAAAAAAGACAATTGTTTAAAATGCTCAGAAAATATTGCCTGGGACGAGGACTTATGGTATAATCTGAATAAGGATAGAGAAAGAAAGCTCTTGCAATATCCTAATTATGGACCAGAAGGGATGATGATTTTATGAAGATGATTATCAGCGGAAAGAACATTGACGTTACACCCGGTCTGCGCAGTGCAGTAGAAGCAAAGCTCGGTAAGCTGGAGCGGTATTTTACAGCGGATACGGAAATCTATGTAACATTAAGTGTGGAAAAGGACAGACAGAAAATTGAAGTGACCATCCCGATGAAAGGAAACATTATCCGGTCGGAGCAGACCAGCAGCGATATGTATGTATCGATTGATCTGGTAGAGGAAATTATCGAGAGACAGCTCAGAAGATACAAGACGAAGCTGATCGCACAGCAGCAGGCGGCTGCAAGTTTCCAGCCTGATTACCTGGAAGCGGATGAAGAAGAGGAGGAAGAGGTTAAAATCGTCAGAACCAAGAAGTTCGATATCAAACCGATGTATCCGGAGGATGCCTGCGTACAGATGGAGCTTTTAGGACACAGCTTTTATGTATTCTGCAATGCAGAGACGGATCAGGTAAATGTTGTTTACAGAAGAAAAGGCAATACCTACGGGCTGATTGAGCCGGAAGTATAAATCTGGACAGAGCCATTGACAAATTTGAATCAGCAAACCAAAACCGGGCGGGGGCGAAAGCTTCCGCCCGATTTTGCGGTGCGCTTTACAGCGATGTACGTTATGCCGTAAGGCGCACTGCGCAGCACTTCTGCAGTTGCCCGCCATCCTGTATTATGCTAAGATGTAACAGACACGAAAGAAGAAGGAGAAAGAACATGGCTGTTGTTTTGCTCGCTGCTTTTTTGATGATCGCCTGCCTGCTGGCGCTTAGATTTGAAAAGCAGTTGACGGCTGTCCTGCCGTTGGCAACCTGTATTCTGATTTTAATATTATATGTGCTCGCATTTTTCCGGCGGCTGTCCTGGATCGATTATTTCAGCACAGCGATTGTGGTGGGAGCAGTTTTGAGAGTTCTGTTTTTATCCGGAGAAAAGAAGAAAAAGTTGTTTGCACAGCTGCGGGAGCTGTTCTTTGCGCCGTCTGCGATTGCTGCCATGGTGTTGCTGACCGGTGCAGTGCTTTTGACCGGAAATAAAATTGCAACGTGGTGGGATGACTTGAATTTCTGGGCAACGGACGTCAAGGCATTGTATGCGCTGGATGGCTTTGCAGCGAAATATACGAATGCAGCTTCGGAGTTTGGCGATTATCCGCCGGGAATCCAGCTGCTCAAATGGTGGTTTGTTCATTTAAAGCCGGACGGCTTTTCTGAGGGGCTGATGTTTGCCGGATACTATTTCGGCGTGTTTGTTTTTCTGACGCCACTGCTTAGCAGGCTGGACGAAGCGCTGCAGACTGACAGACGGACGGTGAAGCAGTTTTTCTGGACCGTTGTGCTTGTGGTCTGCCTGGCAGCGTTTCCGAGTATGACAGAGACGTTTTACCTCGGAGGAATGTGCGCCGACCTGGTGATGGCGGTGATCTACGGTGTGATACTGATGAGCTGTCTCGAAGATCGGGCTGCGCCTGGTGCAGACACTGCTACCGCAGACATTGCTGATGCAGCTTCCCGTTCCCGCACCTTCTCCAACCTGCGGATCGCCCTGTATCTCGGCGTTCTGGTGCTCGTAAAGTCCGTTGGATTTTTGTGGGCGGCGTTCGCCCTCGTCTTTGTCTGGTTCTGGCGGCTGCATGGCGCAGCGGACAAAAAGAAAGAAATACGGCAGCTGCTTTGCATCACAGCACTTCCAGCCGTCAGTGGAGGAAGTTGGATGCTGTTTTGTCTGCTCATGAAGCGGGTGGCAAAACTGACCGGGGCGGCGGTTTCGATGGCGTCCGGCAGCCTGCCGATCCTGCTTGAAGGAACGGTACAGAAGCTGTTGCATGCGTATGCAGAAGCATTTGCAGCACGGGCGCTGCATCGGGATGGATTTTCTTGGATCGGTGTATCGGCGCTTGCCCTGTTTGTGATTTTTCTGATCGGAATCGCATGGCTGTACCGCAGGAAGCTTCTGACCAAAACGGAGCGGAATTTCCTGTTTGTGTATGTGCCGCTGACGGGAATTGTTTTTTACGGCATCAACCTTGTGAGTCATCTGACGATTTTTGCGACGGAAACCCAGTATCTGGAAGCAACCGGGATGATTGCGTCGATCGAACGCTACAGTGCACCGTTTACAGTTGGAACGTTGTATCTGCTGTTTGGGATTTTTCTGGAACGCAGTCCGAGGCTGTGGGGAAAAATTTCGCCCTATGCAGCGCTGGCTGCAGCTGTATTGTTGTGTGCAAACTGGGGCGCTGTCTATGACGGGATGATCGGTTACCGGCAGCGCTTAGACGACGATTTGCAGGCACGGTCGAACATGATCACGGAAGCGTCGGAGGAATTTCTGGAAAAAATGTCCAAACAGGACGTGGGCAGTGGGATGCGGGTGCTGTATTTGAAAAATGTACAGGATGCGGCGCAGTGGGTCAGAAATACTTACATTTCGTTTGAGGCGTCTCCGGTGTCGGTGCTGTTTGGCGGAATCGGGGAAGACACCACATCCGGACAGGTGTGGGAGCTGGTGCAGGCTTCCCATGCGGGCTACTTATATGCAGATGAAACGGATGAAGCATTCAAGGAGCTGTTTGCACCCTATACAGAGGAGTTTGCGTGGAAAACGTTGTATCGAATTCAAATAAACGACGGGACGCTGATATTGGAAAGGGCGGAAGAAAGCCGACAGGGACAGCCATAAAAGGAATCAAACGGCGTTGGATAACACCAGAGTAAGGGTACACAGAAATAGCGCAAGGAAAACATTGGAATGGAGAATACAATGGAGAAACGGATACCGGTCATTATACCGGCTTATGAACCGGATGAAAAAATGATCCGCCTGCTGCAGACGCTGCAGGAATCTGGAATCGAGAGAATCGTCGTGGTGGATGACGGAAGCGGAAACGAGTATCGGAACCTGTTTGAACAGGCAAAACAGCTCGGCGCAATTGTTTTGACTCATGCGGTGAACCTGGGGAAAGGGCGTGCATTAAAAACTGCTTTTAATGAAGTTTTAAACAGATACCCGGAGGCGATCGGAGCGATTACCGCGGATTCGGACGGACAACATACGCCCGCCTGTATTCAGAAATGTATGGAAGCGATGGAAAAAGAGCCGGAAAAGCTGATTTTGGGCTGCCGGAATTTCGATCAGGACAACGTCCCGGCAAAATCGGAATGGGGCAACAAAATCACACGTCAGGTGCTCAAATACCTTTGCGGCGTGGCGGTATCGGATACCCAGACCGGGCTGCGCGGCATTCCGGCTGCGTTTATGCGCCATCTGATGAACGTCAAGGGCGAGCGGTTCGAGTTTGAAACCTACATGCTTCTGGAGGCAGGAGAGCAAAAGGTCGGCATCCGCGAAGTGCCAATTGAAACGGTTTACTTAAACGATAACAAAGGCAGCCATTTCAACCCGCTGCTGGATTCAGCTCGGATTTATCTGGTATTTGCAAAATTTTTGTTTTCTTCCCTGTCATCGTGCATCATCGATCTGGTGCTGTTTGCGCTGTTTTGCAGCCTGACGAAAGAAAGAATGCCGGAGGCTGTCAGCTATATTGTGGTTTCGACCGTGCTTGCGCGCGTGGTGTCGGCGGGCTACAACTTTTTCCTGAATTACAGGGTTGTGTTTAAAAGCAGCGGCGCAGTGTGGAAATCGGCGGTGCGCTATTTTGTGCTCGCAGTCGTGCAGATGTTGGCAAGCGCCGGACTGGTCAGCCTGCTGTATGGCGTTCTGGGTGGCTCGGAGGTGGCAGTTAAGATCCTGGTGGACGTATTCCTGTTCTTTATCAGCTTCCTGATCCAGCGGGAAATCGTGTACCGTTAAAGAACGCTGCTTGCAGCTTCCCTTGAAAGCTGTTACAGTTCACTCGCGCCATTCGCAAAACCGCGTCTTCGACGCTCTCCGCTGCTTCGCAGCTCATTTTTGCTCATAAAATGGCGCTCCCTCCGTACCTTTTTGTAAGCAGATCTTCATGCGAGCATGAAATCTGCTCCCAAACGGTACGAGTGCACTGTAGCCAAAAGCTTAAGTCTTTCTTAGGATTTGGACGAAACGATTGACGCTTTCTGAAAAAAATGGATATAATACTCTCAACAGGAAATGAGAAAACGGTTTCAGAGAAAACAGGGCAATGGAGTTTTCAGAAACCGGATTTACAGCCAGTCGTTACGCAAAACGGAGCTGCAGTTCGTTAGATGGATCGAACCACGCGGTGCTGAGCCAGCCGCCCTGCATCCATTCCGCACTGTTGTAACGGCTAGTACATCGTTTTCGAAATAACTATACCACTCACTTGCCTGTGAATCCGATTGCACAGGTATAAAAGCCTCAGCGTAGCCCGCTACGCCTGCGTTTTTATACCTGCACACTCGAATCCACATCCTACGCGATTGGTATAGTTATTTACGAAACGCTGTACCAGGCTTTGCCCGATGGGTCGACGGACAAATACGGGAATGGGGTTTCCCGATATCCGGGAGAAAAGTCTTGTCGTTTCAATCATTTAAATTTGCCGTTTTTCTGGCGGCAGCAGTAGGGGGATTTTATGCCGTGCCGAAAAAGGGACGGCTGGCAGTTTTGCTGATTTTCAATATCCTCTTTTTCGAGTGGGCAGATCCGTTTGCGGGTATCTGGCTGCTGAGTTCTGTGTGTCTGACGTGGGGCTGTGCCCTTTTAGTGGAAAAAGGCGCAGACAGGACGAAGCGCCGTTTGCTGATCGGAGCGTGCCTTTCTTTTCAGCTGATTCTTTTGGCAGTGTTTAAATATCTGCCGGTCTGGAATGAAATCATCAACAAAACATATGGAAGAGGACTGCAAATCGTTCATCTGGATGTTGCAGCGAAGTTCGGACTCGTCGCACCCATCGGAATTTCGTTTTATACGCTGGAAGCGATCGGCTATCTGATAGACGTTTCGAGGGGAAAATATCCTGCGGAAAAAAGCTTCTGGCGCTTTGCAGCATTTCTCTCCTTTTTTCCGAACATTATGAGCGGACCGATCGAGCGTGGAGACCATTTTCTGGGACAGCTTAGAAAAATTACGGAAAAAAAGCGGCGTGAGCTTCTAAATTACGACCGAGTCATGCAGGGGCTGATTGCGATGCTGCTCGGCTATGGGATGAAGCTGATCGTCGCGCAGCGGGCGGAAATTCTCGTGAATCAGGTTTACAGCATGTATCAGGATGCCAACAGCTTTACGATGCTGATGGCGGCGCTCTTTTATGCGGTTCAGATTTACTGTGATTTTGCGAGCTATTCGATGATCGCGGTCGGTGTCGGCAGACTATTTGGCTTTGAGCTGGTCCAGAACTTTAAGCAGCCCTATTTTGCCAGAAACCTGACGGATTTCTGGCGCAGATGGCACATTTCTTTGAGCAGCTGGCTGCGGGATTATATTTATATTCCGCTGGGCGGCGGCAGAAAGGGACTTGCAGTCAGACAGCGCAATATACTGCTTGTTTTTCTCATCAGCGGTCTGTGGCATGGCGGCGCGCCGCAGTTTTTGGCATGGGGACTGCTGCATGGTGCAGGACAGGTCGTGCAGGATTTTTACAAAAAGGCGAAGCAAGCGGTATTCGGGGAAGCAAAAATTGACCTGGAAAAGCTGCGGCATATGCTTTCGGTTCTGCTGACCTTTTTTACGGTGATGTGTTTTTGGATCTTTTTCCGCAGCGAATCGGTATCGATGGCAGTGATCTGTCTGAAAAATATGTTTACCAGGTGGAACGGATTTCTGTACTGGAGACAGTTTTTATTCACGATGGGATTGGAAAAAACGCAGTTTTTCATTGCAGTTGCTGGGATTGCAGTGCTGTTTGGAATTGATTTGATTTCTGAAAAAAAGAAACAGGAGCCGGCAGTCTGGATTTATAGGATGCCACTTCCGGTGCGCTGGGCGATTTGTCTGTTTTTGATCGGAGCAGTGTTCGTGGTCGGGCAATATGGAAAGGGCTTTGACCCGTCCGGATTTATTTATGTGGAATTTTAAGGCGTGTGGGGAGATTAATGTGAAAAATAAGCGTGATCGCTTATTTTTCACACTGCTATTTGTGCCGCAGGCGTCATAAAGTAGCTGGGATCGCAGAGCCGAACTGGATGTTCGCCTCGCGATTCCTTCGGCGCAAGCGCCTGCGGAATGGAGAATAAAATGAGAAAAAAGTGGATTCGAGGGGGCATTTTTCTGTGTCTGGTGCTCCTTTTACTGAACAATTTAAATCGGGTTCTGTGTGTCAAATCGCCGCATGGAGTCGATCAGACGCGGTATCTGTATGTGCAGCCGAAAAATAAAATCGACGTACTTTTTCTGGGCAGCAGCCACGTTCACTGCAACGTGAATACGCAGCTGCTCTGGGACGAATACGGCATGGCAGCGTACCTGATGACCGGCGCGGAGCAGCCGCTCTGGAACAGCTATTATAATCTGAAAGAAGCATTGAAGACCCAGAAGCCGAAGCTGGTGGTGCTGGACATGTTCTGTCCGAGTCGTTTTTATGATGATTTCCAGCCGGGATGGGCAGATGAAAACCTTGACGGGATGCGGATATCCCTGAATAAGCTGGAAGCAGTGTATACAAGCGTGCAGGAGGAGCAAAGTCACTTTTTTCTGGGATTTACGGAATATCATTCCAGATATGACCAGCTGACGGCAGAGGATTTTCAGAATTTCGTCTGGAATCGGAAAACGCAGGAGCGTTGGAAAGGCTACACGCCGCTAAACCGCCACGCAGGGCTGACGGAGCCGGATATGAGCTATGTGACGACATCGCAGGAAATGACCGAAAAATCAAAGGAATATTTTGAAAAAATCGTAGAACTGACGAAAAAAGAAGGCATCGCGCTTGCGCTGATTTCCGGACCGTATCTGTTGGAAGAAAGGGATCAGGAGGTTTACAATTCCATCGGACAGCTGGCAGAAAAAGACGGGCTGCTGTTCTGGAACACCAATACGCCTGCCCATTATCGGGAGATGGGGCTGGACTTTTCGACGGATTATGCAGACCACGCCCACTTAAACGAGGCGGGCGGCGCAAAGTACACGGCGTATCTTGGAAAGTGGCTTTCCCAAAATTACAGCTTTCCCGACCGCAGGGGACAAAAGGGCTATGAATCGTGGGAAAACCAGCTCATGAAATCCGGAGAATGAGGCCAACGTGCTGACCGGGCGAAAGCTTTACAAAAAACGGGACTTCTGGTATGCTGTCAAATATGGTTTCGGACTGGAATGTGCGCGCCGGATGCGCCGCAGATTGGTAAAATATGCCGCTGCTGATCGACCAGGACGCGCTGCAGTGCAGGCAGGAAGCAAACAGACAGAAAGGAAATTGACATGGACATTTTAAATAAGCTCAGAGAGGAACTTCAGGTAGAGCGTTGGCAGGTAGAAGCAGCGGTCAAGCTGATCGACGAGGGCAACACGATTCCCTTTATTTCCAGATACCGTAAGGAAGCGACCGGTTCCTTAAATGACGAGGTACTGAGAAATCTGTACGAGCGTCTGAACTATCTGCGCAATCTGGAGGAGAAAAAGACCTCCGTTATGGCGAGCATCGAAGAGCAGGGCAAGCTGACGGACGATCTGAAAAATAAAATTCTGGCGGCAGAAACGCTGGTTGTCGTAGAGGATTTATACCGCCCTTACCGTCCGAAGAGAAAGACGAGAGCCAGCGTTGCAAAGGAAAAGGGGCTGGAGGGACTTGCCGATCTGATCCGGGAGCAGAAATTTTCCGGTTCTCTGGAAGAAGCGGCAGCTGCTTATGTGAATCCTGAAAAAGGCGCAGCGGATACAAAGGAAGCGCTGCAGGGCGCACAGGATATTCTTGCGGAAGGAATTTCCGATGAAGCGGATTACCGAATGTACATCCGGAAAATCACGATGGACGAGGGCAAGCTCACCAGCACCGCGCGGGATGAAAAGGCGCAGAGTGTTTATGAGATGTACTATCAGTACGAGGAGCCGCTCAAAAAGGCAGCGGGACACCGTGTGCTGGCATTGAACCGCGGCGAGGCGGAGAAATTCCTGACCGTTAAGGTGGAAGCACCCCGTGACCGTATTTTACAGTACCTTGCAAAAAAAGTAATTACCGAAGAAAATCCGGTGACGGAGGTGGTACTGCGCGCCGTGATTGAGGACAGCTATGACCGTCTGATCGCCCCGGCGATCGAGCGCGATATCCGCAATGAGCTGACAGAAAAAGCCGAAGAGGGTGCAATCAGCGTCTTTGGCAAGAATCTGGAACAGCTTTTGATGCAGCCTCCAATCGCCGGACATGTAGTGCTCGGCTGGGATCCGGCGTTTCGTACCGGCTGTAAGCTTGCTGTTGTGGATGCGACCGGAAAGGTACTGGATACGAAGGTCATTTATCCGACTGCACCTCAGAACAAAGTAGAAGAAGCCAAAAAGGAATTAAAGAAGCTGATCGACAAGTACGATATTTCTCTGATCTCTGTGGGAAACGGCACTGCGAGCCGCGAGTCCGAGCAGGTGATCGTCGATTTGATCAAAGAGCTGAAAAAGCCGGTTCAGTATGTGATCGTCAACGAAGCGGGCGCATCTGTTTATTCTGCCAGCAAGCTGGCAACGGAAGAGTTCCCGCAGTTTGACGTGGGACAAAGAAGTGCGGCTTCGATCGCACGCCGTCTGCAGGATCCACTTTCCGAGCTGGTAAAGATCGATCCCAAATCCATCGGTGTCGGACAGTATCAGCATGATATGAACCAGAAAAAGCTTGGGGAAGCCCTGGGCGGTGTGGTAGAGGACTGTGTAAACCGGGTAGGCGTGGACTTAAATACCGCATCTGCTCCGCTTTTGGAGTATATTTCCGGCATTTCCAGGACGGTTGCAAAAAATATCGTAGAATACCGGGAAGCAAACGGACGCTTTACAAACCGGAAGCAGCTGTTAAAGGTTCCGAAGCTGGGGCCCAAAGCATTTGAGCAGTGTGCAGGCTTTTTGCGGATTGCAGACGGAGAAAATCCGCTGGATGCGACGAGCGTACATCCCGAGTCTTATCCTGCGACGATGGAATTGTTAAAGAAACTGGAGCTTTCCATGGAAGATGTGCGCATGCTGCAGGCGGAAGCCAAAAAGGGACGCGCTGCGCAGAACACATCGGGCGCTGACAGCAAAAATACTTCAGGCAACGCTGCACGTCAGAATGTGTCCGCCAAAAACAAAGCAAACCGCAAGGACCGCAGACAAAACGGCTTCAACATCCGCAATACGGATACGGCGATGGGACGCGCACTGGCAGCAGCCATGCAGGGAATGACTTTGGATGCAGACAATGGCAGAACCGACAAAAAAGGAGCAAACGCATCAGGGCGGTCTGGCGCAGGAGCATTGAACGCTGCAAATGCGTCGACAGAAGCTACTGCAGGCAGCAGCACATCCGGCAGCCAGAAGGCAGCAGCCGTTTCTGCACTGGAACGCCGCATTCCGGACAAGAAAAAGCTGGCGGATGAGCTTGGTATTGGCGAGATCACGCTGACAGATATTGTCAGGGAGCTGGAAAAGCCTGCCCGCGATCCGCGTGAGGATATGCCCCGCCCGATCCTGCGCAGCGACGTGCTGGATATGAAGGACCTAAAGCCCGGCATGGTGTTAAAGGGAACCGTCCGTAACGTCATCGACTTTGGCGTATTCGTGGATATCGGCGTCCATCAGGACGGACTGGTGCATATTTCCCAGATCACAGACCGTTTTATCAAGCATCCGCTGGAAGCAGTCAGCGTTGGGGATATCGTGGATGTAAAGGTACTGGACGTTGATCCGGTCAAAAAACGGATCGGCCTGACGATGCGGCTGGATCAGAAATAAGAAAAAATAAATTTTCTCTTGATTTTTTATCAAAAACGTCATATACTCAACACGTTAATAAAGGTAAAGTTCTTCAGGGTCGGGTGCAAATCCCAACCGGTGGTATAGCCCACGAGCCTTTCGCTGTATAAGCCAGCGGGGCATGATTCGGTGATCCTTCTGCAATGGGAGCAGACGGAAACTCCGAAGCCGACAGTACAGTCTGGATGGAAGAAGACGATTGCTTTTTCTGATGCGTTTTTGCCGACGCAGAAGAAACCCAAAGCAAACAGCGCACAGACCCGGAAGATTTCTCTTCCGGGTTTTTTGTGTCCCAAAGGAAGGGGATATCCTGTGAAAAAAGCCCTTTGGCAGGATCCCTGACAGGCATATCGCTGTGCAAAGAACTTTCCTGCAAATCGAAAGGAGACTTAAAAATGAGTTCTTTATGGCAAACCGTATCTGAAAACGTAGTATTTGTATTGGAGTTTCTTGCACTGATCGTGGTGATGTTTCTGATCGCCTATGTCATTGAAAAAGCAGTCAAGAAAAAAAATAACGACACAGAGCGTGTCCTTGCAACCAGAAAAATCGTCGTGATCGGCGTATTTTCCGCAATTGCAGCGATCCTGATGGTACTGGAGTTTCCGGTTCCCTTCGCACCGTCCTTCTACGGACTGGACTTTTCCGAGCTGCCGGCGCTGATCGGTGCATTTGCATACGGACCGGTGGCGGGTGTCATGATCGAGTTTTGTAAAATTCTGATCAAGCTTGTATTAAAGCCCTCTTCCACAGCGTTCGTCGGAGAGCTGGCAAACTTCTCGATCAGCTGCATGCTGGTGCTGCCTGCGTCCGTGATCTACCTGTTCAAAAAATCGAGAAAACAGGCGATTCTCGGCACCGTTGTAGGTACACTGATCATGACGGCGTTTGGCTCCTGCTTCAATGCCATTTATCTGCTTCCGAAATTTTCTGAGCTGTACGGAATCCCGCTGGATGCGATCATCGGAATGGGAACGGCGATTAACCCGGCGATCCACAGCATCAGCGGACTGGTGCTGATGTGTGTTGTACCGTTAAACCTCTTAAAAGGCGGTCTGGTATCGCTGATCACTATTTTAGTTTACAAAAAGCTCAGCCCGATCTTAAAGGCAGCGCATAAACAATAGAATGCACGCTCCGCGAACATTCTATCGTTATGAATAAAAAAATCGATTACATGGCTGCAAGGCAGCTGTCGTAATCCACACAAATTTTCACCACGCACCGCAGAGGCGAATCCCTCTGCGGTTTTGTTTTCCAAAAAAAGTGCGCCCTGCCCTCCGGGTTCTGATTTCTTTGGAAAAATTTAAGAAAGATTTTATGAAAGATGGGGGATTTTTCAAAGGTATTCAGGTACAATGAACTACAATGTGTAAAACCTGTGGGTTGACAGAAAAACACAACCGTATTATTGTATTATATAAATAATACAGAAAGGGCAAAGCTATGGCTGCACTTGTGGAAGTTAAGGATATCTGCAAGGTCTATAACCCCGGTGAGAACGAAGTCCGGGCGCTGGATCATGTGTCGGTATCCATTCAGGAAAAGGAATTTGTGGCGATTATCGGTCATTCCGGCTCGGGCAAATCAACGTTGATGAACATGCTCGGCTGCCTCGATGTGCCGACCAGCGGCTCCTATTTTTTACATGGAAAAGATGTGTCGCGCATGAGTGACGATGAACTGTCGGACGTCAGAAACCGGGAGATTGGTTTTATTTTTCAGGGCTTTAACCTGATCGCGAATCTGACGGCGCTGGAAAATGTAGAGCTACCGCTCATTTACCGTGGCGTCGGCAAAAAAGAACGCCGGGAGCTGGCGGAAGCGGCGCTGGAAAAGGTAGGACTGGGGCAGCGTATGTCACATAAGCCATCGGAGATGTCCGGCGGACAGCAGCAGAGGGTTGCGATTGCGCGGGCAATTGCACAGGCGCCGCCGGTGATCTTGGCGGACGAACCCACCGGTAATCTGGATTCGGGTTCCACCAAAGAAATCATGAGCATTTTAAAACAACTCCACCGCGAGGGACGAACCGTGATTTTGATCACCCATGATAACGATATCGCGGCGCAGGCAAGGCGGGTCATCCGCATCAAAGACGGAAAAATCGAGGCGGATTTCGAACAGCAGGTAGAAGATTGGTAACTGCTCAGTAGGTCTGCGCATTTACTGCGCTGACCGTAAGAAAACTTAGACCGGAAGGCAAAAATCCTATCGGCACAGCCGATTTGGAATGGATTTTTGCGCGTAACTGTGAGGGTACTGAACAGTTTCGAAGATTGGTAACTGCTCAGTAGGTCTGCGCATTTACTGCGCTGACCGTAAGAAAACTTAGACCGGAAGGCAAAAATCCTATCGGCACAGCCGATTTGGAATGGATTTTTGCGCGTAACTGTGAGGGTACTGAACAGTTTCGAAGATTGAAAAATTAAATTTTTCAATCTCGGGATTTGTGTCTGCGCGCACTTGACACAAACTCGGCATGCGCAAAAAGCGTGCGCAGAAATGAGAGGAAAGACTGAAAATGAGCGATCAGATGGATAAAATGGAGAGCACGCAGGAAATCGGCACAGAACAGACTGCAAAGGAAAAACGTGCAGCAAAGAAAAAAGAGCGGGCAGTCAAAAAGGCGTCCGGAACCGGGAAAAAGCACCGCAAGGCATGGATTGCAGCGATTGTTACAGTAGCGGTCATTGGCGTAGGGCTGTATGTGAAAGCGAGCAGCAGCAAGGTGCTTCCGAGCGTTCTGTGTCAGGCGGCAGCTGTCGGGGATGTGGAGGAGACGCTTTCTGCAAGCGGCAAGGTGGGCAGTGCGGAAACGCAAACCTACTATGCGCCGGTCGGCACGATTGTGCAGGCACTCAATGTCAAAGAGGGCGACGCGGTACATAAGGGAGAGGTTTTGGTGACCTTCGACACAGCGGATCTGGAGCTGACGAAGAAAAAGGCGGACCTGGATGCGGAAGCAAGCGAGGGCAGCTATCAGAGCGCTATGCAGCAGAGCAACGAAAATCAGAATAAATATTCCGACGCGTCCATCGGTCTCGATGAATTAAAACAGATGAAGGAAGATCAGGAGCAGTATGTTCAGGGTCTGAAATACGAGCTGGAGGATGACAAGAACGCAAAGCGCAAGGATCTAAACGAATGGGACAAGAAGCTGATGCAGGAGCAGAACTATCAGAACCGGAAGCTTTCCGAGCAGCAGGCATACGGCGGCGATACGGAGTCCATCAGTGAAGTCATTGACAATATCAACAGTCAGCGTGCGGATGTGGCGAACCAGCTGAGCATGATCGACAGCGACGAAAAGATTCTGCAGAAGCAGCGTCTGATTGACGCTGAGCAGAAAAAGCTGGAGGATATGCAGGAGGAAATTCAGAAACGCGAGAGCAAAAAAGATTCCTCCGAGAACGGCATTTTAAACGGCTATGATAAAAAGAGCAAAGAGGCGAGCGTAGAAAGCGCAAGGTTGAATGCCGATCAGGCAGCCTCCGATCTGGAAAAGGCGCAGGAAGGCATTATTGCGGACTTTGACGGAATCATCAGCGGGATTAAGACTGCAGCCGGAAGCCGCGTGGAAAAGGGCAGCGAGCTGTTCACCATCCAGAGCAGCAGCGCGGTACAGGTAACGGTTGAACTGAGCAAATATGATCTGGAAAAGGTCAAAGAGGGACAGAGCGCGACGGTGACGGTCGCAGGCGTTTCCTATTCGGGAACGGTGAGCAGGATCAATCGCGTTGCCCAGAATAACGCCCAGAATACACCGGTCGTTTATGCGGATGTGACGATCGAAAATCCGGACGGCAATATTTTCCTCGGCATCGAAGGAAAGGCGGAGATCCTGACCGGTTCCGCAGAGGGCGTCGTGCTTGTCCCCTATGAGGCGGTCAACACGGATAAGGAGGGCGATTTCTGCTATCTGGTAAAAGACGGTGTGATTGTGCGGCAGAACGTTGTAACTGGGATTTCCAGCGATATGGATGTTGAAATCAAAGAAGGAATCAGCGAGGGGGATACTGTTGTGATTTCCTCGGATATGGATCTGATGGAAGGACTGCAGGTAAATCCTGTGATGCAGTAAGCAAAAGGAGAATATATGTCACAGGTTTGGGAATATATCAAAATTGCGCTGATGAATATCAGGAGCAATAAGGGACGGTCTGTTCTGACGATGCTGGGTATTATCATCGGTATTTCCTCTGTCATCATGATTATTTCGGTCGGAAACGGCATCAAGTCAGAGGTAAACGGCGAGTTAAACGATATGGCTGGCGGACAGGTCGCAATTTATACGGATATGCAGCAAAATCAGGAGGAACAGGTTTTCTTCAGTGAAGAAGATTTTGATGCAATTCAGGAAAAGGTGGCTCATGTAAAGAGTGTTACGCCGGTCTATAATGTATATGGTTCCACGAGTACCCGGAAGGGAAGCTTTGATATCATGCTCAGCTGCGGGACGGCTGGCTTGAAGGACTATAGCAAAGACCCGATCATCAAAGGACATTTCTTTACAGAAAATGATTATTATGGGGCAAAAAAGGTCTGCGTGATCCCGGAGAGCACGGCGAGGACGTTATTTGGCACGACGGATGTGGTCGGAATGACGCTGAATCTGGATATCGACGGTATTTCCCAGGAATTTGAAGTGATCGGTATCCGGCAGGATAGCAGCGCCGCATTGATCAATATGACGAGCGGAGGAATGCAGTCCATGGAGATCCCGCTGTCGACGCTGGAAACCTTCGGCTATTATGTGAGCGATTTTTCAGACTTTTACATTATTGGGGAAAGCAATGAATATACCTCGAAGATCGCAAAGGACAGCGTGAGCCTTCTGGAAAAACGCCATAATGTGCGCGGAAAGGGAATTATTTTAGTGCAGAGCTTTAACGATGCGCTTGCCCAGGTCAACAGCGTATTGAATTACATCACGATTTTTGTTGTTTTGGTAGCGGCGATTTCGCTGCTGGTGGGCGGCATTGGCGTTATGAATATCATGCTCGTATCAGTTACGGAGCGGACGCGGGAAATCGGAATCCGTAAAGCGCTCGGTGCAAGAACCGGTTCTGTACTGTTGCAATTTTTGTCCGAATCTGCAATTATTACATTGTTGGGAGGATTGATCGGAATCTTGCTGGGCGTACTGGGCGCATTTGGCGTCTGCAGCCTGATCGGCTTTTCTGCAAAGGTGAAGCTGTCTACGGTATTGGGCGCGACGCTGTTTTCTTCAGCGGTTGGAATTTTCTTCGGAATCTATCCTGCAAAAAAGGCTGCAAAATTGAGTCCGATTGAAGCACTCCGGCATGAATAAACTGGCAGAAAGAGAGGGCAAAGATTTGTGTCTGTACGCACTTGACACAAACTTGGCATGCGCAAAAAAACGTGCGCAGAAATGGGAGGGAAAATGGAACAGCTGCACACATTTGAAATTAAGGATCAGTTCTATCTGGACGGAAACCCGTTTCGGATTATTTCCGGCGGAATGCATTATTTCCGGGTACTTCCGGAATACTGGGAAGACCGCCTGTTAAAATTAAAGGCGCTGGGCTGCAATACCGTAGAGACGGTCGTACCGTGGAACCTGCACGAGCCGAAAAAGGGCGAGTTTGATTTTACCGGGGAAAAGCTTCACGGGCTGACAGACCTTGTAGGCTATGTAAAGCTTGCGCAGAAGCTCGGACTGTGGGTGATCCTGCGTCCGTCCCCGTATATCTGCGCGGAATGGGAGTTTGGCGGATTCCCGGCATGGCTGCTTGCAGACGGTGATATGGCGCTGAGGACGAGCGACGAGCGGTATCTGCGTCACGTCCGGGACTATTACAAGGTGCTGATGCCTTATCTTGCGCCGCTGCAGATCACACAGGGCGGACCTGTTTTGATGATGCAGGTGGAAAACGAATACGGTACCTTTGGAAATGACAAAAAATATATCAAGGCGCTGCGGGATATGATGCGCGAAAGCGGAATCGATGTGCCGCTGTTCCAGTCGGATGGCCCGGCCGATGATATTTTTCAGAATACAGCGGTGGAGGACCTGTTTCCGACGGCAAACTTTGGCAGCAGAGGGAAGATCGCATTTGACTGTCTGAAAAAATATAATCACGGCGGTCCCTGCATGTGCGCAGAGCTGTGGGTAGGGTGGTTTGATGCCTGGAGAAGCGGAAAGCATCATACAACGGATGCAGATCAGGCGGCAAAGGAACTTCGTGAGGTTTTAGAGGGCGGCAGTGTCAATCTGTATGTAGCGGAGGGCGGAACGAACTTCGGCTTCATGAACGGTTCTAACTATGGAGAGTTTTTGACACCGGATGTAACGTCCTACGATTATGATGCATTGCTGACAGAGGACGGTCAGATTACTGAAAAGTATAAAAAATGCCAGAAGGTGATCGCAGAGTTTGAGCCAAAGCAGGAAGTAGAGCTCTTGCCACCGGTAAAGCGCAGCGCATACGGAGAAGCGCCCGTTGTGGCAAAGACCGATCTGTTCCATGCCCTGCCGGATCTGGCGCAGCCACAGGAGAGTGTAACGCCGCAGGCGATGGAACGGATGGGACAGAGTTACGGCTACATGCTGTATTCTGCTGTTCTGGAATCCAGCTTAGAGCTAAACAGCCTGAAATTATTCAAAGCGGCGGACCGCGCAATCGCGTTCATTGATAAACAGCGCGCGATGACAGCATACGACCGGGAGCTGGAGGTGCGTCATGAGGTAGGACCGTTCCATGGGAAAAATATGCACCTCGACATTCTGGTGGAGAACATGGGACGCGTCAACTACGGACCGTACTTAAACTGGCAGAGAAAAGGTATCGACGGCTGCGTTATGATTAACGACCGTTTTGCACAGCATAACTGGAAGCAGTATGCATTGCCCATGACGAACCTGGATCAGCTGAACTTTGAAGCCGGTTATGAAGAAGGACTTCCTGCCTTTTATCAGGTAGAATTTAACATAGACGAGCCTGCAGATACGTTCCTGGATATGACAGGCTGGGGCAAGGGCTTCGTGGTTGTAAACGCCTTTAATCTCGGACGCTTCTGGGAAGAAGGTCCCCAGCGCCGTCTCTATCTGCCTGGCGCATTATTAAAGCCCGGCAAAAACGAGCTTTTGATTTTCGAAACAGAAGGGAAACACAAAGCTACAGTAATCCTGTGTGATACGCCGGATCTCGGAGACGAGTGATCCGGAAATCAAAAGCGTGATAGATAGTAAACGCTGCAGCAACAGGCATATGCATACCTTTTGAGAGGGCGGTTTTGCTTGACCGTCCTCTTTTTCTGTTGTAATCTGATAAAGGTAAGAAAGAGACGCAGGAGGAAGCGATGGAACTGGAATTTGACGTACATGTGGATGCGAATGCGTTATACGATTATATGCTCCGCCATACCTTTACAAAGGCTGCGGGGATTCTGGGAAGTACAGCAGGCGCGCTCGGCATTGTTGCGGGCATGATGCAGCGGTATCCGATTTATGTGATTTTCGGCGCGGTGGTTTTACTGTATCAGCCGGTGTCTTTATGGCTGCGTGCGCAGAAACAGGCGCTGCTTCCCGTTTTTAAGGAACCTCTTCATTATAAGATGACCGAAGAGGGCGTGGAGGTTTCCCAGAAGGAGACGCAGCAGTTTCAGAAATGGGAAGATATGTACCGCGCGGTTTCCACAGGCAAAAGCCTGATTTTGTATACAGACAAAATTCATGCCAGCATTTTCCCGAGAAAGGATCTGGGCGAGAAACAGTCTGCGGTAATCGCGATGATTTCTTCCCATATGGAGCCTGGAAAGGTGCAGATCCGCTCTTAAAAGGCGGCAGAAAAGAGGTAGCGATGATCATCGAAAGTTTGTGTGCGGACGATACGTTCGCATTTGGAAAAAAGCTCGGTGAAGCTGCAGAACCGGGAACTGTCTACACGCTGGTAGGCGATCTTGGCGTTGGCAAAACCGTGCTGACACAGGGACTGGCAGAGGGACTTGGCATCACAGAGGCGGTCAACAGCCCCACCTTTACAATTCTGCAGGTCTATGAGGAAGGACGCCTGCCGCTGTATCACTTTGACGTGTACCGCATCGGCGATGTGGAGGAAATGGACGAAATCGGCTATGAGGATTATTTTTACGGGGACGGTGTCTGCCTGATTGAGTGGGCGAACCTGATCGAAGAGATCCTGCCGGAAAAATATACTGAAATCCGAATCGAAAAAGACCTGGAAAAAGGCTTTGATTACCGGAAAATTACAGTGACGGAGGTGGAAGCATGAAGGTGCTTGGACTGGACAGCTCCGGCCTTGTGGCTGGGGTTGCATTGATACAGGATGATGTTTTGATTGCGGAATATACGACGGATTACAAAAAAACACATTCCCAGACGCTGCTTCCGATGCTTGATGAACTGCGCAGGATGGTGGATCTCGATTTAAAGAGCATTGACCTGATTGCGGTTGCGGCAGGTCCCGGCTCCTTTACAGGGCTGAGAATCGGCTCTGCGACGGCGAAGGGGCTCGGACTTGCACTGGATATTCCGCTGGCAGCAGTACCGACGGTGGATGCCCTCGCTTATAACCTGTACGGCTGTGAACAGCTGATCTGCCCGATGATGGATGCGCGCAGAGGACAGGTATATACTGGAATTTATACGTTTGTGAACGGTGAGATGCAGGTGATCCAGGAACAGTGCGCGATTTCTGTAGAAGAGCTTGCGGGCAGACTGAAAGAAGAATGCAAAAAATACGGCAAAAAAGTGGTTCTGCTGGGGGATGGTGTGCCGGTTTATCGGGAAAAAGTGCAGGAAATCCTGCAGGAACAGTGTGAATTTGCACCTGCAAGCTGCAACAGACAGCGCGCGGCCTGTGTTGCCGTCTTAGGACAAAGCTTGGCGGCAGCAGGCAAAACGGTAAGCTCTGACGATTTTGCACCGGAATATCTTCGCATGTCCCAGGCAGAGCGCGAACGGATGGAAGCGGACGAGGCCCATCGCGAGCTGATGAAAGCCGGGATCACCAAATGAGTGTAAAAACGGACACGGAAAACAAAAAGGACGCGCTTGTGCTTGGACAGCTTCCACAAGCATCTGCCCGGGAAGCAGCAGAGCTGGAGGCGTCCTGTTTAAAGGAAGCGTGGAGTAAAAAAGCGTGGGAAGACGCGCTGGAAGATAAGAACGCGTGGTATGCGGGCGCCTGGCTGGATGGCAGGCTGGTCGGCTGCTGCGGACTGTGGCAGTCCTTCGAGGATGCGGACGTTTGCAACGTTGCAGTGGATCAGACCCTCAGACGGCAGGGAATCGGTGAACAGCTGCTTCTTTTTTTGATGGAAAACGGCAAAAAACGAGGCGTGAAAAATTTCACGCTCGAAGTGCGCAGATCCAATGAGGCTGCAATCGGACTATATCATAAGCTTGGATTTCTGGACGAGGGCGTGCGTCCCAATTTTTATGATTCGCCAAAGGAAGATGCTCTGATTTTATGGAAAAAGCAGGAAACGCAGGGATAATTTACCGCTGTTTATTGTGCATAAGAAGCGCTACAATGGGCAGGAAAAGGAGGTTGCCATGCGGAAATGGAAACAGAATGAAGCTGTGCTGCAGTCTGTTATCTGCAACCGATGCGGAAAACCGCTGAAGGTAGAAAACGGAGTGCTGAAAGAAGGCTGCCTGCAGGTATGTCAGACGTTTGGCTATTTTAGCGCAATGGATGGAACACAAGTCAAATTTGACCTGTGCGAGACATGCTATCAGGAGTTAAAGAAAAGCTTTCTGATTGCACCGCAGGAAGAGGAAGCGACAGAGCTTCTCTGAATGAAAAACAGATATTTTATCATTTAGAAATGAGGAATAGAATGCTTGAAGTTTGTCTTTTGGGAACCGGAGGAATGATGCCGCTGCCATATCGGTGGCTGACGTCTCTGATGGTTCGTTATAATGGAAAAAGTATCCTGATCGACTGTGGAGAGGGTACGCAGATTGCGATGAAAGAAAAAGGATGGAGCCCAAAGCCTATCGACGTGATCTGTTTTACTCATTTTCATGCAGATCATATCAGCGGACTGCCTGGAATGCTTTTAACAATGGGAAATGCAGAACGGACAGAACCCTTGACGGTAATCGGTCCCAAAGGGCTTACCAGGACGGTGAATGCGCTCCGTGTGATTGCACCGGAGCTTCCGTTTGACATCAGATGTATTGAATTTGAAGAAAATGAACAGACCCTGTGTTTTGATGGGCTGAGAATAGAAGCCTTTCGGGTCAATCATAATGTTGTCTGCTATGGATACAGTCTTTCGATTGACCGTGCAGGCAAGTTCCAGCTGGATAAGGCGGAAGCGCTTGGAATTGAGCGGCGCTACTGGAACAAGCTGCAGAAAGGTGAGACACTGGAGCTGGATGGGAAAATCTATACGCCGGATATGGTCATGGGAGAAGCCAGAAAGGGACTGAAGGTTACTTACTGTACGGATACCAGACCTACGGAAGGCATTGTAAAGCATGCGGCAGGTTCGGATCTTTTTATCTGCGAGGGCATGTACGGGGAGCCGGAAAAGAAGGATAAGGCAAAAGAACATAAGCACATGACGTTTCTGGAAGCTGCGGACATGGCGAAGCGTGCACAGGTGAAAAAGATGTGGCTTACCCATTACAGTCCGTCACTGGTGCATCCGGAGGAATTTATGGGCGGCGTGCGCAAAATATTTCCGGATTCCTTTGCGGCAAAGGACGGATGGACCCAGGATCTTGCATTTGAGGAAGAATGAGGCGTAAGGACATGACAGATACAAAAGAAAAAGATGTGCTCATACTGGCGATCGAAAGCTCCTGTGACGAAACGGCGGCGGCTGTCGTCAAAAACGGCAGGGAAGTGCTTTCCAACGTCATTTATTCGCAGATTGACCTGCATACGCTTTACGGCGGCGTAGTGCCGGAAATTGCGTCACGCAAGCATATTGAAAAGATAAATCAGGTTGTCCGTAAGGCGCTTGCGGACGCAAGCTGTACGCTGGACGATATTACAGCGGTCGCAGTGACCTACGGGCCGGGACTGGTCGGAGCGCTTTTAGTCGGTGTGGCGGAAGCAAAGGCAATTGCATTTGCTGCGAACAAGCCGCTTGTCGGTGTGCATCATATCGAGGGGCATATCAGCGCCAATTATATTGAAAATAAAGAACTGGAACCGCCATTTTTATGTCTCGTCGTATCGGGTGGACATTCCCATCTCGTCCGGGTAAAGGATTACGGGGAATATGAAATCCTCGGAAAAACAAGGGATGACGCAGCCGGAGAAGCCTTTGATAAAGTTGCGCGCGCAATCGGACTTGGATATCCCGGCGGGCCCAAAATCGATCGCGTATCAAACGAAGGCAATCCGGAGGCAATTATATTTCCGCGTGCCAAAATCGCAGATAACGTATATGATTTCAGCTTCAGCGGCTTAAAGTCTGCTGTTTTGAACTATTTAAACGGGTGCCAGATGAAAGGCATTGAAATCAATCAGGCTGACGTCGCCGCTTCCTTCCAGAAAGCGGTGGTGGACGTTTTGGTAGAACACTCGATGGATGCTGTAAAACGGTATCATGTGGACAAATTTGCCATTGCAGGAGGTGTTGCGTCAAACAGCCATCTGCGGGCGGCGCTGGAGAGCGCGTGCAGCAAACAGGGCGTGAAGTTTTTCAGACCATCTCCGATTTTGTGCACGGATAATGCTGCAATGATCGGGGCGGCAGGATATTATGAGTATTTAAAGGGTGTCCGGCATGGCTGGGACTTAAACGCAGTGCCGAATCTGAAACTGGGAGAGAGAATCTGATGAAAAAAACATTCTGTACGGCAATCGTACTGGCGGCAGGCTCCGGAAAAAGGATGGGAACAAGGATTGCAAAGCAGTATCTCGAAATAGACGGGAAACCGCTTCTGTACTATACGCTCCTTGCTTTTGAACGTTCTCCGCAGATAGATAAGATCATACTGACTGTCGGCAGTGAAGAACAGATTTCCTATTGTCAGGAGACTATTTTGCGTCCCTATGGCTTTCAGAAGGTTGCTTCGGTGATCACAGGTGGAAAAGAACGCTATGATTCCGTCTGGAGGGGACTGCAGGCGGTAAAGGAAAACCTGCCAAAAGAAGCGGCAGAGGGAATTGTGTTTATTCACGACGGAGCAAGACCCATGGTATCGGAGGATATTCTGGAACGGTGTTTTCAGGATGCCCAAAAATATTATGCGTGTGTTGCCGCAGTGCCGGTAAAGGATACGATTAAAATTGCGGATGAAAACGGCTTTGCGGAAACGACACCCCGCAGGGATCGCGTATGGCAGGTGCAGACACCTCAAACATTTTCATTTGGGTTGATTTATGATGCTTATGCCCGGCTTGCAGAACAAAAAGATACTTTGGCGGAAAAAGGAATCCAAATTACGGATGACGCGATGGTGGTGGAGACATTTACAGATCATCCGGTGAAACTGACTGAGGGAAGCTACCGTAATCTGAAAGTGACAACACCGGAAGATCTTCCGCTCGCAGAAAAATATCTGCACAGTTAAAGGATTTGGACATGTTTTTTCTAGGTCGGAAACCGGCTGTTTTCAACAAAAAATAGGCTTTTTACAAAAAAAGTAAAAAAAACGAAAAAGAGTGTTGACATTCCTGTAAAGCTCTGATAGAATACATCTTGCGCTGATGAAGCGCGGCAAGTTCAAAAGATGAGCCGAATGACCCGGAGAGGTATCGAAGCGGTCATAACGAGGCGGTCTTGAAAACCGTTTGTCCGAAAGGGCGCGTGGGTTCGAATCCCACCCTCTCCGTTAGATTCCAGCAAATAGTCTTGCGGAGCATGGCTGTGGATGGAATCCTCCAGATACAATCGTGAGATTGTCATATTGGTAAATGTGAATCAGCACATGGAGAAGTACCCAAGATGGCTGAAGGGACACCCCTGGAAAGGGTGCAGGTCGTTAATAGCGGCGCGAGGGTTCAAATCCCTCCTTCTCCGTTCGCTCAACTTGATTGAGCAATGAACTTTAAAAAAAGTTCAAAAAGTTCTTGACAGACAGAACTGCTTATGATAAACTCAATAAGCTGTCTGAGCGACAGGAACGAAAGTT
>ERZ773187.61-NODE-61-length-104156-cov-10.094706_pt1 | contig 104156 bp, 96 predicted proteins | sample MGYA00511242_ERZ773187 | MGnify/ENA primary metagenome ERZ773187 (study PRJEB29015, sample SAMEA2737744) | human gut metagenome | biome: human gut; feature: human-associated habitat; material: faeces | place: China | collected 2012 ...
TTATGCCTGCTTGTAATACTTATGTTGCTGCCACTATAACACGATGTTAGTCTTTAGCAATCAAGACGCTTAGACGTCTATATAAGATAACGCTTCCTGACTGACAGACAGAGGTAGAACGGATATGACAGAAAACCTGCAACTTACTCAACTGGTCGACGCCTGCCGCTGGATTGGCGCCAAAGGCTGGGCGCCTGCCACGGGTGGCAATATGTCTGTCCGTCAGGACGCGCAGTTTTGCTGGCTTAGCGAATCGGGCAAAGATAAAGGCAGCCTGACCGAACAAGACTTTCTGCAAGTAGAGATCGCGACGAACCGTGCCCCTTCCGGGCGTAAGCCGTCGGCGGAAACAGGTCTGCATACCTTAATCTACCGTCTGTTTCCTGATGCCAACGCCGTGCTACATGTCCATACGGTGAATGCCACCGTGCTGTCACGTCTCGTCAAAACGGCAGAGCTGAAGATCAGCGGTTTTGAAATGCAGAAATCCCTGACCGGCCAGACCACGCATCTGGATACGCTGGCCATCGCCGTATTCGATAACGAGCAGGATATTGATGCCCTCGCCTCGCGAATCGCCCACTACGCACAAGAGCGCCCCCTTAATTATGGTTTTCTTCTGCGCGGCCATGGCTTAACCTGCTGGGGACGCGACGTGGCTGAGGCCCGTCGTCACCTGGAAGGTCTTGAATTCTTATTTGAATGTGAAATGCGTTTACGCCAACTGGAGAGAGTATGATTCGCGCGATTGTGACGGATATTGAAGGGACGACCACTGATATTCGTTTTGTCCATAATGTGTTATTCCCCTACGCGCGTGAGCGGTTGGCAGAGTTTGTCGCAGCCCAGCAATACGCCGAGCCGGTGAAATCCATTCTGGATAATCTACGCGATGAAATCGGCGCACCGCAGGCCAGCGCCAGCGCGCTAACGGACGCGCTGTTGCAGTTTATGGATGAAGACCGCAAATCCACCGCGTTAAAAGCGTTGCAAGGGATCATCTGGCACGACGGTTACGTTAACGGTGATTTTACCGGCCACCTCTACCCCGACGTGCTGCCGTCACTGGAGAAATGGAAAGCTCAGGGTATTGATCTCTATGTCTATTCCTCAGGCTCTGTTGCTGCGCAAAAACTGTTATTTGGCTACAGCGATGAGGGTGATATTACGCATCTCTTCAGCGGCTATTTTGATACCCATGTGGGCGCTAAGCGCGACGTTCAGTCTTATCAGAACATCGCGGCGCAGATTAGCGTTGCACCGTCGCAAATCCTTTTCCTGTCCGATATACATCAGGAGCTGGACGCCGCAGAGCAGGCCGGTTTTCGCACCCTGCAACTGATTCGCGGCGATGACGACGGCGCGAGCCATCACCATCAGGTGCACCAGTTTGACGACATTAACCCGGAGCAGATCCCTTCATGAGCGCATTAACGATTTATTCTGATAAAGACGCCAGCCAGCCGCAGTGGCACAGCACCGATGCCGCCGAAATTGCCGAACAGCTCAACGCCAAAGGTGTGCGGTTTGAACGCTGGGCGGCGGATCGTGATTTAGGCCAGGATCCGGCACCGGAGGCGGTGATCAACGCCTACCAGCATGCGATCGATAAACTGGTGGCAGAGAAAGGCTACCAGAGCTGGGATGTGATCAGCCTGCGCGCCGACAACCCGCAAAAAGAGGCGCTGCGTGCGAAGTTCCTCAACGAACACACCCATGGCGAAGACGAAGTGCGTTTCTTCGTCGAGGGCGCAGGGCTGTTCTGCCTGCACATCGGGGATCAGGTGTATCAGGTGTTGTGTGAGAAAAACGATCTGATCTCGGTGCCTGCCGGCACGCCGCACTGGTTTGATATGGGTTCGGAGCCGAACTTTACCGCCATTCGTATTTTCGATAATCCCGAAGGCTGGATCGCACAGTTTACGGGCGATGCGATTGCTGACGGCTATCCACGCCTCGCATGATATCTCCCCCTCTCCCTTCCGGGGAGAGGGGGTCTAAAAGCACTACCGCTTCAGTTCCTTCGAAGACTCAGGAAAATTTCCCTTCTGCCACCTGCTGCGGCGTAACCACGCCCGTATCCAGCACCCAACCGCTAATCAAGGCTGCTGGCGTCACGTCAAACGCCGGGTTGTAAACCTGCGCATCCGCGGGGGCCCACTGGACTGCGCCAAAACTTCCCGCCACGCCCGTGACTTCGCTGGCGGCGCGCTGTTCAATCGGGATCGCGTCGCCGTTTGGGCAGTGCGGATCCAGCGTCGTTTGCGGCGCGGCAACGTAAAATGGAATCCCATGAAACTTCGCCAGTACCGCCAGAGAGTAAGTGCCGATTTTATTCGCCACGTCGCCATTGGCGGCAATGCGGTCAGCCCCCACCCAGACGGCATCCACCTGCCCTTTCGCCATCAGACTGGCGGCCATTGAATCGATGATCAGTTGGTAAGGCACCCCTAATTCACCCAGTTCCCACGCCGTCAGTCTGCCGCCCTGCAATAATGGACGGGTCTCATCCACCCAGACGTTACGTACATTGCCCTGCTGGTGCGCCAGCGCAATCACGCCCAGCGCCGTGCCTACGCCCGCCGTTGCCAGCCCGCCGGTATTACAGTGGGTCAACAGACGGCTACCCGGCTTCACAAGCTGACTGCCTGCGCGGGCAATGGCGTCGCACAGCTGTTTATCTTCGTCGATCAGGCGTAACGCTTCGGTCACCAGCGCTGGCACAAAATTCTCCTGCTGCAACGCCTGCTTCATGCGATCCAGATTATTCATCAGGTTCACCGCCGTTGGCCGCGAGGCCCTCAGCGTCTCAAGCGCCTGTGCCAGCTCGTCGCGGTTTTTACCCGCTTCTGCCAGCAGGGCCAACAGCAGGCTGGCTGACAGACCAATCAGCGGCGCGCCGCGTACACGTAAGGCATGAATATGGCCGACCAGCGCCTCTACGCTGGAGGCATCCAGCCAGCGTTTCTCCTGCGGAAGCGCCTGTTGATCGAGAATAAATAACTGATTTTCCACCACCCGCAGGCTGGTCGTCTGTAATGTCTGCATGTCGTTAATTCTCTGTTGCGTTGTTGTATAACATTGTGTCAGGATAAAATTCAGATGTATAGACGTCTAAATGTCTTAATTACCAGAATCAGTGAGGAACAGGCAATGTCGCAATACCGTACCTTTACCGCTCAGGACGCCGTGGCGTACGCACAACAGTTTGGCGGCCTCGATAACCCGTCATCGCTGGTGGAGGCGAAAGAGGTGGGCGACGGCAATCTCAATCTGGTCTTTAAAATTTTTGATACCGAGGGCGTCAGTCGCATCATCGTGAAACAGGCGCTTCCATACGTACGCTGCGTGGGCGAATCCTGGCCATTAACCCTGGATCGCGCGCGTCTTGAGGCAGAAACCCTGGTTGCCCACTATCAACATAGCCCGCAGCACACGGTAAAGATTCACCATTACGATCCGCAACTGGCGGTGATGGTCATGGAAGATCTCTCCAGCCACCGTATCTGGCGCGGTGAATTGATAAAAAATGTGGACTACCCGCAGGCCGCACGCCAGCTTGGGGAGTACCTGGCGCATACCCTGTTCCATACCAGCGATTTCTACCTCCACCCGCACGATAAAAAAGCGCAGGTGGCGAAATTCATCAACCCGGAAATGTGCGAGATCACTGAAGATCTGTTCTTTAACGATCCGTATCAGGTGCACGAGCGCAACAACTATCCGGCTGAGCTGGAAAATGATGTTGCCGCCCTGCGTAACGATGGACAGCTAAAAATTGCCGTAGCCTCCCTGAAACACCGCTTCTTCTCGCAGGCCGAAGCGCTGCTGCATGGGGATATTCACAGCGGCTCGATTTTTGTCGCCGAAGAGAGCCTGAAGGCAATCGATGCCGAGTTTGGCTACTTTGGTCCAATCGGTTTTGACGTGGGCACCGCCATCGGCAACCTGTTGCTTAACTTCTGCGGCCTGCCGGGGCATCTGGGCATTCGCGATGCCGCCGCCGCCCGCGAACAGCGTCTGAGGGATATTCAGACACTGTGGAATACCTTCGCAGAGCGTTTCCAGGCGCTGGCAAGCGAAAAAACCCGCGATGCCGCCCTGCGTGAACCCGGCTATGCGTCGGAATTTCTCAAAAAGGTCTGGAAGGATGCCATTGGCTTCTGCGGCACCGAGCTGATTCGCCGTAGCGTCGGCCTGTCGCACGTGGCGGATATCGACACCATTCAGGACGAGGCGATGCGCCATGAATGCCTGCGCCATGCCATTCAGTTAGGTAAAGCGCTGATTGTCATTGCCGATCGCATCGACAGCGCAGAAGAGCTGGTGGCGCGGGTGCGCCAGTACAGCTGAGTTCTCCCTCTCCCTGTAGAAGAGAGGCCGGTGTTTTCTCCCTCTCCCTGTGGGAGAGGGCCGGGGTGAGGGCAGCAACCCGCACTTACCCCAAATACTCAATCACCGACAGCCCACCGTTATAATCGGTGCTGTAGATAATCCCCTGCGCGTCCACAAACACATCACACGACTGGATCACCTGCGGGCGATTCGGTCGTGTATCCATCATCCTCTCAGGCGCCGCCGGAACCAGCGCCCCGGTCTCCACCGGACGATACGGATTCGAGATATCGTACGCGCGCACACCAGCGTTCTGGTAGGTGGCAAAAATCAGCGTCGAGCTAACAAAGCTACCAGGCCGGTTCTCGTGCAGGTTGTGTGGACCGAAGTGCGCCCCTTTCGCTACGTAATCTCTCTCATCCGGTTGCGGGAAGGTGGCAATACTGACCGGGTTCGACGGCTCGCGGATATCAAAAAGCCAGATGAGCTTCTCACCATCCTCCTGATTGTCGAGTACCGCTTCGTCCAACACCACCAGCAGATCCCGGTCCGGCAACGGCAACGCCGTGTGCGTACCGCCGCCAAACGGCGGACTCCAGTTGCGATGGCTGATCAGCTTCGGCTGGGTTTTGTCTTTCACATCCAGTAGCGTCAGCCCGCCGTCGCGCCAGCTTCCGTAGGCGGTATCGCCGGCGATAATCGCGTGGTGTAGCGCATAGCGCTTACCGTCCGGCCACGTTGGCTTCTCGCCTTCAGCCTGGTTCATGCCCGGCAACCACCAGCGCCCCGCCACCTCTGGCCTGCGCGGATCCGCCAGATCGATGGTAAGAAATATGTAATCGGTAAAACCGTCGATCAGCGCCGAAACATAAGCCCAGCGTCCACCCACATACCAGATGCGGTGAATACCGATACCGTTCAGCGACAAAAAGCCAATTTCACGTGGTTTGTCAGGGGTCGAAATATCAAACACACGCAGCCCGGCGCTCCAGCCTTTGTCCTGCACGTCGCTAACGGTCTCCCCCACCTGTCGGGTGTAGTAGACTTTCTCGTCTGCGAAGCGGGCATCGGCAAAGAGATCCCGGGCATTGATCACCAGCAGCAGATCGTCGTGCGCCTGCAGGTGGACATTCCAGGTGCCGGGTGGTGCGGGCACATACCCGGCCGCGCGAGGATTTTTGGGATCGCGCACATCCACAATCGAAAAACCCTGCGACACCATATGTCCAATATAGGCAAAGCCACGGTGCACCATCAGCTGCACCCCGTCCGGGCGGCCGCCCTGATCGCTATGGCCAATCAGCCGCATATTGCGGCTGTATTCAGGCGTGGGAAGCGTACTCATTTATTTTTGGCTTCGAGCGTAGCAAACCACGGCGCGATGAAGTCCTGGGTCTGGCCCCAGCCTGGAATGATTTTGCCAAGCGATGCTACGTTAACTGCCCCAGGCTGCGCCGTCAGCAGCGCCTGAGGGATGGCGGCCGCTTTAAAGTCATAGGTTGCTGGCGTAGTTTCCCCGGCAATCTTGTTGGCAATCAGCCGCACGTTGGTAGCACCAATCAGCTTCGGATCCACCGCCACGCTCACTTTCCACGGGCTGCCGGATTCACGCATCAATTGCAGATCCTGGTTGGAGATATCAATGCTATAGAGTTTGATCTCCGTGCGACCGTTCTCTTTCAGGGCCTTGTAAGCTCCCTGACTAAAGGCGTCCCAGGTGCCCCAGATAGCGTCGATCTGCCCTTTCGGGTATTTCGCCAGCACGGCGCCGACTTTGTTGGCGGTGTCGCCCTGCACGTCAGACGAGACCGCGCCGATAGATTCGAGCTCTTTAATGCCCGGATACTGCTTCTGTAATTCCTGGTACGCCGCCTGACGACGCTCCATCGGCGGGAAGCCAGCGACCCACAGCTTAATGATATTGGCTTTGCCGTTGAAATCTTTCGCCAGCTGGCCGAAGGAGAGATGGGTCAGGGAGGCATCATCCTGCTGCGTGACGGTCACGCCCGGGATATCGCCCTTTACGGCGGTGTCGAACACCGACACTTTTATGCCGGCATCTACCGCTTTTTTCACCAGCGCCGTGGAGTACGGGTCGCGCCCCTGGGAGAGAATAATGCCGTCATATTTCTGGCTGATGGCCTGGTTAACGAAGTCCTGGAATTTGGCATCGTCACCGTTACTTAAAAAGGTGCTGACTTTGAAGCCGAGCTTTTTCCCTTCCTGAATCGCACCGGAGACAAACTGGGTGGTGTTGTCGTCCGAACCGAGATTACGGATCACCGCGATGCGGATCTGCCCGTCATGGTTAGCAATCGCCGCCGGAACCGGAGCCGGCGTGGCTGCAAAGCCGGGTAAGGCTGCAAGTAATCCCAGTGCCACCAAAGAGCGCGCCATTTTTTTCATTCTGTTATCCCGTTGTGTTGTTGTGAATTATTAGCGTTTTTGTATGTAGGTGATCGCCAGCGCCGCTGCCAGCACCAGCCCTTTTATAATGTCCATGGCGTAATAGGGGACCGAAAGCATCACCAGTCCGTTGGAGAGTACGCCGAGGATCACCGCCCCCACCAGCGTACCCAGTGCGTTGGGTTTACCCGAGCCGGCCAGTGAGAAACCGATCCACGCCGCCGCCACCGCATCCATCAAATAGCCGCCCCCGGCGTTCACCTGTGACGAGCCAATGCGCGAGGCCAGCAGAATACCGCCCAGTCCGGCCAGCAATGAGGCGATGACGTAGGCAGCGACCTTATAGCGGGTCGTACGAATTCCGGATAAACGCGCGGCTTCCGGATTGCCGCCAATGGCGTACATGCGACGGCCGTGGGTCGTGAGTGACAACGCCAGCTGCGCCACCAGGGTCACCACCAGCATGATGATCACGATCGTGGGTACCTGTCCCAGCGCGCCAAAAGCTGCCGGAATCGTCCCTTCCGCCATATCTCCGCTCGGCAGCACCATATTTTCGGTAATCGATCCGCCGTAACTGTATGTCATCGCTACCCCCTGGATCACAAACAGGCTCGCAAGGGTGGCAAGCATGTCCGGAATGCGCAGGATGACGATCAGAAAGGCGTTAAACAGCCCTACCAGCGTACAGAGCGCCAGGGTGATCAGAATCGATTCCGTGGTGCCGAAGCCATGCCAGACAAAGAGCGAAATGACCAGCGCGTTGGCAAGCGAGGCCGTCGAGCCCACCGACAAGTCAAAACCGCCCACGGTCAGGGAGATGGAGACGCCAATGGCAATCACCGTCACAATGGCGATAGATCGTAGGATATTGATAATGTTAAAGGGATCGAGGAAGTTGTCTGATGCGATACCAAATATCGCAATCAAGGCGACAACGGTCAGCAACATGCCCCATTTGTAGAGAAAATCGAATATTTGCTGACGGCCAGACGCCGCCGCATTCACTGAAAGGGCCTTGCTCACGACGCGGTTCCTCCGGTTGAATAGTAAAGTAATGTCTCTTCCCGGGCCTCGGCCCCGGCAATCTCTGCCACGATGCGCCCATCCCATAAGACGCAGATGCGGTCACAAAGCCCGACCAGCTCGGCAAATTCGCCAGAGGCGTAGATCACCCCTTTGCCTTCGCGCGCCAGGCCGTCAATCAGCTGGAAGAGATCGGTTTTGGCTTTCACGTCCACCCCTTTGGTGGGTTCGTCAAAAATGAGCACCTGCGCGTTGCCACGTAACCATTTGCCGATCGCCACCTTCTGCTGGTTGCCACCCGAGAGTCGCCGCAGCACCTGTCCTGGCCCGCGCGCTCGCACGCCCACACGGGCGATCACCTCTTCCGCCCAGCGCCATGCCTGGCGATGGCCAAACAGACTCCAGCGAGAGAAGGTGTTATCGGCGCTGACCGCCAGGTTCATGCTCACCGGCTCATCGATAAAGATGCCCTCTTTGCGCCGCTCTTCCGGCACCAGCGCCAGCCCGCGCAGGACCGAATCGGCGGGATCGCGGGGGCGCCAGGCCCGGTTATTCAGTTCACCGCGGTCAACCCGACTTTTACTGGCGCCGAACAGCGCCTTGCAGAGTTCCGTTTTGCCTGCGCCCGCGAGCCCGGCGATACCTAAAATCTCGCCTTTGCGCAGATGCAGAGAGATATCTTTTAGCAGCGCGTCATCATGCAGCCCCTCAATGCGCAGCAAGGTTTCGTCGCTGACGCGCGGGCGCGCGGGCGGGTAAATGTCGCTCAGCTCATGGCCGAGCATCTTCTCAACGATCGCTTCGCCGCTCAGGGCCGCCATCGGGCCTGTCTCAATCAGCTTGCCGTCACGCAGCACGGTTAAGGTATCGCAAATCGCCTTCAGCTCATGAATGCGGTGGGAGATAAACACCACGCCGATCCCCTGCTGCTGTAAACGGCGCACCACGTTAAAGAGACGCTGGCTTTCATGCGCATCCAGCGGAGCGGTAGGTTCATCTAGGATCAGGAAACGACAGTGATGCGAGAGGGCGCGCGCCAGCAAGATTTGCTGTTTTTCCGCCAGCGTACAGCTGTCGATAGGGCGGCGTACGTCCAGCTGAACATCCAGCTGAGCCAGCGCCGCTTCCGCCTGTTGGCGCACACTCCGCCAGCGAAAGCGGTGCCCTGGCTGCGCCAGATGATCGAGCATGATATTTTCAGCAATGCTCAAGCCCGGGATCAGCGCGACATCCACCTCCTGCTGTACCAGATGGATCCCCAGCCGTTTGGCATCCAGGGGTTCGCGAATGGTCACCGCCTGGTTATTAATGCTGATTTCGCCCTCGTAATGGTCGTGGGTGCCGCAAAGCACCGCCATCAGCGTGGACTTCCCCGCACCGTTGGCGCCCGTCAGGGCATGCACAGAGCCGCCCATCAGGGTGAAATCGACACGCGACAGCGCCTGAAAGCCCGCAAAGGCCAGGCTGATGCCGCGCATCTCCAGGCGACTTGAAACCATCGGCGTTAAATCCTTCTTTAATATTATGATTTATGGAATTTTTCACAGCTACGGTTGACTGACAACGACAGAAAAGGCATAAGATAAAGCAAAATATTATTAGCCATCCAGATGTCCAGACATAACATCAGGTTAGCATTTCGCAAAAAGGATAACAACATGAGCAACACCGATATTCGCGTCGTTCCGGGTCCGGCCAATTACTTCTCTCACAACGGCAGCCTGCAACGCCTGCACGACTTTTTCACTCCAGAACAGCTCTCCCGGGCGGTCTGGATTTATGGCGAACGTGCCATCGAAGGCGCACGCCCGTTCTTGCCAGAGAGCTTTAACGCTGAGGGGGCAAAGCAGATTCTGTTTAAAGGCCACTGCAGTGAGCGCGACGTTACAGATCTTGTGAAACAGTCCGGCGACGATCGCAGCGTGGTGATTGGCATTGGCGGCGGTGCGCTGCTGGATACGGTGAAAGCCGTGGCACGACGTCTGGGTCTGCCGGTGGTTGCCATTCCCACCATCGCCGCCACCTGTGCGGCCTGGACGCCGCTCTCGGTCTGGTACAACGACGCGGGTTCCGCCCTGCACTTTGAGATTTTCGACGACGCCAACTTCCTGGTGCTGGTTGAGCCTGACATTATCCTTCACGCCCCGGCGGAGTATCTGCTGGCGGGCATCGGCGACACGCTGGCGAAATGGTACGAGGCGGTGGTGCTGGCCCCGCAGCCTGAAACCCTGCCGTTAACCGTGCGGCTGGGCATCAACGGCGCCCTGGCGATCCGCGATGTGTTACTGGAAAGCAGCGAACAGGCGCTGGCGGACCAGGCGCGCGGTGAGCAGACGCAACGTTTTCGCGATGTGGTTGATGCCATCATTGCGGGTGGCGGGATGGTGGGCGGCCTGGGCGAGCGTTATACCCGCGTCGCGGCAGCGCATGCGGTGCATAACGGGCTGACCGTGCTGCCGCAAACAGACAAATATCTGCACGGCACAAAAGTGGCTTACGGTATTCTGGTGCAGAGCGCCCTGCTCGGCCAGGATGATGTTCTGGCACAGTTGGTGGCGGCCTATCAGCGCTTCAATCTGCCTACCACGCTGCGTGAGCTGGACGTCGATATCAACGATACCGCCGCGCTGGATAAGGTGATCGCCCACACCCTGCGTCCGGTAGAGTCGATTCATTATCTGTCGGTGGCGCTAACCCCTGCGGTTCTGCGCGCGGCGTTTGAGAAGGTTGAATCCTTCCACCGATAGTTGCACAGATTGACTATAACTAATGATGGCTATCACCACTCTCGCAACGAGGTCATCATGCAGATCGATTTAACAGGTAAGAAGGCGCTGGTTACCGGCGCCAGCCGTGGATTGGGTCGTGCCATCGCACTGTCTCTGGCGCGCGCCGGCGCCGATGTGGTTATCACATACGAAAAATCCGCCGAGAAAGCGCAGGCCGTGGCGGATGAGATAAAGGGGCTGGGTCGGCACAGCGAGGCGATTCAGGCCGACAGCGCCAACGCGCAGGCGATCCAGGATGCTGTTACTCAGGCGGCACGTTCGCTTGGTGGGCTGGATATCCTGGTCAACAATGCCGGTATTGCGCGCGGCGGCCCGCTGGAATCGATGACTCTGGCGGATATCGACGCCCTGATCAACGTGAATATTCGCGGCGTGGTGATTGCCATCCAGGAAGCCCTTGTCCATATGTCTGAGGGCGGGCGCATTATCAATATCGGCAGTTGCCTGGCAAACCGCGTCGCCCAGCCGGGCATTGCCGTCTATTCAATGACCAAATCTGCGCTCAACTCCCTGACCCGCGGGCTGGCGCGCGATTTAGGGCCACGCGGCATCACCGTGAATCTTGTCCATCCTGGCCCGACAAACAGTGATATGAACCCGGAGCATGGCGAGCAGGCCGCATCGCAGCGCCAGCTCATTGCGCTGGGTCACTATGGCCAACCGGAGGATGTCGCCGCCGCGGTCACCTTCCTGGCAAGCCCTGCCGCCGGGCAGATCTCCGGAACGGGTCTGGACGTGGATGGAGGGTTGAACGCCTGATCGCACAAGTGATGTAAGCCTCTGTCGCCCGGCAGAGGCGCTTACACCTGATAAGCACTGCTATGTGATTGCCGTAAAGCGTCGTACAACGACCACTTATTTACACGAGGAGAATATGCCCTATGGCTGTTCAACTGATTAAGGACGATGAAGGAAACGCTCAGTACGCAGTTATTCCCTATGACGAATACTTCCGTATGTGCTTACAAATGGCAGAGATCGACGATGAAACCGACGACGATCTGGAAGAAATAGAAATTGAACATGACGGTTATGATGACGTTGAACTGCCCGGAGAGGTATGCAGTATCATGACTTATCAGGATGTCAGTCTGCAGGCCGCCTGGCGTATTCTGCGCGGGTTATCCCAACAGGAGGTGGCCGACAAACTGGGCATCAGCCAGTCTGCCGTCTCACAGCTTGAATCACCTGATTCCCGCCCGCAAAAACGCACCCGCGAAAAACTGGCCGCAATTTATGGCTGCAAACAAGAGCAGATAAGCCTCTACTTTCCGAAAGAGGGTTAACAGCACTTCGCCCCGCCCTTGCCCCCGTAGCGCGCATCCTGCCGATCGCGGAAAAAGGCCTCGTAGGTCATTGGCGTCTGATCGGGATGATTGACGCGCATATGCTCGACGTAGTTGTCGTAGTCCGGGACGCCGATCATCATTTTGGCGGCCTGGCCTAAATATTTACCTGCTTTGGAGAGGGTGTCGAACATGCCATATCTCTTCTGTTAACCCCTCTCCCCGGCAGAGAGAGGGGGAGGTTCGTTTAATGCGCCCCTTTTGCCTGGGTGACGATCTCATCCAGGTTTTCAGGCATCGGCTCATACGGCGTCTCTTTTGCCGTTGGGGTATCCACCTTCAGCGCCGCCAGGGCGGTCTTCAGAGAGAACCACGCCAGAACGACCACGACCACCATAAAGAAGATGGTCAGCCCGGCATCCAGACGGTTATTAAACACCAGCTGTGACAGCTGCGACTGGGTGTACTGAGCAGGAATATTACCACTGTCGATCATTGCCTGGAACTTATTGGCAATCGCCAGGAAACCGATCTTCGTATCCGGGCTGAAGGCTTTCTGCCAGCCGGCGGTCAGGGTACAAATCAGCAGCCAGGCGGTCGGCACCAGCGCGACCCAGGCGTAACGCTGACGTTTCATCTTAAACAGAACGACTGCGCAAAGCATCAGCGCCATCCCCGCCAGCATCTGGTTAGCGATACCGAACAGTGGCCATAGCGTGTTAATGCCGCCGAGCGGATCCACTACCCCCTGATGCAGGAAGTAGCCCCACGCCAGTACGCACAGCGCCGTAGCCAGCAGGTTCGCCGGCAGCGAATCGGTGCGCTTCAGGCCGGGTGAGATCACCCCCAGCAGATCCTGCAGCATAAAGCGTGCCGCACGGGTACCCGCGTCCACCGCCGTCAGAATAAACAGCGCTTCAAAGAGAATGGCGAAGTGATACCAGAACGACACATCCATCAGCCCACCCAGCGCACCGTGCAGGATGTAAGCCATCCCCACCGCCAGGGTCGGTGCCCCGCCCGCGCGGGAGATGATGGACTGCTCCCCTACTTCATTAGCGATATGGGTTAAGGTTTCTGGCGTGATCGCAAAGCCCCAGCCGCTTACCACCTGCGCCGCAGAGGCTACCACGTCTGCCGTACCGGCCGGAGCCAGCACCGCCATCGGGCTATTCATCGCGAAGTAGACGCCGGGATCGATAATGCAGGCAGAGACCAGGGCCATAATCGCCACGAAGGACTCCATCAGCATCCCACCGTAGCCGATAAAGCAGGCCTGGTTCTCATTGGCCAGCATCTTCGGTGTGGTACCGGAGGCGATCAGGGCATGGAACCCCGACACCGCCCCGCAGGCGATAGTGATAAACAGGAACGGGAAGAGGTTACCCGTCCATACCGGGCCGGTGCCATCGATAAACTTGGTGAGCGCTGGCATGGTCAGGGTCGGGCGCATAATCAGAATGCCAATCGCCAGCCCAACGATGGTGCCGATTTTCAGGAAGGTCGAGAGATAATCGCGCGGCGCCAGCAGCAGCCACACCGGCAGTACCGCCGCCACGAAACCGTAGCCCACCAGCATCCAGGTCAGCTGTACGCCGGTAAAGTCAAAGTACGGTGCCCAGGTCGGGCTCTCCGCCACCCAGCCGCCAGAGATAATGGCGAACACCAGGAAGAACAGACCGATGATCGACACTTCGCCAATACGTCCAGGACGCAGATAGCGAATATAGATCCCCATAAACAGCGCCAGCGGAATGGTGAAGGCGACGGTGTACGTTCCCCACGGGCTGTGGGTTAAGGCTTTCACCACGATCATTGCCAGCACCGCCAGAATGATCACCATGATCATAAAGGTGGCGATCAACGCGATCACCCCGGCGGTGGCCCCCATCTCCTCTTTCACCAGCTCACCGAGCGAGCGTCCGTCGCGACGGGTGGAGACGAAGAGCACCATAAAATCCTGCACCGCACCGGCCAGTACCACGCCGGCGAGGATCCAGATCATGCCAGGTAAATACCCCATCTGTGCGGCCAGTACCGGCCCCACCAGCGGCCCCGCCCCGGCGATAGCGGCAAAGTGGTGACCAAACAACACTTTTTTGTCGGTTGGCACATAGTCCAGACCGTCGTTGTGCCGCACCGCAGGCGTCATGCGCGTGCTGTCTACTGAGAGCACATTGCGGGCGATAAACTTGCCATAAAAACGATAAGCAATCAGATAGATACAGACTGAGGCAACTACAATCCACAGCGCATTTATCTGTTCACCACGGTTGAGGGCGATGTAGCCCAGCGCGAATGCTCCCACTACGGAGAGCATGGCCCAGACGAGGTATTTCCCTGAGTTGTTCATAGTTGATGTCCGTTAGCGTGAAACAGGAGGTGTTACATTTTGTTTCTAGATCACAGGGACATTTTTAACAACTTTGAAACGTAGAAATGGGGGGTAAAACCAGGTATTTACAACACATTGTTAACCCGATCACTTTCGGGTGCAGCAGCCCCCCTCACCCGTAGGATAAGGGGGCAACAATTATCCCAGCACCATGGTGCTTAGCCGACAGGTGCAGCAACGCCGCCCCTGCTCGTCATAGACCACAATCTCCCAGCTCTGGCTGGTGCGCCCCAGATGTAACGGCTGGCACACGCCGCGCACCTTACCCTGCGACACTGCCCGGTGATGCGTGGCATTAAGCTCAGTACCCACCACGCTCTGCCCATCACGGGTCATCAGATAGCCGGCCATTGAGCCAAGCGTCTCCGCCAGCGCAGCCGATGCCCCGCCGTGCAGCAAACCAAAGGGTTGATGGGTGCGGGTATCTACCGGCATTTCAGCTTCCAGCGTCTCATCACCGATGCGGGTATAGAGGATGCCGAGGTGGGCCACCATCGTGTTCTGGCTGGTGGCATTCAGCGCGTCGAGTGATAAGTGACGTTTCCAGATCATTCAGGCCCCCAGGGTTGAACCGCCATCCACCACGATATCCTGCAGGGTGATATGGCTGGCGGCATCGGAGGCCAGGAATAATACGGTGCTGGCAATCTCCTGCGGACGGGCGATTTTGCCCAGCGGAATACCCAGCTTAAACTGCTCGCCAAAGCCGCGGATGCGCTGCTGCTCGGCATCATCGCTCACCCAAAGGGTGCGCTGCATATCGGTGTCCGTTGACCCCGGTGAGACCAGATTACACCGCACGCCGCTGCTCGCCAGCTCCAGCCCGACGGTCAGCGCCAGGCTTTTTAACGCCGCTTTCGAGGCGCCATAGGCGCTCATCCCGATACGGGGGGTATGTGCCGCATCCGAAGCCACGGTGACTATCGCCCCAGCCTGCTGACGACGAAACTGACCCATCGTCTGCTGAAACAGGTTAAACGCACCGCCGACGTTCACCGCGAACGTCTCTTGCCACGCCTCTTGCGTGAGGGCATCGGTGGCCCCCATGCGCAGAATACCGGCCGCGTTGACCAGCACATCAAGGCGGTTCTGTGCGGCAAGGAGGGGAGCACAGACCGTGCTGACCTGGGCGGCATCCGCCACGTTCAGCACTTCAGTGGCAAAGGGGTAATCCTGCGCCGGAAACGCCAGGTCAAAGCCGGTTACGTTCGCCCCCGCCTCAACGAAGGCCAGCGCCGTCGCATAGCCAATCCCCTTACCCGCCCCCGTCACCCAGACGGTTTTGCCGGTAAAATCAAATCCGGCCATCACTTCACCTCGCGAGAGAGCAGCGCCCACCAGGCGTCGAGGGTCGGATTTTTCGCCAGCATCACGAAGTCGATATCACTGTGTACTTTGCGCCAGCGGGCAGCCAGCGCCATCATGCGTACGGAATCGAGGCCGTAATCGATCAGGTTTTCGTCATCCATCGGCTCGTCGGATTCGTCCAGCAGCGGCAGGATCACTTCGCGCAGCGCTGCCTTTGATGCCGGAATAGAGGGCAGCAGTTCATCGGTCATCACCACGCGACCGGAGCGACCCGCCACGTACTTCAGGGACATCAGGTGCTCGTCACGGGTAAAGTCAGCCAGCGCATCGGCGACGAAGAAAGGCTTAATGTCTCGCATGAAAGCGTCGGTGGCGGTGGTCATGCAGCCGATGTGCGCATAGACACCGGTAATGATCAGTTGGTTACGGCCGGTATCTTTCAACATCTGCTCCAGCGGGGAGCGATGGAAAGCGCTGTAACGCCACTTGACCAGCACGGTATCCGCTTCATCCGGCGTCAACCCGGCCACAATGCGCTGTTGCTCCGGGGAGCGGGTCAGCCCCGGCCCCCACATATCGTTCAGCAGGGCGCGGTCTTCATCGCTCTGCTCTTTCGGCTGGGCGGTGTAATAGACCGGAATGTTGTGGGCTTTGCAGAAGTCACGAAGGCGAGCAATATTTGCCACGACCTGCTGCATCATCGCGCTGTTTTCGCCCCAGAAATTGAGGAAATACTCCTGCATATCATGGATCAGCAGCGCGGCGCGCTCGGGTTCAAACGCCCAGTTCACTTTGTTATCAGGCAGATCTGCCACGGTCGGCAGCGCGTAAGCGGTTAATTTTGGAATGGCCATCTTCTGTTCCTCAGCCCTGGGCGCGTTCAGCCAGCCACAGGCGCAACTGTTTCTTGTCTACTTTTCCCACCGGCGTCAGCGGCAGCGCATCCACGCTCTCGACGCGATCCGGCAGCTTAAATTCGGCGACGCCCTGCTCACGCAGGAAGCGGCGAACCTCTACGGCACGCAGGGGCTGTTTCACCACCAGATACGCGCAGCTCTTCTCGCCCAGCAGGCTATCTTCCATGCTGACCAGTGCCGCATGGATCACCGCCTCGTGGCGTAATAACAGGTTCTCAATCTCTTCTGCGGCAATCTTTTCGCCGCCGCGGTTGATCTGATCTTTCTCACGTCCCTGAACGGTGATATAGCCCTGCTCATCGATAGCGATCAGGTCGCCGGAACAGTAAAAACCGTTGGCATCGAAGGCGCTGGCGTTGTGTTCCGGGCTTTTGTAATAGCCACGGAAGGTATAGGGCCCGCGGGTCATCAGGCGCCCCACTTCCCCACGCGGCAGCGGATTGCCGTTTTCATCGGCCACCCAGACTTCGTCGTCCGGACACATCGGGCGGCCCTGGGTATTCATGATCTTCTCCGGCGCGTCGTCGAGCGCGGTGTAATTCACCAGCCCTTCCGCCATGCCAAATACCTGCTGCAGCTGGCAGCCGATCTCAGCAGGAATACGTGCCGCCAGGGTCGCAGAGAGCCGTGCACCGCCAACCTGCAACAGCGTGAGAGAGGCCAACTGGCTTTTATCTGCCCCATCGGCAATGGCCTGTAACCACAGGCTAACCGCCGGCGGCACCAGCGAGGCCATGTTCAGCTGATGCTGAGCAATCAGCGGGAAGCAGTGGGTGGCGCTGGGATCGTGCGCCAGCGCGACACAACCGCCCGCCATAAACACCCCCAGCGAACCCGGCGAGCTCATCGCAAAGTTATGGGCGGCAGGCAGCGCGTTCAGATAGCGTGTGTCGGCAGTGATGGCGCAAATCTCGTTGCTGCGCAGAATGCTGTAGTAGTAGTCGTTATGGGTGCGGGGGATCAGCTTCGGCGTACCGGTACTGCCGCCCGATAGCTGGAAGAACGCCACTTCATCGGCCGGGGTCGGCGAGGCGATAAAGTGAGGATCCTGGCGGGTCATTGCCGTCTCCAGCGCGTGTTCACCGTTATCACCGCGCAGCATGACTACGCGCACCGAACGGTGCTCATCGACGAAGGTGTTAAGGAAATCATCGCCGGCAAACAGGGCATGCCCGCGATCGGCAATCAGCACCACCGGTTCGATCTGGCTGGCGTAGGCATTAAGCTCGCTGCGCTGATGGCTGAAAAGCGCATTAACCGGCGCCACGCCCAACTGCAGTAGCGCGAAGAAAGTGATGTAGAACTCGGCCACGTTGCCCAGTTGTACCAGCGCTGTCTCACCGCGCTTGATGCCCTGCGCCTGTAGCGAAGCGGCCAGATTGTTCACCGCCTGGTGGAACTGGCGATAGCTGTACTGGCGGTCACCGTCGATGATGGCCGTCGCGTCGCTGCTGGCGTGACGGGTCAGAATGTCAGTCAGCGGCAGATCCTGCCAGTAACCTTTTTCGCGATAGCGCCGGGCAAAATCCTCAGGCCAACGGGTAAAGGGAATGGTCATGATTATTCCTTAGTGCAAACCAAAAACGTTCAGCATGGTGGAGAGTTTGACGCCGGTTTCGCGCCATTCACCGACCGGAGAGGAAGCAGGCACAATGCCCGCGCCGGCGAACAGTCGCACGGTGTTCGCCTGCAGGCGTGCGCAGCGGATAGTGACCACCCACTCGCCGTTGCCTTCGCTGTCGCACCAGCCAACAATGCCGCCAAACAGCTCGCGGTCGAAGGGCTCCAGTTCGGCAATCAGGGCTTTCGCGGCCAGATGCGGGAAGCCACTCAGCGCCGGCGTCGGGTGCAGTAAACAGGCCAGCGTCAAGGCGTTTTCATCGGCACGCGCCTCGCCCTCTACCGGCGTTGCCAGGTGCCACAACGTCGGGGTGGTGATCAATTGCGGCGAGGCGGGCATGGTCAGCTGATGGCTACGGGTTTCCAGGACGCTTTTCATCGCCTGGGTCACCAGCTCGTGCTCGTGACGGTCTTTCTGAGAGGCCAGCAGCTTGTTACCCGCTTCACGGTCGAGCATGTCATCGGGCTGACGACGCGCCGATCCCGCCAGCGGCAGGGAGCTGAAGTGGCTGCCCTCTTTGCGCAGTAACAGTTCTGGGCTGGCACCCAACAGTACGCCGCCATCTTCCAGGGGGACGTGGAAGTTAAAGCTCGCCGGGTTCTGCGCAATCAGACGCTCCAGCAGCGCGCCGCTGTCGATCTGCTCCTCGGTGACGATATCAATCAGTCGCGACAACACCACCTTATTGACGCGAGGCGTCGCGGTCAGCGCGGCGGCACGGGCAACCATCTCTTCGAACACCGGCTGGCCGGGGATCTCGCTGCGCTGGGCGACGGTCAGCGTCTGCGTTGGGCTGGCATAGCGTGCAGCCTGCTGACGTGCCGGACGGGCAAAGCTCTGCCAGCGTTGCGGAATAAACAGTGAAGAGGATTTACGGGTATCAAAGGGGATCGCGCCTACCATGATGGGGTTCGCGATGCCGCTGGCTTTCGCCTGCGCAAAGGCCTGCGCCAGTTTTTGCTGGAAAGCGCTCGAGAGATGTTCGCCATTTTCAGCGGGTTCGTTGAAGCGGGCAAAACAGCCGGACGTGATAAAGCTGCGATAAGGCGACATAAAGAAGAAACTGTCTGATTGCAGCGTGGCCGGGTTCTGTTGGACTTCCTCGGCCAATGACGTATCCATATCATCCTCCTGAAATGATAAAAGCAGTAAGAATTATTATCATTTATATTTTGGTGGCTAACCTAATCGCTCATCGCAAGGGTGTCAACCGCAGACAGCGCATCTTGTGCGACTATCGCTTGCATCCCCGTGACGCTTTCATGAAAATGAGAAGCATTAACCTCAGCAAGTACAGGATGCCGCTTTGTGAAATTCCCCGCCGTTTGCCGTCATGCCCTGCTCCTGGGCGCCATTTTCGTTTTAGGAGTAACCTCAGCCACCGCCGCCGACTGGCCCCGTCAGGTGACCGACAGCCACGGCACGCACACCCTTGAAAGCAAACCCATGCGCATTGTCTCGACCAGCGTGACCCTTACCGGCTCTCTGCTGGCAATCGACGCGCCGGTGGTAGCCAGCGGGGCAACCACGCCGAACAACCGCGTGGCGGACGACCAGGGCTTTTTGCGCCAGTGGGGTGACATTGCCAAACAGCGCAAACTCACGCGTCTCTATATTGGTGAGGCGAGCGCCGAAGCGGTGGCTGCCCAGATGCCCGATCTGATTCTGATCAGCGCCACCGGCGGCGACTCGGCCCTGGCCCTTTACGATCAGCTGTCGGCCATCGCGCCCACGCTTGTGATCAATTACGACGATAAAAGCTGGCAGACGCTGCTGACGCAGTTGGGCACGATCACCGGTCAGGAAAAGCAGGCTGCGGAGCGTATCCATGAGTTCGATAAACAGCTGGCCCAGGTTAAGCAGCAGATGAAACTGCCACCGCAGCCGGTAAATGCGCTGGTCTACACTGCGGCAGCCCACAGCGCGAACCTCTGGACTGCCGATTCTGCGCAGGGGCAACTGTTGCAACAGCTGGGCTTTAGCCTGGCCACGCTGCCCGCCGGGCTATCCACCTCCCAAAGCCAGGGTAAACGCCATGACATTATTCAACTGGGTGGTGAAAATCTGGCGACGGGTCTGAACGGCGAAGGGCTGTTCCTGTTCGCCGGGGATCAAAAAGACGTCGACGCGATTTATGCCAACCCGCTACTGGCCCACCTGCCCGCGGTGCAGAACAAACGCGTCTGGGCGCTGGGAACCGAGACCTTCCGCCTGGATTACTACAGTGCGATGCGGGTGTTAACCCGATTGCAATCGCTGTTTCATTAAGCCTGAGAGGCGGCCGGTTCGTTTCTGAACCGGCGCAGCTTCACCAGTCCTACCAGTAAGATCGCCCCCACTATCGCCAGCACACATCCACTGCTGCTGGCTGAGGCCACCGGCGTCATGATTGCGCCCAGGCCGCCCAGAATAGCCGCGCCGATGGCATCGCCGGTCACGTTCTGCGCCGTCCACAGGCCGTTAATCCGTCCGAGCATATTTTCCGGCGTCTGGGTCTGAATCAGCGTGTATTGCAGCAGAGAGCTCACCGCACTCAGCCAGCCAAACAGCGCCAGGCAGACCACACCCAGCGCCCAGACAGGCATCAGGCTAAAGAGCGCGATGGCAATAAACGACACGAAGGTCGCCACCAGCATGATTAACCCCGGGCGCACACTCTGGGCCAGGTTGCCGCTGGTGAGCGCGCCGATCGCCGCGCCGAGGGGGATCGCCGCATAGAGCAGGCCAATCTGCGAGGCACTCATCTGCCACTCACCCGCCAGCGCCGGATAGAGCACGCGCACTGCGCTGGCCATGGTCAGCAGCCCGCCCAGCAGGGCAATGCCGCCAATCAGCGGATTGGTAAAGAGGAAGCGAATCGCTGCCAGCAGGGATTTCAGCGGATGCTCACGCTGCTGAGGGGGCGGCGGGAGCAGCGGTAAACGCAGTAAGGTCAGTGTGGTGATAAAGGTGCCTGCCGCCGCCAGGCCGTAGTTCCAGGCCACGTTACCGGTAGCCAGCAACAAGCCGCCCACCATCGGCGAAATCACGGAGCCCAGACGCACGGTGAGCATGGTGATCGCCCCCGCCTGCATCAGGTTTTCACGCCCCACCAGCGCTGGCGTTGCTGCCAGCAGTGCCGTCACCCCTAAAGAGGCAAAGAAGCCGTCCCAGAGTCCGAGCGCATAGATGGCAATCAACGACGGCTCCGGCAGCAGCGCGTTCAGACACAGCCCGACGAAGCCGACGCCGCAGGTTCCCCGCGCCAGCAGAATCAGTTTTTTTCGCTCAAAGCGGTCGGCCAGTACCCCGCCCACCATCAGGCCGATAAACATCGCCCCGCCGGTCAGCGTGACCGAGAGCCCTACCAGCCAGCTGGAGTGCGTCATGGCCTGGATCTGTACCGGCACGGCAACGCCCAGCAAGCCAAGGGACAAAATAGAGATAAAGCGGGCGATAAAGACGGCGCGATACGCAGGGTGAGTCTTCAACAGGCTGAGGTTGAGCAGCCAGGATTTTTGGGTCATTACAACGCCTTAATGGTTTCTTTTTTTACCAATTCCATGGCCGCACATGCTAACATAGCCAAATAAGATAGATAACGATAATTACTATCATTATCAAGTCATGGACGTTGCTATGTCGTTTTCACCTTCTACCGGGCGTGCCCTTGCCGTGCCCGGTTTGTTGCTCCTGTTAATTCTTGCCGCTGTATTCAGCCTGCTGGTTGGCGCAAAACCTTTGCCCGCCGCCGTGATTGTCGATGCCCTGTCCGGCACCTGTCAAAGCGCGGACTGCACTATTGTGCTGGATGCCCGCCTGCCCCGTACCCTTGCTGGCCTGCTGGCCGGTGCGGCGCTGGGGCTGGCCGGTGCCCTCATGCAGACCCTGACCCGTAATCCGCTGGCCGACCCCGGCATCCTGGGGGTGAATTCCGGAGCCAGTTTTGCCATCGTGCTGGGCGCCGCGCTGTTTGGATTCTCCTCCCCCGTAGAACAACTGATGATGGCCTTTTGCGGCGCGCTGGCGGCCTCGTTGCTGGTGGCCTTTACCGGCAGTCAGGGAGGCGGGCAGCTCAGCCCGGTGCGCTTAACCCTGGCGGGGGTGGCGCTGGGCGCCGTGCTGGAAGGCTTATCCAACGGCATCGCCCTGCTCAATCCGGACGTGTGGGATCAGCTGCGTTTCTGGCAGGCGGGCTCGCTGGATATCCGCACCCTGCAGACGCTTAAAGTGGTGACGTTACCGGTGATCATCGCCGCCGTGGTGGCATTGATGTTAAGCCGGGCCCTGAACAGTCTTAGCCTGGGCGCAGACACGGCCACCGCGCTGGGCAGCCGGGTGGCACGCACTCAGCTTATTGGCCTGCTGGCCATCACCGTCCTGTGCGGCAGCGCGACGGCGGTCGTTGGCCCCATTGCCTTTATTGGCCTGATGATGCCGCACATGGCGCGCTGGCTAGTGGGGGCCGATCACCGTTGGTCGTTGCCGGTCACCCTGCTTGCCACCCCTGCCCTGCTGCTGTATGCCGACGTTATTGGCCGTCTGCTGGTGCCGGGCGAGCTGCGGGTCTCGGTGGTCAGCGCCTTTATCGGCGCGCCGGTGCTTATTTTCCTGGTACGACGTAAACGCGGAGGTGGCCTGTGAATGCCCCGTCGCCACGTTTACTGCTGAGCTGTTTCCTGCTGGTCGCCGCCAGTCTGCTGGTGGCCCTCTGGAGCCTGTGCAGCGGCGCCGTTACCCTCGATATACATCAGGTCATCGATGCCCTGCTTGGCAGCGCGCCGCGCAACGTCACCCTGGTGGTCACCGAGTGGCGCCTGCCGCGCGTGATGATGGCGATACTGGTGGGCGCAGCCCTTGGCGTCAGCGGCGCCATATTCCAGTCGTTGCTGCGTAACCCATTAGGCAGCCCGGATGTGATGGGCTTCAACACCGGGGCCTGGAGCGGCGTGCTGGTGGCCATGGTGCTCTTTGGTCAGCATCTGACGGCGATAGCCCTGGCGGCGATGCTGGGCGGGATCCTGACCTCGCTGGTGGTCTGGACACTGGCATGGCGTAACGGGATCGAAACCTTCCGTCTAATTATTATCGGCATTGGCGTTCGGGCTATGCTGATGGCTTTCAATACCTGGCTTTTGCTGCGTGCCTCGCTGGAAACCTCCCTCTCCGCCGGGCTGTGGAACGCGGGGTCGCTAAATGGCCTGACGTGGGCGAAAACCTTGCCTGCCACCCCCATTATCGGCCTGATGCTGCTGTGTGCCTGGCTGCTGGTGAAGCGTATGCGATTGCTGGAGATGGGCGATGACAGCGCCTGTGCCCTGGGCGTGGGCGTGGAGCGTTCGCGCTTAATGCTGATGCTGGTGGCGGTGGTGCTGACCGCGGCCGCCACCGCCATCGCCGGGCCGATTTCATTTATTGCGCTGGTCGCACCGCATATTGCCCGCCGTCTGAGCGGCACCGCGCGCTGGGGCTTAACCCAGGCCGCGCTTTGCGGTTCGCTGTTGCTTCTGGCAGCCGATCTCTGTGCCCAGCAGCTGTTTATGCCTTATCAACTTCCGGTCGGGGTAGTTACCGTCAGTCTTGGCGGTATCTATCTCATCGTCTTGCTTGTTCAGGAGTCACGCAAGAAATGAGCACAATACCCACCCGCTTGCGCGGCGAAAATCTTACCCTTGGCTATGGCAAAAAAACCGTGGCGCAGGATCTGAATGTCTCCATTCCCGACGGGCACTTTACGGCGATTATCGGCCCGAACGGCTGCGGGAAATCGACCCTGCTGCGCACCCTGAGCCGCCTGATGACGCCGCTGGCCGGGAGCGTGTATCTCGACGGCGAGCAGATCCAGCGCTACGCCAGCAAAGAGGTGGCTCGCCGTATTGGTCTGCTGGCGCAGAACGCCACCACCCCGGGAGATATCACCGTACAGGAGCTGGTGGCGCGCGGCCGTTACCCCCATCAGCCGCTGTTTACCCGCTGGCGTAAAGAGGATGAGGCCGCGGTAACCCGCGCAATGCAGGCCACGGGCATCACCGATCTGGCCGCTCAAAGCGTGGATACCCTTTCTGGTGGACAACGACAGCGGGCATGGATCGCCATGGTGCTGGCGCAAGAGACCGCCATCATGCTGCTGGACGAACCGACCACCTGGCTCGATATCAGCCATCAAATTGATCTGCTGGAGCTGCTGAGTGAACTGAACCGCACTCAGGGCTATACGCTGGCGGCGGTATTACACGATCTTAATCAGGCCTGCCGCTATGCCACCCACCTGATTGCCCTGCGCGACGGGAAGATCGTGGCAGAAGGCGCACCGAAAGCGATCGTGACGCCGGGTCTGATCGAACAGATCTACGGCATGCGCTGCATGATTATTGACGATCCGGTGGCCGGGACGCCGCTGGTGGTTCCATTAGGAAAAGGGGCGGCTTAGGCCGTCCGTTTTCGTACTCACCCGCCCTATCTTTCAGATTTAACTGCTTTTTAAGAATTACGCCCCTTTATCTGCCCGTCAAAAACATTAACATTCCTGATCTGACTGCTTCTTTTTCAATCACAGCATGGAATGCTTATGATGCCTCGTGCGCTACAAGGGATATGTGCGGCGTTTGCCTGCCTTACGCTCGGCCAGCCGCTCTTTGCCGCTGAGCCTGACAATCAGTTTATCATTCAGCAACAGCGTCAGAAGGCGCTTGAACAACAGCTCACCCCACCCACCCCGGACGTGCGCCTCTCCGGTAGCGACGATCGTTCCAGCCAGCTTATCTTTCCCACGGAAACCCCCTGCTTCCTCATTGCGCGCGTCACGCTCAGCGGGCAAGAGACCCTGCCCAACTGGCTGCCGCTGCAGCGCATTGCGAATCAGGCGCAAGGGAGGTGCCTCGGCGGTAAAGGGGTGAACATGTTGATGAGCGCCCTACAAAATCGGCTGGTTGATCACGGCTGGATCACCACCCGGGTGCTGGCGCCTGCGCAGGATTTACGTCAGGGTACACTGGCGCTCAGGGTGGTGCCTGGCGATATCCGTCACGTCACCCTGACGCCGGAAAGCAGCAATTATATCCAGCTTTACAGCGCCTTCCCTGCCCGTGAGGGCAACCTGCTGGATCTGCGCGATAATAAGCCAACTCTGATAAACGATGTTATACAGACTAAACTTGACAAACGGCCTAAAAGGAGTCTGCCTAACGCAAATATGGGGACTGCTCACGCTGAGATCGGTATGATCCAGCAAGCCTTTGATAAAGGGATGACTAAAGGCAAAAATATGTTGATGTCGGTGAGTGGCGAGCGTGTTGGTTCTTATTGCAGCACTGATATAGTAAAAATGGCCGATAAATCAGGTCTTAAATCACTGACAATATATTAAGAAAGAAATGGTGATTTTCTATACTGGGAAGCCGGTATGAAAAAATTCATCAGGAAATAGAATTAATGAAAACTGAATTGGAAGCAGAGTTTTATCTATCAGGTAGAAGCTCTTTTACTAGAGTACGTAGGCCCGAATGGACTGACGTTGAAGAATTATTGGAAAAATTAAAGGATAAGCAGGGATCGATGAGACTCGTTATCCTCCCTGAATCTGATATTGGCCCTGTAAATATAGATGTTTCAACAGAAAATGGCTTCTATCTAATCACTCTGTTGGAATACTCGGAAAATAGCTCAGATGTTCGTTCATACTGGGATACGTCAAAGGGCAATAACAAAATTATTGTTCTCGGTAATTATTGGCCTGAATGCCAGCTAACAAAAGACTTTTCCCTTGTTGTCAGTATATTCAAAGAGTTCTTCGAAACTGGCAATGTATCAATGGATCTTCTGAATTAACATATAAATCCCGGCCAGAATGATCTGGTCGGGATCGTCCTATCAGCCGTTACCCACAATGCCCATCCCCGCGCCTGTACACCGGCGGATCGCCGGTGTCGTTCAGCCCCCGGAAACGTCCCGATCCACTCTTCTTGTTGACGTAAGCCACGCTCCGGCCCTCGGCACAACCGTACAGTTCACAGGAGTTCCAGGCGGTGATAACGACACAGTCCGGCATCCCCCGGATCCTGATCATCATCCCGCTGGTAAATCCCCCCTGCGCTATTCATTTGGCGCGCAATAATTCGCTTTCTACTCGCAACAGGCTGAGTCCTTTATGTTAGTAACTCTGACAACATTTTTGCCCTGAACCAGGCAGCCTTAGTGCATTAGCTAATGATGTTACCCCTCTTTTTCTTTATGGTGTTGATACTGTAGAGCGTTTATCTGGCAGGGCGGTAGCATGGGCATGCGGGCAGCGAAGACAGCGGCACCACCCGCTCCGCCATCAGCGACGGGGAGATTACCCTGCGCAACCCGGAAGGCCAGACGCAGGACATTGCCGGGCTCAGCCGGGATACGGAGAACACGCACGACGGCGTGGATATCCGCGGGGATATTCAGAAGGTGAAGGACGACCTTGCAGTACAGAGCGAAGCCGCAGCCCTGGGTACCACGGTACTGGATGCCTACAGCAAATACGCCCAGAAGCAGGCGGCAGAGTCCAATGCCGCACTGGAAGCGAAGCTGGCATCGGAAGGGAAGCTAGATGGCCTGACTGCCGCCCAGCGGGAGGCGGTTATCCGCAGTCAGCCGGAGTACAACAGCACCGACTACGGTCCGGGGAGCGCCTTCTGGACGAAGGGCAGTGCGGCGGCAGGTCTGCTGGCCGGCGCGCTCGGCGGCAACATGCAGGCCGGGGCCGCGGCGGGAGCGGCTCCCCTGCTCGCCTCACTGGTGAAAAACGTTGAAAACGATGCCGCCCGCGCAGCACTGCACGGCATCGTGGCGGCCGCCCTGACCCAGCTTGCAGGCGGCAGCGGCGCAGACGGCATGAAGGCCGGGGCCGCAGGGGCAGTGACGGCCTCCCTGCTCTCCGAACGGCTTGTCAGCGCGCTGTACGGCAAGGACGTCAGCCAGCTGACCGCGGATGAGAAAAGCCTGGTAAGTAACCTTGTCACCCTCGCCGGAGCCGGTGCAGGGTATGCTGCGGGCGGCGGGGATGTGTCGCTGGCTGCCGTGGGGGCGAACACGGCGCGGGTGGAGGTTGAGAATAACTCGATGGCCGGGGATAAGGGCCGCGAGTCACTGAAAGAAAGCAAGGAATGGTGGAAAGCGCAGGTCAGGGACAAGATGGGCGAAGGCCCGTTATCTGCAACGACCAACGCTATCATCAATGCCCTTGCTGATACTGGAGATGTGGCATTAGGTTCCGCTGATTATGCTGCTGATGGCGCAATGGCACTCACAGCCTGTGCGATTGGTGATAGCTACTGTAATAAAGCTCTCAGCGATTTGGACGGTAAGCATCAGGGTGTTGCAGATACCATAAGAAACCTGATGAAAACTGAAACCTGGTCAGCTATTGGTGAGATGGCAAACCAGGCTCTGGAGGGTAATCAGCTTGCAGCGGAGAATTTTGGGGCGCTGGCTGCATCGGTACTTCTGCCAGGTAAAAAAGTTCCCAGTGCAACAAATCGAATTGAAACGATTCTCAAAACTGAAAAAAGTTGGGAAAATGCACGCAATAAGGCATTAAATATTGTAGGTAATTTGGGGGCTAATTCTAAACCTGTTGTTGGACGATTAGAAGTTAGTGCAGGAAATGGAAAAGTAATTGGACGTCAATCTAGTGATGGTAAAGTTGGTTGGCGTGTTGACTACGATCCTGAAAAGGGAACACATATTAATATATGGGATTACTCCCAAGGAAAGGGGCCAGGAAAAGCAGTTAAGCAGGTAATACCATTTGAAGGCAATGAAAAAACATTTGAAACCATATTGAAACAGTTGAATAGGTAGGGGACATGACTCTATTCGATGAATGTAAAGAAGCCCTTAGCGCTGACTTTCATATACTTGAAGGCCAGTGCGAGAAAGAGGCTATTAATATTTTATATCAATATCCATTTGTTAATGGAAATGTATCATGGTTAGAGCTTAATTATATAGATTATGAAGATATAAATGCATTTATAGCAAACAATCATAATGAAAATGATTATGTATTTGTTTTTGTGGATGAAATAGGCATTCCTGTTTTTAGGAGTACGCTCACCTTGATTGCTGAGAATATTTATGATGTTACAGCCCTGTCACCTAAGTTGTTTATTTTCAATGAAAAATTAATATTACAACCCTTATTTCCAACTGAAAAAATCCGGTTAGGAATAAGGGGTTAATAGTATTTATAAATCCCGGTCATTCAGGCCGGGATTGTTTTATCAGCCGTTACCCATAATGCCCGTCCCCCGCGCTTATACTCCGACAGATCGTCGGTGTAGTTCAGCCCCCCGGAAATGTTCTGATCCACTGTTCCATCTTCTTCTTGTTGACGTAAGCCACGTCAGACCCTCGGCACAACTGTACGGTTCACGGGTGTTCCGGGCGGTGATAACGATACAGTCGGGCATTACCCGGTTATTAATGGGCATCCCCTGATAAATCCTACCTGCGCTATCCATTCGCCGCGCAAAAAGATCGCGTTACGCTCGCACCAGGTTATAGCCCATATAACCAGTCACCCTGAATAAAAATCTGCCATGAATCATGCCGCTTTGGTACCCCGCTAATACTGTCACCCCTCGTTTATACTACAGAGCATTTTTAACCAGCAGAGCGTAACATTGCCCTCTCCTTCAGCGGCAGCGGCCTGCTGCCCCGCAGTCGCCTTCCCGCCTCGAAAGACAAAATATCATCATCACACTCAAAACCCGTCCAACCATTCCAGGCAACACTCGCCTTCGTTTATCACATCAACTGGCAATAACACCCATTACAGCATCAGGCTAAATAGATTCTGAATTTAACCTCTAATTTACTGAAATAAATACAATTATGGGCTTAACCTCTTCAAAATAGCGTCGCCCTTCAGGCAAAGTTTTCTGCCTCGAAAAGGTAACCTTCATATTGCTACGCCGCATTCACGGGCGTGTTTCACAGTAAAAATAAGGATGTTAATCAATGAAAAAATTATCTTTGGCGCTGCTGGTAGCAAGTAACCTAATGAGCGGCACTGCGCTGGCAAATAACCATACTGTCTCGATTGGTTATGCACAAAGTGACTTTGAAAATCTGGGTGATATCCGTGGCGTGAACGTTCAGTATCGCTATGAATGGGACTCCCCTTTTAGCGTGATGGGCTCTTTCACCTATCTGACCGGGGATAGCAGTGAAGTCGATGATGATGGTGCAAGTGATGTTTTGAAGTTTAAAGATGAAGTGAAATATTATTCGTTTCTGGCTGGCCCGGCTTATCGCATTAATGACTATGTATCTGTTTATGCGCTGGGCGGAGTTTCTTATATCAAAGTTGATGAAGATACAACCTGGATTAGTAGCCGGGGTCCTTTCCTTAATGAAAAAGAAAGCGTTAACTCAACCCAGTTCGCCTGGGGCGCTGGGGTACAGTTTAACCCAACGGATGATTTTTCTATCGGCATCGGCTACGAAGGTACCACAGCAAAATATTACGAATCTTACTCCGTTAACGGCTTTAACCTCTCGGTCGGCTACCGCTTCTAATATCTACCCACCCTGCTGAAAAAAAATCCCGGCACAGGCCGGGATAGTCATGCTAAAGGGAGTCATTATCCCAGAATTCTCTGTAATACCGGTCCAATGGTCTCAAACGCCTGCGGCGAAATAATATCGACGTGAGCGCAATCCTGACGGTATACCTCCAGTTCTCCCACCCAGGGTGCCCATGCCTGATGCGGATCCTGCGTGCGTGTGCGCTCGGCGACAAACAGCGTCGCTTTGCCGTCAAACTTCGCGCTGTGAGCGGTGGTGAGCAGGCGCACGGCATCAGCGTAGTTGCCCTCTATCGCTTCAAACAGTTTGCCAGACGCCTGCCCCTGCTGGGCGGCGATAAAGGCGTCGCGCTCGCGGGCAATCTCGGCCAGCACTTCGGGATCAAGTCCGTTTGCCTCTTTTTCTGCCCAGTTTTGCGTCTCTGGTGGCCAGGTATCCAGCAGTCCGAGGAAAGCGACCTCTTCGCCCTGCTGACGCAGACGTGCGGCGATACCTTGCGCCAGCGTACCGCCGAGTGAGTAACCGAACAAATAGTAGGGCCCGTGCGGTTGTTGGGCTTGTAGTGTCGCCAGATGATGGTCGATCACCGCATCCAGATTGTCACCCTGCTGCATCGGTCCCTCGGGCCGCGGCGACTGGATCCCCGTTATCGACCAGCGCGGGCTCAGATAGCGCGCCAGCACGCTGAACTGCCAGGCAAAACCCGAAGCCGGATGGACGCAGAACAGCGTAGGCCCCTCGCTTTTACGCAGAGGCAACAGGGTTTCGTACCCCATTCGCTGTGCTTCATCATCGTTCCACGACGCCAGCAGCGTGCTGAGCGCCCCCACCGTTGAGGCTACCATCACCTGTCCCGGGGTTACCTTGCGGGCAAACGTATTGCTAAGCTGTGCCGCCAGACGCATCGCCAGTAGCGAGTGGCCACCCAGAGCAAAGAAATCGGCCTCAATGTCATTCACTTCGCAACCCAACAGCATTGAGAAGGCCTGAGCAACAGCGATTTCAGTGTCGGATCCCGGTGCGCGACCGCTGGTTTTGTTGGACACGGCAGGCAACGGCAGCGCCTTGCGGTCAAGCTTGCCATTGGCAGACAGCGGCAACTCACTGATTTGCAGCAGTACCACCGGCACCATGTGGGCGGGTAACTGCGCTTTCAGCCTCTCGCGTAGCGCGTCGCGATCCAGCGGCAGGCCGGACTCAGATACGACATATCCCACCAGCTGACGCGCATCTCCGCCCGTCGCCACCGCCTGGTTGAAGACGCAGGCATGGGCCACGGCCTGCGCCACGTCAGGCAGACTCAGCATCGCCCGGTCAATTTCACCCAGCTCAATGCGTTGACCGCGTATTTTTAGCTGATCGTCACTGCGCCCTAAATACTCCACCGCGCCGTTATCCAGCCAGCGCGCCACGTCGCCGGTGCGATACATCCGTTCGCCGGGGGCAAAGGGATCGGCAATAAAGCGGCTGGCCGTCAGATCCGGACGGCCCAGATAGCCCTGTGCCAGCTGGATACCGGTGAGATAGAGATCGCCCGCGACGCCAAACGGCACCGGACGCATCATGGCATCCAGAATACGCAGGCCGGTATTCCACGTCGGGAAACCAATCGGCACGCTGTTGCCCTGCACGGCCGCCAGCTCCGGCCCAAACGCCGGATACCAGCTGACATCTACCGCCGCCTCGGTCGGGCCATACAGATTATGCAGCGGCACGCGCGTAAGCTGCTCCCACTCGCGGCAAAGCTCGGTCGGCAGCGCTTCACCGCTACAGAACACCTGCTTCAGGCTGCGGGTACAGGCCACGTTGTCCGGGGTCAGGGTCGCCACAAAGGCGGCCAGCATGGAAGGCACGAAATGGGTCGTCGTGATGCCGTAACGGGCAAAGAACTGCTGCATAGCCAACGGATCGCGATGGGCCTCCGGCTCGGCCATCACCAGCTTCGCCCCGGCGATAAATGGCCACCAGAACTCCCATACCGACACATCAAAGCTGCACGGGGTTTTCTGCGCGACGACGTCTGTAGCAGTCAGCGGGTAGTGATCCTGCATCCATAACAGGCGGTTAACGATGGCGGTCTGTCCCACCATCACCCCTTTCGGCCGTCCTGTTGAGCCCGAGGTGAAGATGATGTAGGCAGTTTGCTGCGGCGCGCACAGGTTCAGCGGTTCGCTGCCCGCGGCAGGTAATAGTGTGTTGTAACTAAAAGTCGGTATCGCCAGCTGGCTGAAGCGCGCGCGCTGGTCGTCGGTCGTGATCAGCAACGAGGGCTGCGCGTCCTCGAGCATCATGTGCAGGCGATCGTCCGGATAACCAGTATCCAGCGGTAGCCAGGCGGCCCCCGCCTCCACGATGGCATGTAACGCCAGGGTCAGGAATACCGAGCGAGGTAACGCCACCGCGACGCTGTCGCCTGGCTGTACGCCCCGTTCGCGCAATAGCGTGGCAAGGGCAACCACCTGCTCGCGCATCTGGCGGTAGCTTAGTTCGTGCTGTGCATCGGCGAGCGCCGGGGCATCGGGCGTGCGGGCAGCCTGCTCTGCCACCAGCGTGCTCAGGGTGGTAGCGGGTAACGCCACCGCGGTATCGTTGATCTGCGCCAGCTGTTGATATTCGGCGGGCGAAACGGTCTCTACCGCGCCACAGGTCAGCGCCGGATTTTCAGCGAACTGAGCCAGCAGGGCATGCAGACGTTCTACGTGCCGGCTCAGCGTCGCTTCGTCGTAACGCTGCTGGTTAGCGAGGATCTCAATGGTCAATCCGCCCTGCTCATCCGGAAACAGCGCCATCTCCAGATCGTTCACCGGGCCCGTCGCCAGGGTGTGAGTCGTGGCCGTTACGCCGTTCAGATCGAGCTGATAGTCAAAGACTTTAACGTTGAAGACCGGACCGAAGAGCGCTTCGTCACTGGCGGTACGCCCGCTGTCACGAACGATCTGTTCAGCATCGTAACGCTGATGACGACGCATTTTTTTAAGCTGTCCGGCTAAGCGCTGCGCCAGTGCGGTCAGCGTCTCCGCAGGCTGAAGGGTGACCGCCAGCGGCAGCACGTTCAGCACCGGGCCGGTGGCGGTAAGGGCCGCAGAGCCCATACGACGCATAAAAATAAACCCGGCGGCATACTCCATCCGTCCGGTCAGACGTCCCAGCCATAAGGCCACCAGCGCCAGCGCAAGATCGGTGCGCTGCACCTGCCCGGCGTTTGCCAACTTACTGAAGGCGCGGGCATCAGCGCTTAGCTTCATGCGCAGAATATCGGTGGTCGCGGCCCGGCCTGGCAGCGGCGTAGCGGAAAGCGACACCGGCGGCGGTAGCTGTTTATGCTGCTCAGCCCAGAAAGCACCATCGCGGGCGTACGCATCGCTCTCCCGATAGCGTTGATACTCCTCCACCACCTCCGCAAAAGGGGTAAAGGGCGATGCGGGGGTCTCGTCTCCCCTCGACCAGGCACGATAAATGGCGACGATTTGCCGGGTAATGGCCGGGAAGCTAAAGCCATCCACCACCAGATGGTGATAGCGCTGATACCAGTACCAGCGGTTGTCCTCCACCTGAATCAGCTGATGGCAGGCCAACGGCTGGCCGCTATCCACTCGCAGGTTTTGGTGTAAATCTGCCTGCATCTGCGCCATGGCGGCGGCATGCGGATCGGCTTCATTGCGGCAGTCAACAATAGGGGGTTCAGCAAGCGGCAGAGTCTCATCAACCCACTGCCACACCTCGCCGTTATCCTCCGCAAAACGGGTGCGCAGGGTATCGGCCTGCATCATGCCCGCGACGATGGCTTTTGCCAGCAGCGGCGCGCTGATTTCACCCTCAAGTTCTACGTAGTGCGCCACGCTCCAGGCATTGGGCAAGGGAGAGAGCTGCTCTGCCATCCAGATACCCGGCTGAGCCGCGACAAGGGGAAGACGCGTGCTCATGCCTGCTCCTCAGCGAAATGGGCGGGGGTCAGGGTGCGCCAGTTTGCCGCCAGCCACTGCTGACAAGCCTCGCTGGATTGCGGCTCGCTCACCACCTGCCACCCCGCAGGCAACGCGCACTGCTGCGGCCAGAGGCTGAACTGCTGCTGTGCGTTTTGCAAAAGGATGAACTGACCCTGCGGATTGTCGAAGGGATTAGTAAATTCCATACCAGACTCCGTTATTGAATAAGCGGCTGCCAGAGCGTCATCAGCCCCTGCGTCAGCCCTCCGCGCCAGCAAAGTGCATCATGTCCGCCGTCAACCTGACGCCAGAAAACCGGCAACTGCGTGCGTTGTAGCTCGGCATAAAGTGCCTGTCCGGCACGCAGGATCAGCGGCTCGCGGATCCCCGCTTCAATGACGATGCGCAATCCCTGCGGCGTGATTTCATGGTTTTTTAGTTGGGTAATCAATTGCCCGTCCTGCTGAGCGCCGCGATGGGGCCACCAGAACGACCCCGACTGGCTGAGCACGCAGCCAAAGCGTTCAGGCCAGTTAAGCCCGGCATAGAGCGCGGAGAGGCCGCCAAAACTCTGCCCGGCCACCACCGTGCGGTCGGCCCGGTCGCTGAAGGGGGCGATGGCCTGCACTTGCGGCAGTAATTCGTCCTGCACTGCCAGCCAGAAATCGGGGTTGCAGGGCAGCTCGCGGCTGCGATGGGCGGTATCGATCACATCGATTAACAGATAAACCGCAGGCGGCAGTTTTCTCGCCTGAGTCAGGGCCGTGAGCGGCGACCAGACGGGCATACTCTCGGCCCAGAACTGCCCGTCCAGCAGCACTGCCAGAGGGCGTTCTGCGGGGGCGTCATCGCCGGTGGTGAATATCCAGACCCGACGGCTATTGCCCAGCCTGTCGCTTTGCCAGGTGATGCAGCGTGGTTGCGCATGGCTACACGTTGTCATCTCCCAGCCCGGCTGCACCGGCGCACCGGGCATCTCCAGCGCCGAGACGGGGTGCCCGCGCCCACCGCGCCAGCTCCAGGCGTTGAGCGGATCGGCAATGGCCTGCGGCAGCAGCTTACGCCAGCCTTCACGCAGGGCCATACGATCCGGCGGATCGGCGGCAAACACGGTATCGGCAAAATCGTTGTCATTCACGGAGGGGATAAAGCAATAGCTGCCGCGCCAGTGCGGGCTGAAGGTGCCCTGCCACTGCCAGACATCGGTGCCAGGCAGGCGCGTCAGAGATTGTGGGCGGGCATTGTGGTGATGGTCGGTGACGCCGGTGATATAGAGCCAGACTCGCTTTAACCGCGACGTCTGCTCGGTGCCGGCCGGATCGCGCCAGTAAAACGTGACCCGATAGTGATCCCCTTCCTGCACCTTCTGCGGGCCATTTACCGCCCGCCACCAGGCGTCGCTTCCTGTCTCCAGCGTTGTCACTGAATTAACCCCATGTTTACAGGCCTGTTTTTGATCAACGATAATTTATATCGATAATATTATTGATAACTATTTGCATTTGCAATAGCGTATGGTCGCGCTGTGGGAAGCGTGACCATTTATTAACCATGCCTGGCGTTGTGTACTGATCAGGAACGAGCAGTTTACACAGCCTTGCGGGCGACATCCTGCCGCCTCCCTGCCCTTTCGGGAATGGAGCCAGGGGAACGCGGCAACGAAAAGCAGGACACACAATGAACAACAAGATTCACTCACTGGCCGTACTGGTCAACCTGGGGATTTTCGGCACGGCCCTGCCCGCTATGGCCGCTGAGACGCCCGCGCATGAAGACACCATGGTTATCACCGCCGCCGAGCAGAACCTGCAGGCACCGGGGGTGTCGAAGATTACCGCCGATCAGATCCGCAAAAATCCTCCTGCACGCGATGTGGCAGAGATCATCCGTACCATGCCTGGCGTCAACCTGACCGGTAACTCCACCAGCGGCCAGCGCGGTAACAATCGCCAGATCGATATTCGTGGTATGGGGCCAGAGAACACCCTGATTCTGATTGATGGCAAACCGGTGACCAGCCGCAACTCTATCCGTCTGGGCTGGCGCGGCGAGCGTGATACGCGTGGTGATACCGGCTGGGTACCGCCAGAGATGATTGAGAGCATTGAAGTTATTCGTGGTCCTGCGGCTGCGCGTTACGGCAACGGCGCGGCGGGCGGCGTGGGGAACATTATCACCAAAAAATTCGACGACCAGTGGCACGGCTCCTGGAACACCTATCTCAACGCGCCAGAGCACAAAGAAGAGGGTTCAACCAAACGCACCAACTTCAGCCTGAGCGGGCCGCTGGGGGGCGATTTCAGCTTCCGCATGTATGGCAATCTGGATAAAACCCAGGCCGATGCCTGGGACATCAACGACGGTCATCAGTCTGAACGTACCGGCGCCTACGCCGACACCCTGCCAGCAGGCCGTGAAGGGGTCGAGAACAAAGACATTAACGGCGTGGTTCGCTGGGACTTCGCGCCAATGCAGTCGCTGGAGTTCGAAGCGGGCTACAGCCGTCAGAACAACCTCTACGCCGGAGATACGCAAAACACCAATAACGACAATGCGAAAGAGGGTCTGGTTAAGAAAAATTACGGTAAAGAGACGAACCGTATTTATCGCCAGAACTTTGCCGTCACCTGGAACGGTGGCTGGGATAACGGCGTTACCACCAGCAACTGGGCGCAATACGAGCACACCCGTAACTCCCGTCTGGGCGAAGGGCTGGCAGGCGGTCTGGAAGGGTTGTTTAACAGCAATCAGTTCACCGATACCGACCTGGCAGACGTCATGTTGCACAGCGAAGTGAATATTCCGATCGATTTCCTGGTCAATCAGAACCTGACTCTGGGCACCGAGTGGAACCAGCAGCGGATGAAGGACTCCACCTCGAACACGCAACCCTTGCAAGGCGGCGCGATCCCGGGCATGAGCGACGATCGCAGCCCGTATTCGCAGGCCGAAATCTTCTCTGTCTTTGCAGAGAACAACATGGAGCTGACCGACAGCACCATGCTGACCCCGGCGCTGCGTTTCGATCACCACACCATTGTGGGTAACAACTGGAGCCCCTCCCTGAACCTGTCGCAAGGTCTGGGGGATGACTTTACTCTGAAAATGGGTATTGCCCGTGCCTATAAAGCCCCGAGCCTGTATCAGACCAACCCGAACTACCTGCTGTACAGTAAAGGCCAGGGTTGCTACGCAAGCTCCGACGGCGTGGGCTGCTACATGATGGGCAATGACGACCTGAAGGCCGAAACCAGCATTAACAAAGAGATTGGGCTGGAGTGGAAACACGATGGCTGGCTGGCCGGCGTGACCTGGTTCCGTAACGACTATCGCGACAAGATCGAAGCGGGTTACGCGCCAATCGGTCATACCTCAACCAGCAAGGTCTCTACCGATATCTATCAGTGGGAGAACGTCCCGAAAGCCGTGGTTGAAGGTCTGGAAGGATCGCTCAATATCCCGGTTAGCGATACGGTAAACTGGTCCAATAACCTCACCTATATGCTGCAAAGTAAAAACAAAGAGACCGGTGACCGACTGTCGATCATCCCTGAGTACACGCTGAACTCGACCCTGAGCTGGCAGGTACATCAGGATGTGTCGCTGCAGTCGACCTTCACCTGGTACGGCAAGCAGCAGCCGAAGAAATACAACTACAAAGGCGAACCGGCAACCGGCTCTGAGAAAGACGAAGTGAGCCCATATAGCATTGTTGGCCTGAGCGCGACCTGGGATGTCACCAAAAACGTGAGTTTGACCGGCGGCGTGGATAACCTGTTTGATAAACGCGTGTGGCGTGCGGGTAACGCGCAAACCACGGGTAATGACCAGACCGGCGCCTATATGTACGGCGCAGGGGCTTATACGTTTAACGAACCGGGACGCACCTGGTACATGAGCGTGAATACGCACTTCTAAGTCAACCTGATAACGGCAACCTGGATGGGTTGCCGTTTTATCGCCTCCCGTGCGATAACATGGGTTTTAAACCCGTGCGAGATCCCGGACGCCATGTATTACACCACATCCACTTTTCAGCTCGCCGGCACCACCGTCCACACTGTGACCTTCGATCCCGCCACCTTTACGGAGGACGATCTCCTCTGGCTCCCCTATCATACGCAGCTCGCTAACGCCGGGCGTAAGCGTAAAACAGAGCACCTGGCCGGGCGGATCGCCGCGGTCTCGGCCCTCTCATCGCGGGGGGTATCGACCGTGCCGGGCGTAGGTGAAAACGGCGAACCGCTCTGGCCGACGGGCCTGAATGGCAGCATCAGCCACAGCGGCCATATCGCGATGGCTATCGTCAACGAAAATTCGTTAGTGGGGATTGATTATGAAGCGATCCTCGACGAAAAAGAGGCTTTCGACATTAAAGAGGGCATTGTTAACGACGTGGAAAGTAGCCTGCTGCTCAACAGCGGCTTGCCCTTTCCTCTCGCCTTAACGCTGGCCTTTAGCGCCAAGGAGAGCCTGTTTAAGGCACTCTTTCCCAGAGTGAAGGCGTATATGGGCTTTGAAACCGCACGCGTCAGCGCCATTACCGACCATAGCCTGCAACTTACGCTGTGCCAGCCGCTGGCGGGATTCCAGGAAAATCATGCCTTTACTCTGTTCTGGCGCCGCTTCAATCACGCGCTAGTCACGCTCATCGACTGAGCCCTTCGCCTTCAGGTGGCGCTTCTCTTTCAGAACCGCAATAGCCCGGGCTGATACGATTAACGCTCAAGCGCAGCGATAATGTCGGCCTCTATGTTTTCCGGTTTGGTGAACGGGGCATAACGCTTGAGGGGTTTGCCGTCCCGACCAATCAGGAACTTGGTAAAGTTCCACTTTATCCGCCCGCCCAGCACGCCGGGCAACGCCTCTTTCAGGTAGCGAAACAGCGGGTGCGCGGCGGCGCCGTTAACTTCCACTTTCTCGAACATCGGAAAGCTCACACCGTAGTTGATGTGACAGGTCTGCTCGATATCATCGGCTCCGCCGGGCTCCTGCTTGCCAAACTGGTTGCAGGGAAAACCAAGCACCACCAGCCCCTGGGCCGCATACTTTTGGTAGAGCGCTTCAAGGCCGGCATACTGCGGCGTGAAACCACAATGGCTGGCGGTATTCACTACCAGAATCACTTTGCCAGCATAGTCGGCCATCGGGATGGGCTCGCCACGCAGTGTACGGGCAGAAAAAGGGTAAAAGTTGGTCATATTGCGGTCCTCAGCGCTCACTCCGTTCGTCAGCATATTGCTGTTATAGCTTATCGCGTATGTCATAGCCCAGATTCGGCGGTGTTGTTCGGTGGGTCGTTTTGCCGGGTAGGCTATGTGCGGGTCATAGTTGCAGAGATGCGGAATAATAACAATGAAGCCTTTGGGATCTGGGCGCTTATGCTGGTACAGGCTCGCAAAATGTCAGATTGGTGACGCGTGAAAAGCGAGGCTCCCCGAGAATGAACTGAGACAGCCCTGCTTTATCTCACGCGCAATACCTGACTGGCTTACAGGCCGAGGTCAGAGAGGCTCGGGTGATCGTCAGGGCGACGGCCCAGCGGCCAGAAGAACTTACGCTCGCTCTCTTTGATAGGCATGTCATTGATACATGCGAAGCGACGTTTCATCAGGCCATCAGCCTCGAACTCCCAGTTTTCGTTGCCATAAGAGCGGAACCAGTTGCCTGAGTCATCACGCCATTCGTAAGCATAACGCACGGCAATACGGTTCCCGCCAAACGCCCACAGCTCTTTAATCAGGCGGTATTCGAGCTCTTTTTTCCACTTACGGGCGAGGAAACCTTCAGCCTCTTCGCGGTTATTGGCGAATTCGGCACGGTTACGCCATTTGGTATCCAGCGAGTAAGCCAGCGCGACTTTGGCCGCATCGCGCGTGTTCCAGCCATCTTCAGCCAGACGGACTTTCTCAATGGCGGTTTCCAGCGTAAATGGCGGAAGCGGCGGACGGACTTGTGTATCGGTCATGGTAATATTCCTGTTAACTTAATTTAAAGGTAATAAAAGATTCGTTGCTCAGGCTCCGGCTGAGAGCCGTTCCAGTAAAACTTTTGCCATTTCCCGTGCGTCGTCAGCGGCGTTCCGGTCACCCATTACGTAGGTCATGGTGATAGCCCCCTCGATCAGCAGCAGCAGTTGTCTGGCCAGCGCAACAGCGTGCTCAGGGTTCAACTGCTCGCTGAGTTCGAGCGCGTAATCCAGCAATTTTTGCTTATGCATTTTCGCTATCTGGCGGACGGGATCCTCCGGGTCCCCCACTTCTCCGGCCGTGTTGATAAAGGCACATCCCCGGAACCCCTCGGACTCAAACCAGCTTTTCAGAACGGTGAACATATTCAGAATGCGGTCCCTGGGCGTTTCGCCTTTATCAGACTCGGTTCTGAACCACTGCATCCACCGTTCGTCACGCTCGTTTAACGCGGCTGATGCCACGTCCTCCTTGTTCGCGAAATGGCGATAAATACTTTTCCTGGCGACGCCCGAGGTCTTCACCAGAAGGTCCACGCCCATGGCGTGGATCCCGTTCTGATAGATAAGTTGCTCAGCGGTCGTGAGGATTTTTTCTCGTGTATCAGTTGGCTTCTTGTTCATGCCTTAAAGGTAGAACGATCGTTCTACCTGGTCAAGCATTTGTTGTTATTTCTTTTTTCAGAAGGGAGAAATCACGAAGGGGAACCTACATAACCAGTTGAATAAAAAGTGATTTTATATTCAGCGTTGTAACGGGGGTTCGCTTGAACAGATACGGATTCAAAAATAAATCGGGCGTTGAGGAAGAAATTTGGGGCTGGGTCAGATGACGATAAACGTAATAAGACGGGGGATAGTGCTGCGCGCCGATCAACGCAGTTTGTTGGATTGAGTGCGAGATTTGCCTGGCAGGCCCAGGCTCTCTTTAACCGCCCGACGCATTTGTACTCTGTCGAGAATGATACTGGTCCGCTCGCCAGGTATGGTCAGCCTGAACTCACCATTTAATGGCATCGGGGATATCAGATACCATCGTCCATTAAAGATAATCCAGTTCACTTCATACCCAATCAATACGCGAAAAGCTTTGCCGCCCGGAGCGCCGGGCACCGTATGTTTTTAACTGTTAGTTCACGCCGCACTTTTACAGGTGCGGCCTGAACGACTATGAACTTTTCCTGTTTCGAAACGCGGCCACTTTCATGCGATTACCGCAGGTGGCCATACTGCACCAGCGACGGCGGTGCGATTTACTCAAATCGTGAAAAAGTAAAACACAGTTATGCGCCTCACACTGGCGTACATATTCGAATTTTTCATCCGTGACGAGTTTTACCAGGGCGTCGGCGATGGGCCAGAGCAGGCTGGCAGGACTCTCAACGCCGCAATGTACATCGACACGATAGCGCTGTGTATCCTGCGCCCATTTTAGCCTGACCTCAGGCCGCCCTTTTTCAAGAATCCGGTTGATGACCGTCAGCTCTGCCTGACGGGACTGCATCGCGGCATGCACGACGGCTCTGGCAGCTTCACGGAGCTGGCGGGCCTCCGTCAGTAATTCAGGCGGAGCCTCCGTTCCTTCAGGCACCAGGCCCGCCCTCTCCAGCCAGTCAATAACGCTGTGCGCATCCTCAAAGCAATCGTGTCGCTCGTCCCCCATCCCATATTCACTGTTGATGAAATCCAGCGCGAGGTTATCAGCCAGGAAGAGCGGCGGGGAAGAAAGCTTTTCGATGTTCATAGGCACCTGTAACCCATTAAATAATTTTGACAGGTTACCAAAAATATGTGTAACCTTCAATTAAGCACTTTAACGGTTACAAGGGGTTTACTATGACGTTTCCATATTCAGGATCTTCATCCGCCGATAACGCATCTACCGCGCAGGTTCATTACCGCTATCAACAGGCGGGCAAGGTTAACGTGTTTTACCGTGAGGCAGGCGATCCGGCGTCGCCTGTTCTGCTGCTGCTGCACGGTTTTGCAGGCTCATCCTTTATGTTCCGTGACCTTATTGCCCAACTGGCCGATCGTTACCGTCTGATAGCCCCAGATTTACCGGCCTTTGGTTTTACCGAGGCGCCAGCGCGCGGCGACTACGCGTATACCTTTGACCAGCTGGCTGAAACCATTGACCAGTTCACTGAAGCGCTCGGCCTCGACGCCTATGCTCTGATGGTTCACGACTATGGCGCCCCCGTCGGGTGGCGTCTTGCCCTCGCGCATCCACAGCGGGTTACCGCCATCATTTCCCAGAATGGCAACGCTTACGAAGAGGGGCTGGGTGAGGCCTGGGCACCTATTCAACGATACTGGCGCGACCCGACTCCCGAGAACCGCAGCGCGCTGCGTGAATTTCCGACGCCCGCCTCAATCAAATGGCAGTATCTGGAAGGGGTAAGCGATCCGAGTCTGGTCTCTCCGGATGGCTACTCGCTGGAAGGAATGCAGGTATTACGGCCGGGCAATGCGGAGATCCAGCTCGATTTATTACTGGATTACGCTTCGAATGTACGGATGTATCCGCAGTTTCAGCAGTATTTCAGGGACTACCAGCCCCCGTTGCTGGCGGTCTGGGGTAAACATGATCCGTTCTTCATGACCGCAGGTGCCGAAGCCTGGAAGCGTGATATCCCGAACGCGCAGATAAATTTCTATGACACCGGCCACTTCGCGCTTGAGACCCATGCGAATGAGATAGGCGCTGACATTCGCGACTTCCTCGACAGGCATCTCGTTCAGTAATCTTCACTCCCCTCACCGGCGCGAATAACCGGCGGAGGGAAAAGTACAGCCTCAGACGAAAGGCGTCGGTACAGGCATTTGTGCCGACGTGACCAGGCTGCATCTTACCAACGCTTTAACGTACCGCGATTCAGAAGCGGGTCAGCATCGTTCCATAAAGGATTATTTCATATGTCATTGACTACAGGTGTACATCACATTGGTCTGGCGGTATCAAAGCTTGAAGAGAGCGCCGGGTTCTTCACTAAACTGCTGGGCTGGGAAGAGGTAAAAAGGCGCGAGGATTATCCGGCCATCTTTGTCAGGGACGGAGCAATAATGATTACGCTCTGGAAAACGCAGACCGAAGAGCCCGTTAACTTTGACCGTAAAAAGAATGTCGGTCTCCACCACCTGGCGCTACGGGTTAAAACTAAAGCGGCGCTGTTTGAGGTCCTTGAGGTGCTCAAGGCGAACAATATTGAGATTGAATTTGAACCGGCATTAATTAGAGAAGGGCCGTCTATGCACATGATGTGCTACGACCCGAGCGGAATACGCATTGAATTTCATTATTCAGAATGAAGGGTGATAAGACGCATTGAGTTGAGAAAAAGCCAGGTTGAAATATTCATATTACTGGTAACGAAATCAGTTGAAGCGCGACTGCGGCGGTATTTATTGATGACCGCTTCGAGCGAATACGGACTTTCAAAGAGGATGACTGTAATATTATTTAGGAAAAGCTACAGCTAACAGGTTTGTTCATTACACGGAAAACGTTCATGCGCGAAGATTTTAATGATTATCTTGCGTTCCTTGCTGTCGCGCAGGAACGGAGTTTTACCAGAGCTGCTGCCCGGCTGAATATTTCTCAGTCCACTTTGTCTCACATTATACGACGTCTTGAAGAAAGGCTCGGAATGCGGTTACTGATGCGTACAACACGTAAAGTGGCACCCACCGATATCGGTGAAAAACTAATGGCCGCGCTTGAACCGCGCCTCAACGCCATAGAAACAGATATCTCTGACCTGCTTCGTTTTCGCGACACACCTGCGGGAACGGTAAGGCTCACGGTTTCAGACCACATGCTCCATGAGTACATCTGGCCTGCTCTGGCCCCGGTCCTAAAACATTATCCTGATATTCAGGTCGAATTGTCTCAGCAAAACGGCTTTATTGATATTGTTGAGGGGCGCTTTGATGCGGGAGTCCGGCTAGGGGATGATGTGGTCAAGGATATGATAGCTGTCAGGATTGGGGCTGACTGGCGGCCTGCCGTAATTGGATCTCCGGACTACCTTGCCAGGGCAGGTAAACCTTTACACCCTTCAGAACTGGCTGGTCATAACTGCATTAATGTCAGACACTCTGGTGCCGGACAGCTGTACGCATGGGAGTTTGAAAAAGGGGATGAGAAACTGAACATGAAAGTTCAGGGTCAGCTGATATACAGCAGCGTTTATCCGATGCTCACGTCCGTTGAGGCTGGGTATGGACTGGCATATGTTCCGGATAATCTGGCTGAACCCGGGATAAAGCAGGGGAAGTGGGAGAGAGTGCTTGAGGACTGGAGCCCTGTTTTCAAGGGCTATCATCTTTATTATCCCAGCCGGCGACAGATGTCGCCGGCACTGAAAGTTATTATTGATGCCTTACGCATCCCTTCGGCGGGTTAGGCGGCCTGTCTGGCATTCATTTTCCTGCCAGTGAGCGACGCCCGGGCAGGACGGCAATAATGGCAGAGGCTACCAGCAGGGCGATGGCAAGCATGAAGGTGCTGACCCAGCCCCGGTGATCAAATAATTCGCCGCCAGTGAATGCGCCCATTGTAATAGCGAATTGAATCAGGGCGACCATCAGGGCACCGCCAGCCTCCAGTTCATCCGGAATAATCCGGGTCATCCAGGTATTCCATACGACAGGAATGGGAGTCACAAGTATGCCCCATACCAGAAGCAATGCTCCTGTGGCCGCGGGTATGTGTCCCAGTCCTGTGAGCAGACCTGCGACGATCGCCAGGCCCGCCGGTAAACCGGTGAGGGCTGGCAGCAGATTATCCCTGACAAAAAAACCTGAAATCAGCGTTCCCGTCAGCCCTGCAACGCCTACGCCCAACAGGAACAGGGAAATCATGTTGATGCCCAGTCCAGTGACGCTTTCGAGGAAAGGACGCAGGTAAGTGGACAGCGAGAACTGTCCCATGAAGGCAAGCGTTACGGCAATCATGCCCAGGGCGAATGTCCGGCTGCGTAACAGGGATGCTATCTGTCTTATGCCGGTATCACGTTGCGGCGGCAGTTTCGGTATGACGACCATCTGCCATATCAGGCAGATCACACCCGCAGGTACCACGGTAAAGAATGCACCCCGCCAGCCGATGAGGCTGCCCAGAAAGCTTCCCAGCGGTGGCGCCACCACGAACGCCAGTGCGGTCCCGCCCTGCAGAATGGCGATAGCTTTAGGGACACTCACGGGACGCACAATCCGTACCAGAATGGCCGTAGAAAGCGACCAGAATCCCCCAATGGATATACCAATCAACGCACGCCCGAACATAAACATGCCGTAGCCGTGAGCAGACGTGACGATGACCCCGGACATCACCATCACAAGGGTATAGAAAATCACTGCTGTACGCCGGTCGAAGCGGGCAAGCAATGTGTTACCAAACAGGCTTGTAATCACCGCAAATAGCCCGGAAAAGGCAATGGCCTGACCCGCCTGGCCTTCCGTGACTGACAGATCATTTGCAATCGGTGTCAGCAGACTGACCGGCATAAATTCTGATGAAACGAGGACGAAGCACAGCAGAGCCATGCTGATGACTGCACTCCAGGCAGACGTCATTTCGGGCGCACTGAAGCCGCCCGCATTAAGCGGTTTATTCATAGATATTTTCTAAAGATGATGGTGAATAGTTACCACAGGCTTACAGCCTGCAGTCAGATAAAAAAGCAGGATGTTGGCGGAGCAGCGATATCAGTCTGCCCCGCCAGAACAAAGGTTTAAAAACGTATCAGCGTCGTAATTAGCGTGAGGGTGACTCTACCTGCCCCTGGGCTATCAGTGCCTGAACGGACTCATAGATTGCTTCCAGGCTGCTGTAACGGGGCTGGTAACCCAGCCTGACGCGGGCTTTCTCAATGGAATGTGAAGAACTTCGCACCACATGCCCTCTGGAGTTTTCAGCAAACTCAGGTTCAAGCCCGGCAAGCCATTCGTCAAAAGGCTGGAACTTCAGGGACGGCTCCCTGCCAAACCAGCGGAAAACAGCTTCAGCGTAACCCCTGAGCGTGATGGCCTGGCCGGATACCGCATTGAAAATTTCACCTACTGAAGCAGAACGGTTTTCAATGGCCTTAATGATAAGCTGTGCGACATCAACTGCATGAACATGATGTACCGTTTCACTTCCGAGATTAGGCAGTGCCAGCGTTTCACCACGGGCAATACGCGAATACACTTCAGGATTCGAATTCCCCTGAGGCGTAGTTGGTACCCATCCTTCACCGACAATATGTCCCGGACGGAAACAAGTAGCCGGGAAGCCAGACAGCCGCGCTTCACGCATCAGCCAGGCTTCGCTTTCCGCTTTACCCTGTCCGTAAGCATCAATCGGGCTGACAGGATCTGTCTCCAGAGAGGGGACTGACACATAGCGACCGTAAACCCAGATTGAACTGCAGAAAAGATAATGCTCAATCCTGCCGCGAAGCGCTTCAACAATCTGCTGCGTACTGTCGAGATCAAATGCAATCATGTCGATGACAATATCGGCCTGAAGCTCAGCAATACGTTGACCAAAGGTTCCTTTCTTTTCTTCTTCCAGCCGGTCAATAACAACATTTTCGATGAGAGACCATGCGTAATGAGGGCGATAAGGCTTTGCTGCACCCCGGCTGACATTTACCACCTGGTGACCCAATTCAACCAGCATTGGAACAAGATAAGAGCCCACGTGACCACTGCCACCAATAACAACGATACGAGACATAGCTTTCTCCTTAATGTATTTCCGCAACGGCTTCTGAAGCTATCCCTGCCGGGAAGAGCTCAGTTAGAAAGGCTTAGCCTGAATGCTTGTATCAATAAGAGAGGTATTGTAGTGCGCACTATCATGTTTGACTTTAACCCAATTCAGAATGCTTTTATGGCGAAATAGCAATAATCATTAGAAATTGATTTGCAGAAGCATAAATACCAGAGCTGTTATGAAATTATCCTGAAAGCGATCAATATCCGCTTCTGGCATGAAGCAGATGGATTGGCTGAACTGCAGGTTCGTTTTGAGCCAGTAGCGGACACTGAGTAATCCTTTCCTATGCCAACGTTTTATGTTTTCTTTTACGTAAGCAACGGAACAAGGACATCCCCGTGAAAATCTACTGGACCCTTAAAAGTATTAGCGAACTAAAAGACTTACCTTATAAGGAGCGAGTAAGACGGTGGCGGAGCGCGTATAAATCGGCCTTTCGGCACTGGCAAACCTGGGGCGGCCTCGCCCTCTGCGGGGCCTTCGGCGGCGCAGGAGCGTACTTAGGCGGCATGGCTGGCACCGTAGTATTTGCTGGGCTGGGTGGCTTTATTTACGGCCAGATCGTGACACAAGTTGTCCTGAAACATTATCGGCACCGGCTGCAGGGCGAAGCCAACTGACGGGTAAGGTCTGGAAGGCTTCCAGACTCGGCCCTCAACGCGTCAAACGCCTGCCCCACGACCTGCGCATGGTGAATAACATAATACAGTGCCAGGAACGTCGGCGCCTGGCACGAAACTGACCATCTGAAGCGTCGTGCAGTCGGCCTCGAGCAAGGCGCGGACGTTATTTCCAGAAAGGGTTTTATATGACGGCGTTAAAAACTGAAGAGTTGAACTTATCCGGTTATGAAATATGAATTAGAGGCCGAATATCGCCTCAATTTCTATCGAGAGGTCAGGTGAAAAGAGGCGGCTGACTTCTACGAGCGAGCTCGCTGGCAAGTGATCGCCGTAATTTCGGTACAACACTTTGCGTAGTTCGTCGATCTCCGCAAAAGAGGTAATAAATATCGTCACTTTGATCAGGGCTGAAAAATCAGCGCCTTCCAGAGTAATGATTTTCCTGATTTGACTGAATATCTCTTCAGCCTGCTCAGCCATGCCTCTCTGTTGAGCGGCGGTGCCAAATGCGGTCAATCCTGAAATGTAGAGCGTATTGCCATGTTTTACGGAATGAACATAAGGGGCCTTTACTTCACCTAACTCAGGATAATTCTTGCGTAACAGGTTGTTCATACTGAGATCCTTCTGGAAGTGAGCAAACAACGACCTTACCATCTTCCTTAAAATGCTCCACCCTGATTTTTGATGATGAAACGCGCAACGTCCATTTGTTGCATCACGCGAACAGGCTATCTGAGCTTGAGGTTCGCCCTGAGCGAATAGCGACCAATATCAAAAATGCCTAAGGATAAGGCGATGATGAATATGCCCTTTAACGCATAAGCATACACCGCGAAAACCTATCACAGCTCATACAAGCCACCCCTGCAGGTGGCTTCGTCGTTAATGGGCATTCAGAGAAGGATTATTCAGCAAAGCAGCGAATTGCATGTTCTTCAACAAAGGTCGTAACGGTTTCCGGTGCCTCCAGCGGCGGGAAGTGGTTGACCCCCTTCAGCACCTTTAGCTCTGCCCCACCGCCCAGCAGTTGCTGCAGCGCGGTGGCAAAAGGAAGCGGATTAGGCGCATCGTTTTCACCCTGCAGGATGAGTGCCGGTGCGGTAATAGCGCAATAGCGATCGGCCATTTCATGGTTCAGGAATGCAGCGGCATTCGCCTGCAGGGCGTGCGTCGCCCATTTTGCGGCCTCGGCACTCACGCTTTCCGGGACGCCAAAGGGTTGATAAAAGGCCACCGCACCGGAAGGCGTGGCAACCGCTTCGCTAACCCCCTCCACGGACATACCCGCGTCGCGCATCTGCTTTCCGTCTACGTAGCAGGCGGTATAGACCAGTCCGGCCACCCGCTGCGGAGAGTTGGCTGCAAAGGTGGAGATGATATTGCAGCCGATCGAATGAGAAACCAGAACCACAGGCCCGTTGATGCCAGCCGCATCAATAACCGCTTTTAAATCCTCTGCGTGACGCGGAATGCTGTATGCCTCTGCCTGCAGGGGTTTAGCGGAACGGCCATAGCCGCGGCTGTCATAAGAGACCGTGCGGAATGTCCGGGACAACACATCGGTCTGTGCCTGCCAGATATCGCTGATGCCAAAATAGCCGGAAACAAAAACGATCGGCAGGCCCTGACCCTTCGCTTCGTAGTAAATTTCGATGCCGTCATCGGTGAGTGCGTATGCCATAGTATTACCTCGGATGTAAACAGTCCGAAAAGTATAAAAAGCGCCCCGCAACGGCGTGAGAGGTCAGAAAGTCAAAATGCGATGATATTGGGCCAACGTCGTTTCCACAGGAGACAGTCCGGTCGCCAACGGGAAAGGGATAATGCTTTGAGCGCAATGGCATCGCTTTTTGACCCTTTTTCATCGAAGAATGACCTGCGCGCGCCTCACCCCTCTTCCGCAGCTTTTTTATACTGCGCTCTCCATGCACAGACCGCATCGCTGCGGTGTACCTGACGGAGTAAAAAATGCAGCTGACTCAAATACGAAACGCCACACTGAAGCTTGACTATGCCGGGGTTCGCTTCCTGATCGACCCGATGCTCGCGGATAAAGAGGCCTGGCCCGGCTTTCCCGGAACGGCGCGTTCTCACCTGCGTAACCCTCTGGTGGCGCTGCCGGTTTCCGTTGATACCTTGCTGGACGTAGATGTGATTATCGTGACGCATACGCATCAGGATCACTGGGACGAAGCGGCTCAGCAGCTCATCCCCAAAGACAAGGTGATTTACACGCAGAATGAAAGCGATGCGTCACTTATCCGCTCTCAGGGCTTTACCGCAGTCAGCGTGCTGGCTGACACCAACGTCATTGCCGGCGTTAACGTCGTGAAAACCGATGGACAGCACGGCAGCGATGAAGCCTATGCCATTCCTGAAGTGGCCGAACGCCTGGGCGATGCGTGCGGGCTGGTCTTTTCCGCTGAGGGTGAAAAGACGCTCTATATTGCCGGCGACACCATCTGGGTACCGACGTACGTGAGCAGCCTGAAGAAATACGCGCCGGACGTCGTCGTCCTCAATATCGGATGTGCGACGGTCGACGGGATTGGCGCCATTATTATGGGTAAAGAGGATGCCCTGCGCACGCTGGAGATTCTGCCGGCAGCGACCCTGGTGGCCTCACATATGGAAGCCGTAAACCATTGCCTGCTCAGCCGCGCTGAGTTGCGTGCATACACCGCAGAAAACGGTCTGCAACAAAAGGTGCGGGTGCCTGAAGACGGCGAGACGCTCAGTCTCTGACGCACAACCTGTCTGCAGGCGGCTAAAATCTGATTGCCGCCTGCCGGCAAAACGTCGGCCATACCCGATTTAATCAGTAAAAGGTCTCTATTATGTCCGCTCTGCACGTTGCCGTTATTGCCACGCCGGGTTTTAGCCCGTTTCACTTCTCCGTTCCGTCCATGGTCTTTGATAAGGCCATGCCGGAGCCGGGGCTGTTCGACGTGACGATCTGTGCTGAGCAGCCTGGCACAGTGGAATCTGATATCGGGATTTCCATTAACGTGGAGCATGGCGCTGAGCAACTCGAGATTGCAGACATTATTATCGTCCCCTTCTGGGAGCATCCCGGGGTGCGTCCCTCCCCAGCCCTGCTTGATGCCCTGCGAGCTGCCTGGCAACGCGGGGCTGAGGTGGTGGGACTCTGCCTTGGGGCTTACGTACTCGCCTATGCCGGACTATTGGATAACCGCCGGGCCTCGACGCACTGGGAGTTTGAGCAGGATTTTGCCGGGCGCTTTCCGCAGGTCAGGCTGGACGGTAATGCGCTCTATACCAGCGATGAGCGCCTGATCACCTCTGCGGGTACGGCCGCAGGCATAGACTGCTGCCTGAATATCGTGCGGGAACATTACGGATCTGCACTTGCGAACCGCGTGGCCCGGCGAATGGTCATTCCTCCGTACCGTGAAGGGGGACAGGCGCAGTTTATTGAGCACGTGGTGCCGGAGACGACGCGTGACGAGCAGATTAATGACCTTATTAACTACCTGCGCCGCAACCTAGACAAGCGCCACGATATTGACTCTCTGGCCGGTTTTTCCGGCATGAGCCGGCGCACGCTGACGCGCCATTTTGTCAAGGCAACCGGAATGACCGTCAAAGACTGGCTCAGCGCCCAGCGTCTGCAGCGCAGCCAGGAGCTGCTCGAAACCACAGATCACAGCATTGACGTAGTATCGTCCCTGGTGGGATACCAGTCCCCGGTCTCTTTTCGCCAGAGTTTCAAGGCGCGCTTTAATGTCAGCCCCAGCGAATGGCGGCGCACCTTCAGGGGACCGGGACTGTTTTAAAGAGCGTGCCCACGCAGGATCGTTGGCATTTTCTAAGACAGCCAGCCCGGCTCAACGAATGAGGTCCAGCTACTTAATCCGCTGACCGGTCTCATCAATCACTTTTTCGCCATCCTCTTTCGTGAAAGCGCCCTTCTGACCTTCAGGCAGGATCTCCAGCACCACTTCTGAAGGCCGGCAAAGCCTTGTCCCAAGCGGCGTGACCACCACTGGTCGATTGATCAGGATGGGATGCTGAAGCATAAAATCAAGCAACTGCGCATCAGAAAATATCTCCTCTGCAAGACCCAGTTGCGCATAAGCTTCAACGTTCTGACGCAGCAACGCCCGCACCGGGATCCCCATATCGTTGATCAGCTGCACAAGCTCATCGCGGGTGGGGGGTGTATCGAGATAATAGATAATGTTCGGTTCGTTCCCGCTGTTACGGATCATCTCCAGCGTGTTACGGGAGGTGCCACAGGCCGGGTTGTGATAGATGGTGATGTTGCTCATATCAGTATCTCATTACAAAGTGACAGAGAGCCGCCACGCCAGCGCGGCCAGAGTGACAAAGAGCACGGGCAGGGTCATGATGATGCCGGTGCGGAAGTAATATCCCCATGTGATGGTCATGTTTTTCTGTGCCAGCACATGCAGCCACAGCAGCGTGGCCAGGCTACCTATCGGGGTGATTTTCGGGCCTAAATCGCAGCCAATGACGTTGGCGTAAATCATCGCCTCTTTAATGACACCGGTTGCTGTACTCCCGTCAATAGAGAGGGCGCCAATCAACACCGTCGGCATGTTGTTCATCACCGACGAGAGGAAGGCGGTCAGGAAGCCGGTGCCGAACGTGGCTGCCCATAACCCCTTATCCGCCAGCAGATTCAGCACGCCCGAGAGCGACTCCGTGAGTCCGGCATTGCGCAGGCCATAAACCACCAGGTACATGCCGAGCGAGAAGATCACGATCTGCCATGGCGCCCCGCGCAGCACCTTTCCTGTATTGATGGCATGGCCTCGCTTCGCCACCACCAGCAGCACAGCCGCGCCAGCTGCGGCTATTGCACTGACCGGGATCTCCTGCGGCTCCAGAACAAAGAACCCAATCAACAAGAGCAGCAGCACAATCCAGCCCGCCCTGAAGGTCGCCGGATCCTTTATCGCGCTGGCAGGCGTTTTCAGAAGCGAGACGTCATAGGTCGCCGGGATATCGCGGCGGAAGAAAAGATGCAGCATGACCAGCGTGGCCGCAATGGCCGCCAGGTTTACGGGGACCATGACCGAGGCGTACTGCGTAAAGCCCAGGTTGAAGAAATCCGCCGAGACGATATTCACCAGGTTGGAGACGATCAGCGGCAAACTGGCGGTATCGGCGATAAACCCTGCCGCCATGACAAAGGCCAGCGTCGTCCCCTGGCTGAACCCCAGTGCAAGCAGCATCGCAATCACGATTGGCGTCAATATCAGCGCTGCGCCGTCGTTGGCAAACAGCGCAGCCACCGCAGCGCCAAGCAAAACTATCCAGGTAAAGAGCAGGCGACCCCGTCCGTTCCCCCAGCGTGAAACATGCAGCGCGGCCCATTCAAAGAAACCGGACTCATCAAGCAAAAGGCTAATGATGATCACCGCAATAAAAGCGGCCGTGGCATTCCAGACGATGTCCCAGACGACGGGAATATCCTCGACATGAATAACGCCCGTAACCAACGCCAGCCCGGCTCCGATGCTGGCGCTCCAGCCGATGCTAAGTCCTCTGGGCTGCCAGATGACCAGAACCAGCGTCAGGATAAAGATACTCCCTGCCAGAAACATCTCAGGCTCCTTTATATATGATTATACGTATATGATTACACTACTCAGCAGGAGGTACAGGCGGATTTTTTTAACCATTCACCCACCTCTTCGCGCAGGCACTGCCATGACAGCGTTATTGTTTCACTGGCCCATGCCGGCATGTGGGGAGAAAGCCGATAGTGGATCCATTTGCCTTCCCGACGATCGAGCACCAGCCCCGCTTCACGTAAGATAGCCATATGCCGGGAAATTTTGGGCTGTGACTCCGAGGTAGCCGCGCAAATATCGCAGACGCACAGCTCACCCGAATGCCGGAGAAGCATGACAATGGCAAGGCGGGTCTCATCCGCCAGGATTTTAAAAAGCTGCACAGGCTGTAGCATTTTTTGCTCCGTTCCCTTTATCTTTCATATATGGTAAATCATATGTGTATTTTTTGAAATCATCATCTCCCGGAGTAAACAATGGAACAGTTCCCTGCCCTGAACGCTGAATGCTTTGACCAAAAGATTGCTGAACGCCTGCAGCTTCAGGAGCCGCCACGTATTCTGATTTTGTACGGCTCGGTAAGGGAGCGTTCGTACAGCCGTTTCGCAGCGGAAGAAGCGGGTCGCCTGCTGACGGCAATGGGGGCAGAGGTGAGACTGTTTAACCCTTCCGGTTTACCCCTGCCGGATGACGCCCCGGATACACACCCAAAAGTGGCCGAACTGCGCGGGCTGGTCAGATGGTGTGACGGCATGGTGTGGAGTTCCCCGGAGCGGCATGGGGCCATGAGCGCGGTGATGAAAGCCCAGATTGACTGGATACCCTTAAGCGAAGGCGCCCTTCGCCCCTCCCAGGGGAAAACTCTGGCGGTGATGCAGGTCTGCGGCGGCTCGCAATCTTTCAATGCCGTGAACCAGATGCGTATTCTGGGCCGCTGGATGCGGATGTTCACCATTCCCAACCAGTCCTCAGTCGCCAAAGCCTGGCAGGAATTTGATGAAAATGGACGAATGAGGCCCTCTTCCTGGTACGATCGTATTGTCGATGTGACCGAAGAGTTATTTAAAATCACGCTGCTGCTGAAAGGCCAAACAGATTATCTCGCCGATCGTTATAGCGAACGAAAAGAGAGCCACCAGGCGCTCTCCGTCCGCGTTAATCAGGAAAAAATATAACGTTCATCTCTTCGATAAAAGAGACCGCGTAGAGTCTTCAACGTCCGCTTCTGGCCAAAGCGGACAACCGATCTGCACTACGCAAGCTATTGTCTTTTAACCCATAACGTCCGATTTTTACTCTTTCATTAAACGCATGAACAAACCTCATCAAGGAAAAGGGACTACGCTTTTTTAAGAGCGTTCAATTACCTGACTGGAGGATAGAGATGGAACATGAAACGACTCGTGCTGTTACCCGCGGTATCAACCATATCGGATTAACCGTGCCCGATCTGCAACAGGCAACGGAATTTCTGCAGAAGGCGCTGGATGCAAAATATGTTTATGACGGCCTGACGGGCAAGGACACACCGCTGAAAGGGGCTGATGCCGAGAAACAACTGGGCTTAACCTCTGGCTCAATGATGATCAAGCAACGGCTACTGCGCATTGGTAATGGGCCAAACCTGGAACTTTTTGAAATTATCAGTGAAGATCAAACGAAGCCGGTAAGAGTGCAGGATTTTGGCTGGAACCATATTTCTTTATACGTAGACGATATCAATTACGCCATTGAAAGAGTGAAGGCTGCGGGAGGCAAGTTTCTTTCAGAGCCCCACGGAAACTCGCGTCATGAAGACACTGAAAATAATGCCGGCGTATACTTTTATACCCCCTGGGGAAGTCTTGTCGAGTTGCAATCGATACCCAATGGCTATTACTACCCTGACGATAGCGAAGCGAAAATTTGGGTACCGGAACCGTAATCAAAGGGTTAGGTGGCGGGCAACGCGCTCAGCGTAAGCAATTAGCGTAGAGCCGCTCCTTTAAGGATTCTGTGCCGATGCTACGGCGCAGAATAAAGGTTAACGCATGCGCAAGATTGAAGCTGAATGATTTATCCCGTCGCCAGATGCCCCGCTTAATTTCCGTCCCATTCGCAAAGCGCCTCAGAATTTTTTCTGGGGCCAAAAAACGATTTCCGCTTTGTATATCGCCAGAAAGATCCGATCATTGCGGCATCACGAGCTGAAAACAAAGAAAGGAAGCGCTTTATGAAACTGAATTTTTACTGGGCAGTACCGCTGGCCATCCTGTTTATCGGGCCAATATTTTCATTGCCGTTCCCCAGCACCCCAGAACTAACCTCGCCGCGCTTCTTGTTCCTGTATGGCTCTATGCTGCTGGCTGCCTGTGCCCTTATCGTATTTTCACTGAATGGTCGTCTCCCCTTGCCGGTGTGGACAACGAGTCTGGTCATGCTGATCGTTTTAATCGGGTCGCCGACGGTTAAAATGCTATTTGAAAATTAATACCCCCGAGGGTGAAGTTAAGCAGCGCAACGATAATCCTGTGGGTGCGCTGATTGAATTCTAATTCACAAAGAGAACAACAGAATGAAGATGGATGCGTTTGCTTTTGGTACAACGAACTGGGATGACGTCGAAAGAACAGAGCATCCAGGAGAGACTGGCACCGCCTACTGGCGCACCCAGTTCTTTGGTAACGCGCTTAATCAAATCCGTGTGCGGATGGTTGAATATACGCCGGGCTACCTTGCGGACCATTGGTGTAAGAAAGGCCATATCCTGTTCTGCATAGAAGGCGAGTTAGAAACAGTGCTCGATGATGGGCGGAAATTCATCCTGAAGCCAGGCATGAGCTATCAGGTTGGCGATAATGCAGAGCAACATCAGTCGAAAACGAGTACGGGTGCAAAACTGTTTATTGTTGACTGATTCTCTTGCAACCCAGCCCTGTAAACCACGACTTATGGCCCGGAGCGATGGAAGTTCAGCATGACGGTACTGGCGTGGCAGGAATGCGTGAGACGCCAGAGGAAGGGCGAAATCAGCCTGCTGAAAGGCCATGACAATACCAGTAACGAGAAAGATAACTGTAAAAATATTAACAAGTTATGAATTTTGTAATGTAGAGTAAGTTGCTCACATTATATACAGAGCTAATCCTTCTGCCGGGTTAGTATGGCATTCTGGTTATCTGTATAAATGTTTATGAAACTTATAAGTATTAAATTAGTTATTCTTTTGGTCGTAGCGATTATTTCCGGTTGCAGTGAGAAAAGAGTTCATAATGTAAAAAATAATGACAATAAATCTCTTATCAAATCTAACAGTCATTATTCCCCGGATTTAATTCCTGTCGTGGCTGCGCTGCACGATCAGTTGAACACCTGGCGTACGGCTCCCTATCAGTGGGGTGGGACTGATATTGATGGTGTCGATTGCTCCGGGTTTGTATGGAGAACCCTTAAAGACAGATTCAACCTTCCTATGAAACGTGTTACCACTCATGATCTTATTCATATGGGGGTAAAGGTTGATAAAAAAAATCTTCGTGCGGGTGACCTTGTTTTTTTCAAAATTAAAAATGGCTTCCATGTTGGTTTTTATGATACCAACAATAAGTTTATTCACGCGTCAGTCAGTAAGGGTGTCACCCGTTCGTCTTTAAGGAATGTATACTGGAAGAGAATGTATATTGGCGCTCGTCGATTGCCGAATAACATCAGCGAAGTTATTACGATGAATCATAAATTGCCAAAATATGCAAATGACAATCCTCTTTAATCAGGTAATTATTCATTTTAAAAAATGTATTTCCAGGCGCTCGTTTAAAAAAGGTTAATCCATGTATTGTCAATAAAAGACAAATCCACCTGTTTGACTGATGGAATAAAAAGGGACGGATTTTTTTTGGTATAACGAACTGGCTATTGGTGCACAGTGTACTGAGCGGTGGGCCGATGTCAACTATGAGCGAAGAGCAGACATTCTTAATTAAATCGCCATGGTTGCTAGCAATGCCGTATGCCAATCAACCGGGAGCAAATCAATCCATCGGGTAGTTCTCAACCAAACGTCGGAGCACATAGTTAGCAAGGCTACCCACATCGTCATTGCATTCAGTTTTGAGTTCGATGATTCTTTATGGGATGACAAGTTTACGGTTACGGTACGGTTAGCAGTCTTGCCGCTGCAGCCCGCTCAAATAGCCAGTCGTTTAGATCGCCGCAGTACTCGCCATGGGTGATTTCTCGTTTGTTAGTGATGCCAATGTTTTTTATAAGGTAGGTGATGAGTGGAAGATATATTTTTTGTGATGAGTTGGATTAAAAATCATCATGTGGTGTCGTTAACTTTTGGAGTTTTATCCGCAATTTTATGGATAAAATCTGCCACAGCAAAAGTTGAGCTAGGCAACAAAATTGTCATGGTCACATATGAAGATCCCAAACTTAATGTAAATCTCCATGATTTCTTTGCCACCGCGCGGCTTCAATCTAAGTATAATTCATTTGCTGCATTGTCTGCGGCTGCAACAGCGCTATTCCAGATTTTGGGTTTGTAATTCTGGCCGGCCCCTATCGCCCTATCGATTAATTACCGGTGGGGTTGGCTATGCCCGCTTCTGGTACGGAGCGGATAAGCCAACAGCGCCAAATATCCGCTCTGAGCGTAGAGCCGACGTTAACATTTATCAAAGAACGCAAACGTGCATATCGGTATCGTGGCGACTCAACTCTCTTTGTTCACAGGAACTATGAGAAATCCCAATTAAGAACGATAGCGTTGCAGTGTTTACACGAGAATTTATAAACCCCCTGATCTCCTCCGGGTTGATACCCGCTCATAAAGGTATCCCAGTCATTCCGGCTTTGGTCGTATCTTTCCATCCAGATTTGGATAGTTTTTTCATCTGCTTTGATTATATCCTGAGCAGTAGCATCGCCATGATATTCACACGCATCATTACAATGCGTAGCCCACTCCTGATCTTGCCAGGTAAAGATGCCCGGTGTGCGGCAAGAAATTTCACTCGAGACGTTCTCATCGACACACTCAGGATCTATTTCATTAAAAAAATCGACTAAGCCGGATTGAACAGCCTCACCAGTTTGAATGCAATCCGGGCACAGGCTGGCATCATTATCCGCCGTGGAATATTGGGGGCCGATATATTTAGCATTGCTAATTTTTTTACAGCAATCACAAGTAAATGACTCATCGGCAAATACTGTTCGGCAAATACTGTCGATAAGTAGTTGTCACTCATATAATTAAATCGGGACATATGTCATCCTTAATTTACCCATGCACTTATTGGCACAATAACACAGGGAAAGCGTTATACCTACGGACACGAAGGTGTCGTATACCCTCTCTGATAAGTGCTATAGGCAAGTCGATTACTGGCGTTTCTGAACGCCCCGCCTATTCAAAATGACCGGTTTCTGGGACAGATACGCAAACAAAGCCTTAACGCAATGATTCACCTTTCGACAGTTGAGGTAAATGAACTTTCGCTTCTGGCGCAAAGCGAGCCAGGTTGTGAGCCAACGTCCGCTCTGAGCAAAAAGCGAATACTGCATTCGCAAGCGCTTCCCCCACGTGCCCCATGCAGACTTATCAGATCTCATCCTCGTCCCGAAAAAGCGTTTCGGCCATAAAGTCGATGAACACGCGTATTTTGGGTGAGAGAAACTTACTTGAGGGCCATAACAATCTGAACGTACCCTGATGCGCGATATGCTGATCAAGGACGAGCTGAAGTTGGCCTGTCGCCAGAGAGGGCCGAATCATGAAATCCGGCAGGCAGGCTATGCCCAGCCCTGCCAGGGCAACGTCCATCAGTGCGGCCGAGGTATTGCATATCATCGTTACTGGTGGGCTTACGACCGGTGTATCAGAGGATGTTTTCAGCGGCCAGGGTTCAAGCCTGCCCGTACTAGGAAATCTGTGGTGCAGGCAGGCATGCTGGACCAGATCGTTAGGAATTTCGGGTCCGCCAAACGCTTCCAGATAGCCCGGTGAAGCAACCAGCTTTAGTTGATAGTTGCCCAGCGTGCGTGACATAAGGCGTGAGTCAGCCGGTTCACCGGTACGCATCACTACATCGAATCCCTCTTCAATCACATCTACCATGCGATCCGAAAAATCCACATCCAGCTCGACCTCGGGATAACGATGCATGAAGGCGGTTATGGCAGGCATCACCAGCATACCAACAAGAGGCATACTGATACGCAAGCGCCCGCGGGGTTTCAGTCTGGTTTCAGAAAGCTCCAGCTCGGCGGCTTCCACTTCGCTCAGAATGCGGCGGCATCGTTCAAGGAACAGACTGCCCTCAGCGGTGAGCCTTATGCTACGCGTGCTGCGGTGAAACAGGCGGACGCCCAGCCGCTCTTCCAGCCGGGAGACGCTTTTGCCTACCGTTGATGAAGAAACGCCAAGGTTACGCCCGGCCCCGGAGAAGCTCAACGCTTCTGCTGCCTGCACGAAAAAGGTGATACCACTCAGTGATTCCATCATTAACGTCACTTAAGAGTATTTGTCCGATATGTTTTGAACATTAGCATTATTGTCCTGAATAAGTAACACCCGCATTATGGCTGCTACCCACTTCCCCTGGCGGCCCCGGTTAACAAAGACGGGGCCCCGCCGCGCAGCAAGGCACAATTATGACTGATTCAACTCTCACTCAGCGTCAAAATGCTGAACACGATCGGCTCCCGATTGCCGCGCTTTTGGCGCTCGCCCTCGCAGGGTTCATTACCATTGTGACAGAAGCTCTCCCTGCGGGATTGTTGCCGCAGATTAGTGCTGGCATGAATATTTCGGGCGCGCTGGCCGGACAGTTCGTTACGCTTTACGCTGTCGGATCGCTGGTGGCTGCTATCCCTCTAATTACCGCCACGCAGGGCATGCGTCGCCGCCCGTTATTACTGCTCGCGCTGGCAGGATTTGTTGTCGCAAATACCGTCACAGCGTTCTCTGTAAATTATGTCATTACGATGGCGGCGAGGTTCCTGGCCGGCGTTTCAGCCGGGCTCGTTTGGGCATTGCTGGCTGGCTATGCCGCACGTATGGTGCCAGACGAAAAGAAAGGCCGGGCTATTGCCATAGCGATGGTCGGCACTCCACTTGCTCTGTCGCTTGGCGTGCCTGCCGGCACTCTTCTTGGCAGCCTGATCGGGTGGCGCATGTGCTTCGGTATCATGAGCGTGATGGCGGTGGGGTTGATGGTATGGGTGCGTATCCGGGTGCCTGATTTTGCGGGGCTGGCTGCGGGTAAACGCCTGCCGCTGGGACAGATTTTGACGCTTGCAGGCGTCCGCCCGGTGTTATTTGTGGTATTGACGTTCGTACTGGCGCACAACATCTTTTATACCTACATTGCGCCGTTTCTGGCATCCGTGAACATGGCTGACCGAACTGACCTGATATTGCTGGTTTTTGGTGTCGCGTCGTTACCTGGCATTGGGGTTATCGGCGTATTCGTTGACCGCTATCTGCGCCTGCTGACGCTGATCAGTACGGTACTGTTCGCCCTGTCTGCGTTTGTACTGGGAGTGATGAATGATATGCCGGCTGCGGTTTATATGGCAGTTGCCGTCTGGGGCTTATCCTTTGGTGGCGCTGCAACCTTATTCCAGACCGCCATTGCCAGAAACGCGGGTGACGCCGCTGACGTGGCACAATCCATGCTGGTTACAGCCTGGAATCTGGCGATTGCCGGCGGCGGTATTGTCGGGGGTATATTGCTTGATTCCTTAGGGTCTACCGCTTTCTCACCTGCGGTCGTTTTACTGCTGCTCTCAGCACTGGCGGTGATCTGGGCTGCCAGGCTGCACGGTTTTCCGACAGAGTCGGTATAAAGGCACGCCCTGCGTCAAAATGGCATTTTTGCTTCCCCTGCTGACCAGCAGGGGAACTGAAATTGGGTAAAGCGAGAGACAGACACCTGGTTTGATGGCTTAAGAGGCACGCCACGTCAGAGAATCTATTTATTAGGCTCCTCAACAAAGCGGCGTTGTCACACCCCTCTATTCGTTTTTACTGGTGTCACCCACTCAGGCGGACCGGCTAACCAACTTCAGGTAGGCTTTAACACTTTCACTGGTTTCTTGCTCACGACTGATAAGCACCAGATTAGCGGTTAAATTGGGTTCAATCAGACGACGATAAACCAGGCCCGGAATATGCACCTGCTGCAAAGGCGCTGGAATGAATGCCAGACCCAAACCGGTAGCAGCCATAGCAAGTATGCTCAGCGTGCTACCCGATCGATAAGCAATGTGACAATCTTCCCCAAGCCGCTGGGTGAGAGTGATAAAAAGATGCTCATGTGCGTCGTGAGCGTCATAAATAATGAGGGGTTGCCCGGCAAGCATGTCTATCGTTAGGCATTCATGCTGAGTAAGCGGATGATCCTCAGTAAGTGCAACCCGTATTTCCCAGTCGCCAATACGTCTGACAGCCAGATCTGATGCCGTAATTTTGCTGTGCACGGGCGTATACCCTATGTCCAGTTGCCCGGCTAAAATGGCCTCAACCTGTTCTTGCGGACCGACCTCATGGATCATCAGTTCTGCATCAGGAAAGCATTGATGAAACAGACGTAGATCGGCTATCAGTTTGCCACTGAAGATGGCATTTCCGGCAAATCCCACCCGTACCCGGCCCGTCTCCCCCCGAATCGCGCGTTCCACGGTAAGCCTGGCACGCTCGGTCTGCTCAAATATCCGCTTTGCTTCAGTCTGCATTAACAGCCCTGCTTCCGTAAGCACAACGCGGCGGCTGGTACGGACAAAGAGTGCCCCTCCCAGTTCGGCCTCAAGCGCCTTGATTTGCATACTCAGGGCGGGCTGCACAATGTTAAGCCTCTTCGCGGCACGACCAAAATGGCCCTCTTCCGCGACGGCTAAAAAGTAACGCAGATGACGTAAATCCATTGCTGCACCTATCAATAATTAAAAATGATTGATTAGTAAAATTAATATATTTCATTTTATCTTTTATGTTGGGCAAACTGAATCCTGTCAACGTACCGGAGCAAACGCAATGAACAATCAACTGCAAGACCGTCAACAACTTAACGATTTAGTGAATGGCTGGATGCACAGAGATCTTGGCGAATGGGCACAATTACGAAACCTTTTCCATCCTGATGGCACCATTGAAATCACCTGGTTTGAAGGGCTGGCGAGTGATTTTGTAGAGGGTTCAATGCGGATGGGGGCGTCGGATTTGCGGACTAAGCACCTAATCGCCTCCCCCGCTGTGACATTTAATGACGCAGGTAATAAAGCCATTCTGGAAACCAATGCAATCATAATTGCTGAAAACGTGAAGTTGAATATTGGCTGTGAATGCCACAATCGCTTTTATGATCTGGCAGAAAAAAGAGAGGGGGTCTGGAAACTCTTTCACCGTCAGAGTATTTACGACATCGGCACATTTACCTTCCCGTTAGGTCCTGTCGAAATTGATCGGAATATTGCCCTGAAATATCCACGAGAATATGCAGCGCTGGCCTACTTACTGGAGTGCAGCGGGTTTCCACTCGGGCGCGTATTTGCCACCCGGGGCAGCGAACTTGAAACAACAATGAAAGCCGAAGGTCAGCGCTGGCTATCAGCCTGATGGAGAAGAGTTCATTTTGTGCCGTAGCGAAATGGATAAAATTTTGTCCAGTTGTAACTTATCCTCGCTAATGTCAATTCTCCGGCGACATCGCCGTAATCATTATTCTGACGTTCTAAGAAAAACTGACGCACCGCAGCAGGTAAATAAGCAGCGTGGTAGCGCAGAATCGTGCTGTGCCAGAACGGAGCGGGTAATGGCGTGTTGCTGTGGCGCATCAGTAACTCCTCTTTCCAGCGAGAAGCCAGAATCTCTTCGCATAACGACTGGCGCATCGTTACCGCCGCTTCCTCTGGGATCCCAGCCAGTAACAACTGGCTGGGTAATGCGACTAAGCGAAGGTGTCTGATAACAATTTTTTTCGAATCGTATCCCGTCCAGATAGTCATCAATTGCTGAACTTTGTCAGGCAATGGCTCGTTGACCTGATACAGCGGCAGAGTCAGAGGTAAGAATGTGAAATGAAAACTCTCTGTCGGCAGAATATCGGCGAGGGGATCGTTACTTATAACGGCGTTTAATTCATTAACCAGGCGTGACACAGGTGATGGCATAGCGGGTTTTATGCCCGTTGCCAGAGCAAGTTTTACCGGGTCGTAGTAGCTATCTTCTCTGATCTCCCCGATCCCAGCATTTTCCTTCCATATCGCTAACGTGTTTAAATTTGTTGAACGATAAATGTCTGGCAGACGTAATGATTTCATGCGTGACCCAATGCCGCAGAGATGAAAAGACCATAAGGTGCGATTTCCCCCCGTACGTCAACCCAAAAGATGGTCGTAGTGATCCCTGGCTTAATCGCGTTAGTCTGCCACTACCTAAAAGGCCACAGGGAATAAACGCGGTATGGAAATTATTTTAATGCGTCATGGAAAGCCTGCTTATACAGGCTCCCCAAAGGTAACGAGTCATGAAATGGCAAACTGGATAACGGAATATGATCTCTCTGACACAGGAGATAATATGCCGCCTGAATCCAGTAAACGCTTAGCCTCCAGCGCATTGCAAATCATGAGTAGCCCGCTTCCCAGAACGCTTTCTTCCCTCAGAGCATTAGGGTGCGAACCGGATGTCGTCGATGAGGCCTTCAGGGAGGCTGACCTGCCGATATTCGCCATTCCCGGCATCAAATTATCCCCATCCCTCTGGGCTGCTCTCTTCCGCATCATCTGGATCTGCGGTTTTTCCCGTAAAGTGGAGTCGATGAGAATAGCAAAGCGACGCGCTAAACACGCTGCGAATATTCTCGTCAGGTGTGCAAAAATATCCGACGGGCCTGTGCTGCTCATGGGGCATGGCGTGATGAATCGACTCATTGCAAGAGAACTGAGGTCGTTGGGTTTGAAGGAGCATCGTTGTCAGGGGAACGGTTACTGGAACGCAAGGCGTTACAGATTTCATTAATTGAATCTCCATCTCCCGCAACCGAGGGCAGCAGGAAAATTTGGGTCACTGTTATCAGAATAAAACATAAAAAAAACCGCCATCCTTAGTCAGCAAAATAGAGAAGGTGACTGATTTTTCAGTACCGTCTGTATCGACAGTTAATGCGCCTATTATTTTGTTCCTGTGTCAGCATACCTGGTTGCGTTGACGCGAAGCGAATAGGTATGCAAATCCCTGCGTGATATGCCCTGTACAAATGGCGCACCGGGCCCTTTTCAGGCCAGCTCAATCTCCAGCCTGCGTCATTTCCTGCCGCCCTCCGACCAGGAATATAGCTTAATCTGCTACCCCTCCTCGCCTGTCCACTATACTGACCATTGCAGTTGTCGATTTTGCAGGATAAGACGCACGATTCAGTCTCTGACATCAACCCTATCCATGACCATCAGGAGAGCAACATGCAAAAGTGTAAGACCTTGAAAGGACTGCTGATTGCATCATCAGTCGCCGCAATGTTCAGCACTGTCGGTGTGCATGCCCAGGCGACGAGCGCCGCGCAGAGTGACGCCTCAGCCCAGACCAGCTCGACCGGATCGATGGCTAAGCTCAGTTCCGGCGATGAAAAAGCGCTGAAGGACATGGCGCAGGCCAATATCAACGAAGTTGCCGCCGCCAAAATCGCGCTGGACAAAGCCCAGAGCAGCGAGGTAAAAGCCTTTGCGCAGAAGATGGTCGATGACCACGGCAATGCCCTGACCAAAGTGCAGACGGTCGCTAAGCAAAAGGACGTAACGCTGCCGACCGAGCCGGACGCTCAGCATAAGGCGATGGCCGACAAGCTGGAAAAAGAGAGCAGTGACGCATTCGATAAGATGTATATGGAAAACGCCGGTACCAAAGACCATAAAATGGTGCTGTCTAAACTGCAGAGCGATGCCAAAAATATCAAGGACCCGGATGTGAAGGCCCTGGCCGACGAGCACACCCCGGTCGTTGAGATGCACCTGAAGGCTGCCGAGCAGATGAAGATGCCAGCAGATAAGTAAGCGGATCGTTTGCCAGGCGCAGGGCGCTGCGCCTGGACTCGTACCCGGCAGCATGGCGCAAACCAGGCGAAGGAGCGCTTCTGGCTACGGCCAGGCCCAGGGGTTATGCTGCCTTTGATACGCCCTGCCCTCCTTTTCCAACGAAGGTATTTCAACGTGTTAGCGCTGTCGGCATGACGCGTTAAACCCGGCACATTCTCAAAAACTCCTCCCCGGAAGCGCGATATCCATCACATTATGCCAGGCTTTATAGGGTTCACCACAACGTGACGACAACGCGGCCCGCTGCACCAGACATAAGGGATGACTCATTTGAAAAATGCTAAATACACGATGCCGTTACGCGAGGAGGGGTTCATTGGCCTGGGGGATTATGCCGCGATCGGCGAAGGCCGATCCGTGGCGCTTATCGCTCCGGATGGTTCAATTGACTGGTGGAGCGCGCCGAATCTCGACTCGCCGCCCCTTTTTGATCGTCTGCTTGACCCGACCATCGGCGGTTTTTTTAGCCTGACGCCCGCGGTTGAGTATACCGTCACCCGCGCTTACCGCGAGGACAGCAACGTGCTGGAGACCCGTTTTGAGACGGAGGATGGCACGGCGTTGTTAACCGAGTCGATTAACAGCACCCTGGCGGGACGCCTGCCCTGGAGTGAACTGGCGCGGCGGCTTGAAGGTGTGCGCGGTACGGTTCCTTTCCGGCTCCAGCTGCGGTTCGGCACTATGATCGAAACGCGATCGCCCTGGCGGTCAGACACCTTCAAGGGCAGCGTTTACCATATCGGCGATCTGATGGCGATGCTACACACCAGTGAAAACGTCGTCATCACTCATGCCGATGACGAGGAGATCGAAGCGGAAATCACCCTGAAAAAGGGAAGCCGCGAGGTGGTCGCCCTGCTCGTGACCCAGAGCGAACCGCTGGCGGTGCCGGATATTCAGGCGATAGATAATCGCATCGAAACCAGCCACACCGCCTGGCAGGACTGGGTGAAGGGGCTGAAATATGATGGCCTGTATAAAGATCACGTTATCCGCTCTGCGCTGGCGCTGAAGTTTCTCTGGTATTCACCAACCGGCGCGCTGGCCGCGGCGGCTACCACCTCCCTGCCGGAAGGGATCGGCGGCGAGAAAAACTATGATTACCGCTTTGCCTGGGTAAGAGATGCCTGTCTGATCATCAAAGCCTTTACCTATCTGGGTACCCTGGAAGAGTGTAAGGCAGCGTTTTCCTGGCTGTCGAAAACCATTATTAAACACGGTCCGGAGATGCGGGCCTGTTATACCCTGGAAGGCGATCTGGTCCCGGAAGAGTGGTATGCCGAACTCCAGGGTTACCAAAATTCGCAGCCGGTACGCATTGGTAATAATGCCCGCAACCAGCGCCAGCTGAGCATGTATGCCGATATGCTTGGGGTGGCAAAGCTGTTTGTGGAAGCAGGCCACATTCTGGATACGGGCACGTCACGCTTTCTCGGGCATCTTGCCAATCAGTGCGCTGACCGCTGGCGAATGAAAGACTCCGGCATCTGGGAGCTACCGGACGAGCATCACTATACCCATTCCAAAATGTCCTGCTGGCTGGCGCTGGACTGCGCCGTGGTGCTGGCGGAGGCTAGCCATATTGAACCCACATGGAAGGCGCGCTGGGAGCGCGAGCGGGATCGGATCCGCGACTGGGTGGAAGAGCACTGCTGGTCCGATGCCCATCAATCCTACTGTTTTTACGTCGGAGATGGCGGCAAGCTGGATGCCTCGCTCGCCCTGGTTTCACGCTACGGTGTGAAGGTCAATCCGAAACGCATGAAGCTGACCTATCAGGCTATCCAGCGCGAGCTGGGTCATAATAGCGCGATGGTCTACCGCTACAGCGGGGTTGAACAGGAGGAGAGCACCTTCATTGCCTGCTCATTCTGGCTGGCAGAGGCCTGGGCCTCGATGGGCGATCCGAAGATTGCGGGGGAGCTCATGGAGGAGATTCTGGAGACGTTGTGCCACCGCGGCAATGTTGAAACGTTCAATGAGATGTTTGATACCCGCACCGGCGAGTGGGTGGGTAATATGCCCCAGGGGCTGAGTCATCTTGCGCTTATCTGCGCGGCGCAGGCCATCAGTGAGCATCACGGGCACGAATAAACCTGAAACGCCGGGCAGTTCAACGCCTCTTAGTGCGGCAAGGTGTTGCATTCACCTTGCCGCCCCGCCGTTAGCGGACTAATACAACCTTGCCATCAATCATTGAGAACAGGGGATTCCATGTATAAATCACTTTCCCTTTGGCATCCTGGAACATCAGCGGAGAGTTCTGGAAGAACCCGACGCCAAGCCGGAAAAGACGCCCGTCGCGATAGCGTAGCAGGTGATATTTTTCCCAGTCGATTTCCACGGGTGTGAGTTCTGGCGCAGCAACATAGGCGGGTAAATCATTCGAGACAAATATCATCTCCGGCGTGGTGGCTTCGGCCCTGGCCATTTCCGCTGACGACACTTTTGCGGTACGTTTCAGGCCATCGATATCGCGACGTTTTATCTGCGCCCAAATATCTTCATAGGCCTTACGAATTTTGGGGAGATCGTTCTCCGTGACTGGCGTTGCGTTCACCCATGACCAGACAGGCACGTGCTGCAGGGAGAGTGCGCCCTGCATTTTATATAACCCGTAATCGCCTTCTAATTTGCTATAGCCCTCGGTGAATTTCACCCCGCGTGTAGCGTCGACCGAATAAAGAGCAGTGATGGCTTTTTTATCGTTCACCGCCAGGCGATAGTCGGCCAGCCTGAGGCTCCCCTTTTCCGTTTCATACGTAATGGTGACCTGGCACGAGGAGTCGGCAAAGAGCGTTTGCGGATCTGCTGCATCCTGCGGCCCCATCAAAAGCTCAATCTGGTTGCTGCCGTTCTCCAGAAAGGCGGTCATATTCAACCCGGCAGAGAGGGTGCCGTCATCATCCGTCGTATTATCAAACGCGGGGAGATCGTTCACGCGCAAGAGGCAGGTGCTTTTGGTCGAGGTGAACGTAAAAAGATATTTTCCTTCTACACTCTGCTGAGCACTGGCTATAAAGGCGGGCAGCAACAGCACTATTGCAAAAAGAGCAGTGCGACGCTTTCCGTTATGTTCGTTTTTTCTTGTTATGTTTCGCATAAAAATCCGTTTCACTCTGCTCGCGGAATATCTTTTATAAGCACAGGCTGGTAGAGAGGATACCTTAACGCAAATATCATGCCGCCATGTATTTAGGTTAGAAAATCCCGAGGAATATCGGGATGATAGAGTAGCAGTTATCCTGTAGTGATAAAAGATAAGGCTTATATTCCGAATGGCACTGAGTCTGCCATCGAGCAGGTTTACGCTTATCCCCCTCCCCTTACCCGCCCCTCTTATTGCCAGAAAAAAACAGACCTCAACGAAGGCAGTTTTTATTTCTCGTTACGCTTCTGTGAGCACTGCCGCGTAAACCCCACCCAAAACCTTTTAAAGCGTATGGCTAAATTTATGCAGCCAGCAGTTGAGGAGATGACGATGCGCCAAAGGATAATTGTCTGTCCCGTCATTCAAAATGAGGGTAAGTAATGAGGCCAGATCACTCTCCCGCGATCCGATTGTTTCTGACTTCAGACGGAGGATATCTATAATATCGTGTGAAGGCGCGGGTAAATGCCTGTAATGACTCAAAGCCATACTTAATCGCAATATCAGTGATGGTCGTTTTATTTGTCAATATATCATGGTATGCAAATTCAAGTTTTCTGCGTTTGATAAACAGACCGAGAGGAATACCTGTATTTTTCTTGAATAATCGCTGGAGATGCCACTTTGAATAGCCCGACTTTATCGCTATATCATCCAGAAATAATCTTTCAGTGATATTATTCTCAATCCATAAAATGAGATCGGAACAAAAACGGGATTGATTCATAGCGCCACCGGTTACCAGAGTTGATCACTTCATATTTTTATCGGTTCACAAATCGCGGAAAAAACCGGGCTAATTACCCGGTTCTTGTTCAGAACATATATGAAAATCCTGTCCAGAAAGAGAGAAGTGAATCTTTCTCCACCATCGGACTCTTTCTAACATCATTCGGTAATAAGGTATATCGGGCACCGCCGTAGATGTTCCAGTTTTGAGTAATCATATAATTCATATTAATTTCCGCATACGGCGTTACACTTTGATCTGGTGTGTATTTTCGTAGCCCACTTCTCGTGGCTTCACTAGCGCTAATGCCATAATAGTATTTATTAAATTTACGGTCATTCCAGTTAAAACCTACCGAAGGTTCAATACCGAGTGACCCAAGCTGTACTGGATAGCTCCAGGCATTGTTCCAGTGGAAACCATTGCTCGTACCAAGAGCATCTGTCGCAAGCGTAGTTTCAAATTTACCCATGCTGAGAGACTCATGCTCATATCTGATACCTGTCATCAACGTACTGCGACGGTTTTTGAGTTGTCGCATGGCAGAAGAGTGGCTATCACTGGCTTTGAAAGCTAAAGGGAAATAATAACCAACTATTGAGATATTATCCGCTGGGGTTTGGAGAAGATCATAGCCCGCGCTGAGTCCATGAAACCAGAAACGCCCAGCGTCATAATCAATATTGGGGAAAATTAAATCATTTTTATTCGGGTTAACGCCTTTATACAGCTTTGATGACCATCCTGCAGTAAGACCTAAAGAAAAATCATCTGCCTGAGCCGTGTTCAGAGCAAACCCAAACAGAAGTGCCAGAGACACTCCTGAGATGCTTTTATATAACATGCTATACCTTGCCAAAAAAATTAAATTCTCTATACCCTATCTATTCATATAACTATTATGTTACAACGCGTCTGGTCACTCGATTATTTCAATCTGACTCCTTATGAATGATTCAGTGTTATCTTTGTATTCTTTAATCCCGAAGCCCTCAATCCCAAGACTGTATACTCCGTCAAGGCCATGAGAATAGGCAATGAAGTCCCAGGCGATTAACTCTTTTGGCCTGTCAAATTTAAACTCTTTATTCAGCGCTCCTTTCTCAAGGAGATTGACAATGGTTGTATGCCACTGAGTAGTAACCATTCTAAAAGCGTCACGCATGTTTTCATCATGGAACGAAATAACCTCAGCCTCTTTCCATAATTTGCTGTACTTATGTGCCTCTTCATGATTTTCAATAAAGAGACACCAGCTGAGCATTTCCAGGCAACTCGCGTTTTCTTTTCGACCCTCTTCGATCAGAAGATTGAGCGCTTGTTCAACCGAAAGTTTAAAAGCTTCCGCCTTTAATTCGCCGGCAGAGGAAAAGTGGTGATGAATCTGTCCCATGGCAGTTTGCGCTTCCTGTGCAATTCGCCTTACTGTCATAGCCGATAATCCCTCCTGATAAGCAACGTTTACAGCTGTTTCCAGGATCATCTGCCGCCTTACCTCGCGACTGTAATAAGACATTTTTTCAACTCCTTTTTTCAAACCCAATCTGGACATGCGTTCAAGTTCACTATAAATTCAACTTGAACGCATGTCCAGATCTTACTCTTTTAACAAGGCAACAACCGCATGAAAAGTAAATGGTATGTACTTTTAGTAATAATATTCATGTACTTACCTGTATCTATAGATGCAACCATCCTTTACGTTGTTGCGCCGGTGTTGAGTTCTCAGCTTCAGGCATCTCATGTTCAGTTGCTGTGGATTATGGACATTTATCCTCTGGTGATGGCAGCACTGCTTCTACCAATGGGCGCATTTGGAGACCGTATCGGCTACAAAAAAATGGCGACCCTGGGAAGTCTGCTTTTCGGTATCGCTTCATTTGGTGCAGCCTGCGCACCATCACCGGAATTTCTGATAGCCGCTCGCGCGCTATTGGCGATCGGCGCTGCGATGATCGTGCCTGCGACGCTTGCGGCCGTGAGGAAGAATTTTATAAATGAGAAAGACAGAAACATGGCTTTGGGGATTTGGACAACAATCGGTACCGCCGGCGCTCTGGCAGGCCCATTGGTAGGGGGAGTATTACTTAATTATTATTATTGGGGATCGGTTTTCCTCATAAATGTCCCTGTAGTGCTTGTTGTGCTCATATTAATTCAGCAGTTCATACCCGAAGACGAAAGTCGGACTAACAGGCCTGTCAATCTCTCTCAAAGTTTGTTGCTCATGAGCGCAATATTAATCGTTATTTTTGGAACCAAGAGCCTTATAAATCAGAAGCTCCCTACCCTGCTCTCCGCTTATCTTTTATTGGTAGGCCTGGTTCTGCTGGCCGGTTTCATCACTGTTCAGATGGTCAGTCGATCTCCACTGCTTGATACAGCGCTACTTAAACAGCGCAATATCATTGCAGGTATTATTCTGGCATTGACCTCTATGATAACGCTGGTGGGGTTTGAGCTTGTTATTTCTCAGGAGTTACAACTCGTCCACCGTTTTACTCCTGTCCAGGCCGGGTTGTACATAATGCCGCTCATGCTTGCAGGTTGTCTGGCAGGACCGCTTGCCGGTTATCTCATTAATCTCTTCGGTATTAAGACTGTAGCGGTATCCGGCCTTGCTGTAGCCGCCCTCAGCCTTTATATGCTTTCAGACATTCAATTTGGTGTTCAATTCACGAAAGCATGGATATGGATGACGCTACTTGGCGTCGGGGATACGGTCGCTTTAATGGCTTCGTCTTCAGCCATCATGTCTGCAGCGCCCGCACACAAAGCCAGCTCTGCTGGTTCCATTGAGGGTATGTCTTACGAATTGGGAACAGGGCTGGGAATAACGATTTTCGGCTCGGTTCTCGCTGGCGTTTACTCCACTACTGTTCGTCTGCCAGAGCACTTGCCAGAATCAATACGCACACCAGCAAGTGCTTCTTTCAGCGAAGCCGTTGAGGCTGCCCGTCATCTGGATGATGTATCGCGGGAAGCGCTGCTCAAATCTGCATCTTCAGCTTTCATGCAGTCGCATAATGTCATGCTTGAATCGGCATCGTTGATTCTGACGATTTTGATGATTCTGACTTTTTTTATTTTCAAACAAGGTAAAGCCATCAGCCAGGGCTGATGACGGCACCGCACTTCTTAAATACACAAAATCGGAAATTGACAATGAATATCAGGAAGCTGGCTATTAGCACAACGCTATGCTTATTTTTTATTGCGGGATGTGATTCAGCAGAGATGAGCGATCCCTCTTCCACACCAGCGCAAACCAAAGTGGTGATAAAAACGCTGGGTGCCGAAGATATCTACTCTGTCCGTGATTTCCCTGCACGAATTACTGCGGTGAAGACGGCGCAAATTCGCCCTCAGGTAGGTGGGATCATTCAAAAGCGACTTTTCATTCAGGGTTCTGAAATACGTGAAGGGCAAGCACTTTTTCAGATCGATGCCGCACCTTTTGAGGCAGATGTTGAAATGGCTAATGCGGCAGTTGCAAAGGCCAGGGCCACCTATCAACAGATGAAAAGCCGGGCTTATCGTTTCTCGCAATTGCAAAAAAATTCTGCAATCAGCCAGCAGGATCTCGACGACGCCAAAGCGGCAAGTGCGCAGGCTGCGGCAGATCTTGCTGAAGCAACAGCCTCTTTAAACCGCAAAAAGCTGGATTTAAATTATGCGACCGTTAAGGCGCCTATAAGCGGACGTGTGGATCAAGAATTCGTTACCGAAGGCGCACTGGTTAGTCCCGGAGATAGCCAGGCAATGGCCGTTATTCAACAACTTGAGCGGGTTTATGTTGATGCGCGCGTCCCTGCTCAGGCGCTTCGCTCCCTATACCAGACCAATGAGACCTCTCCCACCCGTCAGTCTGGCCCCACGGCTGTGGTACTTGATGACAGTGGTAAACCCTACGACACACCAACACGTTTATTGTTTTCTGGCATGAGCGTTAACGATGAAACCGGTGATGTTGTCCTTCGCGCTGAGGTTGAAAACCCTCAACGAACCTTGCTTCCGGGTATGTTTGTGAAGCTACAAATTACCCGTCTTATCAAAAAAGAGGGACTGGCTATCCCTGAACAGGCTGTTAATAGAGCTGAAGACAAAACAACCGTATGGATTGTAGGCCAGGACAACAAAGCAAAGCGTGTTGAGATCAAGACCGGTGAACAAACAGCGAAAGGAATAACGGTAACAGCCGGCCTGAAAGCTGGCGACAAAATAGTCATTGAAGGTCAGGACAAGCTACAGGAAGGGGCAGATGTTATTGCTCGTTCTGATGAAACACCCAGCTAACTTCGTAATGACTCAATATCACGGGAAATTCTGATGTCACAGTTCTTTATACGCAGACCTATATTTGCCTGGGTTATCGCGCTTTTTATTATTCTTTTGGGTGTGATCGCTATTCCGCAACTGCCGGTCGCTCAATATCCGTCCGTCGCACCGCCGAGTCTCTCGATTACGGTGACCTATCCTGGTGCGACTCCTCAGACGATGAATGAATCGGTCATTTCACTCATTGAACGTGAGTTATCGGGTGTTGACGATCTGCTTTATTATGAATCAACCAGCGATACGTCTGGCGTTGCGACCATCACCGTCACGTTTAAACCCGGCACAGATATCCGGCTTGCACAGGTTGACGTGCAGAATCAGATTAAAGTCGTGGAGCCGCGTCTACCGCAGGCTGTCCGTCAAAATGGATTAAGCGTTGAGGCAGCTTCCTCAGGATTCCTGATGATGGTGGGCCTCAACTCTCCTGACGGCAAGTTCAGCGAGGCCGATCTCAGTGATTACTTTGCGCGAAAAATTACAGATGAACTTCGTCGTATTGATGGCGTCGGCAAAGTACAGGCGTTTGGCTCGGAAAAAGCAATGCGCATCTGGGTTGATCCTTCAAAACTCATTGCCTACAAGCTTTCAATCAGCGATATCAATACGGCTATTACAGAACAAAATGCTCAGGTCTCGCCCGGTAAACTGGGTGATTCTCCTGCGACCGCGAATCAGTTGACAGCCTATCCTTTAGACGTCAATGGTCAGCTTGGTACGCCAGAAGAGTTTCGTAAAATCGTCCTCAGGGCGAATCCGGACGGATCGCGGGTTACGTTAGGTGATGTAGCCCGGGTTGAGCTGGGATTACAGTCTTATTCGTTTGCCATCAGAGAAAACGGGCATGGTTCAACCGCCGCCGCCATTCAGCTCTCTCCCGGCGCGAACGCTGTTCGTACCTCTGACGCGGTTAAGGCCAGGATGCAGGATCTCGCCAAATCCTTCCCGTCAGGCATGGAATACTCCATTCCTTTTGATACCTCACCCTTCGTAAAAATTTCGATCGAAAAAGTTGTTCATACCTTTATCGAAGCGATGGTACTTGTTTTCCTGGTGATGTATCTCTTCCTGCAAAATGTGCGCTACACCTTTATACCTGCGATCGTTGCGCCAGTGGCGTTGCTGGGCACCTTTACGGTTATGATGCTGGCCGGTTTTTCCATCAACGTTCTGACCATGTACGGCATGGTTCTGGCCATAGGGATAATTGTTGATGATGCAATTGTCGTGGTGGAAAACGTCGAGCGCCTAATGGCGGAAGAAGGATTATCGCCTAAAGAGGCTACGGTTAAGGCGATGAAGGAGATCACCGGCGCGGTCGTTGGTATCACATTAGTTCTGACTGCCGTCTTCTTACCAATGGGGTTCGCCTCAGGCTCGGTCGGCGTGATTTATCGTCAGTTTACCTTGTCGATGGCAGTTTCCATTCTGTTTTCCGCGTTTCTGGCCTTAACGCTGACTCCCGCGCTATGCGCAACGCTACTGAAACCCGTTACGGCAGACTCCCATAAAAAGAACCGGTTCTTCACCTGGTTCAACACATCATTCGATCGCCTGACAGGCCGTTACGAAAATGGCGTTACCCGGGTTATACGTAAGACAGGCAGGATGACCTTCATCTATCTGGCATTGTGCGGTGTTCTCTATTTCGCCTTTAAATTCTTACCTTCGTCATTCCTGCCAGAGGAAGATCAGGGATATTTCATCACCTCAATACAGCTGCCCGCGGATGCTACGATGAAACGTACTGAGGCGGTGGTGAAGGAGTATGAAAAACAGGTAATGGAACGCCCTGGGGTGGAACGTAACGTTTCGATTCTGGGATTCAGCTTCTCTGGGGCGGGGACAAACTCCGCGATGGCGTTTACCACGCTTAAGGACTGGGATCAGCGCAACGGCGCGACTGCGCAAAATGAAGTGACAAATATCCAGAATGTCCTGGGCGATATTCCACAAGCCACCATAACGAGCCTTCTGCCTCCTGCGATCTCTGAGCTGAGCACCTCCTCCGGCTTTACTATGCGTCTTGAAGACCGCTCCGGACACGGTTATCCGGAATTGGTCAAAGCGCTCAATATGCTGCTTGAAGAGGCGGGGAAAAGCGAAGCGCTGTACGGCGTGTATATGGATGGTCTACCCGATGGCATGGGGCTTAGCCTGAAAATCGACAGACAAAAGGCCGAAGCGATGGGCGTCTCCTTCAATGAGATCAATCAGACACTTTCCGGTGCACTTGGCTCAAGCTATGTGAATGATTTTCCTAATGAAGGCCGTATACAGCAGGTCATAGTGCAGGCTGAAGCGGAATCACGCATGCAGCTACCCGAAATTCTCTCACTCAACGTTCGGAATAAAAATGGCGGGATGGTTCCGCTGTCGGAGTTCGTTCGTCCGCAATGGCAGGTTTCACCCGTTCAGATGGTTCGCTATCAGGGTTATCCGGCCTTCAGGATAACCGGCTGGCCAAACTTTGGATATTCGAGCGGGGATGCAATGGCTGAAATGGAGAAGATTGCCGCTGATTTACCGGCAGGTTTTGCAATCGAGTGGACGGGGCAGTCGCTGCAGGAGCAGCAGTCAGCTTCTGAAGCGCCGATGTTAATGCTGCTCTCAATGTTGGTTATTTTCCTTGTGCTGGCTGCGCTTTATGAAAGCTGGTCCATTCCCGTATCAGTCATGCTTGTTGTGCCGCTGGGGCTTATCGGAGCAATGATTGCTGTCTACCTCAGAGGGATGCCGAATGACGCCTTCTTTAAGGTAGGGATGATCACCATCATTGGTCTTTCCGCTAAAAACGCCATTTTGATCGTCGAGTTTGCCCGTCAGTTGCAACATGACGGTGAAAGTCTTCTGAATGCGACGGTCAAGGCAGCCCGGATGCGTTTAAGACCGATCATGATGACATCGCTGGCCTTTACTCTCGGGGTCGTTCCCTTGATGCTCGCCTCGGGAGCAAGCGCCACGACTCAGCAAGCAATAGGTACAGGGGTGTTTGGCGGTATGGTCACCGGAACGCTACTGGCTATATTTTTCGTTCCTGTTTTCTTCGTCACAGTGTTAACCCTGGTTGATAAGTTTAAGAAGAAATCCGGCGTCTGATGGGGCCTTGTCAGGAGAGGTTCTACCTCTCCTGTCGCCAGAAAGTGGTCAGGTTATCGACAGGAATTGAGTCGTCTTTGACATCATCTGGAAGCCTTAACTATCAGCTTTTATTTGAGGTTACCTTCGGAGGATTTAAATAGCAGTCATCCTTTCAATACAAGATAAAAGGAGAATGTAATGAGCGATAAACAGCATTTGTCATCAGATGTCGTAATTATCGGTGCAGGACTCGCCGGGCTTTCAGCTGCAGAACCGCTTGTTCGCGCTGGCTACAATGTCATTGTCGTTGAAGGCCGCGACAGAGTGGGTGGAAGAGTAAAAACCATTAAAATTGCCGACACAGAGGTCGATGCGGGCGCAACCTGGATCGGGCCGCACCATACAGCCGTACGCGAGCTTGCCAACAGAATGGGTGTCCGGTTAATTCCTCAGTATCATGCCGGCAAAAGTGTTTTATCGTTCGATGGCATGAGACAGGATGAAAATGGTTCTGCTTTTGCTTCCGGGCCAGACCATGACTTGTCGCGGATAGCCCTCAGCCTGGAGACGCTGGCTGATGCGGTTCCAGTGGCTGCTCCGTGGGAACATCCGGACGTCGATTATCTGGAATCAATGTCCTTCAGTGAGTGGCTTGCCACCGTTGAGGCTTCAGAGGAAACATGCACGTTTTTCAATGTGCTCAGCCTGGTACACTGGGGGGCCCCCATTGCAGATGTGTCGCTTTTAAATGTCATTCGCTACATCAAATGTTTCGGCAGTTTAGAGGTTATGCTTAAGGTTGAGGGGGGCGATCAACAGGATAGAATTGAAGGTACCGCTCAGGGGCTGGTTAATCGGTTTGCCGACAGTCTTGATGCCCGGATACTCCTCAACGCACCTGTGGAGCGCATCATCACGAATGATAATGACGTGACCGTCCAGACACCTCATTACGAAATAAGCGCACCGTTCGCGATCATAACGGCTTCTCCCGCACATCGCTCCTTTATCAATTTTACGCCACCGCTTCCTGAACAGTATTACGGGCTTGCACGTGCCTGGCGACTGGGTGCACTCAGCAAGGCGTTCATCGCTTATGAAAAACCTTTCTGGCGAGAGGACGGGCTTTCTGGTGAATCAGTCTCCGACAGTCAAACGGTTTTCCTTACCTTTGACGTTTCTCCGCAGGACAAAAGCAAAGGTATCCTGATGGCCTTTTGCGATGCACGAGGATTCGACGGTTTTAATCAGGAAGAACGTCAGCAACGGGTAGTCGATCAACTGGTGCATTTGTATGGGGAACAAGCCAGAAAGATTATCGATTACGCTGATTTCTCATGGGGCAATGATTCCTTTGCCCCCGGTGGCCCCAATCCTGCTGTTGGACCCGGTGCATGGCGTTCATTTGGTCGATTCCTCAGCGAGCCCGTAGGCCAACTACATTGGGCGGGCACTGAAACAGCCCATGAAACAAGCGGGACGATGAACGGTGCAATTTTGTCGGGTCAAAGGGCTGCAAATGAAGTTATCAGGCGCCTCACCCGATAAATAAACCGCGTTGATTGCTTGTAATCCTTCGACCAATCAGGAGTACCAGGCCTGCCGATCCTGGTAGCACTCACAACGTATAAGGTATCGGGTGATCCTTTGCGAAGGTTTTGTCCTGTGCCCGTGCACGTATAAAAAGCGATTTCGGCCAGACAGTCATGGCGGTTTTCCGCCATGACCTCTTCTGTTAAAGGTAGGTATGTAAATATTCGGCCAGACAAAGTACGGCCATGGCCTGCCCGTAGGGCATAGGCGTGAGAGGGATTTGACGGTAATAGTCTAAATTCGGCCCCATTTCAGTACCAAATGAGGATTGTGTTAATTCCCCCTCGTCATTAATGCAGTTCACCACACCTCGAATCGCTTTTTCCCCAACTACGGCATATTCAGAACTGATGTAGCGCTTGCGCACCGCTTTCAAAATTCCATAGGCAAAGCCCGCCGTGGCCGAACTCTCAAGGTAGGCATCCCGGTCGTCCAACAGCGTATGCCACAGGCCGCTCTCATCCTGCAGCTCTGCCAGTGCGCTCACCTGGCTGTTTAATACCTCGAGTAAAAAACGGCATGTGGCATCGTATTCGGGTAAGTCCAACAGCTCGATAAAGTCCGGGATTGCGACTGTCAGCCAGCTGTTTCCCCGTGCCCAGCGGGCGCGAGAAAAATTGTGGTTGCCTTCAAAGGTCCAGCCGTGGAACCAGAGCCCGGTTTCGCGATCCATCAGATACTGGATGTGGGTCAGAAACTGAAATTTAGCTTCCTCGATGTATGCCTGGCGCCCCAGCAGCTTGCCAATTTTAGCCAGCGGCATAACGGTCATCATCAGGGTGTCATCCCATAGCTGCTGATTGTTCTCTTTATGGATGACAACATGCTGAATGCCCCCTTTCTCGGTGCGCGGCATTTCGTGCATGATCCACTCCGCCCAACGTTCAAGCAGGGGCAGCCAGGCAGGATTACGCGTCTCTTCATAACGGTAGGCCAGGGTTAACAGCGGACAGACTGTATTTACGTTTTTGGTAGGGACGCCTTCTGCCAGTCGGACGCTAAACCAGTCATCAATGATGGCAAGCACTTCCGGCTCGCCCGTCTGCTGATAGAACTGCAAAATGCCATACAACCCCACGCCATGCGTCCATTCCCAGCCTGCTCTCCAGCCCTTCGCATCGATAATCCGGCCATCATCCAAATGCAGAGCAAACTCACCTGTACTGTCTTCGATTGCAATCAGATTTTGCGTGACCTTACGGATGAGCGCCTTTAGCGCGTCACGCGAAATAAAGTGCTCTGGCTGGCGCAGTAAGGCGCTGTGTTTCACGGGATAAATTGTCATGGTGTCACCCTGTATATTTGTCATTTTCGGAAGGAATATAAGCCCTGTGCGAAAGGTCAGCTTTAACCGGTGCGGCCTTCATGCGGTTGAGATAGCCAATATTGTTATTGCCCCACAGTGATTCGTATTTCATGCCCGTCAGCATTTCTATCGTCGTACGGGTTTCTGGCGACACGCTCTCCGGCAGCGGGCCATTGGCGAGGCGCATGCGCTGATTTTCCTGTTGCAGTTGCTGGTGGGCTTGCAGATTAAGCTTGAATTTCAATGAGATGATAAATCCTATAGCCAGCACGCCCAGCGTGCCAAAACTGAGAATATGTAAAATCGTATGGCTAACCTGCGGGTCCTGAACGCTCTGCCCCGAGACAAAACCGGACATCTGCATGACGCCACCCACCAGCATGACGGCACCAGCCTGCGAGGCTTTACGTGTCATCGTCATAACCCCGGCAAAAATCCCCTCACGGCGCTGCGCGGTTACCGCTTCATCGACATCAGAAATGTAGGTATAGATGTTCCATGGGATGTAATTAATCCCGCCGCGGCCAAGCCCGGCCACCGCTGAGATAAAGAGTAACAGCGAGTAGATATCGCTCAGCCCCATGTAATAAACCAGCGCGAACGACGCCGACGCCAGGCCAAATAGCACAACCACAAAACGGTAGCTTGGCGCAGGCCCAAAGCGAATGCAGAGCGGGATCATCCCTATCACAGCGACAAATTGCAGGATTGCCATCACGCCCATTAAGTTTGAGGCGGTCTGGGCGGTTTGCATCAGTACAAACACCACGTAATAAGTGAATACCGCATTGAAGACATCCTGTGCGATATAGCCTCCCAGGTATAACCCCAGATGCTGACGGAAAATTTTAATGCGAAACGTCGAGGTCAACTCAATGCGCAGACGATTCAGCCGCTGCCCTGCGCTGAGTACCTCCTCGTCTGACTGCCGTTCAGCCTCAGACTTCAGTTCAGCGGGCCGCTCCCATGTAAAGCAGTAAACCAGGGTCAACACCACCGCACAAATGGTGGCAAGGACCAGGCTGGCGTAAAAGAAAGAGAGGGGGTTGTCTTTGCCGAAATAGCCAAGAAAAACACCGGGCAGGAAGGCCGCGAGAATGGCCGATAATTGCCCCATGGCAATGCGTGCGCCAGAGAACCGGGATTTGTGTTTAAAGTCGTCCGTCATTTCCGGCACCAGCGTTTCATAAGGCACCAGAATCATGGTGTAGACGATATCGAAGATCAGATAGGTGAGCAGGTAGTACCAGAAATCCATCCCACCCACCCACATGACGGCGTAGCTGAAGATGCAGGGGATCCCCAGCAGAATGAAAAACTTACGGCGTCCAAATCGTTTACCAAACCAGTTTCCGCCAAAGTTATCGCTGAGATACCCCATCAACGGGCTCACCACCGCATCCAGCACGCGTGCGCAGGCGAAGATGAGCGTTGCTTCGACAGGCGTCAGCCCGCAGAAACTGGTGTAAAAATAGAGCAGCCAGGCAGAGGTCAGCACTGCGGTGCCAGCGCCAAGAAAATCACCTGAACCGTAAGCCAGATAGTGGTGGAGCCGGATTTTGCGTTCTTTCATTTTTATTATGCCCCGAAGCGTAGAGTACAGGCTGAACAGGCTGGCGTCCGAAGCCGCCAGCACCGGAGGTTGAACGTGATGCGTTACTCCGCGTGAGGCACCAGGAGTACTTTTACCGCCTCTGCCGTACCGAAGGTATCAAACGCGTGTTCCCACTGGTCGAGCGGGAATTTATGCGTGACAATGCCTTCAGCAGTGAACAGTTTGCGGCTGAAGAGATCGATAACGGTTTCGTAACAGCCGGGACTTAAATGCGCGCCGCGAATATCCAACTCTTTACGATCGCCAATGATGGACCAGTCCACGGTGGTTTCGCGGCTAAAGACGCTAAATTCAACAAAGCGGCCCAGTTTACGAATCATCTGTAACCCCTGAGTTACTGCGGCGGGATTACCAGACGCCTCGATATACACATCGCAACCGTAGCCGTCAGTGAGCGCTTTAACCTCGGCGATAACATCTTCTTCAAGCGGGTTCAGCACCACGTCCGCTCCCAGCGTCTTCGCCAGTGCCAGACGATAAGGCATGGTGTCTATGACGATCAGCTTTTTCGGCGTTTTTAGCTTAATGGCCTGGATCATGCCTAATCCAAGCGTTCCTGCCCCGGCTAACACCACTACATCATTAAACTGAATATCCCCACGATTAACGGCATGCACCGAACAGGAGAACGGTTCGATCAATGCACACTCCTCCAGCGAGAGTGATGGGGGAATTTTGTGTACCCGGCTCGTGGGTTTGAACAGCATGTATTCGGTCATGCCGCCGTCGGCATCCTCTTTCTGGAAGCCATAAATATCGTGCTTTTCGCACATCCAGTACTGTCCGTTCCGGCAGAACCGGCACTTATCGCAGGGAACGATCTGTTCAGCGATCACCCGGTCTCCCACCTCGACCGCTACGACCGTGCCATAAAATTCATGGCCGCTCACGACCGGGGTTTTGACATACGCCGGGAAGGTCTCGTTTCCCCAGAACATAGGGGCACCGTGATAGCAGTGAAAATCAGAGGCGCAAATACCGCATGCTCCAACCTTTACCAGCAGCTCATTGTGCTGCGGTTTTTGCAAAGGCGAAGTGACTAAGCGGTAATCGTGAGGACCAAAATTGACCAGTTGCTTGATGACAGTAGGTTGAATGTTCACAGCAGCGTTCCTGTATGAAAGATGATGGATCAACCTTATAATGTTTTCGTGAACATTTATAAGCCAGGCGCTCTCATTTGTGATCAACATTACACTAATCTTAAAAAATACTTATTTATCAATATACTAAAATCATTAAGTTGATATTGAGGGATAGCGCGTTCCAATAAACCCACTTAAAACAGTCTTAAAATGTTTATGTGAACATTTTGAAATCAACAACCAGGCTACGGATTCGGAGTTCAACGGGCATTCTTCAAAAAACCATTGATAATGGTGCGAGGTTGCCAGGGGCGGCCTTCAATGGCGGCAACCAGGTTTTCCGCCACGATGGTGGCCCACTGTTTGTAATCGTGAACAACGGAGGGATAAAAAAAGCCAAAGGCTTCAGCATGAGGGATGTCGTCGATAGACAGGAAATCTACGTCAGTGAGCGACCATTTCGTGGCGACACTGCGTGCGGCAAGGGAGATGGCACCGTTGACACCCACAATCGCGTCATAGTGCCTGGCACCTGCTGCAAAATGAGCGGTAATCATCTCATTTGCGTTGTCGTAGCGATAATCCGCATACAAATGCGTGATTTTTGTTGTGGCTGAAACATTATCGCAGATGCTCCGCACACGTGCTTGCGTGATGCGAGACTGCTCCTGGCCACCAATCACGAGCACATGCCGATACTGCTTTTGTTTAATCACCGAGGCAATCAACTCCCCTGCCCGTTCATCATTGACGTAGACGGCAGGAAGCGTTGTATCAAACTGGCGGTCAAACTGGATAAGCTTGGTCGCTGAATGGTAGAGCATTTTCAAGTGGCTGGTGTCATAGTCTGGCGTATCGTTAATAACCGATAACACAATACCTGCCGCTTTATAGCCGACCAGAGTATTCACGGCCTTCACCTCTGACTCCCGACTGCCACCCGTGGTAAAAATCATCACCGAGTAGCCTTTCGCTTCCGCGTGTTGGCATAGCTCCTGAATCACATACGCGTAACTCTGGTTAAAGGTATCGTCGGTTACAATCCCGATGATGGGACTTTGTGCCGTCTTGATATTTTGCGCAAAAACGTTGGGAACATACTTAACTTCGCCGGCTATTTGCAGGATCTTCTCCCGCGTTTTCGGTTTTACTTTGTCCGGATCGGTAAAGGTTCTCGACACGGTAATACTGCTGACGCCAGCAAGACGGGCGATGTCAGTGATGGTAGGTGCTTTATTACCGGCCTTTTTCATATTGCGACACTTATTCTGCTGAAAAAAAGGAATATACCATCAAAAAACTGGGTGTACCCCTGCATTTAACGCCGACTTTGCCCCCGCTCCTCCGCTGTTTCAAACCCGGATTAGCGAATACCCCGAGCGCCTGGCGGATCGCGTTCATGTATATCAATCATGCCGCTATGTACGATAAGCGGACATATGACGTTTATATTGCTTCATAACTTATATGCTAGAAATCGTTGTCTGGTTGACAACGACCCGGTCGTCGGTTTAAAAGCATTAGCACTAATGCTTTTTTGACATGACAGGATGACCGTGACTTACATTCATGGGATAGGTGAGATGTTGCGATACCTCACCGAACTTTTCGACAGCGGCTCGGAGAAAACTTACCCCGAGCTGACCGTGCATTACCGCCCCCGCTATACCCCCGTCATGCGGGCCATTGTTGCCGGAGCAACGACGGTAAGCGAAATAACTTCAGCCACCTTCCTCACTCAGGGGGCCGTCAGCCAGACAGTTTCCCTGATGGAGAAAGATGGCCTCCTCAGGCGGGAAGCCTTACCGGACGCAAGAAAAAACGCGTTGCGACTCACACCTTTAGGTCGCTCTGTACAACGCGATCTTGAAGTGCACTGGCAGTCCATTTTTCTGGCCGTCGACAGGCTCGAGAAAGAGACGGGCCTGCCGATCATGAAGACACTCGAGCAAACGATAAAGGCGCTTGATGAACGCTCGGCTGAAGGACGTATAGAAGAGGCGAAGGCCGACATTTTAAAGGGGGAGCAGCGCAATGACGAACACGACACATGATGAAGCAAACTGGTTCTCGCAGGGAGGACAAAAGTAATCGCAATATCGTCCGGAATACCCTCCCGAGCTCGCCAGATTTCTGGCGGAAATTTCTCCGCGTACGCATAAAGCCCTGGATGTTGGCTGCGGTACGGGACAGTTGACCCGTACGCTGTCGGCCTATTTTGCATCCGTCACCGGCATCGACCCAAGCGAGGACCAGTTAAAAAACGTCTCCCCGGAGCCCGGAATTACTTACCTCCATTCTACTGCTGAGAGCCTGCCCGGTAACTTGTGTGATTATGATTTGATTACGGTTGCTCAGGCCGCACACTGGTTCCATCTGGAGGAGTTCTATCGCGAAGTCCGACGCGTGGCCTCGCCTGACGCTATCATCGTACTGATAAGTTACGGTGTACTGAATATTGAGGGAGAGGTAGGTATGCGCTTCCAAAAATTGTATTACGAGGAAATCGCCCATCTCTGGCCTCCTGAACGAAAGCTCGTTGATTCAGGTTACAGGGAGCTTTACTTCCCGTTCCAGGAGTTGGAGGTTCCCGATTTAAAGATTGAAGCCGAATGGAATTTACAGGCTCTGCTGGGTTACATCTCGACATGGTCTGCTGTCCGGCAGGCTCAGCAGAAAGGACAGGCGCATCTTTTTGCGCGCTTTGCTGATGAACTGGCCAAGATATGGGGTGACCCTGAAAGCTGTAGAAAAATGTCGTGGCCACTCAATATCCGTATCGGAAAAGTGAAGTAGCCGGTACGGCACAATGACCTGAAGGTTAATCCGTTTAGTCAGCGTAGACAGGCACTTATGCTTCTATTTAGCCGACACTGACGAAGGGTGAGCTACAGTGCCTTTATCATGTTCATCGGGAAACTTGCCATGCAAAACTTTGCGGACGTTGTCTCTTTTCGCTATGCGTCAGAACGATGCGGACTATTATGCGTGGTGAATTAATTGTATCCCGCCCGCCGGAACATACGAAGAAAGCCGAATAGCTTTATCAAGTCCGCTTCTGGTCTTACTCAAGTACGATTAACCCCCTTCATGTGACAAATATGACATTTCTGCCAGGCTTATATGCCTCTGATATCGATTTAATGAAAAGCATCGAATGGAGGTTTTTATGATTCGCGGGATTGAACACATTGGCATTACGGTTTCAAATCTTGAACAAGCTGAAGCATTTTTCTGTCAGGCGCTGGGGGCTTCCGTCCTTTATCGTTTAGTGCCGCCTGACAATCCGAATCAGACCATAACAGGAGATAAAATGTCCCCTCTGAATGGTTTTCCCGCTGAAATGAACCTTACAGGGTTAGCCATGTTACGTCTGGCTAACGGTTGTAACGTTGAACTGTTTCAGACCTCCCCCACTGTTCAGGAACATTCTGCCAATCCTGGCCAGCCGGGAATTAATCACTTCTCGCTGTATACTGATGATATCCATAAGACTGCTGCCAACATGCGTTTACACGGAGCGCAAATGTTCGACGGGCCGTCAGACTGTTTCGCACAGGAAGAGGGTAAAGGTAATCAGACGTGGTTCGGCATGACGCCGTTTGGCATATTAATTGAGCTAATATCCCTTCCAGCCGGTGTACGTTACGATGAAGAAGCGACAGAACAACGTTGGATACCTGAGGGCTGATTTACCTGAGGGACTGCGTTCTCTGTAATCGGTTTGACCACTGAGTACGCATTCCGAATTATTATTGAAACATAGGCATGGTTAACCCTTATCGATAAGTCTTTTGCTGGCAACGATATGATCAAAGCGGAATGCTTTGACAAAGTTGCCACTCTGGCAATCCCGGAAACTTATGATAAGAAATTAGCGGGCACTGACTGTGCCCCGAAAGTCCGCTTCTGGCACAGATTAGCCATTCATCCCTAACCCCAAACACATACCGTTTTTCGTGGTGCCTGGCGCTTAGGCCAAAAAAAACGGCACCACACTTACGCATGGCGCCGCTCTTATTTTAACACTCCAGCTTACACATCCGGGAACATCACACTGTTCCCCGGCGCTTCCCTGTGCAGGTGGATAAAGTTCAGGTGCCGTTCATACTGGTCCAGAATATCCGTAATGACCTGCTCCTTGCTGTAATCCATCAGGTCATTGCCCTGGCTGCCCTCCAGCAGGAACGTTTCAAGCCGGTAGTAGGTTGATTTCCCGCTGCGGGCCCGATAGGTAAAGCCGGGCACGGAATATTGCTGCGGCCAGATCTGGTAAACAAAGTTCTGCTCGTCGCCCATATCCACCAGCAGATCCAGGTGCCCCAGGGTTTCGCCCTCCTCCGGCGGCAGGCTTTTCAGCTCGACGCGCGCGCCGCGCAGCTTCAGCTCCTGAGCCACCTCTTCCATTGCCGGGAAGCAGACCGTCTCCATCATCTGTTTGGTGTAACGCGTGCCCGGGTAGTTCATCAGGCGCGACAGACGTTTCTTCCAGCTCAGGCGGTCCTGCGAGCCCATCGGGCGCGGGGCGGTGTCGCGATTGGCACTTTCGCGGCGGTAGTCTTCCACCTTCAGCGATTTGTACAGCCCGGCCATCACGAAGAAGATCACAAAGCTGAACGGCAGCCCCATGATCACCGTGGTGTTCTGCAGGGCGGAAATGCCGTTGGTCATCAGCATGCCGAGCGTCAGCAGGCCAATGGCGACCGACCAGAAGATGCGGATCCAGTTTGGCGCGTCGCTGTTGATGTCCTTCAGCTTCGAGGTGAAGTTCCCCAGCACCAGCGCGCCGGAATCCGCCGAGGTGACGTAGAACAGCAGGCCGGTAATGGTCGCCACGGAGGCGCTAAAGGTGAACGCCGGATACTGCGCCAGCAGGCTGTAGAAACCGCGCTCCGGGTGCGCCATCGCCTCCTGAGCAAAGGTCGCATTGCCATGGATAATCTCGTGCAGGGCACTGTTGCCGAACACCGAGAGCCACAGCAGGGTAAAGGTGAACGGGATAATCAGCGTCCCCAGCACGAACTGGCGAATGGTGCGTCCGCGCGAAATACGCGCCAGGAACAGGCCAACAAACGGCGACCAGGCCACCCACCACGCCCAGAAGAAGAGCGTCCAGCTGTTCATCCACTCCACCGGGCGGTCAAAGGCAAAGCTGTTCAGCGTCATGCCCATAAAGCGGTTCACGTAGTCGCCAACGTTCAGCACCAGCGCGTTAAGCAGGAACGAGGTGTCGCCCATAAACAGCACGAACAGAATCAGCCCCAACGCCAGCGCGACGTTCAGCTCGGAGAGCACGCGGATCCCTTTATCCACGCCGGAGGTGACAGAAATGGTGGCGATAATCACCGACAGCGCAATCAGCGCCGCCTTGGCCGCCATCGAATCCGGGATATCAAACAGCACGCTCAGCCCGTAGTTAAGCTGCACCACACCGATACCCAGCGTGGTAGCGATGCCGAAGATGGTACCGATCACCGCCGCAATATCTACGCTGTGCCCAATGGGCCCGTTGATTTTTTTACCGAAAATCGGATAGAGCGCAGAGCGGATGGTCAGGGGCAAATTATAACGGTAGCTAAAGTATCCCAGCGCCATCCCCATCAGGGCGTACATCGACCAGCCGGTCAGGCCGTAGTGGAACAGCGTCCAGACCATCGCCTGGCGCGCGGCCTCCATGGTCTGCCCCGCCCCTTCCGGCGGCTGCATATACTGTGTGACCGGCTCGGCAACGGAGAAGAACATCAAATCGATGCCGATGCCTGCGGCAAACAGCATCGCGGCCCAGCTCAGCAGGCTGAACTCGGGCTTTGACTGCTCCGGCCCGAGCTTCACCGAACCGAAGCGCGAGCAGGCAATGCACACCACGAAGACGATATAGAGCGTCGCCGCCAGCAGATAGTACCAGCCAAAGGTTTTCGACACCCAGTTGAGGGTGCGCCCAATCCACTCGGCAGAAAAATCACGAAAGAAGATCGTCGTCAGGGAAAACAACAAAATCAGCCCGGCGGAAGTATAAAAAACGACCGGGTTGATTTTGTCTTTTTCTCTGTCTTGTGAAAGGTCTGTCATCCAGTATCCCCACTGTTTTTGTAACTATTGAAATCCAAATCCGCAACAATTAAGACACATTTTATATTGAACGTCCAATCAAAAACCGCTTTAATGTATTACCAACGCTGATGAATGGAGTGGCAAAAATGCCCAAAGTGGGGATGCAGCCAATCCGGCGCAGGCAACTGATCGACGCCACGCTGGAAGCAATAAATGAGGTGGGCATGCACGATGCGACCATCGCGCAGATCGCCCGTCGGGCGGGCGTGTCCACGGGGATCATCAGTCACTATTTCAAAGACAAAAACGGTCTGCTGGAAGCGACCATGCGCGACATTACCGGCCAGCTGCGCGATGCGGTATTAAGCCGTTTACATGCGTTGCCCAACGGCAGCGCGGAGCAGCGATTACAGGCGATTGTCCGCGGCAACTTTGATGAAACCCAGGTAAGCAGCGCGGCGATGAAAGCCTGGCTGGCCTTCTGGGCGAGCAGTATGCACCAGCCGATGCTTTATCGATTGCAGCAGGTGAGCAGCCGCCGCCTGCTGTCGAATCTGGTGTACGAGTTTCGTCGTGAACTGCCGCGTGACCAGGCGCAGGAGGCAGGATACGGACTGGCGGCCCTGATTGATGGGCTGTGGCTACGCGCCGCACTGAGCGGCAAACCGCTGGACAAAACCCTGGCCCAGTCGCTCACCAGCCACTTTATTAGCCAGCATTTACCGACCGATTAACCGAGGAGAAATTATGTCCCGAATGGCAGAACAGCAGCTTTATATCAATGGTGGTTATACATCGGCCACCAGCGGTCGCACCTTCGAGACCATCAACCCGGCCAACGGCGAAGTTCTGGCGACCGTACAGGCCGCCGGGCGCGAGGATGTCGACCGCGCGGTTGAAAGCGCACAGCGCGGGCAAAAAATCTGGGCAGCGATGACCGCCATGGAGCGTTCGCGCATTCTGCGCCGCGCCGTGGAGATCCTGCGCGAACGTAACGACGAACTGGCGAAGCTGGAAACCCTCGATACCGGTAAAGCGTTTTCTGAAACCAGCACCGTCGACATCGTCACCGGCGCGGACGTGCTGGAGTACTATGCGGGCCTGATCCCGGCGCTGGAAGGGAGCCAGATCCCGCTGCGCGATACCTCGTTCGTCTACACCCGCCGCGAGCCGCTGGGCGTGGTGGCGGGGATCGGTGCGTGGAACTACCCCATTCAGATCGCCCTGTGGAAATCTGCCCCGGCGCTGGCGGCGGGTAACGCAATGATCTTCAAACCGAGTGAGGTTACTCCGCTCACCGCCCTGAAGCTTGCCGAAATTTATACCGAGGCGGGTCTGCCGGACGGCGTATTTAACGTCCTGCCGGGCGTGGGCGCGGAAACCGGCCAGTTCCTGACCGAACATCCGGGCATCGAGAAGGTCTCCTTTACCGGCGGCGTCGCCAGCGGCAAAAAGGTGATGGCGAACTCGGCTGCCTCGTCCCTGAAAGAGGTGACGATGGAATTGGGCGGCAAATCACCGCTGATTATTTTCGATGATGCGGATCTCGATCTTGCGGCAGACATCGCCATGATGGCCAACTTCTTCAGCTCCGGCCAGGTGTGCACTAACGGCACCCGCGTGTTTGTGCCTGCAAAATTTAAAGCCGCATTTGAGCAGAAAATTGTCGAGCGCGTGGGCCGCATCCATGCGGGCGACCTGTTCGATGAAAACACCAACTTCGGCCCGCTGGTCAGCTTCCCGCACCGCGAAAACGTGCTGCGCTACATCGCCAAAGGCAAAGAGGAAGGCGCGCGCGTGCTGTGCGGCGGTGACGTGCTGAAAGGTGAAGGCTTTGACAAAGGCGCGTGGGTGGCCCCGACCGTATTCACCGACTGCACCGACGAGATGACCATCGTACGCGAGGAGATCTTCGGGCCGGTGATGTCCATCCTCACCTATGAAACCGACGAGGAAGCGATTCGTCGCGCCAACGACACCGACTACGGGCTGGCGGCGGGCATCGTCACCGCCGATCTGAACCGCGCCCACGGCGCCATTCATCAGCTCGAAGCGGGCATCTGCTGGATCAACACCTGGGGTGAATCCGCCGCAGAGATGCCGGTCGGCGGCTATAAACACTCCGGCATTGGCCGCGAGAACGGAGTGATGACGCTCCAGAGCTATACCCAGGTGAAGTCCATCCAGGTTGAGATGGCTAAATTCCAGTCCATATTTTAACCGGGAGGTTTATTTGCAATTTGACTACATCATTATCGGAGCCGGCTCTGCCGGCAACGTGCTGGCAACACGACTGACTGAAGATCCCAACACCACCGTATTGCTGCTTGAAGCAGGCGGTCCGGATTACCGCTTTGACTTCCGTACCCAGATGCCCGCCGCGCTGGCGTTTCCGCTGCAGGGCAAGCGCTACAACTGGGCGTATGAAACCGAACCAGAGCCGTTTATGAACAACCGTCGCATGGAGTGCGGACGCGGTAAAGGGCTGGGCGGCTCATCGCTGATCAACGGCATGTGCTACGTGCGCGGTAACGCCATGGATCTGGATAACTGGGCGAAGGAAACCGGGCTGGAGCACTGGAGCTATCTCAACTGCCTGCCCTACTACCGCAAGGCGGAGACCCGCGACGTGGGTCCGAATGACTACCACGGCGGCGACGGTCCGGTGAGCGTTACTACCTCTAAACCGGGCGTGAACCCGCTGTTTGAGGCGATGGTAGAAGCGGGCGTGCAGGCGGGTTATCCGCGCACCGACGATCTCAATGGCTACCAGCAGGAAGGCTTCGGGCCGATGGATCGCACGGTCACGCCGCAGGGTCGACGCGCCAGCACCGCGCGCGGCTACCTGGACCAGGCGAAACCGCGCCCGAACCTGACCATCCGCACTCACGCCATGACCGATCACATTATCTTTGACGGCAAACGCGCGGTGGGCGTCGAGTGGCTGGAGGGCGAAAGCACTATCCCGTCGAAAGCAACGGCGAACAAAGAAGTGCTGCTGTGCGCGGGGGCGATTGCCTCTCCACAGATCCTTCAACGCTCCGGCGTGGGCAGCGCTGAACTGCTGAAGCAGTTCGACATTCCGCTGGTGCATGACTTACCCGGCGTGGGTGAGAACCTGCAGGATCACCTGGAGATGTATCTCCAGTACGAATGCAAAGAGCCGGTCTCCCTCTACCCTGCCCTGCAGTGGTGGAACCAGCCGAAGATTGGCGCGGAGTGGCTGTTTGGCGGCACCGGCGTGGGCGCAAGCAACCACTTCGAAGCGGGCGGGTTTATCCGCAGCCGCGAGGAGTTCGAATGGCCGAACATTCAGTACCACTTCCTGCCGGTAGCGATTAACTACAACGGCTCGAACGCGGTGAAAGAGCACGGCTTCCAGTGTCACGTCGGCTCCATGCGCTCGCCGAGCCGCGGGCACGTGCGGATCAAATCCCGCGACCCGCATCAGCATCCGGCGATCCTGTTTAACTACATGTCCCACGATCAGGACTGGCAGGAGTTCCGCGACGCGATCCGCATCACCCGCGAGATCATGCACCAGCCCGCGCTGGACAAATACCGTGGCCGGGAAATCAGCCCGGGCGTGGAGTGCCAGACCGACGAGCAGCTGGACGAGTTCGTGCGTAACCACGCTGAAACCGCCTTCCACCCGTGCGGCACCTGCAAGATGGGCTACGACGAGATGGCGGTGGTAGACGGCGAAGGCCGTGTTCACGGGCTGGAAGGGTTACGCGTGGTGGATGCGTCGATCATGCCGCAAATCATCACCGGCAACCTGAACGCCACCACCATTATGATTGGCGAGAAAATTGCTGATGCGATCCGCGGGCGCGAGCCGCTGGCGAAAAGCACAGCAGCCTATTATGTGGCGAACGGCGCACCGGTTCGCCGGTAAAATGCCGAGGGGCCTGCCGCGTGCAGGCCCCTGTTATCGCTTAATTGTTAACGCACGAGGCGATCGTCCGGTCAATGTCCGCGCTGGTCTGTTTCGACCCCGCAATCAGGGTGATGCTAATCCCCTTCTCCCCCGTCAGCTGATACATATCTATCTGCGCAATCAACTCGCCCCCTTTCTCGATATCAAAAAAGTTAGGGCTGTCCCGCTCGGGAATAATGGTTTCCACGTCATATCCCGCGGCGTTAAGCAGATTTCGCATACAGATATAGTGCCCCTCCAGCCCTGTTTGTGCAGATGCGTAATAGGATTGGTACACCGCGGAATTGCCGAAGGGACGCAGCACGCCGCATGCCGTCAGGATCGTGGCAAAGACGATCAAACACACAAATCTCATGTTATTTCCCGTTAAGTATTACGCCCCTGAACCACTCAGAAGCAAAAATTTTTATAAGATAATGTTGCCTTTACTGCATACAAATTCGCTGAACGGGGCGGGTTTTTTAAAATAATAGCCCTGCGCTTTCACGCACCCCAGATCAATTAATTTCATCCGCGAATCTTCATCTTCAATCCCTTCGGCGATAAGCGGAACGGTAAATCCGTTAGTTAACGTGATGATAGAGGAGATAATTGACTCGCATTTTTGATCGGTTAGCACACCCGCCGTAAAGGTCCGATCGATCTTCACTGCATCAAAAGGTAAAATATTCAGGTAAGAGAGGCTGGAAAAGCCAGAGCCGAAATCATCTATCGCCACGGTAATGCCGTGTCGGCGAAGATACTGCAACGTTTTCCGGGTACGCTCAATTTCCTGAAGCAGTACCGTTTCGGTGATTTCGATGCAGATATTTTGGTTCTTCAACCCGTTTGATTTTATGGCGTCCAGTAGAAGCCAGGCGAAATCCGCGCTCAGCAGCTGTCTGGCGGAGATATTAATATGCAGTTTAAAATCTTCTGACGCGCCACGCTTAATCAGATCCGCCAGCTCAAGGCAGGCACGCTCAATAATCCAGTTACCTAAAGGCAATATTAATCCCGTCTCTTCCGCAAGCGCGATAAACCTGTCAGGCGGCACAATCCCCATCTCTTTGGAATGCCAGCGTATCAGGCACTCGCCCTCATGGCATTGCCCGGTGCTGAGATCGACAATAGGCTGCAGAACCAGATGGAATTCCTGGTTATAGATGCCTCTGCTTAAGTTTTCATGTAGCTGAAGGTTATAGACTTCCTGAGCGTGCATGGACTCTGTAAACAGCATGGCATGACAGGTCGCGCTTTTACGGGCGTACTCGAGCGCAATCCCGGCATTCATTATCGCTTCCGTCAGCGTACTCTTCGTCACCCGGCTCAGGACAGCCCCCGCATAACCGATAAAAACAAACTTCTTAGGCAGGGATTCCTTCGGATGGTATTTATCAGTAAACAGGTTGGTGATGAGTTGTTGATACCATTCTACGTCAGCGTGTTGATGCATCCCGGGGAAAATGGCAATGAATTTATCGACCGCATCACGACATATCAGGGTGCCCTGAGGAAAAGTGGTGTGCATTTTATCGATAAACGCCCGGATAAATTCATTGCCATATTCATATCCAAGGGAGTTTGTAATCGCATTCATATTATCAACGCTAATAACCGCCAGGAGATTCCTTTGCGCAAAGGTTTCCTCTTTACTGATCAAGCCTGCACGCGTAAGCAGCCCCGTGGAGGCGTCCAGATTAATTTGCTTTTCAAGCGCTTCGAAACTTCTCGCCAGGTGACGAGACAGCTTCCAGAAGGATTGCTCAAGCTGGGCAATTTCAGGAAAAACCCACTTATCTTCCGGTAACGTCCAGCGGTAGCTGGTGAGTTCATCTGTTTTATTTAATATCGCACGAAGCGGGGATATGACTTTTGATACCACAACGAGTATGAGTATTAACCCCAGCGAAAATATACCCAACAAGCCTAAAAAGCCGAGGTATTTAAAGTTCTCCAGCTCCTTGAGCATGATTTTCTCAGGAACAATAATCACGCTTTTCCAGTTCAACAGATGGTTATTATCCATTAACGGCAGAACCAGTACAAAATACTGCGAATCCTTGACACTGATACGTGATACACGCGCCGGAAGTCTATGATCGATCAACTGCCCTACCCTTTTTACCACTGGCAGGGAGGAGTCTTTCAAATAGGGGATATCAAAACCATGCTGATCGGTTAATCGCCCATGTTTGCCCCCCCGTGTTAAAGCGCTGTCAGAGGCGGCCACGATCTGATTATTTTCATTCACAACGAGCAGGATACTGCCGTCAAAAGGTTTGATCTTCTCGAGAGAGTTATTGAGCTCTGTTAAGCGAAGATCGCTTGAAACCACACCGATGAATTTACCGTTGAGATCGTAGGTGGGTGAACTGTAAGAGATACTTACCGCGCTGGTCGAGTTCATGTCGCGGTATGCATTGGTCCAGGACGATTTTTTCTCTTTATACACCTGGCCGTACCACGGCCGCTGAAACATATCATAGCCTGAAATCACATCATCAATGCCTGAGGCTTCTGAGGTACCGCTATAGAAAGTGAGGTTATTACCGGTATTTTTTGATTTTTGCGTCAGGTATTCTTTGTTCTGTGCACTCAGTTCCCTGGCGATACCGACATAGTCGCCCTCAACCGATCCAAATGCCGTTGAGCTTAAGTAATAGTTATCTGCAAAAACGGTTTCCATGACGTTAAGCAGCTCGGAACGGACCTTCACGAGATCGACATGCTCGCGTGTATTCTTTTGCAGCGCATGCGTAATGATGGAATTAACCTGCCGGGGGGTATCAATATAGTAATTGATGGTGTTTTTTATCGTTTCCCCCTTCGAGCTGATGATCTTATCGCTCATGGTGTTCAGTATGTCCTCACTGGCATGTTTGAGCATAAAGAACACGGTACAGAAAACCGTTGCGAAGGTAATCGCTAAAAACAGCAGAATGGTATGCAGCAATGTCAGAGGAAAGATCCTGGCGTTAAACGCATTACTCATGATAGACCCCTCCCTTGCCATTATTTTTCATTTTATAGATAGCTTTATCGGCTAAATTAAAACTATTAATAAATGAATCATTAAAGTCAGCCATACCGATAGAAACGGTCGGCAAGGTGATTTCTTGCCGGTTAACCAACAGCGTTTTTTGTTCCGGCCTGGCGATTCTGCGCGCGATCTTTTTGGCTTCTTCCTGCGTGGTATCATGCAGCATAACCAGAAACTCATCGCCGCCAAATCGAATGACAATGTCATTACTTCTGACGGACTGAGAGATATTGCGGGCAATTTCAGCCAGAACGACATCTCCCGTGAAGTGGCCATATTTATCATTAATCCGTTTAAAATCATCAACGTCTACAATAAGCAGATGTGACGACTGGTGCGATTTCAACGCCACGTCAAGATAATTCCGGTTATACACTTTGGTCAGCGAGTCCCGATAATAATCCTTTGCCAGTGACTTGAACCGGGTGGTGAGGTAATAATGATAAACCGTCCGCACCAGGGAAATTAACAGAGGGAGACAAAGCAGCAGTGATAATTTAATCCATGTCGTTCTGCGGGTAGAACGCTGGTTTACAGATTGAATTTCCCTGGCAAAGGTATCCGTTGCAAAGTACGTTCTCAGTTTCGCGATATCATGTCGACTCGCGGCCAGCATCATCGCCTTCGTTTTATCAAGTTCAGGGCTGACAATAGACGCAGGCAGCGCACTGTTCTTCAGAGCATTGATATAAAGTTGATAGGTAGTGCGTAACTTCCCCTCCTGATTGGGGGTGGATGAATACAGGAAATCCTCGCCTATTGCCTCGATTAGCGCATTTTTCTTTATCAGAATATTGATTTTTTGCTCAGTGTCATTCATCTCTTTGTCTGTTTTTTTATAGCCTATAAACAGACATATCGGACTTAGGATAAAGATAATGAATGAAATTATGAACTGTAATCGTGGCGTCATTTCATTAACCTGTATATGCAATATATAAACTCACAAAAGAGCGTATTAAGAGTCCTCTCTTTTTCACCAGAGAGGCTCACCTCACTGAGCAGGGCGAAAACTCTATACCTTAAAGTTACCCGTAACAATAGCCGCTTCAGCGAATTTACAAACTAATTTCACTTTTCTTTTAGATTATTGTTAATAAGAAAAAGGTGTTAATTGAATGGATGATTGAAGTGATAAGAATATTTTAAATAGAATAATTAAATACTTCAAAATTGTTGCGCAATCTTTAATAAAAATCACTATCAGCAACAGTATGTGGTGATAAATTACACTGTACAACAGAAAATCGGCATCAAAGATCAACTAAATGTGTATAATTAAACTAATTTTTAGCTTCAGGGTAATGTCACCTTTTCGTTAAATTCCGACTCATGTTTTTATTCCTTTTTTATATTCCAGGGAAGTGTATTTCTACTATAAAATTATGCTCACCGGTCATCTGAATATTTATTTCAGCGACTTCACCAACGCCAGTAAATAAATATCGGCCACCACCCCACCATTATCCCTGTGCTCCAGGTGATCTAAGGCCCTGTTCCTTCGGTATATCAAAAAATTTCGTCCGATGTTGCAAGTCACCTCAACTCAAATTTCTGTTGAAAACACAACTTTTTGTTAGTATTTTCTTCGCAACCCAGACCGCCATCGAGGTAAAGAAAGAATGCTGAACGTAAAAGTCCTGCTGCAGGCCACTCTTTTTTCCATGAGCCTGATGCTCAGTGGTTGTGTGATCGGCGGGCACGCTTCCCACGATCGCCACCACCCGGATCATCATTCCTGGCACCATGAGCCATCACATCATCCTGACTACCATCACCATCACTGATGGCCAGTCCAGTGCGTATCAGAACATCGTTATCGGGGATGGAGTATGTTTGAAGATAACCAAAAAAAGCTCTATGTCATTGTCAATCGTCAACAGGATCCGGCACTGCTTCTGAATGCCACCGCCCATGTCGCGGCTGGTATCATGCGCAAGGCTGAAGACGTGCTGTTTAATGATTATCTGAATGCAGAGAGCGGGCTGCGTGCCTCGCTTAGCCATTATCCGGTGGTGATCCTGCAGGCAAAAAATAGCAATCAGCTGAAAACAGCACTGCTTAAGTGTGGTGAAGCGGGCATAGAGACCAATTTCTTTACTACCACCATGCTGGGGCCTTCCAGCGAAATCCAGATCCGCGACACGCAAAAGGCCGCTCTGGATTCACTGGAGTTTGTCGCTATCGCGCTTTACGGCGATACCGACGCAATGGCTTTCGTGACCAAAAAATTCTCTCTCTATAAGCAGGCGTAAGTCGTCAGAAACAATGTGACCCTGTTCATGGCTCCAAGGTCACAGATTACGCCCTGCGCCGCTGTTCGTCAGTTAATAAACCGATTGTGTCTTACGGAACACCACTATGATTAAAAAGATTATCACCTTTTCTCTGCTGATCGTCCTGATCATCGCCTGCATTGAAATCGTGCTTATTGAAAAAAACCACGTCAATTATTTCCGGGACGGCGTAAGGAATGTTGAAGAAGTTTTAACATTATGGGATGAAAACTAAACAGGTTACGTCATCTGTTGTTTAAACAATCCCGGCTTCGCGACAATAACACTGCATTTTCCGAAATAAAGCATCCCATTGCGCTGACCATTTATTATTCGTACCGGGTCGATAAACCTCTTCCATCATGGAAAAAACCAACGAAATGTTGTGAATACGCTCTTCATTTTGTTAATTTTTCCACTTAATTTTTATTATTGCAGCTCAGGAGTTAAATATTTGACAGGATGCCCGCCAGATGCTTTTGCGCTGGAATTAAATTGATAGGGGATAACTATTTTGCACGTTATGCGAATATAGATAACCTGTTAAAAAAGAGCGTGTTTTCTATAAAAGGCAAATTAATGATAACGTCTAAAAATTGGATTTGTTTAGGCTCCATTGTCAGTCCAATTACCGGAACGTTTTTTACGACAATTATTACTCAGCATAATCATAAATATGTACTTTGGTATAAGGGTGATTATCTCATTAAAACCGGAGACGTAATTAAAGTCTGTAACAACGACTTTTTTATTGCAGACCAGTTACGCCAAATCAATATTATTCAGATAGATAAGCATAGTACCACGCTCTGGCGGGTCATGCAGAACATGTCCAGTTGCCCGGGCGATACCGAACCGGAGAAGATGCACTGTACATCCACAGCGCGTTGTATCTTTACTACCTGCCCTCATGGCAAAGTGAAGCCGGTAAACGCATAGGTTAATCACAACCTATTCATCAGTCAGCCTCTCTTGCAGAGGCCTGTTTGTTCTGACCTCCTCAATACATTGATTAACGTTATTCAACAATTGGCCCCGCTTTTGCCCTTCAGCCTCGGATTAACTGCTTCTGTCCCCCTCCACACGCGCTTGCCGTAAGGCTTAATGCCGCAACAGCCAAATACAACTTTTTGTTGATTATTACACAAATACCGTATAATTTACCCTGAGCAGGCTTTTCTGATCTCCTTCAACCGTACGGGATGGCGATCAATATGAAGGTCTACACTGTCATCTGACAACGCTGCATACGAGGGAGCAAAAATGAAATCAGATTACGCCAAAGAGATTGAACTGATTTCCGGGCCGCTGGAAGCGGCAATGGACGCGCTGGCAAGCACATTATCGGCCAACCAGGAGGTGGTACTACATAATCTCACCCGGCCGGAGTGCTCAGTTGTCAAAATCATCAACGGCCACGTTAGCGGCAGAAAGGTGGGTGACAATCTTCTGTCCGGCCCTGAGAAAGATAAAGGGTTCGCTTTTTTGCTTAAAAATCGCCAGGACAGCACCCCGGTTACGGTAAAAGATTATAAAACCGCGACGTTATCAGGAAAAGTCCTCAACAGCGCCTCGACGCTCTATTTCAGCGAAGACGGTATTCCCCTGATGGCCTTCTGCATTAACGTTGATACCTCGCCGTATGAACAGATGCGCAAAAGCCTGGACGCCGTAATGGCTTGTACGCGCCCCGATTCCGACGCTCAGGATATCAATCTCGGCGGTCTGATTGAGCAGTCAATACAGGAAATCATTGATAAGCATTCGGTGCCGGGTAAGAAAATCCAGAAAGCGCAGCGGCTTAAAATCGTTGCTGAAATGCACGCCAAAGGTATTTTCAAAATGCGGGGCGGCGTTCAGCATGCGGCCCAGGCCCTGGGCATAACACGTTATACGGTTTATAACGATCTCGAGGTATTGGGTGAAAAATAACGGTCAGCAACGCATTCCGTTTTATCAGGTAGACGCGTTCTCAAACGGGCCTTTTACGGGCAATCCCGCGGCAGTTTGTCTACTGGATGCGTGGCCGGATGACAAGGTTCTGCAGCGTATCGCCACGGAGAACAATCTTTCTGAAACCGGGTTTGTCATTAAACAGGGTGACGATTTCGCGCTACGCTGGTTTACCCCCGCGGTAGAGGTGGATCTCTGCGGCCATGCGACGCTCGCGGCGGCCTGCGTCCTGCTGAGTCGTAAAGAGGCGGGCGAGCGAATGCGCTTTCATACGCGCAGCGGCGTGCTGACCGTCACCGCCTGCAACGGCGTTTTCACACTTGATTTTCCGCTTGTGACGCCCGTCAGGATCGCCCCACCACAAGGCCTGTTTGCAGCGCTGGGGCTTCACGACAACGCGGGCGAAGTCTGGCAGGCATCCGACCTTATCGTGGTCATTGATGATGAAAAGCAGCTGGATATTCTGAAGCCGGATTTCAACGCGCTAGAAAAATTTGATACCCGCGGCGTTGTGGTCACGGCAGCGTCACGCGACGTCGATTTCCGCTCCCGCTGGTTTGGTCCGCAGGTTGGCGTGAACGAAGATCCCGTGACGGGTTCGGCGCACACCTTCCTCGCCCCGCTCTGGAGTAAGAAGCTTGGGAAAAAAACGCTGCATGCGCAGCAGGGCGGCAGCCGCAAAGGTGCGTTGATCTGCGAGATAAAAAACAACGGGCGCGTCGCACTCTCCGGCGAAGCATGCCTGATTATTGAAGGCGCGTATATTCTGTAAACACACGGACGTGTGTTTTATCTTTATTATTTAAGATGAATTGCTTTCTTTTTTAAGTGAAAAGATACAAGCAATTATTAACCAGCATGAGAATTATTCCGTGACGTTATCCAAAAGCGTTACCGCGCTTATTGCTGCGGTATCCATTGAAATTATTGCCACAACATTATTATCTTTATCCAATAGTTTTCAGCGCCCCGCCATCGGCGTAATGGCGTTACTGCTTTATGGGATAAGTTATTATTTTCTATCCGTCGCGTTACGCAAAATTCACATTGGCGTAGCATATGCTATCTGGTCTGCGGCAGGCATACTCAGTATTACCTATATTCAGACACGCTGCTTCGATTATATTCTGACGCAGAGGGCATGGATGGGCGTCTGCCTTGTGATAAGCGGCACGATAATTTTAAATCTGGCCATTAAACAAAAATAAATCACGCGACGAATCATTATGTTTACACTATTGACTTACCTCTTCTGGCTGATTATTTCAGTCACCATGGAAGTTATTGGTACGCTACTGCTACCCCAAACGAATAACTTTAAAAATAAACCCGTTACGCTTTTATGCCTGGTCTGTTACGTCATGTCCTTTTATGCCCTGTCAATGCTGATGGATGCGGTCACACCGGTGGTCGCTTATGCCGTCTGGTCAGGTTTTGGCATTGTCATGATCGCGTTGATGAGCAGCATCTTTTATCCAATGCGCAGCAGCGTGCTGGAAAAGGTGGGGATCTGCTGCATCGTGGCCGGTCTGATTGTGATAGTGGTTTGACGGGAGGAAAAAATGAAAATCGATGCGCTTTCACGTCGGGTGCGCCAGCTTCGCGATAACTACCTGCAGGCCAAACCCTTTGTCTCTGCCCAGCGGGCGATCAGCGTCACCCGGGTGTATAAAGAAAACCCAGGCATGGATAACATGCTCCTGCGGGCACTGGCTTTTCGCCGCGCCTGTGAGAATGCGCCCCTGTATGTGGCCGACAATGAACTGATCGTGAGCCATCCGGCCGGGGGAGCACGCGGCGGCGAGATATCGCCGGAAATCAGCTGGCGCTGGGTCGCCGACGAGCTGGATACCCTCCCGCTGCGGGCGCAGGATCCCTATCAGATTGATGACGAAACAAAGCGCCTGCTTCGCGAAGAGGTGTTTCCCTACTGGGAAGGTCGTTCGCTGGATGAGATGGCGCAAACACAGCTACAGGTTCTGGGGCTGTGGGAGTGGTGTCACGATGACGGCATTTGCGATGTGACCATCAAGACGCAAAACGGCGGGGGTGACTCCTGCCCCGGGTACGACAATATCCTGCTCACTAAAGGGATAAAAGGGATCCGTGAAGAGGCGGCAGCCCGGCTTGCCGCGGTTGATCCGGCGTCTCCGGAAGGCGCAGAGGCGTTCAACTTTTACACGGCGATGCTGCACACCTGCGATGGCGTGCTGACCTATGCCCACCGTTACGCGGCCCGACTGAGCGAGCTGGCTGAAACCGAAGTCGACCCGCTGCGCCAGGACGAGCTGCGGCATCTGGCGGAGATCTGCCGCCGCGTACCGGAACATCCGCCGCGCCATTTTCATGATGCCTTGCAGGCTATCTGGTTCGTGCACTCTCTTTTCACCCTGGAAGAAAATCAAACCGGTATCTCCCTGGGCCGCGTCGATCAGTACCTCTGGCCGTTGCTGGAGCGGGATCTTAATGATGGCGTACTGACGCACGCGCAGGCAGAAGAGCTGCTCTGCTGCTGGCTGATCAAGATGGCCGAGATCCTGTGGATTTGCAGTGAATCTACGGCGATGTATTTCGCAGGCTATCAGCCGTTTATCAACCTCGTGGTCGGGGGCCAGAAGCGTGAGGGCGGCGATGCCACCAATCCGCTGACCCTGATGATCATGGACTGCTCGGCGCAGTTAAAAATCTATCAGCCCGGCCTGGCCGTGCGGATCCACAACCAGTCGCCTCAGCCCTTTATGCGCAAGGTAATCGATGTGGTGCGCAGCGGAATGGGTTTCCCGGCCTGCCATTTCGACGATGCGCATATTCGGATGATGTTGCACAAAGGCTTCAGCTATGAGGATGCCCGCGACTACTGCCTGATGGGCTGCGTTGAGCCGCAGAAGGCAGGGAAAATGTATCAGTGGACGTCGGTGGGTTACACCACCTTCACCGCCGCCATCGAACTGGCGCTGCGTAACGGGCGATCGTCAGCCGGTAAACCCTGTGGTCCGGCAACGGGTGAGGTGTCCGCGTTCAGCTGCTATGACGACGTGGAGCGTGCCGTTCGCACGCAACTCTCCGCCATCGTCAGGAAAGCCGCGCAGGCCACGCTGATTGTGCAAAAGCTGCATGCCGATTACGCCCGAAAACCGCTGATGTCGAGCCTGATCGACGGCTGCATGGCGACAGCCAAAGACGTCACCCAGGGCGGCGCGGTGCTCAACGCCGGGCCGGGGCTGATCTGGACCGGACTGGCAGACTGCGCTAACTCGCTGATGGCCATCAGAACGCTGGTTTTTGAGACCCAACGCTTTACGCTGCAGCAGGTGGTGGAGGCACTCGAACACAACTTTGTCGGCCACGAGGACATTCTGACCGCCTGCCTGCGGGCGCCCAAATACGGTAACGACATTCGCGCGGTGGATGAGATCGCCCGCGAGCTGGTGCGTTTCCTGGAGCAGGAGCACCGTCAGTACCGGATGCTGTATGCGCCTTTTGCCTTCGGCACGCTCTCTATCTCGAATAACACGCCGTTTGGCCTTATCACCGGTGCGCTGCCTTCGGGCCGACTGGCGGGCAAGCCGTTGGCCGACGGGATCAGCCCCTCTCAGCAGACGGATTATCTGGGGCCGACGGCCATCATCAACTCCGTCAGCCGGATCAACGTCGAGGAGATGGATATTGGCATGGTGCACAATATCAAGCTGATGTACGGCATGCTGGAAACCCCGGAGGGCCAGAACAGCCTCATCCACCTGCTGCGCACGGCCAGCATCCTCGGGAACGCCCAGCTGCAGTTCAGCTATGTGGACGACGACACCCTGCGCCAGGCCCATCAGAACCCCGGCGACTATCGCAATCTGATGATCCGGGTGGCGGGTTACAGCGCCTTCTTCGTGGAGCTGAGTAAGGAGGTGCAGGATGAGATTATCAGCCGAACCACGCAACGGCACTTCTGAACAGGTCACCGGCTGGATCACCCACATTCAGCGGTTTTCATTACATGACGGGCCGGGGATCCGCAGTATCGTCTTCTTCAAGGGGTGCCAGATGCGCTGCGCCTGGTGTGCAAACCCCGAAGGGCTTCATTCCGGCCGGGAGATCTTTTTCCATGCCGAACGCTGCCTGCACTGCGGACAATGCGCGAAGCTTTGCCCGACGGAGCTGCACAGCTGGCAGGACAGGCTGCACAGCTTGAACCGCGACCGTAGTTGCACGGGCTGTGGGCTGTGCGAAGAACGCTGCCCCGCCGCCGCGCTCAACGTGGTTGGCGAACCCCTCAACGTTGAAACGGTGTTTGACCGGGTAATGGCTGATGAGATCTGGTTTCGGCAGTCTGGCGGGGGCGTAACGCTGAGCGGCGGCGAAGTGGCTACCCAGCCGGATTTTGCCCAGGCGCTGATCGCCCGGCTCAAGACCGAAGATATTCACACCACGATTGAAACGGCGGGTTATGCCTCCTGGCGCGCGCTCCATCAGGTCACGTCGGGCTGCGATCTTATTCTGTACGATCTTAAAAGCGCGGAGGATGCGCTGCACCAGCGCTTTACCGGTGTCAGCAATAAAATCATTGTGCGCAATCTGGTCCGGCTCATTGACGAGGGGCGCAAGATAATTATTCGTATCCCGGTTATCCCCGGTTTTAATGACGCGCCGGAATCAGCAGAGCAATTACTGAGACTTATTTACTCTTTAATCCACGGACGGGACAACGTACTGGGCGTTGAATTATTGCCTTACCACCGCTTTGGTACAGGGAAATACACATTACTCAACAGGGAATACGCGTGGAATTGTCATTCCGCAAATCTGGATAACGTCCTGCGCATTGCTCAACAAATCGGCCTGCCCGTACGGGTATCAGGTACGCTGGCCGGATAAAGGGGAAAATGACTGTGTTACCAACATCGGAAAAACAGCCTAAAAAAGAGGTCACCACGCTTGAGCGGCGCGTTGTCGCAGGCTCGCTGTTTTTTATTCTGGTCATCTATGGCGTATTGCTGCTTACGCAATTTCGCTAACCAGAGGGTATTTCACGCATTCGGCCACTACTGGCCTTATTACAACAGGTATTAAGATGAAAAAAGTTATCGCAATTATGAGTCTGGCATTTATCACCCTCAGCATTGCAGGGTGTTCCAGCGATTATGTTTTACAGAAGAAAAACGGGGAGATGATTATCACCCACGGGAAACCCGAGGTGGATGACGACAACGGATTAATTACCTATGAAGATGTCGCCGGTAATGAGCATGCTATTAATCGGGACCAGATTGTACAGATGATTAAGAAATAAGCCCGACGGGCAGCGCAGGCGATGAATGCGCTGCCCACGGAGACCCCTTCGCTAGCGAAACGCTTCCAGTTTTTTAATCTGCCGCCCTTCCCCGTCAAAATTCTCCGCCGCCAGCCAGGCACACAGCGCCGCCTCTTTTTCTGGCCACTCACCATCGATAATCGAAAGCATATCGCTGTCGC
>ERZ773187.63-NODE-63-length-103341-cov-26.091581_pt1 | contig 103341 bp, 84 predicted proteins | sample MGYA00511242_ERZ773187 | MGnify/ENA primary metagenome ERZ773187 (study PRJEB29015, sample SAMEA2737744) | human gut metagenome | biome: human gut; feature: human-associated habitat; material: faeces | place: China | collected 2012 ...
CACGATGGAGAGAACGTTGCGTTTACTGCAGTCGAAAAGATGATGGATATAAGCAACATCCTTACCCGGCTGCAAACAAAATAAAACGGATATAACAGGTACCGGTATTTGAAAACCGATAGGACTGGAATGTGTGGAGACCGTGCTTTGCAGACTTTGCACAGATGATTTTCCGGTAAATTTTATAGAAGGATATCAAAGGAATCCCGGCAGTGGTCAGACAGCAGTCCTGACGCTGCCGGGATTGTTTTGCCCAAAAGTAACTGCAGGGGTGGATGATTGGACATTTGATATGGTATGATATAGACAAAGACATTGGAAACAATTTACAAAACGAATGGAGACTTTGGATCATGAATCTTGAATTTTGGATTCTGGACGGGATTCAAACCCTCAGAACCCCGGCAGGGGATGTGCTCATGCCGTTTATCACCAGCTTTGGAAACGGAGGTGTAATATGGATTGTACTTACAGTTATTTTGCTCCTGATCCCGAAAACGCGAAAAACCGGTCTGATCCTGGGAGCAGCATTGATTCTGGACGGGATACTCTGCAATCTGCTTCTGAAAAATCTGGTGAGAAGGATCCGCCCCTGCGATATCAAGAATGCCGTCAGGCTTTTGATTCCGTATCCGTCGGATTATTCCTTTCCTTCGGGACATACTGCAGTGTCCTTTGCCGCTGCATCGGCGCTCTATTTTGCAGGGGAAAAGTACTTGTGGAAGGCAGCACTGGTTTTGGCAGCCTTCATCGCATTTTCCAGAATGTATTTGTATGTACATTATCCAACGGATATTCTGGGTGGAGCGCTTCTGGGAATCCTGTGCGGATATCTCGGATGTCGGATCGTGCAGAAAACAGAACAATATAAAAGGAAGATATAAGGCTATGAGCTATCAATTTTGGGGTTGGGAGCATGCAGATGCTCCGGCAATAACAGAAGAATATCCGGGGATCCATAACCCGCGACAGCTGTATGACGCACTGTCAAAGCTCTGGTGTGCAGATACCTGTGCACCGCGGATGCGGAAAGACTGGACAAAGGAAAATCCTACCTTGGGGCAATGTTCCATTACCGCTTTTCTTGCCCAGGATATTTTTGGAGGAAAGGTATACGGAGTTTTGCGCCCGGGCGGGAATTATCATTGTTATAATGTAATCGGGGACTGGCGGTTTGACCTGACCAGTGAGCAGTTTGGAGAGGAAGCTTTGGATTATGAAAATAATCCGGAGCAGTTCCGTGAAGTACATTTTGCCAAAGAGGAAAAAAGGCAAAGATATGAAGCCTTAAAGGCTGCCTTAAAAGCGTATTGCAGCGCTGGAAACTGTGAAAACGAATTTTTGGATAAGCTTTTATAAGCTTACGATGCGGATGCATCAGAACGGGGGAAAAATGAAAAAGAGAAGGCTTATTTCTGTATTATTGTGCATTTCCTTAATTTTTGCCGGAGGCTGTGGACAAAAGACAGCAGAGAAACAGCCGGCGATACAGGAAACTGCAGAGCAGACAGCAAAAGAGACACACAAGGCAGAACGGGAAAACAAGCAGGAAACCGTGCAGGAAAACACGCCTGCAGACGAGCAGGAAGAAGCTGCCGCTGAAACTGGTGCAGCGACAGTTTTGCCAATGCTTGTCGATTATGATTATGAGGCAGAATATGATCAGGACAGCTATGAAACCCTCATCAGCATTGATATACCGAAGATCCTGGTTATAGAGGAAGGGCATGATGCTCTTTGCGCTTCCCTGGAGGAATGGAACCAGAAGACTTACAAAAGTCAGATGGGGGCCTACAAAAGTGTAATTTCGGATAACAGGGAGCTTTGGGATGAGGGAGCGGGAATGACAGAGCTTTCGATCGAAGGAAATATTACCTTCACCAGAGCCGATTCCCTTGTTTTGAGTTATTATATGGACACCAACGAATGGCTGGGAGGGGCACATCCCTACAGCTTCAAGGAGACCTGTAATTATGACGTAAAAACCGGCAAGGATTTGAAGCTTTCCGATGTGGTGTCCGATTACGATACCTTTTATAAAGAAGTATGCGCAAAGTTGGAAGAAAGAAAAGACGAATACGGTTTCTATGAGGATTATCCGGATACCGTAAAAAATGTATTCTATGGCGATAAAGAGGAATACGGGGAGCCGTTGTGGACGCTGTCAGGTGATGGCATTACCGTTTATTTTAATACTTATGTGCTGGCACCCTATGCGTCAGGAGAGCAGGCCGTAAGCTTGTCCTTTACAAAATATCCGGAGCTGATCCGGAAGCAATATCAGAAAAATTCGGATCAATGGGCGATTCCGATCGCAGAAGATGAAATTTGCCTGGTGGATCTGGATGGAGACGGTGCAGAGGAGGAAATTTCCTATTCTGCAGACCGGGATGAGTATGATTATGCGGACTCTATCGTGATTCACTGCGAAGGCAACAGCTATGATACGGAGATGTTTATGGACTCCGATTATTATGGCGGATGTGGCTACAGCGCCTATGGATATCTGATCCGGACACAGAACGGGAAAACATGGCTGTATCTGGAAACAATGGGAGAAGGTGACGGTAAATATCTGCAGATTTTTGAACTGATGAAAAATGATCTGAGACTTGTAACAGCAGATTATCTTGGAATTGATCCGAATCAGCCCTTTGACCCGGAGAGCTTTGTGCTGAGCAAACGCTTTGATATTCTTGGAACCTATGAGGCTTACAAGAAATTCCATGTAGAGGAAGATGGAATTCCGAAAACAGAGGATTTGTTGTGGACAATTGTTTCCACTTATACAGACTGGAAAGTGGAGCTGACCTCGTCCATTGATATGGAGCTGTCTGTGCGGGAGGCGAATACAAAACGCGGCAGCGGACAGAAAGAGACGCTCCCTGCCGGAACGCATTTTGTCCTTCTGAAAACAGATGGCGAAGCATATGCGGAAGCAATGCTGGATGACGGACGAATTTGCGAGTTTGAGCTGGAGCATCCTTCCGAAGACGAGTGGGAAGGAAGAATTAACGGTGTTTCCATCAGTGACTGCTTTGAGTATGTGCCGTATGCCGGATAAAGGATCCGGCTCTGCATCAGGGATTTAAGGAGGAATTCATGTTTACGAGACCGGACAATACCTATAATGATATCAGGGAAAAGTCGCTGATGCAGTGGCTGGATGAAATGGAGCAGCATTCTGATGTGGCGGTGCGCGGCGGAGTAAAGCTGACCCGGGAATATGTGCAGCATCTGCAGGAGGAAATCAGACGGCTGGAGGAAGAAAACCGGCTGAAGGCGCAGTATCTGAAAAAGATGAAAGAGAAAAACTGCAAGTATGGGATTATCGAAAAGCCCTAAACCAGAAATTTAAGAACATAATAAAATTTCGGCAGGAAATTCGAAATAGAATTTTCTGCCGTTTTTTATCTACCGTGTGGTAAATATGAACTCATGAATAAAAACAGTAATAATTACTATTACTATATTGACGCTGGAATAAGATTGGGATATAATACAAGTAAAGAAAAAGACGGGAGGAATCAAAATGAATAAAGAAGCAATGTATAAATTAAGCTACGGATTATTTGTTTTAACTGCCAAAGAGGGAAAAAAGGATAACGGCTGCATCATCAATACGGCGATTCAGGCAGCGTCTGCGCCGAATCAGCTGAGTATCTGTATAAATAAGGCGAATGCGACTCATGATATGATTGTGAACACGGGGAAATTCACGGTCTCAGTCCTCAGTCAGGCAGCAGATTTTGAGCTGTTTAAACGGTTCGGTTTTCAGTCCGGCAGGGATGTGGACAAGTTTGAAGGATACGAAGCCTGCAGACGCGGCGAAAATGGAATTTATTATGTGACAGAGGGCACAAATGCATATATTTCGGCAAAGGCAGATCATATGATAGACCTCGGCTCCCATACGATGTTCATCGGAGAGATCACGGATATGGATGTTTTGAGCAAGGATCCATCCGTAACCTATGAATATTATCTAAAGGAGATCAAGCCGAAGCCGGAAGCGATCGGAAAGACTGAGAATGGTCAGACCGTGTGGCGCTGCAAGATTTGTGGATATGAGTATGTCGGAGAAGTGCTGCCGGAGGATTATGTATGTCCGATCTGCAAACACCCGGCGTCAGACTTTGAAAAGATTGTCCGCTGAAAAATATCAGGAAGGGCGGATAATTAGTTATGCAGCGCTGTTTTTTTAAAGCTTCGAAAAGCGAAGCCTATACAAAACGGCGTTGCGTGGAAAGACAGAAAGATAGGAGGAAATAGCAATGGCGATAAATAGTAGAAAAGTAGCAATGGTAGGATGCGGCTTCGTAGGTTCCTCTTCTGCGTTTGCTCTGATGCAGAGCAAGCTGTTTTCCGAGATGGTGCTGATCGATGCGGATCAGAACCGGGCAGAGGGAGAGGCTCTGGATATCAGTCATGGGATGGCTTTCGCAAGTCCGATGAAAATATATGCAGGAACCTATGACGATGTTTCGGATGCAGCGATCATCGTGATTACAGCAGGAGCGAATCAGAAGCCGGAGGAAACACGGCTGGATCTGATCCAGAAAAATGCAAAGATCATGCGGTCCATCATCGGTGAGATCAAAAAGCGGGATTTTGAAGGCATTTTGCTGATCGTTTCCAACCCGGTGGATATCCTGACCTATATTGCGCTGAAGGAATCGGGCTATCCCGCGAACCGCGTCATTGGCTCCGGAACCGTTCTGGATACCGGAAGATTTCGGTATGAGCTTGGCGAGCATCTGGGTGTAGACAGCAGAAGCGTGCATGCCTATATCATCGGCGAGCACGGGGACAGTGAACTGGCAGCATGGAGCGATGCCCGTGTCGGCGGACTGAAGATCAGTGATTTTTGCGAGCTGCGCGGACATTTTAACCACGAAGATTCGATGACGAGGATTTTCGATCATGTGAAAAACAGCGCATATGAAATCATTTCCAAAAAACATGCAACCTATTACGGCATTGCGATGGCGGTAGTCAGAATCTGCTCAGCGATTGTGCGGGATGAGAAGTCAATCATGCCGGTATCCAGCCTGATGACCGGGGAATACGGTCTCTACGACGTGGTACTCAGCATTCCGGCAGTGGTGGATGCAAACGGAATTGAGACAGTTGTGCCGATCGAGCTGAGCGAAAGCGAGCTGCTCGCGTTGAAAAAATCCGCAGATATTTTAAAGGACATTCTCAAAGATAATGTATAACTGATCAGTATTTGTCATTTTATGGCGGAATTTTCTATGGTATAATAAAGGAAGATCCGGCAGGCTGATGCTCCTGAAAAAGGATATCACCTGCCGGTTTTTTGTTCGTGACAATAGAATGCTTGCAGAACGTATATTTTATTGCTCATGACAATAGTGGGATGGAATAGTTTAAAAAAATACGAAAGAGGAGGGAACGCACATGAACCCATTTATTTATCAGGAAGACTATCCGGTTGTGCAGACAAAAGAGGGAGCACTGCGAGGATATGAATGGAATGGAACCTGTATTTTTAAAGGAATTCCGTATGCGCATGCACAGCGCTTCCGGAAACCGGAACGGATAAAGCCCTGGGACGGAGTCAAAGAGGTACAGTCCTATGGCTATGTGAGCCCGCTTTTGCATCCGGAACAGCCGGGCGGAAATGGAGAAATGATGGTTCCGCATATGTATTGGCCGGAAAAAGAGGATTGCCAGAACTTAAATATCTGGACGCCGTCCATTCGGGATGGCAGGAAACGTCCGGTTATGGTATGGCTGCACGGCGGCGGATTTTCAGCGGGATCTTCCATTGAACAGCTCGCTTATGACGGAGAAAATTTAAGCAGATCCGGAGATGTTGTTGTCGTATCGGTGAATCACAGGCTGAATGTGCTGGGATATCTGGATTTGTCTCCCTTTGGAGAAAAATACCGGGATTCCGCGAATGCAGGAAATTTGGATCTGATTGCAGCTCTGGAATGGATCCGGGATAATATTGAAGGGTTTGGCGGAGATCCGGAAAATGTAACCCTGTTTGGCCAGTCCGGCGGCGGGGTAAAGGTCTGGTCACTTTTACAAATGCCGGAAGCGGATGGTTTGTTTCATAAGGGAATTATTGAAAGCGGTGTAATAGATCCGGATCTTTTTGGCGATATAGAGGACGGGAACGGAAGAGAGATTATCGGAGCAATGCTTGCAGAGCTGGGTCTGGAAGAAAAAGATGTCGATCAATTGGAAACCCTTCCTTACGATCAGCTTGCGCAGGCTTATGAAAATGCAGCACCGAAGGTTGCACAAAAAGGCGAATATGTCGGAAATCATCCGCACAAAAATCAAAGTTATTTCGGAGATGCGATCAAACATGGATTTCGGGAAGAAACGAAAAAAATTCCGCTGCTGATCGGCACTGTGCTTGGAGAATTTGATTTCGGACCGGCGATTTCCGGAAAATACGAATTTACCAGAAAAGAAGTGGAAGAAAAAGTAAGCGATGCATTGGGAGAAGAAGGAATTGAGCTGATAGATGAATTCCTGAAAATCTACCCGGATAAAGCGCCGGTTGACCTTCTGTCAGTGGATACGATCTTTCGGGAACCGACAATCCGGTTTATCAAAGAGCGGGTAAAGTGTCCGGACAGCAAGATTTATTCTTTTCAGTTTACCTATGAATTCCCGATGTTCGATGGAAAAATTGCATGGCACTGTTCGGAAATTCCGTTCGTCTTTCATAATATCGATAAGGTTCCGGTGTGCAATTGCGGTGAGGAAACAAATCGGCTGCAGGAACAGATTTGTCAGGCATGGGTAAGCTTTGCAAGGACTGGAAAACCGGAAATTTCCGGGATAGAATGGCCCGCATGTGCCGATGGCGATGAAGCGGTAATGATGCTCGATAAGGAATGCAGAATCAGGCATAATCCGGATCATGAGTTGATCAACCGTCTGAAAAAATTGCAAACTGCGGAACACTCTGTAGAAAACGTTCAGCACTGAATAACAGTCCTTATCGAAAAAGGAACTTCATGAAATCCTTCTTTTCTATCAGGAAAATTTGGGGAATCCGACATCATTTTTTTTCGTAGGAACTATTGTTTATGAGAGTGCCAAATGTTAGATTCCTCAAAATACATTAGGTTTTTTTGTTGAATTTTGAAACGCAGAATAGTATAATCAAAAACGAGTTGTCAGAATTATAACAAGGAAACCTGAAAAATAAAATTGCATGAGGAGGAATCTGTTATGCTGAACTGGAACAATTTGGATACACTGGCTTCTTATCAGGAGCTGGAAAAAGCAGAGCGTATCAATCTGGCGGAAGTGATGTCCGGAGAAAATGGCGCAGAGCGTGTAAAAACCTACAGCACCCCCATCGTGGATGGGCTGACTTTTAATTATGCGGCAAAAGCAGTCGATGACAATGTGCTCGCAATTCTGGACAAGCTTGCCAAAGAGGCTCAGCTGGTAGAAAAATATGAGTCATTGTACAATGGTGCAGTCATCAATACAGGAGAGAAGCGTCTGGTTCTGCATCAGCTGACACGTGGACAGCTGGGCGGCAAGGTCGAGGCAGACGGCGTAGATAAGCGAGAATTTTATGTAACACAGCAGAAGCGGATCGCAGAGTTTGCCAATCAGGTACATGCCGGTGAAATCACCAACGCTGCAGGCGAGAAGTTTACAACAGTTGTACAGATCGGTATCGGCGGAAGTGACTTAGGCCCCCGTGCCATGTATCTTGCAATGGAGAACTGGGCAAAGAAAAACGGTGCATTCAAGATGGAAGCAAAATTCATCAGCAACGTTGACCCGGATGATGCGGCTGCAGTTTTAAATTCCATCGATGTAGAGCATTCCCTGTTCGTGCTGGTTTCCAAATCCGGTACGACACTGGAAACTCTGACCAACGAATCCTTTGTAAAGGATGCGCTGGCAAAGGCAGGACTTGATGCATCGAAGCATATGATCGCAGTTACCAGTGAAACCTCTCCTCTGGCAAAGAGTGAGGATTATCTTGCAGCATTTTTCATGGATGATTTTATCGGCGGACGGTATTCTTCCACCTCTGCAGTTGGCGGTGCAGTATTATCTCTGGCATTCGGACCGGAAGTATTCGCACAGTTTTTGGAGGGCGCAGCAGAGGTTGACCGCAGAGCGACCAACAAGAACCTGCTGGAGAACCCGGAAATGCTGGATGCACTGATCGGTGTATATGAGCGTAACGTGCTGGGCTATCCCGCAACAGCTGTATTGCCCTATTCCCAGGCGCTGAGCCGTTTCCCTGCACATTTACAGCAGATGGATATGGAATCCAATGGTAAATCCGTTAACCGCTTTGGTGAGCCTGTGAATTATGTGACAGGTCCGCTGATCTTTGGTGAGCCCGGAACCAACGGACAGCATTCCTTCTATCAGCTGCTGCATCAGGGAACCGATATCGTTCCGCTGCAGTTTATCGGATTTAAGGACAGCCAGATCGGCACGGACGTTGTCATTCAGGGCAGCACCAGCCAGCAGAAGCTGTGCGCAAACGTGGCTGCACAGATCGTTGCATTTGCCTGCGGTAAGGCAGATGATAACCGCAATAAGAATTTCGAAGGCGGACGTCCTTCCAGCATTATCATCGGCGACCAGCTGACCCCTAAGACTCTGGGTGCACTGCTTGCACATTTTGAAAATAAGGTTATGTTCCAGGGCTTTGCATGGAATGTAAACAGCTTCGATCAGGAAGGCGTACAGCTGGGTAAGGTTCTGGCAAAACGCGTACTGGCCCATGAGACAGACGGTGCACTGAAGGTATATAGCGACCTGCTGAATATCTGATAGGCTGACTGTGACTTTTCATAGGATAAGAAAAGATAAAAAATAAAACTGGCGTGCTGCCGGTGGAAACCATTGGAATCCACTGACAGCGCGCCAGTTTTTTGATGCGAACAACTTTCGCGCCCGCACAGCGGCGGATCCAAAATCTTCCGCTGCATGATTTTCTTAACTTACGCGGTTTGCTTATTTCCCGCGATCTGTTTGATCACATACAGCGTTGCAACCATCAGTGCAAAGCCGATCACGAGCATAATCAAGACATTGCGGACGAATCCGGCGATCAGGTAGGTGACGAAGGAAACAGCTGCAACGGTGATGACGTAGGGCAGCTGCGTGGTGACATGGGTGACATGCTCACACTGTGCACCGGCGGAAGCCATGATCGTCGTATCGGAGATAGGGGAGCAGTGGTCGCCGCAGACAGCGCCGGCCATGCAGGCGGAGATGGAGATAATCATCAGCTGCGGGTCGGTGTTCTGGAACACTGCAACAACGATCGGGATCAGGATACCAAAGGTTCCCCAGCTGGTTCCGGTGGCAAAGGCGAGGAACGCACCGATCAGGAAGATGATGGCAGGCAGGAGCGCCATCAGGTTTCCAGCTGCCTGGCTGATGGTACCGGCAACAAAATCCGCAGCACCGAGGCTGTCGGTCATGGCCTTTAAGGTCCAGGCAAAGGTCAGGATCAGGATTGCGGGAACCATTGCCTTGAAACCGTAAGGCAGACAGTCGCAGCATTCCTGGAAGCTCATAATCCGGCGCAGGCAGTAGTAAAGAATCGTGAGCAGCAGGGCAAAAATACTGCCGAGGGCAAGTCCAACGGAAGCATCGCTGCCAGCGAATGCGGAAACGAAATCGACGCCGGAGAAGAAGCCGCCGGAATACAGCATACCGAGGACACAGCAGACGATCAGCACGAGAACCGGTAGAATGAGGTCGAGCACACGGCCATTGGGGTTCTCAAAGGTCCGCTGGGTGTCTTTTTCTTCCTTGCTGTCGGAGAACAGATCGCCCTTTAAAGCATTTGTCTCATATTTTGCCATCGGGCCGTAATCAAAGTTCCATACGGTAATCAGAATCATCATGGCGATGGTGAACAGTGCATAATAGTTATAAGGAATTGCGCGGACAAAGATGGAGAAACCGTCTTCGCCTTCTACAAAGCCGCTGACTGCAGCGGCCCAGGAAGAAATCGGCGCGATGATGCAGATCGGTGCTGCGGTTGCGTCGATCAGGTAAGACAGCTTTGCGCGGGATACCTTATGGCTGTCTGTGACGGGGCGCATAACGCTGCCGACAGTCAGGCAGTTGAAATAGTCATCAATAAAAATTAAAATGCCGAGGGCAATGGCAGAAAGCTGTGCACCGACTCTTGTTTTGATTTTTTTCTGGGCCCAGCGGCCGAACGCAGCGGAGCCGCCGGCACGGTTCATCAGGCTGACCATTGTGCCGAGGATAACCAAAAAGATCAGGATGCCGACGTTATAGCTGTCGGACAGCACACTGATAAATCCGTCTTCGAGAACATGCATGGTCGTTCCTTCAAAGGAAAAACCGGAGTATAACAAACCTCCCATTACAATTCCTAAAAATAAGGAACTATAAACTTCTTTTGTGATCAGTGCAAGACCAATCGCGATGATGGGAGGCAGCAGCGCCCATGCGGTTGCATAAACGGACGGAGTGTAAGCTTCTTCCCCTGCTTCTGCTGCGAAAACAGACAGCGGGCTGAATGCAGCTGCGGTCAGAACGAGCAGAAGAGTTTGCCAGAGCCTTGCAGGCAGTTTGAATGGTTTCATAATCTTTCTCCTTTACAAAAAAACGTAGATGCGGCGCTAATCTTGCCACATCTACGGTCTTTTTCCTCTTTTTGGCAATATCAGATAGCGCTCCACATAATTGTGACAGTCTGCAGCATATTCTGATGCAGCCCAGGGAAGCATCCCGGACGGATAAATCCCTTCGGCGGAATCCCCTTTCTTATGCAGGCAGCTGTCCTGAGCGTTCTCCTGCACGGTACTGATGAAGTCCGCGCCTCTATCGTGTTTTGTTACGGCAGATTGTACGATAATTTGTCGAAGAAAAGCATACAATCTGCTTATACGGGCATTCTAACACTCTATATTGGAAATAGCAATAGAAAAATCGGATGTCGCTCACGCATTTGCAATCCGCGGCATCGATTTGCTTTCGCGGGATAAGTCTGCCCGGATATATTTTAAAAGAAGGTCGTTTTTCAAGTCGGCGTACTGAGGCTGCGCCCAGAGGTTATTGAGCTCCTGCGGGTCTTCCTCGAGGTCATAAAGCTCTCCGGTGCCGTCTTCCTGATAGACAACGAGCTTATAGCGGGAATCGACATAGGCACGTTCCTGGATTGTCGTCGGTTCATGATGATGCTCGGCAAGAATGCAGCTGCGCAGCGTATCGACGGAGCCGTCCCAAACGGGCTTTTCGCTGATGCCGGTCATGTGGTACGGAATGGGCAGACCGAGGCAGTCCAGAAAAGTTGGAGCGATATCGACGAGCGACTGCAGGGAGTCCGTCGTTGTGCCGGGCGCGATCATGCCGGGGCAGCGTGCGATCAGCGGGACGCGCAGCAGGTCTTCATAGAGGAAAGGTCCTTTTGCATAAAGACCGTGCTGACCGAACAGATTACCGTGGTCGGTTGTAAAGACAACGAGCGTATCCTCTGTGAGTCCGAGCGCGTCGAGGTGGTCGAGGATTTTGCCGATATATTTGTCCATCAGGGAAATCATACCGTAGTAAACTTCCATATCGCGGCGGGGATTGCGGTCGGTGCGGACATGGCTGTGCATGCCGTGCATCAAATAGCCGCTTTCTTTATAGGAAGAAAAGTCGGGATGCTCCTGCTGGGTCAGCTGGTGCTGGCGGGGGCTGTTTTCATGCTCGCCGGGCACGACAGACGGAAGGGTAAGTTTTCTGCCCTGATACATGGTGTCCCATGGGGACGGAGCAAGATAGTCGGGATGCGGATCGAAAAAGCTCGACCATAAAAAGAACGGTTTACCGTCTTTTTTATACTGATCCAGCATTGCACAGCTGCGTTCCGCGATCCAGGCGTCGTAGTGATATTCTTCCGGGAGATCCCAGTGATATTTTTGCGCAGGATCCATTGTTCCGGTCGGGGCGGTAAAGTAATCGCGCCAGTTTTTACAGCCCTTTTCTTCCATCCAGAGCGCGTAATGCTGACCGACGAGAAATTCATTCGTGTGATTTCGGGCAAGCTCTATATGATTAAAACCATAGAATGGACCGTGGAAATCTTTCCAGAAATCCAGATCCTGTAAAAGCGGCTCGGATTCCAGGGAGGGATATTTTTCGGTGGAGTTGATTGGCTGGAAATGCGCCTTGCCGATCAGGGCAGTTTCGTAGCCTTCTTTATTTAAATAATCGCCGATCGTCGGAACGCATTCGGGCAGCTTGGTGCCGAGCGTCCACGCGCCGTGCTGGGAAGGATAAAGCCCTGTAATCAGGGAAGCACGGGTCGGCGTGCAGGTCGGATTGGGGCAGTATGCGCGGGAAAAAAGCATGCCCTGCCTTGCCAGACGGTCGAGGTTTGGCGTTTCAATCTCCGGATTGTTGATGCCGATCGTGTTGTAATGCTGCTGGTCACTTGTGATGAGTAAAATATTTTTACAGCCCATGAAAGAATACCTCGCATTTTGTCAGGATAAGTCCGTTGGCTTCATTTTACGCTGTGCATTGGGAAAAGACAAGCAGACGGTGTACAAAATCGTCCATTGATTTCCGGTCTGTCGGGAAGTATAATAAAAAACAGAGCGTAAGCAAAAAGGCAGGAGACAGATCATGAAAACAGCAATTGTGTACGCATCCACCCATCATGGGAATACGAAGAAGCTGCTGGACGCAATCGCGGCGGCATATGAGGTGGATCTGATTGACGCGGTAAAGGTTCCGGAAAAGGATTTGAACCGATACGACAGGATCGGATTTGCATCCGGTATTTACTATTCGAAATTTCATCAGGCGGTATTGAATTTTGCGGCAGTCAATATGCCCCAGAATAAGCAGACCTTTTTTATCAGCACCTACGGAGGCAAAGCGGATTATACTTCGATCGAAAAAGCGCTGACAGCCAAAAACAGCGTCCTTCTGGGAAAATATGGCTGCAAGGGCTACGATACGTTCGGGCCGTTTAAACTGATGGGCGGTCTTGCAAAGGGACACCCGGATGAGGCGGATATTGCCGGTGCAGTGGCATTTTATAAAGAGATTACAGAAGAAAAATAGTGCCGGCATGACGGGATGCACGGAGCGATTGAAAACAGGCAGTGCTGTCAGATTATGACGGAATGCGCAGCCGGGCAGCGCGGCAGAAATGGAGACAGATATGAATATTGCAGTATATTGCGGCTCAGCGTCGGGCAACCGCCCTTCCTTTACGGAAGGTGCAAAAGCACTCGGCAGCTGGATCGCCCAAAACGGGCATACCCTTGTTTACGGCGGCTCCCGCACGGGACTGATGGGCGCGACAGCGGACGCGGTTTTGGCAGGCGGCGGCAAGGTCATTGGCGTGATTCCCGATGTGAAGCTGATTCAGGAACGGCGCCATCCGGGGCTGACAGAGTGCATCGAGACAAAGGATATGGCGGAGCGCAAGCAGAAAATGATCGAGCTTGCGGACGCTTATGTGGCGCTGCCGGGAGGACCGGGAACGCTGGATGAGATCTCAGAGGTCATCTGCCTGGCGCGGCTTGGAATCGAAAACAAGGCGTGCGTGCTGTTTGATACCGACGGCTATTATCAGGCATTGAAGAAGATTTTTGAGGAGATGGTGGAAGTCGGATTTTCGGAAAAAGAAGACTTCAAGCGGGTTCTGGTATCCGCAGATCTGAACGAAATCAAACGTTTTATCGAACAATAGAACAACGTGCCAAAAGAGATACTGCAGCGTAGACGGAGACGAGCGGGGTTCCATCTACGCTGCAGTTTTTTCTTGTGAAAACAGGTGGATCGGGTTATCATGGAACTATCACAAAAGGAGAGACGCAATGTCGCAATAGCGATTGCAGAACGGAGGATGTTATGTGGGACAGTATGATAGAAATGATGGAGCTTGTGATGCAGCACATTGTAGAGATTGCGATTCTGTGCTTTGAATTTATCGGAGTTGTTGTCATTATTATTTCCGGGGCAAAAGGGTTCTGGAATTATGTGCGCAGAAAGCCGGAAATGAAAATTACGCTGGCGCAGGGGCTGGCGGTCGGGCTGGAATTTAAGCTCTGCAGCGAAATTTTAAAGACGGTTATTGTGCGGGAATGGAAAGAAATCCTGACAGTTGCCGGTATTATCGGTCTGCGCGCCGCATTGACCTTCCTGATTCACTGGGAGATTAAGGAAGAAGTCAGGGAAGAGAATGGGAAGAAAGAAGAAAACAGTTTTGGAAAGGAATGTGGATGATAACCAGATCCAACATCGTAGAATTTTTTGAACAATATAAAAGAAATCTGGAACGGGAGGAAGCGCTCAACGAAGCAGTTTTAGATGCGGAGGATCAGGAAGTCTGGATGGAGAACCTGCGGGCAAAATCCAGAGGGCTCCGGCAGATTTATGTGGAGAACGAGGCGCTTTTGAACCTGTATCTGCGTCCGTTTCTGGAACAGGAGAGCAGGCTGACAAAGGAACTGGCGGCGGAATTTTTAAAGGGACTGGTTGATCTGGGGGAACAGGGCGTCTGCGACCGGTTGGTGTGCATCCGGACGGGAAAGCTGCTGCGGCGCTTTTTTGAAAAGGAAAACGACAGGGACAGTCTGCTGATCACGGTGCATGTGCTGGGAAATTTTTACAGCCAGTTTAGCATGCAGAAGGATTACGAGGACGCGGCGGCGTGTTTTGATGTGGAACGGAAACAGCTGGCGCATTATGCCGAGATTGAGGACTGGAATGTCCGCAGGCGGGTGTTATTTGCTTTCTATAATTATGCCGTGATTTTAGTAAATGGCAGACAGTGCTACGAAAAAGAGCAGGAGACGAGCTACAGGCATCAGTACGATATTATCCGGGCGGCGGATGAGGCGATTGCGGCGTATGACAATCCGGTTGTGCGCAGCATGGACGGGGACAAATACGATCTGGACGGGTTAAAGGAAGAGCTGCTTTATGATGTGTTCGGCAACTGGATCTGCGGCTGCGACCAACGCGACGACATGGTTCCGGAGATGCTGGAGCGCTGCTGTACGCTGTTGGATAGCCTGTATCAGAACGCCCTGAAGGAGAGCCTTCAGGCGCATCCCGGAAAGGGCGAGGACAGTCTGGAGGTTGCCTGCGGGATTCAGGACGAGATTTATTGCAATTACTGGAAAGCGAAAGTTTATCTGGGAAAAATCGGTCTGCAAGAATATCTCCATAAAATGATGGAATATTTTGAAGTGACCAGAAATGATTTCGGGGATGAAACGACTGCGATTGTGGACAGCCGCGGCTACCAGATCAATATGTATCATCTGGTCAATCTGGCGGGGACGCCGGGGCTTGCAGAGCATACAGAGCTTCTGGAAAAGGTCGGACAGTTCATTTTGCCGCGTTTTACGGAATTTGTGGAAAAGCTTCCGCGAAACGATAGGGCAACCTTTGTCAACGGCACAGTTCGAAGCGCCCTGATGGAGCTGTTTCGGACGTTGGGGACGAAGCACGTGGACGCCTATTATTTCCTGAACATGCTGATGAACCGGGATGAGATATCGCTGATGCATTCGATTTTGGTGGAGCGTCTGGCACTGGTACTTCTGCGTCATGTTATGGATGAAAAACCGGAACTCCTGGTAGGAATGCGCAACACGGCAAATGTCGTCGAAGTGCTGGAAAAGCGCGGCGAGTTTGAAAAATTTGTTTCGGATACGGCGCTCTTTTATGATATCGGAAAATTAAATTACCTCGAGCTGATTCTTTTGCAGAACAGGCGGCTGGAGCCGGAGGAAATGGAGCTTCTGCGGGAGCATTCCAGAGAAGGCTATGAGATGCTCAAAAAGCTGAATTTCGACCCGGAGCTGTGTGATGTTGCGCTTGGGCATCATAAATCCTATGACGGAAAGCACGGCTACCCGGCGAATTTCGACCATACGGCGTCGTCCGCGCGGTTTATGATCGACCTGTTTCGGATATGCGACCGGATGGAGGCGGCGACGGACGAGATCGGACGTGTGTACCGCCAGAACCGGGGGATAGAGGTGTTCTGGGAGGAATTGAAGCTGGGCGCAGGCTATCTGTATCAGCCGCAGCTGGTGGAGATGATCTTGAATGACGATGGGCTTCGGGGAGAACTGAGCTATCTGTGCAGCGGCGGCAGAATTGCAGTTTATTACAGCGCCTATCATGATTTTGTCGGAGGGCGTGTGGAAAAAAAACCGAATGTAGAGGTGGGAGCCTTTGCGGAAGCGGAGCTGCTTCATCAGGAGCAGGTGGGAACGACAAATACGCTGCTGGCAAATATTCAGGAGGAAAATCGCGGACAGCGTCAGGTGTTGGCGTCCCTTGCGAAATCCACCATTCTTCTGGCGCGAATCTGTCTGGACGAGGATCATGTGTATCTGGTGCATCATATCGACGATCCGGTGTTGGAGGGACTGCAGGAGGGAACCTTTCAGGAATTTGCGGACAGTATTGTGAACCAGTGTGTGCATCCGGACGATCTGCAGCAGGTAAAGCGCCTGAGGGATTATGGCGTGCTCGGGGAACGTCTGATGTCCATGGACGGAAGCTTCGAACTGGAAATCCGGGTTTGGACAAAGGACCATTACCGTTGGATGCGTCTGCAGTTTGTGATGGCGGAGGAAAAAAACGGCTCGCCCCAGGTTGTCGTTTTAAGCGTCCGGGATATTGATACAGTCAAAAAGCAGCAGGAGCAGTTAAAAGAGGCGATGGAGTTTGCCCAGGAGCAGGCGGAGCGTGCCAACCGTGCAAAGAGTATTTTTTTATCGAATATGTCCCACGATATCCGCACGCCGATGAACGCGATTATGGGGATGACGCGGATCGCTTCGGAAAATATCGGGGAACCGGAGCGGGTGATGGACTGCCTTGGAAAAATCGAGCAGGCGTCCGAGCATCTTTTGAAATTGATTAACGAAGTGCTGAATATGTCCAAGATCGAAAGCGGCAGAATGGAACTTATCGAAAAACCGATCCTCATACATAGTGTTGTGGACAATGTGCTGATGCTTTTACAGGACAATATCGAGAAAAAGAAGATGACGCTGCAGGTGGATATGGACCGTCTGCCGGAAGAGTCGGTTTACGGGGACGCGACCAGGATTCTGGAGATTTTGTTAAATCTGGCGTCGAACGCCGTCAAATATACGCCGGAGGGCGGGACAATCCGTTTTCTCGCGGAAAAGCGGGAGGAGATCGGAAGCGACCAGATATATCGGTTTGTCGTGCAGGATAACGGAATCGGTATGAGTAAAGAATTCCTGGAAAAGTTATTCGAGCCATTTGCGCGGGAACAGAAGGTTGCGGACGGCAAATTCGAAGGAACCGGACTTGGCATGAGCATTACGAAGGCATTTGTCGAAATGATGGGTGGCGATATCCGGGTAGACAGCAAAGAGGGAGAAGGCACGACGTTCGAGGTGCTGCTGCGGTTAAAAAAAGCGGAAGCAGCTGTAACAGAGGAGCGCGGAAAAGTCTGGAGGCTGGACGAATGCCGGGGCAGATTTGAGCAAAACCGTCTGCTGCTTGCAGAGGACAACGAACTGAACCGGGAGATTTTAAAGGAGTTAATTCGTGAAACCGGAATTTCCATCGAAGAGGCGGTCAATGGAACAGAAGCGGTACGTCTGGTACAGAACAACCCGGAGGATTATTTCGATCTTGTATTTATGGACGTGCAGATGCCGGAAATGGACGGCTACGAGGCAGCCAGACAGATTCGTCAGTATGAAAAGAAGCTGAAACGAAAGCACCTGCCCATCATCGCGCTGACGGCGAACGTGTTTGCGGAGGACAGTGAACGGGCGCTGCGTGCCGGAATGGACGCTCACATGGGCAAGCCCGTGGAGGTACCGCAGCTTCTGGCGACGATGATGCACTGGATCGGATAACGTGTAGTAGGAAGCACTGGAATAAAGATTGAAATCCTGATGGGATCGCCGTATACTATCGGAGTAGGGCTTCCGACGAGGGCGGATGCCTGCAAATAAGTCGATGGGAGAAAGAAGTTATGTATTCGATTCTGGAACATTATCTGAGCACGAATCATATCCTGATGATCGGAATGATCGTGACGTTTATTCTGACCTTTTTTTTACTGGAGCATCCGTTTTCCTTTTTGCCCAGTGATCAGGGGCGGGCGTTTGCCGTAAATGGAAGCCTGTCGAAAGGAAAGCTGCGCGGGGTTGGTTTCATTTTTGTGCTGTGCTTTTTAATCAGCAGCGTGTTATTTCTTCCAATTGATGTCGAGTATGTGATCTATGCGATTTTGCTGTTTGCAATGATGATCAGCGGATATCTGGATGACGCTTCGAAGACACCCTGGAATGAATACAAGAAAGGGCTGATCGACCTCGTCATTTCTGTCGTAGCGGTTTTAACTTATATGAATTTTAACTCCACGACGATCTGTTTCGGCGCGGATGAAATCGTGATTCCGAAGGCGCTGTTTCTGATTCTCGGCGTGATTCTGATCTGGGTTTCGGTCAACGTGACGAACTGTACGGACGGCGTGGATGGTCTGTGTGCGAGTCTTTGCAGTGTGACACTTCTGGCGTTTGGCGTGCTGTTTGCGTCCGTTCTGCAGAAATACGCGATGGCAAACTTTTTGTTCCTTTCGGTTTTGTTTGCTTATCTGTACTTTAACAGCTCACCCAGCAGCATGCTGATGGGTGATGCAGGTTCCAGGGCCCTTGGGTTTTATATCGCGGTTATCGCACTGAAATCCACGCATCCGTTTATCTATATTCTGCTGGCTGCGGTAATGATTGTGGACGGCGGAATCGGGCTTGTGAAGATAGCGCTCAAGCGCTTTTTGAAGATTTCCATTCTGAAAAAGACGAGAACACCGCTGCATGATCATGTGCGTAAGAATCTTGGCTGGTCGGATACCCAGGTTGTTGTGCGCTTCCTGATTCTTCAGACAGTGCTGGCAGCAGTTGCGTATTGCCTGATCTGATTTCCGGCAGGAAAATGCCTGCCCTCTTTGGCAGGAGGTATGTAAACTCAGCTGACAAAAAGGACAGGCAGATCAGGATTCGATGAATAAAACGCCGAGGGTTCCGGGACCGCAGTGGCTGGAAATTACGCCGCCTGCCCGGGTTTCGAGGATTTCACGGAAGATTCCGAGACCTTCGAGATAGGAGCGGACCGCATTTATAATGGTTGGCTCACAGCCGGAATGTGTGATAAACACGCGATCCGGACGCGCATGCTTTAAAGCAGGCTCCATATCTTTCACATAGGAAAGGATAACGGAATCCATTTTGCCCCGGTATTTTTTTGTCGGTTTCATGGCACCGTGCTCTACGATGATCTGGGGGTGGAGCTTTAAAAGCCCTCCTGCCATGGCGGCGATGGCGCTGCAGCGTCCTCCGCGATGCAGGTAAGTGAGTGTGTCAACGACAAAGCTGGCACGGACATACGGTTTTAAACTTTCTACAGCGACAGAGATTTCTGCCGCTGTTTTGTTGTTTTGTGCCAGAATAGCGGCTTCTATGACCAGAAGACCGATGCCGGTGGATAGATTTGCAGAGTCGATCACCGTGATCAGATCCTGCGCGTCCAGTTCTTCTGCCGCAAGCTGCATAACATTGCCGGAAGAGGACATACTGTTAGAGATCGAGAAACAGACAATATTGCGTCCTTCCTCCACATAAGGGCGAAATAGCTCGATTGTTTCAGAAAGAGCGGGTGCGGAGGTTTTGGGTGTCGTTTTATTAGCATCTGACCAGGAATAGATTTGATCCGGAGTAATATTTATTCCGTCTTTATATTCCTTCTCTCCAAGCAGGATATGAAGCGGCAGAATATCGATATCATATTTGGAAAGCAGATCCGGGGTGAGGTCACAGGTACTGTCGGAAATTATTTTTACCATAGTTTCAAGTCCTTTCTGAGAACCGTTTTGGTCTGTAGTTAGTGTAGCACAAGGGAAAAAAAGAAAAAAGGGAGAAGGAGAAAAGAATATTTGACAAAATTTTTGCAGAAATGGGGACAAATTGCAAAAAGAAATATGAGAACGATTTCACGATATTCTCATATTTCGGCTCATGATAGAGAAAAAGAGATAAAAGATAGGAAAAAACAGGACAAAAACATTTCTTTTTTCACAAAAATGGCTCAGAACAGGAGAAAAACGGACGTGTTGACAAATTGCCAAAACTGCATAAAATAAAACCAACAACAGTGAAAGCTGCTGAAAAAAATTTGGAAACTGTTCGAAAGGAGATATCGGCATGGATAACATGAATAAAATGAAAATCCGTTTGAATGCGACGGCTGATGTCCGGGAGTTCGTAAGGGCAGCAGAAAAATGCGACTTTGATGTAGATATTCAGTATGATTCCACCATTGTGGATGCAAAATCCATTCTTGGAATTATCAGTCTTGGTCTTGCCAAGATTCTTACCGTAAACTGCCATGGTGAAAACGCTGAATTCGTAGATGCGATTCAGAAATTCGCAGTAGCGTAAAAATTGCTTATTTCCCCTCTTTTTTATACACCCCCCTTTTTTGACCAGCTGCCATCCCCCAATGGCAGCTGGCGTTTTTTCGCGTGTAATGAGCCAAAGCCCGAGCTCGCTCGAGGCGTTGGCGAATACCGCGAAACCCGGTGAATCCGGCAAAGCAGGATTTACCGGGTGCGGATGGGAGAATCCCATCCGTGAGCCAGCGTGGTATTCGTATCACATCGGAGTGAGGGGAAGATGGTTGCCGAAGCAACCGCGCCTCGGCGCGAGAATCCCATCCGTGAGCCCATGGAGGCTTAGAACTTTTGACTCTGGCATCTCAAAAATAAATTATTACAAAGTTTTGGAAAATAGAAAAAAGTTTTTGTGCAAAAGAATGTGAGAACGATCCCTTATGGAAAAAAGTGTTCACAATTCATGGATATTTTTTATAAAATCGGATAAAAAGAAGCGAAAGCAAATTGAAAAAGTGACAAAAACCCTTGATTTTATGCGGGTTTGGGGAATGTTGACAAATCTCAGAAAAAAGATAAAATGGAATCATCGAAAGGCGAGAGCGAAAAAAGCCAATCGATAAAGCTTAATGTTATATTAAGCGTACCCCCTCTTTTTTATATACTATACCCCCCTTTAGAGCCCTTCTGCCACCCTCCCCCCCCTTCAGGCAGAAGGGCGCTTTTTTATTGTATAGGAAACTTTGTTTCCATACGATAAAAACGCTCCGCTTAGGATGCGTACTCGGCGCAGGGGTAGATGGTTGCCGAAGCAACCGCGCCTCGGCGCGAGAATGTGCCAAGGCACATTCTTTTTTTACAGTTTATTCGTGGCTCCCTGTGGACAGATTCCATGCTCGCGTGAGAATCTGTCCGCAGGGAGCCACGAAGCGCATTCTAATGTTTGCGCTTTTATGCTACAATTGATACAATATCTGTAATTGTTCATGAGGCGGGATCAAAACACGCCGGATATGCGGCGGAGACGGAGGAATCTATGAATCAGAAGATGCAGGAAGAACCAAAGTGGAAAAGGACATGGCATTTTATACGTCCGACAGTGATCAGTGTTGCTGTAGTGCTGCTTGCTTTTTTCATTATGCAGGGAAGACCGCTGGCGACGACACTGGACAGGCGTACAGATCTTGTATCTGTCGTTGTGACACAAAACGGGGCAGAGCAGGCTTTTACGGATCAGGACAATATCGTACGTGCGGCGGAAGTGGCAGGTGTCCTTTCGAGACGGTTTAAGACGACACAGGAGCATGAGCCGGATACCTGCTATGTATTCACTTTTCAGGATGGAAGAGAATTGAAGATCGGTGTTTATGAAAACGATATTTATTACGATGGACAGTGGTATACCGGGGCGGCTTCTACGCCGGATCTGTTCCGCAGTATGACCGGCAGCAGATTTTTCGTCATCGAAACAACGATGCCGGAGACGGAAAGTACCGCGGAGTAAGATTGAAAAATAAAATTTTTCAATCACGCGATTTGTGTCTGCGCGCACTTGACACAAACTCGGCATGCGCAAAAAGCGTGCGCAGAAATGAGTGGAAAGAACGGAAAAATGTGAGGGGCAGGCTTTAGAGAAGTCTGCGGAATGGAGTAGGATATGAAAATCCTGTTGGTAATTGACCAGTTCGATCAGGGAAATAACGGAACAACGATCAGTGCGCGTCGGTTTGCCCAGGCGCTGGCGGCGGATGGAAACGAGGTTCGGGTTGCAGCGACGGGAAAACCTGCGAGAGGCAAATATCCGATGCCGGAGATCCATTTTCTGCCGGTTGCGGATTCTATTATCAGAAGTCAGGGCATGGTGTTTGCGAAACCGAACCGCAGCGTACTGGAACAGGCGATTGCATGGGCGGACGTGGTGCATTTTATGATGCCCTTTGCACTTTCCCGTGTCGGACTGCGGATTGCAAAGGAAATGGGCAAACCGGTGACAGCGGCGTTCCATGTGCAGCCGGAAAACATTACATCGACGATTCATCTTGGGAAAAATAAAAAGGCCAATGAGCTTTTGTATGAATGGTTCCGAGATGATTTTTATAATGAATTTACGCATATCCACTGCCCGAGCCCGTTTATCGCGGGTCAGTTAAAGGAACACGGCTATCAGGCAAAGCTTCATATTATATCGAACGGCGTATCGGATGAATTTTATCCGCGCGTGCGCCAAAAGGAGCCGGAGCTGGCGCATAAATTCGTCATTTTGATGATTGGACGTTATTCAGAAGAAAAACGGCAGAATGTTTTAATAGAAGCGGTAAAACGATCTGCACATTCCCACAGGATTCAGCTGATTTTGGCGGGACAGGGACCGAAGGAGCGCAGCCTGCGCTGGCAGGGAAGGTCGCTGCGCTATCCTCCGATCATGGGATTTTTTGATACGGAGCGACTGTGCGAACTGATGGCGATGAGCGATTTGTACGTCCATGCGGCGGACGTCGAAATCGAGGCGATCGCCTGCCTGGAAGCGGTTGCGTCCGGGCTGGTTCCGGTCATCGCGGATTCGCCGCTTTCAGCTACCCCGCAGTTTGCCCTCGATCACAGGAGTTTATTCGAAGCGGGCAACGTAGACGATCTGGCGGAGCGGATTGACTGGTGGTATGAGCATGCAACAGCACGGCATCAGATGGCACGTATCTATGCGGAGAGCGCCAACCAGTATCGTCTGAAAAACAGCATTCGGAAAGCAGAGCAGATGTTTGCGGAAGAGATTGCGGAGACCTTGGGATAAATGGAATGGAGGCAGCACAGGGATGATTTTGGTGAAAGACCGTACAGGATCAAAAAGCGGCACCACAGACAGCACCCTGGTCGGAGTGTTTGACTCCAAACGTCCGTTGTACCGGCTCGTAAAGTGGCTGATCCTGCACATTTTTCCGCCGGTGTTCCGGCTGTTGTACGGATTTCGGGTGGTCGGCAGGATACCGGAGGAAAAGATGGAGAACGGCTGTATCAGTGTCTGCAATCATGTTCACAAGCTGGACTGCGTGATGCTGGCATGCGTGTTTCAGGACTATACGATGCAGTTTTTATCGTTGGAATCTAATCTCCACATTCCGGTCGCAGGTGCGATTGTGCGTCTGATGGGCGGAATCGGATTACCTGCAAAGCTGGACGGGTGGCGACCGGTTTTAAAACGCATAAAACAGGGACTGGATGAGGGTCAGATGCTGCAGATTTACCCGGAGGGAGAGTTGAACGACGGCTGTCGGACGCTCCGGGCGTTTCAGCCGGGGGCGTTTCAGATCGCGTGCTGGTTCCGGAAGCCGATGATTCCGTGCCTGCTGCGGTTTTATCCGCGTTTTTCCAAAAGCGGCAGACGAAAAAGGGACGGAATGGAGTTGGTTATTTTAGAGCCGGTGGACATTCCGACCGATAAAAAGGGCAAACGCGCGGCAACAGAGCTGGAAACGCAGATCCGATGTCAGATGGAAGCTGCACGGCTTGCAGTTGGTAGAGAGGGTGCATGAGGATTGTGCATTCTATTGTTTAGATAGAGCAGGAAAATCCTGCGGAAATGGAGCAGAAAGTGAAAATTACCTGGCTTGGTACGGCAGCAATTCGTCTGGAAGCGGACGATGAGACAGTTTTATTCGACCCGTTTGTACAGCTGATAGGTGGGGAAAATCCGAACTGTCTGGATGACTTTTTACAGGATCAGACGATCTGTGTGACCCACGGGCATCTGGATCATCTGATGGAGGTTCCGGAATTTCTGGATCCGGAAAGCGATGCGGAGGCGACCGTTTACTGCGGAGAAGTGGCGGCAGAGACGCTTTCCGATATGGTGGAGAACACCAGCAACGTAGTAAAGGTGAGACCGGGCGACGTGATCCGACTCGGGGACGTACGGATTCTTGTAATGGAAGGAAAGCATGCGAAGCCTGGAAAAAGTCAGGTATTCCAGAAGTTGTTTTCCCGCAGATTTTTGCAGTATTTCAGAAATGCGCTGGCACTTGCATATTTGAATCCGAAATTTCCGGAGGGCGGACAGACGCTGATGTACGAGGTGCATGCGGAGGGCAAACGCGTGCAGGTGATGGGAAGTCTCGGACTGCAGGAGGATCAGGAATACCCGCAGGGTGCCGATCTTCTGATTCTGCCGTTCCAGGGAAGCGAATTTCTGGAAGCAGTAGCGCTGGAGGTCGTAGAGCGGCTGCAGCCAAAGCGGATTTTGCTGGATCATTTTGACGACGCATTCCCGCCGGTATCGGAGCATGTCGATACGAGACGGTTTAAAAAGCTGATGGATGAGGAATATCCGCAGATCAAAGTCGTAAAGCCGACGGCAGGAAAAACGGTGGTGCTGTAACGGGATTAAGTTACAGTTCACCCGCGCCATTCGCAAAACCGCGTCTTCGACGCTCTCCGCTGCTTCGCAGCTCTTTTTGCTCATAAAATGGCGCTCCCTTCGTACCCTTCTGCGTTCAGATTTTCGTGCAAGCACGGAATCTGAACGCAGAAGGGTACGAGTGAACTGTAACGGGATTTTATAACGTATGGAGAAACACCAGTGCTACCGGTTTGCAGTTTGAGATACAGCATGATATAATGAGCACAGAAGAAAAACAAGCGACGCCGAAGGCGGCATTTGTTTTTCTTGTGCCATTAGAGAATGAGCAGCCTGCGCAGCAGGCGATAAAGCGCGTCAGCGCGGGCTCACGATATAATGAGCATAAGAAGCGGCTTTTCGTGCAGATATCACTCAAACAGCCGTATAACATTTTGACAGGTCTTTGCAACATGGAAGAATTGCAGCTGCGGGGGCTTATGTTACAATAGGAGGGAACAAATGGAAAAACCGACATTAGTAATTCTGGCAGCAGGAATGGGAAGCCGTTATGGCGGCTTAAAGCAGATCGATCCTGTAGATGACAAGGGGCATAAGATCATTGATTTCTCGATCTATGATGCAGTCAGAGCGGGATTCGGTAAGGTCGTTTTCATTATTAAAAGAGAGCATGAGCAGGATTTCAGAGAGTGCATCGGCAATGCAGTCAGCAAACATATTCCTGTAGAGTATGTATTCCAGGAGCTGACGAAAGTTCCGGAAGGATTTCAGATTCCGGAAGGCCGCGTAAAGCCCTGGGGAACCGCACATGCAATCCTGTGCTGCAAGGGCGTAGTGAATGAGCCTTTCGCAGTGATCAATGCGGATGACTATTATGGAAGAAGCGCTTTTGAAGAGCTGTACCGTTTCCTGACCACACATCACGACGATGAAAAATATCGTTACGCGATGGTTGGCTATCAGCTGGGCAACACTTTGACGGATAACGGTTCCGTTGCAAGAGGTATCTGCGTAACCGACGAGAACGGCTATCTGCAGGAGATCGCAGAGCGTACCAAGATCGTGAAGACCGAGGACGGCGCGGCATACACAGAGGATGATGGTAAGACCTGGATTCCGGTAGGATTAAAGACTCCGGTTTCCATGAACATGTGGGCATTTTCTCCCAGCATTATCAACGAGCTGCAGAATGCAGTAGATCGTTTCTTTGCAGAAGAAGTGGAGAAGAATCCGCTCAAATCCGAGTGCTTTTTGCCGATCGAGGTAGATAAGCTGTTAAAGGCTGGAAAAGCAACCGTTGAGGTGCTTCATTCTGCTGACAAATGGTTTGGCGTTACCTATAAGGAAGATAAACCGTTTGTGATGGAGTCGATCCAGAAGTTAAAGGATGCCGGTGTTTATCCTGATGTTCTGTGGTAAAACAATCAGAAAAGTCAGCAAAAGAATGGAGGAAACGAAACATGGCAATTTTAGTTACAGGCGGCGCCGGATTTATCGGCAGTCATACCGTTATTGAATTACAGAATGCCGGATATGATGTCGTTGTAGTAGATAATCTGGCAAATTCCAGTGAGAAATCCCTGGAACGTGTAGAAAAGATCACAGGAAAGAAGGTCCCTTTTTACAAAGTGGACATTCTCGACAGAGAAGGCCTGAATGAAGTTTTTGCAAAAGAAAAAATCGATTCCTGCATTCATTTCGCGGGCTTAAAGGCAGTCGGCGAATCCGTACAGAAGCCCTGGGAATACTATGAAAACAATATTGCAGGCACTCTGACACTGGTTGATGTAATGCGCAAGCGCAATGTGAAGAATATCATCTTTTCCTCTTCTGCAACCGTGTACGGCGATCCTGCGATGATCCCGATCACCGAGGAATGCCCGAAGGGACAGTGCACAAACCCCTACGGTTGGACAAAATCCATGCTGGAACAGGTTCTGACAGATATCCAGAAAGCAGATCCGGAATGGAACGTTGTTCTGCTGCGTTATTTCAACCCGATCGGTGCTCACAAGAGCGGTCTGATCGGTGAAAATCCCAATGGTATTCCGAACAATCTGATGCCTTACATCACACAGGTTGCAGTCGGCAAGCTGAAAGAGCTGGGTGTTTTTGGTGACGATTACGACACTCCGGACGGAACCGGCGTCAGAGACTACATCCATGTCGTTGACCTTGCAAAAGGCCATGTAAAAGCCCTCAAGAAGCTGGAGGATCATTCCGGTCTGAACATTTACAACCTGGGAACCGGACACGGCTACAGCGTGCTGGATATCGTGAAAAACTTCGAGGCTGCTACCGGCGTGAAGATCCCGTATGTGATCAAGCCCCGCCGTGCAGGCGATATCGCAACCTGCTACTCCGATGCGAGCAAGGCAGAAAGAGAGCTTGGCTGGAAGGCGGAATACGGCATCAAAGAGATGTGCGAGGATTCCTGGAGATGGCAGTCGATGAATCCGAACGGATACGACGACTGAGAATAAAAGCAGCAGAACCCGAAATAGCTAAGGCAAAGAAGGAACAAGAGGCAAAAATTAGTAGATAATACTGATTTTTGCCTTTTTGAATATATTTTATCGCACATATTAAAGGAACGATAGAATGGTAAAATTTACTTGTAAATAGCCCTATGATAAAATAATTAGAGGTAGTGTTGGGCACTTGTAAAAGGTAAAATATTTATAAGGGGTGTTTATGAAATTAGAACAACTGATCGGTGAAGCAACCGAATATGACAAAAAAGCGATGCTGGAGATAAAAAAGCCGAAAAGTTGGCTGAAAAGTGTAAGTGCTTTTGCTAATGGCGTTGGTGGTGTGCTAATTTTTGGCATTGCCGATAATGATTCTGTGGTGGGAGTTGACGATGCAAAGAAAGCTATGGAAGTTATTAGTGAGCAGATAAAGACAAAAATGGATCCAATTCCAGAAGTTCTGCTAAAAGCACACGAAATAGATGGCAAGAAGATTATAACGCTGGAGGTATATCGGGGCGATGAGACTCCTTACTATTATGTAGGAGAAGGTAATTATACGGCTTTTGTTCGAATCGGTAATGAAAGTGTAATTGCGGCTGCGATGGATTTAAAGAGACTGGTTTTACGGGGAAAGAACAGAACTTATGATAGTCTCGTTACGGATTATAATTTTGATGATTATTCTTTTTCCAAGTTAAAGGCAGCATATTATAAACAGACGAAGAAAAGTATGGAAATCAAAGATTTTGAATCATTTGGTATTATTGACAGGAATGGTATGTTAACGAATGCAGGAGCTTTGTTTGCGGATGAATCTCCTGTTTATTGTTCGAGATTATTTTGCACCAGATGGAATGGTATTGACAAAGCATCAGGAGTTATTGATGCACTGGATGATGAAGAATATACAGGCAGTCTTATTCTGCTTTTGGAAGAGGGCATGAATTTTGCGCGAAGAAATTCAAAGAAAATGTGGAAAAAAGAGTCTGATCGGAGAGTAGAATATCCGGAATATCCAGAGAGAAGTATTTTTGAAGGATTAGTGAATGGATTAGTACATCGTGATTATTTAGATATGGGAAGCGAAGTTCATATTGATATTTTTGATGACCGTTTGGAAATATATTCCCCCGGTGGAATGTATGATGGGACGCTTATTCAGGACAGGGATATTGGTAACGTTCCATCAAAGCGCAGAAATCCAGTGGTTGCAGATATTTTTAGTCGACTTGATTATATGGAACGAAGAGGAAGCGGTTTTAAAAAGATTATGCAGGCATATGAAGTAGAACCGAACTATACGGAAGACAAAAAGCCTGTTTTTTATTCAAATGCAACGGAATTTAGAGTTATCCTGAAAAATCTTAACTTTAAGAATGAAGTTTTGAACGAAAAAAATGAAGTTTTGAATGAAGTTTTGAATGAGGTTTTGAATTCTGGCAGAACAGAAATGGAAATAAAAGTAATAAAGAAAATACTATATTCGCCAAGAATTAAACAGAAAGAATTAGCGGAAGATGTAGGTGCTTCTGTAAGTACTGTTCAACGGATTATAAAAAAATTAGTGAAAGAAGAAAAGATAGTTCGTATGAATGGAAAACGGAATGGGTATTGGAAAGTCTTGTAGAATGTTTGCTAAGTTGGATGATGGAGTTATAGAAAAAAAGATACATGGATTTTTTCAAAATTGACATGTACAATATTTGAGAAACGCAAAACACCTGCGGAATGGGGAGATGTGATATGACACAACAATATCAGGAGCTGACAGAGCAGTTGGCGGCGCTGGTGGATGTAGAGTGGCCGATGGTCAGCAACCTTGCAAATGCGGCAGCGCTTTTATATGAAAGGCTGGATCGCCTGAACTGGGCAGGTTTTTATCTGACGGACAATCATGTGCTGTGGCTGGGACCTTTTCAGGGAAAAACAGCGTGCGTGCGGATTGCAGAGGGAAACGGCGTCTGCGGGACAGCGCTGCAGACGGACAGCGTACAGCGGGTCGAGGACGTGCATGCGTTTCCCGGACATATTGCGTGCGACGCGGCATCCCGGTCGGAAATTGTGCTTCCACTGCACAAAAACGGAGAGGTAATCGGTGTGCTGGATATTGACAGCCCGGAGGTTGGCAGATTTTCGGCGGAAGATGAAGAGGGATTGCGAGAGGTTGTGCGGATTCTGGAACGGATTATAGTTTGCTCGTAACTTTTGACAGGCAGATTCCTGCTCACATGAAAATCTGACTGTCAGAAATCATAAAGGGAGCGGGTGAACTGCTGAGGAAAACAAAATGGATAAAATAGCAAAAGTACCGCATCTGCGGGAAGAACTGGACTGGTTGGATCAGACCTACGGTGTGGAGAAAGAGGGATTTTTTCATCAGGAGCACTGGCAGCTGCTTGTTGCGATCATGCTGAGCGCGCAGAGCACGGACAAGCAGGTGGATGAAGTCCTTCCAAAGCTGTATGGTCGTTTTCCAACCGTGCAAGAGATCGCGCAGGCGACAGAAGAGGAAATCGGGGAAGAAATCAAGTCGGTTGGCTTGTATAAAAGTAAGGCAAAGCATGTTAAATCCTGTTGTATGCAGCTTGCAGAACAATATGGCGGCGAAGTGCCGACGACGATCGAAGAGCTGGTAAAGCTGGCGGGAGTCGGAAGAAAGACTGCAACACTCTTTCTGGCAGATGCGTATGGGATTCCGGGCGTGACTGTGGACACGCATGTGTTTCGGATTTCGCATCGGCTCGGCTGGGCGAACGGCAAAAATCCGGTTGAGACGGAACAGGAGCTGATGCGGGTGCTTCCAAAAGATCACTGGAACCGGATCAATTTTCAGCTGATTTATCACGGCAGGAGCATTTGTACCGCAAGAAAAGCGAAATGCAGTGAATGTGGACTGCAGGCGTGGTGCGAAAAGCGCGTGGAGAAAAAGCAGGCGTAGGCGTTGGTTTATGTGGCGATTATGCGGACAGCGGGCGGGAGACACAGGAACAGCTGACAGTGCAGAATACGGGATTGGGGAAACAATATGTACGAAAAATATGAACTACCGATACGATTTACGGAAGAACAGAGAAAAAAGTACGCAGAATGGGGCATCAAAAAAGAAAAAGTTCTGATGCCAATGGCTGCAGTAACAATTGGAATCGATCTGCTGACAGTGCTTTGGGTTGTTGGAAGAGTGTGGCTGATTCGTGAGAGCGATCCGATCTGGTTTCAGATCATTTGCCAGAACGATGGAATCGGGGAAATTTCCAGTACGATTGCGATTATCCTGACCTTTTTGATTTTAAAACCGATCGATCTCATTCTGGATAAGATCTGGCATCGTCCGGAAGGAACGGAGTGGCTGGAAGTTGGGCTGACGGAAAATGGCGTGACGGTGAAGCGGACATATAGAGCAGGAGATGCCGGGACGGGTGTGGACAATGCAGCTGGCAGAAGTTGTTGTGGGGAAATTACGGTTTTCGAAACACATCCGCTGATACAAATGGACGAATACCTGGACGTTGAGAACAACGCGGTGCGTGTCCAGGGGGTTTGGCTGGAAATCGGGGAAAACACCCGGGAAAATATTTACACACCCCAACAGCAGAAGCACTGGCTGGATCAGCCGGAGGGAAAGAGCGGCAGCATTAACAGCGTGCAGAAACTGCAGAAGATTATCAAAGGCTACGCGGCAGCGCTGGAGGAAAAAGAAAAAGAGCGGGCGTGGCTGATGGAACAATGAATGTACGTGATGTAGTTCCAAGATCTGTGATTGGGCTTTCTCCGAAATACCACTTTTTTACACATATATGCGCCTAATCTTCCTCGAAAACCGCGTTGCTCCTCTTTATAATAAAGACAGGATTCAAAGGGTGAAGTCTGTGCATCGAAAAGCAGACTGCGGGAGGATGATATGCGTGAGTTGATCTATGATAATGTGCGGATTCAGTTTTTGTCAGAAGAGGTACTTCGGCTGGAAATCAGATATGGGGCATATTTCACGGATCGGAATACGCTTTGGATTCCGGACAGGGGAGCGTTTGAAAAGGCAGGAAAGAGACTGCCGGAAAGTCAAAGCAGATCCCGGGAAAATCAGGGCAGGCAGCAAAGCATGGTGGTAAGAGAAGAAGCTGCTCAGGAACACAGCCGTCCGCAGCGGTTTTTGCTGGGAGACCTTCTTCTTGTTTTGCCGAATCCGAAAGAAGGACTGAGGGGGCTTCAGATTTTTAGAGAGGGCAAATGCGTTTATCAGTACGAAAGAGTAAAAATAAACGGAAAGCTTCCGGCTCCGGCACAGACTCCATGGATTTATCCGCTGTTGGACGTACCAAGGATTTTGCTGCCGGAAAAAAACTGCAGCACTTCTGAAAAGAAAAAATATATCCTGCAATGGGATGCAGAGGATCTTTATCTTCTGGTGTGCAAAAAAGATGCAAGAAAGCTCCGGGAAGTGTATGTCTGTCTGACCGGAAGGGCAGATATGCTCCGGGAGGCTGTATTGGAGGATCAAAAAATTGAGCCTTGTTTGAAGCAGCCACTGAGATTACTCAAAGCGGCATCAGATGGAAAAAGTGAGGCAGAAACACCTGCCAATGGATTGTATACAGAGATCCTGGAGAACCCTGAGAGATATTTTCAGGACAGAAAAAAAGAATTGCCCTATCTGGATTATCTGGAAATGACGGAGTGCCAGAGAGGGACAAATTTAAAACAGATGCTTCGAAAACCGGGAAACGGCAGTCTGTTGCCGATGCTGTACAGAAACGTGTATGAAAGCTGGGAGAACGGCATGCCGATCTGCCGCCGCCTGGACTGGGAATATCCCCAGGATAAAAAGGTGCTGCTATATTTGCAGGAGTTTATGATCGGAGATCTGCTTGTTGTGCCGGAAAAAGAAAAGTCTGAAATTTACCTGCCGGAGGGATTGTGGCTGTATCCGTGGACAGGAAAGGTATATCAGGGAAAACGCTGCAGAAAGCTGAAAAATCAGTCAGAGCAGCTGGAACTTTATATCCGGCTGGGAGCGGTTTTGATCCTGGCGGAGGATACTGCCTGTGTCAAGGAGCAGAACTGGGAGCTTTTGACGATGGATTATTATCCCTGTAAAGAATGTTTGCAAGACGGATTTCTGTATGAGGATGACCGTGAGACGGATGCGTACAAAAACGGAAAATATCGCAAGACCTATTATCATACCTCCTATGATGGAAATCAAAAGGCATATGGACTTAGCATTTCAAACGCGGAGGGAGACTTTGAGGGCAGGTTTGCAGGTAAAAGGCGGACATTGCGGATCCGGTGTCATGAGCTTTTGGGAGAACGGGTAAAACAGGTGTTGATCAATGGGAGAAAACAGACTTTTGAGAGAATCTTGAAATCAAAGGAGGCGAAGGTATTCGGGACAGCGGGTGCAGCACCGGACAGCGATGTGGCAGAGCTTGTGGTAGAGCATCCGCTGTCAGAGTGCGTGCATGTGGATTTTATGATGGAATGACAGGACACCCCGCCCGCCTACGCAGGGGGGAGCGGCTTGACATAATCGTCACGGGTGGATAAGTCATTTCGAAACCAGCTGGGCGTCACACCGGTCCATCGCTTAAAGAGGCTGGTGAAGTGTCGGTAATCCGGGAAGCCCAGCAGGTCGGATATTTCCTGAATGGACATTTCCGTAGAGCGCAGAAGATCCTGCGCAATTGCCAGTTTTCTGGACAAGTAATAATGATAGGGCGTCATATGAAAGGTTTCTTTAAACAGATGGATCGCCCGGGAATTGGAAAGATGTACCTGTGCAGCAATATCTGCGATGTTGAGGGGTGCAGTCAGGTTCTGCTCGATGTAGGTTTTCATGATCTGGGGGGCAGAGGTATCGGTCTGCAGTCCGTTTAGCTGCTCGGAAAACTGAATGATATGCTGATGGAGTAAAAGAGCCAGCTCATTTTTGTTGAGGGAGGGCTCTTTTTCCAGCTTCTGAAGGATCTGCATCAGATAATCGCTTTTCCAGAAATTCCGGACGCAGCAGTTGAAGCCCAGCTGATAATCACTGAGGAGATGACTGATCAGGTTTCCCTGACCGTTGAACCAGATCTTTACCCAGGGATCATTATGGTCGGAATAATAGTGATGAAACGTACAGGGATGCAGAATGTAGGCATCTCCTGCCGTGAGCCTGGTCAAAGTGCCATTAAATTCCACATAGCCGGTTCCCTGCAGCACGCATTCAAACACATAATGATCTCCGTTGAAGCGCCGGATGTGGTAATAAGGATCGCGGTAGCTGATCCCGGCGGAAAGCGGGGCAAATTCCGGAGAAGCCATGCCTGTGTAGGGGCAGATCTTTTCAGAGTGGATTTCATAAAGGTCGCGTTTGGTAATCAATGTGGTGTCCTTTCTGTCAAAGGGCGGGAAAAGTTACAATTGGTTTTGCCCGGTTCTTTTGTTTCTTGTTTGTGCAGTTTTTTGTATCGATATAACTGGGCATCCGCTTTTGAAATCGCTTGCTCTATGCTGCCTTCAGATTTATGATAAATGCTGTATCCCATAGAAACCAGAGGAAGATTGCAGTCCTGCTCCCGGCTGGAATTTAAATTATTTATAAAAAGGCTGATTGCATTTAAAATATCAATTTCATCTGCTTTATCAGATAATACACCAAATTCGTCGCCGCCGATCCTATAACAAAATCCGATGGCTGAAAAAGACTTCAGTATCAAACCGGCAATTGTGCTGAGACACTGGTCTCCATACTGATGCCCAAACTGATCATTGATCTTTTTAAAATCATCCACATCAAAGAATATAATCACCCCATAACCCAGGGACTCCAGATGCTGGATTTTATATTCATAGGCGCGGCGGTTAAACAGACCGGTCAGGATATCGTGCTTCTCTTTCAACTCACAAAAAAACGCATAATAAAGGATGAGGGATAAGGAAACGCAGGACCAGGTTGTATGGATGGATGGAAACAGAACCTGTATAGAGGTTCCTCCAAGAATGAACAAAAACAGCAATAGCAGTGCAAAGCAATCTTTGTTTTGATAACGCCTGGCGAGGTATAAGGTTTCTTTAAAAAGTATGGTCATGCTCCAGATATAAGCGGCAACATAAACAAAAAAACAAGGTCCGCGGAAATATTCATTTTGCTGAGAAATGGAAAATATCAGACCGAATTTTGGCGAGAGCACAGTCAAAAGCATGTTGGTAACAGCTGGAAGGAACAGGTAAAATATATTTCTGTAATTTCTATGGTTAAAAACAAATGCAAGAGAAATGGTAATAAATGGAGAAAGTGAAAAGCCGAGCACATTAAAAACCATATTCGGGAGGCTAAAAGAGGCAACCGGCTGTCCAAAAACAGAAGTTCCGATTTCCGCAAGGATGACAAGTATCGTGCAAAAAATGGCAGTGGAAAAAAAACGCTTCATTTTACGGTCCAGAAGGTTGTTTCTGCCGACAACAAAAGCTAATAGCAGCATGGCTAAAATATTCGTTATGGATAGGGCAACATAATTTTCCAGCATTTCTGACCTCATTTCTGGTTTGAGTTATTGTAAGATGATGATAGCACTTTTTTATACATATACGCAAGCTTTTTGTATAGTGAAAAACGGAGGCGGAGATTATGATGAATGAGTAAAGTGCATAAGGAAAGCAACAAAAAGATAAAAAATGACAGCAATGTTACTACACTGCCCTCCGGCAGAAGCTTTTTTGCAGATAAAAAGGGAAGATCGAATAGGTGCAAAAAAGTAGTGAGCATTTTGGGAAAACGCGTGACAGACAGGGATCTTTTACCGAAAGGTTTTCATTGCGGGAAATAAAAAAGGAGAATAGAGAGGAAATTATGAAACCAAAGAATATGCTTCTGACGTTGGATACATGTCTGGAACAGGAGAAAACGGGGAGAAAAACAGGGCTGCTGGTGACGGCACTGATGAATGGACTGATGCTTGTTCTGTCCCTACCCTTTATGGACTGGATCCAGCTGGTAAATATTCCGAAGCTTTTTGCTAAGCTGGGGATTACAAGAGAAGCAGCAGGCAGCCTGTATTCGAGCTACAGTATTTTTTCCCTGTTGGGATTTGTAAAAAATTCCGGAAAAGGTGTTTTCGGATTGTATGCAATGCTGCTGTTGATCCTGCTGGTTGCAACCTGGTATCTGGAGCTTCTGTATATCTGGAAGGTCTTTCGCAACAGCAAAGGGAACGATGGGAAGGGAGAGCTTCATACTTATGTGATCGGAAAGGCCTCGACACTTCTGACAGCACTTCTGGTGTTTGGCTCTTACGGTTTTGTCCTGTATTCCAACAATGTGGTGAAAATGAAGGGCTTTTCCGGATCGTGGATCCTGGCAGTTGAACTGATATTGGCGCTTGCAGCCTATGGACTGATCAAACGGATGGAGGCGAAGGAGAGGATCCGCTGCCATGAACACGGGCTGATCAAAGAATTTCAGAAAAACTGGGTACTGTTTCTGATGTTGATCCCGCTGTGTGTGTTCTTTCTGATCAATTCCTACCTGCCGATGATCGGTATTTACTTTGCATTTGTGAACTTTAATTTTTCAGACGGTCTGTGGGCAAGCCCCTTTGTAGGACTGAAAAACTTCGAATTTCTGTTCCAGTCCCAGATGGGCAGACTGATCCGCAATACGGTTTTATATAACGTAGTCTTTATCGGGCTTGGAAATGTGCTTCAGATCTTCTTTGCGATCCTGATCAGCCAGCTGACGGTAAAATGGTTTAAGAAGACCGGACAGACGCTGATGTTTATGCCCTACTTCGTATCCTACGTTATGCTAAAGGTCATGGTCTACAGCCTGATGGAATATCAGTATGGTGCGATCAACAACATGATTCGTTCCTCGGGAGGGACGGCGATCGATTTTTACAACACACCGGTGTACTGGCCGTTTCTGATCACCCTGTTTTACATGTGGAAATCCGTCGGCTACGGTATGGTTATTTATCTGGCGACGATCATGGGCATTGATAACGAGCTGTATGAAGCGGCAAAAGTAGATGGTGCGAATATTTTCAAGAGAATCCTTTACATTACGCTGCCGCAGATCAAGCCCACATTTATTATCCTGCTGATCTACTCTCTGGGCAGCATCATGAAAGGTAATTTTGAACTGTTTTATCAGACCGTCGGAAACAACGGACTTTTGTATGACGTGACAGACATTCTGGACACTTATGTATATCGGATTACGGTCGGACAGCCGCTGAGCATCGGTCTTGGTTCCGCAGCGGGTCTCTTCCAGTCGATCTTCGGATTTGTGGTCGTTATGGTGACGAACTGGGCGATTAAGAAAAAAGATTCTGAGTACGCATTATTTTAAGGGAGAGGAGAAAATGCAAAAAGAAAAGACAGGAAGTAAGATCAAGCCTTCCACAAGCAATATTGTATTCAACATACTGGCATATTCCCTGGTCGCCATTGTCTCGATCGTCTGTGTGCTGCCGTTTTTACTGGTAGTATCCGGTTCGTTTACGGATAACGGAGTGATCGTGAGGGAGGGCTATAGCCTGTGGCCGAAGGTTTTTTCCCTGGAGGCCTACAAGGTCATTTTTAAAAATCCTGCGTCTATTCTGCAGGCATATAAAATGACGATTTATTACACAGTTGTCGGTACGGCAGTCGGTCTGTTTATGACGACAATGACAGCCTATGTTGTGTCCCGCAAGGAGTTCAAGTACCGCAACATTGTGACCTTTATGATGTATTTTACCACGATCTTCGGCGGCGGTATGATTCCGTGGTATCTGCTGTATGCGAATGTCCTGAATTTAAAGGGAACGGCATTTGTTATCTGGTTTCCCGGCATCACGAGCTCATTTCTTGTGATCCTGATGCGGACATTTATTCAGAGCAGCGTGCCGGATGCGATTGCGGAATCTGCCAAAATCGATGGAGCAGGACCCTTTACAATCTTTATCAAAATCGTCCTGCCGGTATTAAAGCCCGGTCTTGCAACAGTGGGATTGTTCCTGGCGCTTGGCTACTGGAATGACTGGTATCGGTCGTCCCTGTTTTCCACAAATGCCAATACCTATGAGCTGCAGTTTTATCTCTATAATATGCTGAGCTCTACGACCGCATTAAAGGATCTTGCAGTAGGAGCAACGGCACAGATCGAGAGCATGCCGGGGCAGTCGATGAAAATGGCGATGGCGGTCATCGTAACCGGACCGGTGCTGTTATTCTATCCGTTCGTACAGCGGTATTTCGTATCCGGCATTACAGTCGGTGCGGTAAAAGGCTGAGAAGCTGTATATAGAAACGGAGCATCCGTTTTTATAGATATAAAAATTCAGGAAGAAGAGGAATGCCGTAGATCATACGGAAACGCAGGAAAGGGAGGAAACATATGCGTAAAAAAGTTGTAAGTGTACTATTGACAGCGGCAATGACCGCTACGATGTTGGCGGGCTGCGGCAATAAGCAGACTGCAGACAGTCAGCTTGGGGAAAGCTACGAGGAAACTATGGCTGCAGTGCAGAGTGAAGAGGCTGCCACAAAAGAGACGGAAACCACAGCACAGGCAAAGGAGCTGGATTATTCCGAACGGGTTGACCTGGTATTTTATCTGCTTGGTGACGCACCGGCAGGGCTGGATCGCGTAGAGGATAAGATCAATGAGATCCTGCTGGAAAAGGCAAATGCAACCGTAGATTTTCAGTTTTCTACATGGACAGACTGGGGTGAAAAATACAAGCTGCAGCTGACCACCGGCGGTGTAGATTTAATCTATACCGCAAGCTGGAATAATTTCGGACAGCTGGCACAGAGCGGTGCATTTTTACCGCTGGATGATCTGCTGGATCAGGTATCTCCTGATTATAAAGCTCAGATCGACCCCGCAGCGCTGGAGGGCTGTCGTGTAAACGGAAAGATCATGACCATTCCATGCCTTTGGAAGCAGTACACACCAGCAGGAATTGAGTACCGCGAAGATCTGAGAGAAAAATATGATCTTCCAGTGCCGGATTCCATCGAAAATCTGGAAGCATACTTAAAGGGCATTCAGGAAAAGGATCCCAGCCAGGGACTGCTTGCGCAGAATCCCCAGGGTATTTTAGCATATGAGGATGATCCGGTTGTGGGAATCGAGAGCGGATATGGTCAGCGTGTGAAAATGGCAGACCCGACGAAAGTTGAGGATTACTGGTTCTCTGACGAGTTCGTAGAGGATATGAAGCTGTTGAAGGATTGGGCGGATAAGGGCTACTGGTCCAGAAGTATTCTTTCCAACACAACAGATGCAGGCGAACAGTACGATAACGGTCAGTGTGTAGCCTTAGTTTTCGGTATGAACCCGAACAAATACGCAACCCGTGTAGAAACATGGAAAGCAGATCACCCGGATTGGAAAACAGCATATTTTACATTTAGTGAAGCTGCTGGTAAGGTATGGTCCACAACCCCTACTGCAGATGCAACTGCAATTACCAAAGACTGCAAAAATCCGGAAAGAGCGATGAAGGTTCTCGAGCTTCTGGCAACCGATAAGGATTTGAACCTGCTGACTCAGTATGGCATCGAGGGCGAGGATTATGAGGTAACCTCGGATGGCCTGTATCAGAGTCTGAACTCTGACTTCGGTTATGAAGGCTTAAATGCATGGTCCTTAAGAAATCCGGAGTACAAGCTGCCCAACGGCGAAGGCGGAAAGCTGCTGCAGGAGATGTTTGACAATTATGGAAAGATTTGTGAAGAAAAAGGTATGCCGAGTGTAGATCCTTATAGCGGTTTTTCTGAGGATTACAGCGCATATTCTGCAGAAAAGGCAGCAATCGATGATGTAGTAAGCGAATATCTGCGTCCTCTGCAGAACGGTCTGGTAGACGACGTGGATGCAGCTGTTGAAACCTTCCGGGAGAAAGTAAAGGCAGCAGGGCTGGACAGCGCAAGAGAAGGCTGGGCAGCACAGTGGCAGACATACTGTGAAGAAACAGGACTGAAGTAAACCGTTACGATACCAGATGTCTGAGGGAGCGTTTGTCAGGCGTGTCCTGTAGAAGATAAAAAGAAGAAACCCGCGGCGATTCCTGAGGTTTGATGTCAGGATGCCGCGGTTTTTTTGATGAAAATGAGTTGTAAGAAAGTCTTTTCTGTGGCATATTTTATTCAAACCAATTTTATTAAAAACGATTTGAATAAAAAATGTTATACTGTATTGACGCACCAAAACCAGGCGACGCCGACGGTGTCATTTGGTTTTAGGAAACAAACACAAAAGGAAAAGAGGAAAACGCCATGAAAACAACCGTTGCAATTGTCGGCCTTGGAAGCCGCGGAAGAGTAACTTATGCGCCGATTGCCAAACAATATCCGGATTTAATGGAGATTACAGCGCTGGCAGATATCAATCCTGCCTGTGTAGAGGAAGCTGCAAAAGAGTACAACGTACCGAAGGAGCGCTGTTTTACGAGCGCGGAAGAGCTTCTGGCGCAGCCGAAGCTGGCGGATGCGATTTTTATCTGCACACAGGATCAGGATCATGTCCGGGAAGCGCTGATGGCGCTGGAAAAAGGCTACCATATCCTGATGGAGAAGCCGATTTCCCCCAGTGCAGAGGACTGTAACAAGCTGCTGGAAGCGTCCCGCAAGTACGACAGAAAAATCGTAGTCTGTCATGTGCTGCGTTATACGCCCTTTTTCTCGAAGATCAAAGAGATCATTTCTGAGGGAACCATCGGCGACGTCGTAACGATTCAGGCCATCGAGAACGTCGGCTACTGGCATCAGGCCCACAGCTTCGTGCGCGGCAACTGGAGAAACAGCAATACGACCAGCCCCATGTGTCTGCAGAAGACCTGTCACGATTTCGACCTGTATTTGTGGTTGGCGGGCAAGACGCCAAAGCGCGTGTCCTCGATGGGAGATACTTATTTCTTCAAGGAAGCTTGTGCACCGGAGGGTGCTGCGCTTCGCTGCATGGACGGCTGTAAGGCAAAAGAAAACTGTCCGTTTGACGCGGAAAAAATTTATATCACCAACAAGCGTACCGGCATCGCACAGGGCAACACCGAATGGCCGGTTGACGTTCTGGCAATTCATCCGACAGAGGAAAGCATCTATGAAGCGATCAAGACAGGCCCCTACGGACGCTGTGTATTCCATTGCGACAACAACGTTGTAGATCATCAGATCACGAATATTGAAAACACCGACGGAAGCAACATCAGCTTTTCCATGAGCGGATTTACGAGTGACGGCGCTTCCCGTTACTGTAAGATCATGGGAACAAAAGGCGATATCACAGCGGATATGACAAAAAATATTATCGAAATCGGACTGTTTGGACAGCCGAGAGAGGTGATTGATGTGACGAAGCTTGCGACGGATTTCAGCGGACATGGCGGCGGTGACGTCAGAATGGTTCTGGAATTTTTGGAAATGATCACGACCGGCAAGGAACCGCAGGGGATCACCTCGCTGGAGCAGTCGATCAACAGCCATCTGGTTGCGTTCGCGGCGGAAGAATCCAGATTAAACCATGGCGCGCCGGTGGAGATCGGGTAAACGGGACATGGAAAAGCAGAATTTTTTCCAATAATGACCGCTATTGCGGAATAAAAAAATCCCCATATCCGCCGCTGCTGACAGACCACGCAAAATGTGGATACCTGTTCAGACAGTGGTTTGGATATGGGGATAATTTTTTGTCAAATCCTATCAATATATACGGTTGTCATACGCCGAAATGTTCTGCATGGCACCAGGATTGCGCTGCAGCAGAGCTGTTCTTGGCGGCTTCACACATCGAATTCGTCATTCATCGCATCGAAGAACACGATGCCGATGATGCCTCGTCCGGTGTGTGCACCGATGGCGCAGCCGATGGTAGATTCTACCAGCTCCTTTGGAGAAATGGCCTGCAGCAGAAGGTCTTTGGTATACTTCAGGGAATCGGGATCTTCCCCGTGGCAGATGCCCATGATCTGACGGGACGGGTCTGCAATGTTTTCCTGTACATATTCGATCAGGGCTTTTAGGGATTTTTTGCGGCCGCGGATGGTTTTTAATACCTGCAGGCTGCCGTCCTTGTCAACGATCAGAACCGGCTTCATGTCCAGCAGCTCTCCTGCTGTTCCCTTCCATTTGGAAAGGCGGCCTCCCTTGATCAGATAACGGAGTGTGCTGACAGTAAAAACATGCCGGATATGGTTGACATAAAAATCAGCGGCGCGCAGCAGCTTTTCCTTGTCTGCACCGGCCTCCCGTAAAAGCAGCAGCTTGTATACGATCAGGCCAAAGCCGATGGCAGCGGATTTGGAATCCACGATGGTCAGATCGAAATCCGGATAGTCCTCAAGGATATTCTGCTTTGCGATGTTAGCGGCATTAAAGGTGCCTGCGATTCCGGTGGAAAAGCATAGATAGATCACGCTGTCGTTATGTTCTGCATAGGGACGGAACGCTTCCTCAAACATAGCGGGATTGATGTGATAGGTTTTGATATCGCGGCTGACGTCATCCAGAATTTCATAAAATTCTTTCGTGTGGATGGTTGCACCGTCTAAATAATCTACCCCGTCGATAACAACAGGAGTCGGAATGACGTGCAGATTAAAACGCTCTACAATATACTGAGGCATATCGGAGGCGGAATCTGTAATAATTTTCAGCATAGGTTCCTCCATCGGTTTTTTTATACCTGACTCATCTGGTTGAGCAGGCTGATCTTCATATCATATAATTTCTGGGAAAGATCGACATAAACGCCGTGGGGGTTGACCAGACGGCGGGTTTCTTCCCAAAGAGTTTCCAGTTCTTTCTGGCAGTAATCGCGGATGTCCATGACCTTCGGAGAATGGTAAATACAGTTACCGTGGTCGAAGACATGAACCATCAGTTCACGCAGTTCATAAGTACCGGGCAACAGCTTCGTCTTTTTCCAGGGTTCATTGGGGTCAAAGAGGACAAGGGGGTCGTTTTCATCGTAGGTTTCGTCGACAAGGCAGATCAGGTCGGCCTTGATCTTTCCGGTATCTTTTTCATAAATCCGGTAAATTTTCTTATTGCCCGGGTTCGTGATCTTTTCGGAATTCTCAGAAAGCTTGATCTTGGGGATAAATTCGCCGCTTTGTGCATCCTGGATTGCAGCGAGTTTATAAACGCCGCCGAAGGACGGCCAGTCTTTGCTGGTGATCAGATGAGTGCCGACGCCCCAGGACGTAATTTTACAGCCCTGTACCTTCAAACTGTCAATCAGGTATTCGTCAAGATCGTTGGAAGCAGAAATCACAGCGTCCGGAAAGCCGGCTTCATCGAGCATCTTCCGGGCTTTTTTGGACAGATAGGCGAGGTCGCCGCTGTCTAAGCGGATGCCGTAAAAGGTGAGGGGAATACCTGCCTCACGCATCTCGGTGAACACGCGGATCGCATTCGGAACGCCGGATTTTAAGGTGTCGTAGGTATCGACTAGCAGGATGCAGGCGGAAGGATACATATCTGCATAGGTTTTAAATGCAGTGTACTCATCCGGAAAGCTCATGATCCAGCTGTGGGCGTGTGTGCCTTTGACAGGAACGTCAAAAAGCTGTCCTGCGAGAACATTACTCGTGCCGATACAGCCGCCGATCATGGCAGCCCTTGCACCGAGGGTTCCGGCATCCGGACCCTGTGCGCGGCGCAGACCGAATTCCATAATGCCGTCTCCACGGGCTGCGAAGCAGACCCGGGAAGTCTTTGTCGCGATCAGGCTCTGATGGTTGATAATATTTAAAATGGCGGTTTCGACAAGCTGTGCTTCCATGATCGGTGCGATAACCTTAATCATAGGTTCTCTGGGAAACATGATGCTGCCTTCCGGGATTGCGTAAATATCGCCGGAAAAATGGAAGTCACGCAGATAGTCCAGGAAATCTTCCCCGAAGATGCCAAGGCTGCGCAGATAAGCGATATCGTCGTCTTCAAAATGTAGATTGTTGATATAATCGATTACCTGCTCTAGGCCTGCACAGATGGAATAACCGGAATCCATCGGATTATTGCGGTAAAATGCGTCAAAGATAACGGTTTCGTTACGATCCTTGTTGCGAAAATATCCCTGCATCATGGTCAGCTCATATAGGTCGGTCATGAGGGTAAGATTCTGTTTTCCCATGTTTTTCTCTCATTTCTGCGCACGCTTTTTGCGTATGTCGAGTTTGTGTCAAGTGCGCGCAGACACAAATCTCGCGATTGGAAAATGTTATTTTTCAATCGTTTCTCCATTTCAGAGCAGCTGGTGTGAAAAAAGTGTTGTGTCTCTTTTCCGGCTGCCCTCAGGTTTACTGCGGAACGGGCAAAACAGCAGACCGCCCCGGTTTTGTGATTGTGAATGATCTGAATTATTTTAACATACTCTCAGTTTGAGGGCAACGGATAGAGAAAAATTTACAGCCATCGGAACGTCTTTTGGGATCGTTCCGGTGGCTGTTGATTCATGACAATAGAATGCTCGCAGAGCGTGCATTCTATTGTTATTTTGTTGCTTTACTCAGCTGCAGTCGGTTGTTTTTCAGAAAGTGTGATCAGGATCAGTCCGACCGCAAAGAGGAGGATCAGAGACAGCACGCCGTATTTGGAGTTGTGGAAAAAGTATGCACAGAAGGAAATGATCAGCGGGCCGAAGAAGTCCGCAAACTTGCCGAATACGTCAAAGAAGCCGAAGTATTCGCTGGATTCGTCCTTCGGGATGATTTTTCCGTAGTAGGAACGGGACAGTGCCTGGATGCCGCCCTGACAGATACCGACAGAAACTGCCAGGATCCAGAATTCCAGCTCGGTGTCAAGTCCGTAGCCGAACAGGCAGATTGCCATGTACATGACGATGAAAATCTTGATCATACGCATGGAGCCGAACTTCTTGGCAAGTGTTCCGCTCAAGATGGAGCAGGGGAAGGCAACAAACTGGGTTAAAAGCAGGGCGAGAACCATAGCATTGGAATCGATGCCGACTTCTCCGCCATAGGTGGTTGCCATGGAAATAATTGTGTAAACACCGTCGATATAGCAGAAATATCCTATGATAAAGAACAGCATCCGCTTGTCTTTTGCCAGCTTTTGAAAGGTTGCACCGAGGCGTTTAAAGGTAGCAGCAAAAACATGGGGCTCATGAGGCAGGGAATATTGCTGGTGCACATTTTTGTACAGCGGAATCGACATAATGATCCACCATACCATCGTGATGACGAAGGAAATCCGCGTTGCCGTAACCATAGGAAGACCGATGGTATCGCAGTTTAAGATCAGGAGCAGTCCTGCAACGAAGGGAATGCAGCTGCCGATATAGCCGAATGCATAGCCGCAGGTGGAAACCCGGTCCATCCGCTCATCTGTCGTAACATCGATGAGCATAGCATCATAAAAAATGTTGCAGGCGGCGTAGCCGATCCTGGATATGATAAAGAAAATCAAAAAGGACAGCCACCCGGGTGCGAATGTGAAAAGGAATCCTCCGGCGATGGCGATAACGAAAAAGATCGTGAAAATTTTCTTCTTCATATTTTCGTAGTCTGCAATTGCACCGAGAACGGGGGAAAGCAGGGCGAGGATCAGGATGGAAATGCTGGTTGCGCTGCCCCAGAGGGAGGTGGCGGAGGTGCCGCTCATGCCGGAGCCCTCTGCCAGACTGCGGAAATAGATGGGGATTGTCGCGGTAACGATCATAATAAAAGCGGAATTAGCCACGTCGTAGAGAATCCAGCTCTTTTCCGCTTTGGTGAGCCGTTGGGAGGAATCTTTTGTCTCTTTCATATGAAATACTCCTTTGTATTTTATTCATGGCGATAGAACACTCGCAGAGCGTGCATTCTATTGTATGAAATCCTGATTTTATTGTAGAGGATGATCGGAGGGAAAGCAACGAAGAATCAATATTTTGTGAAAATAATACAAAGGTGAAACACAAAACACAGATCCACTTTACGGAGTATTTGCATTTTTTACTCTCCACGCCGATTTACATAACTATTTTCGAATTTTGAATACACGATGGTCTGTGCGTGGTACAGGCTGTAATATCCGGAAAGCATGTAGCTGACGGCAATTGCGATCAGGTAGTAATAAGCGTGGTCGAAGCCGAACAGCTCGAAGCTGATCAACAGCGCGGTGATGGGGCAGTTTGTCACGCCGCAGAACACAGAAACCATGCCGATGGCGGCACATAGCGGAGCACTTGCACTTGTCAGGATGGCAAACAGACAGCCGAATGTTGCGCCGGTAAAGAACGAGGGCACGATTTCGCCGCCTTTAAAGCCTGCGCCGATGGTGAGTGCGGTGAAAAGAATTTTCAAAAGAAAGGCAAATGCCGCAGTTTCACCGTGTAAGGCGCGTTCGATGATATTCATGCCGGGACCGAGGTAGTCGTCGGTGCGCAAAAGAAGTGAAAGCAGGATAATAATGACACCGCCTGCAAATGCGCGAATAAACGGGTTCGGAAAAAATCTGGCATAAAGAGCCTTGATGCCGTGCATGGTTTTGCAGAACAGGATGCTGACAAAGGCGCACAGGACGGCAAGCAAAATCACGCGGGCGGAACCACCGAGGTTTAACGTGACATCCGATGAAATCGCAAGATTTTCAAAGGGAGCGTGAAATGTTTTGGCAAGCATATAGGCAGTCAGTGAAGCCCAGATGCAGGGAACGAGCGCCGCATAGTACATGATACCGATGCTGGCGATTTCCATTGCGAGAAAAGCAGCCGCCATCGGGGTTCCGAACAGGGCGGAGAAAGCAGCGGAAATACCGCTCATGAGCATGATTTTTTTATCCTTTTCATTAAAACGAAGCTTTTCCCCGATTTGTTCCCCGATGCTGCCGCCAATCTGCATGGCAGCACCCTCACGGCCGACGGAGCCGCCGCACAAAACGGTCAGGATGGTGGAAACAAAAATCAGAAAGCTCATGCGAAGCGGAATATGAGCTTCTTTATGGATGCTGTTGATAACAGTGTCTGTGCCTGCATTATTTTCATAGTGAAAAAAACGATACAGAAATACGATGGCAAGTCCGGCAACAGGTAAAAAGAGCACAACCCAGAGATGGGCATGTCTGAAATCGACTGCGAATTTCAGCCCAAAATTAAATATAGTGCTGACAGATCCGACAACGAGTCCGGTCAGGGTTGAAATAAGCATCCAGCGAAGAAACTGGAAGAGGTTGCTTGCACTGGAGAAAAAAGGATTGTTTGCAAGCTTGGAGCGCAGGCGGGCTTCTTCGGCCTGCAGGGAGGAGATGGGTTCCATGAAGAACCTCCTTTCGGGTGGTAGTGGTTTATCTGAATAGTATTGTATATCGGAATGGGGAAAATGTAAATTGTTCGAAATGCGGTATTCCTGAAGCTGTCGAATGCCTGCAGAGAATGCTTTTCGCGAAGAACCTGGCTTGCTGCCCGGTGCTGCACCGTGAGGTTGGTTCCGGAAATCCACCTGACATCTCACGTTCCCGGAAAAAAGGAGAGGGCGCCGGTTTTCCGACGCCCTAAAAGGAGAAAGTAGTGTGAGGTTGAAATAGTTCAATCTGCACCGAATGTAAGAGAATGTCTGTCTCAAAAGCCCAATGTTAAGGCTCAACAATGTGTCCTGCATGATCCAGGGCTTCCTGAATCGCTTTTTTGACCTCAGGATCTTTTTCCTGGGACATCTGATAACGGACACGCGTATTTAAATAATCCGTATTCAATTTCGCAGCAACACAACATGCCTTGGTACGGATCGCAGGATCTTCATGTTCCAGATAATGTGTAATCTCATTGAGGGAATCCTCGTCGGCAATGTCGCCGAGCGCTTCCAGTGCTGCGCAGATCACTTCGGCATCGGAATGCTTACCCTCCATCAGTTTAATAATAGAAGCTGTTTTATGCTTCGTATCAAGTTTGTGGATTTTTTCAATTTTGCCCTGATCACTCATAGTAGTCCTCTTTTCCGAGCGAGCGGTTCGTTTTTGCGAAGGTTCGTTCCTATTGATAAATACTAATGTAGTCCAAAACTGTGTCGATTGTGTGAAAATCTGATTAAAAAAAGATAAAATCAGAGAATTGTCAGTCGTTCCGGACTGAAAAGGCATATGGGAAAGAAGGAATTTGACAAATAAAACAGCAGATACTATAATATGCTTAACAAGAGAGCTGTCGGTCAGCTACTACCTGACCGCCGGCATGTAAAAGCCATACAAAAAGTAGCGCCTTACTTTAGCCGAGCAGGGACGCTACTTTTTGCGTGAAATGTAAATAACAAGAGTTATAACAGCGCAAAGCATCATTACAAACTGGAATAATTCCGAATAAGTAATCATAGCACCAACCTCCTTTCACAAAGTGTCCGGCGGTTGACGTAGTGCCCCGACAGTTCTCCAATTAAGCATATTAGAGATAGCGGGTAATCCTATTCTATTTTCTAAACAATCAGGAAAATCAATCCGATAAAAATCCAACGATATAATAGAGTCGGCAGAAAAAGACGTTCAGAAAAAACTGGATTACGTTTATCATAAAGAAAAATCCGGAAAAAGTCAATTTCCTTATAGCGTCGCTTCAGGAAAATCTACCCATTCCGCTTGACAATGCCGCAATTCGGGTTTTATAATCTATGGCATCGGAATGCATACGCATTCCAGCCTCATAGAAACAGGTTATAAAAAAGAAAGACTGTGACGAAGACAGTAAGCCATCGTTGAAAGCTGCAGCGAGCCGGTGCAGGTGCAAGACCGGTGCGAGTAGAGTTGGTTGAAAATCCCTTCCGAGTTGTGCGGTCAAACGGTATCCGGGGCAGATCCGGTTTCCAAAGAGCGGAAGCTTTTGCAGGAAACAAAGGATCAGGGTATCTGGTAGGCAGCAACGTCAGTTTCCGGCGTTATCGGAGCGCATATTTCCCGGCTGAGTTGATTTGCAGCGGGCGTATGTTGTAACGGGTGGTGAAACGAAGTCACGAACAAGTGCCTCGTCCCTTTACAGGGACGGGGCTTTTTTATCGTCTTTCAGACGATAAAAAAGCTCGGATCGCACTGCGGCGGGATGGAATCATGTCGCATGCGCGACCCGAGGGCATCAGTTTATTCAAAGGAAAGGAACAAAGCCATGTACAACAAAGTTGACACAAACTTGAATTTCATGGAACGCGAAAAGAACGTTGAACAGTTCTGGCGTGACAATGATATTTTTAAAAAGAGTATGGAACAGCGCAAGCAGGGTCCGACCTACACATTCTATGACGGACCTCCGACTGCAAACGGCAAACCGCATATCGGACATCTGGAAACCCGTGTTATCAAGGACATGATTCCCCGTTACCGCACCATGAAGGGCTATTATGTACCCCGTAAGGCAGGCTGGGATACCCACGGACTTCCGGTTGAGCTGGAAGTGGAAAAGCTGCTGGGCCTGGACGGCAAGGATCAGATCGAACAGTACGGATTGGTTCCTTTTATTGATAAATGTAAGGAAAGCGTCTGGAAGTACAAAGGCATGTGGGAAAAATTTTCCGATACCGTTGGTTTCTGGGCAGATATGGACAATCCCTACATCACCTATGATGATAACTATATCGAATCCGAGTGGTGGGCATTAAAGCAGATCTGGGACAAAAACCTGTTATACAAAGGCTTTAAGATCGTTCCCTACTGTCCTCGCTGCGGAACACCGCTGTCTGCACAGGAGGTTGCGCAGGGCTATAAGGATGTCAAGGAACGTTCTGCAGTCGTTCGCTTCAAGGTAGTCGGCGAAGATGCTTATTTCCTGGCATGGACAACCACGCCGTGGACCCTGCCCTCCAACGTTGCACTCTGTGTAAATCCGAACGAAGCATACTGCAAGGTAAAAGCTGCTGACGGCTATACCTATTATATGGCAGAAGCTCTGCTGGATACTGTTCTTGGCAAGCTGAATGCGGAAAATCCGGAAGCTCCCGCCTATGAAGTGCTGGAAACCTACACCGGTAAAGATCTGGAATACAAGGCGTATGAGCCGCTGTTTGACTGTGCAGTGGATATCTGTAAAAAACAGAATAAGAAAGCCTACTATGTAACCTGCGATACGTACGTTACCCTGACAGATGGTACCGGCGTGGTTCATATCGCACCTGCATTCGGTGAAGACGATGCAAACGTAGGCAGAAAATATGATCTTCCGTTCGTACAGCTGGTAGACGGTAAAGGCGATATGACCAAAGAAACTCCCTGGCCGGGTGTATTTGTAAAGAAAGCAGATCCCCTTGTCCTGCAGGCTCTGGAGGATGCGCACCTGCTGTTTGCGGCTCCGAAGTTTGAGCACAGCTATCCTCACTGCTGGAGATGCGACACGCCCCTGATCTACTACGCAAGAGAATCCTGGTTCATCCGCATGACGGCAGTCCGCGATGAACTGATTGCAAATAACAATACTGTAAACTGGATTCCGGAATCCATCGGTAAAGGACGTTTCGGCGACTGGCTGGAAAACGTACAGGACTGGGGTATTTCCAGAAACCGTTACTGGGGAACTCCTCTGAACGTATGGGAGTGCTCCTGCGGACATATGGAATCCATCGGCAGCCGTCAGGAGCTGTTTGAAAAATCCGGCAATGAAAAGGCGCTGACTGTAGAGCTGCATCGTCCTTATATCGACGAGATCACAATGAAGTGCCCGGAGTGTGGCGGTACCATGCACCGTGTTCCCGAAGTAATCGACTGCTGGTTTGACTCCGGCGCAATGCCCTTTGCACAGCATCATTATCCCTTTGAAAATCAGGACGTATTTAAGAGACAGTTCCCGGCACAGTTCATTTCCGAGGCTGTTGACCAGACAAGAGGCTGGTTTTACTCTCTGATGGCGGAATCTACGCTGCTGTTTAACCGCTCTCCTTTTGAAAACGTTATCGTTATGGGTCACGTTCTCGATGAAAATGGTCAGAAGATGAGTAAGTCCAAGGGCAATGCGGTGGATCCCTTCGAAGCCCTGGAAAAATACGGCGCAGATGCAAACCGCTGGTATTTCTATACAGTATCCGCTCCCTGGATTCCGAAGCGCTACAGCGGCAAGGCAGTTATGGAAGGTCAGCGTAAGTTCATGAGCACGCTGTGGAACTCCTATGCGTTCTTTGTACTGTATGCAAATATCGATAATTTCAATGCGGCAGAGCACACTCTAGAATATGATAAGCTTTCCGTTATGGATAAATGGATTTTGTCCAGACTCAACACCATGGTAAAGGCTGTGGACGAAAACCTGGATCAGTACCGTATCCCGGAAGCTGCAAGAGCACTGCAGGATTTTGTGGATGATTTAAGTAACTGGTATGTAAGAAGAAGCCGGGAACGTTTCTGGGCAAAGGGCATGGAGCAGGATAAGATCAACGCTTACATGACACTGTATACAGCGCTTGTGACAACTGCCAAGGCTGCAGCCCCGATGATCCCGTTTATGACAGAGGATATTTACAGAAACCTCGTCTGCAGCGTAGATGCAAGCGCTCCGGAAAGCGTTCATCTGTGCGACTTCCCGACCGTGGATACCGCTATGATCGATGAGAAGCTGGAAGAGGATATGAAAGAGGTTCTGGAAATCGTCGTTATGGGACGTGCGTGCCGTAACACGGCAAACATCAAGAACCGTCAGCCTATCGGCACGATGTTTGTCAAAGCCGACAAGCAGCTGTCTGATTTCTATCAGGAAATCATCGAAGACGAATTAAATGTCAAGAAGGTAGTCTTCACAGATGACGTGCGTGACTTTACTGCATACACCTTCAAGCCTCAGCTGCGTACAGTTGGACCCAAATACGGCAAACAGCTTGGCGGCATCAAAAAGCATTTGGATGAGCTGGATGGAAATGCTGCAATGGATGAGCTGGAAAGCGTTGGAGCACTGAAATTTGACGTGAACGGCACAGAAGTGGAGCTGACCAAAGAGGACCTGCTGATCGATATGGCTCAGAAGCCCGGTTATGTATCTGAGGCAGACAACTACATGACAGTTGTTCTGGACACCAACCTGTCTGAGGAGCTGCTGGAAGAGGGCTTTGTATACGAAGTCATCAGCAAGATCCAGACTATGCGTAAGGATGCAGGCTTTGAAGTGATGGATCACATTAAGGTTTCTGTCTGCGGCAATGAGAAGGTAGAAGGCATTGTTGCACGGAATGAAGCAATGATCGCCGGCAAGGTTCTGGCGGATGCGTTCGTCGGTGAAGAGGCGCTTGCAGTCAGCAAGGAGTGGAACGTTAACGGAGAAACCGTTACCATTGGTGTAGAAAAAGTAAACGCATAAACAGCGCAAGCACGCGGCGCGGGCAGGGCGGTTGAAGCGGCAGCCTGCCGTCAAATGGCTCTGCACGTGTCATGCGCAGCATCGGAAGGCTGGAAGAAGTGCAGCTGTCTGATGCCAATATGCGAATAAAAAATCCCGGAGCAGGATGCTGTCTGGCAAATATTTGCTGAGAAGACATTCTGCTCCGGGTTTTTTGTGTCTTTGCCGGATGGCGTGGGGCGCTGCATCAAGCCTGCGCCCTCACTCGTCCCGCGTCAGCTTCCGAATCCAGTTGCCGTAGTTGGATTCCAGAAAGGCGGGCACGCATTTAAAAATCTGATCTGCGTTCAGACACCAGACCACGACGGTCGGGGATGCATGCATCACAAACGCCATGAAAAACGACAGCGGCAGGACGATGCACCAGATGCTGATCAGGTCCATTTTGACGACGAAAAGTGCGTTCCCGCCGCCGCGGATGATGCCGTTATTGGTGGGCATCTGATAAGTCATGCCGACGCAGATGACACTCAGGATGATGAGAAAAGTATTTGCCATTTCCTTTGTGGCAGGCTGCAGATCGTAGATCGAGAGGATCGGGATACGGATGAAAAACAGTGTAATGCCGGACAGTACACCAATGCATAAAAACAGACGCTGCAGCAGTTTGGAATAGTGTTTTGTCAGCGGGATGTCACCGGAGCCGACTGCTTTTCCGATCATGACGGAGGCTGTGGAGGAAGCACCGACGGCGGTGGATTTGATGAGCATGTAAAGGGTCGAGGCAACGCTGTTTGCCGCGATGGCAGCAGCTGTCATATGCCCTAAAATAACGGTCTGCAGGGCGGTATTGACGCCCCAGAGTCCATTCGTGACGAGCATAGGGGCTGTTGTTTTGAGGTAATCCTTCGTCAGAACCGGATCGACATGGAAGTAATTGGAAAAATGCAGCCCGAGCTTTTTGCCTGCGCTGCGGAAAAGGTAAACAAGCAGAACGATAACCTCCAATATGCGGGCGGTCAGCGTGCCGATCGCCGCACCGCGGATGCCCAGCTGCGGGAATCCGAAATGACCGAAAATCAGAAGATAGTTAATCGAACAATTGACAAGTAGTGCCATACAGGAAAGCCGGAACGCAATGCCGACGATTTCCACGCTTCGAAGGGTTGCGAGCAGAATCTGTGTGATTGCAAAGAACAGGTAAGTAAAACGGATAATACTCAGATACTGTGCGCCCTGTTCGAGGATGGCGGAATCCGTCGTGAAAATCCGAAGCGCCTGTATCGGGAAAATGCTGACCAGCAGGAATAAAACTGCAGAAAGCAAAAGCCCGAAGTGCATGGCGGATGCGGCGATTTTGCGCAGCGGGGAAAGCTGCTTTTTGCCCCAATACTGGCTGCCGAACATGACGAGTCCATCGCCCAGGGCAGTAAGCAGGCACTGATAGACGAACTGAATCTGATTGACGGCTGCAGCACCGGACAGTGCAGATTCACCGTAAGCTCCGAGCATCATGTTGTCGGCGAGATTGACGGAAAGCGTCACGACATTCTGCAGGACGAGCAGCGGATACATGGAAAAAAACGCCTTATAAAAAGCGGAATCGGACGGCTTTTTAGAATGGAATCCGGAGCGGCTGAGCCGGGAATCGGACAAATTTTGACTGGAAATGGATTGTTCCTGTTGCATGGGAGTGACCTCTTTCGTAAATACATTTTTTGCGGGTGGGAAATCTGCCTACACAGTCGCGCCATTCGCAGCTTCCTGCAGATAGATTTTTCTGCGAGCAGAAAATTTATCCACAGAAAGCTATGAGTAAGCTATGTGTGCACTGTACCACGTTTTGCCATGTAAAAACAATGGAAAAAAACAACTTCTTGCACGAATGCAGGGGGAGAATTATAATAGAAATGGCGTTTTGGCAGTTTGTGAACAGAAGTTAGAGAAAACTGACCAAAATGACCGCAGCAGAAATGAGGATTGCAATGAATTTACTTTCCATAGAACATTTATCAAAATCATACAGCCGACGGCAGCTGTTTGATGATACGTCGTTTTTTCTGCAGGAGGGCGAAAAGGTCGGGATCATCGGCATCAACGGAACCGGCAAGTCCACGCTGTTAAAAATCATGGCGGGGCTGGAAGAGACGGACGAGGGTACAGTGACGAAAGCGAACCATGCGGTGATCGCCTATCTGCCCCAGCACCCGGTCTTTGATCCGGAAATGACGGCCCTTGACTGTGTGCTGGCAGGACACAGGGAGCTGTCCGGACCGGAATCCGGACAGGCAGAGAAGCGGGATCATCAGGATGAGGCGGCGCTTGTGACAAAGGCGAAAACGATGCTGACGAAGCTGGGCGTTTCGAATTTTGACCAGAAATCGGGCGAGCTATCCGGTGGACAGAGAAAACGCCTTGCGCTGGTGAGCGTTTTATTAAAGGAAGCGGATATTTTGCTTCTGGACGAGCCGACGAACCATCTGGACCATGAAATGGCGGACTGGCTGGAGGAGCAGCTAAAACAGCGCAAAGAGGCGTTGGTGATGATTACTCATGACCGGTATTTCTTAGACAGTGTGTGCAATCGGATCGCAGAGGTCGACAAGGGAAAGCTTTATTCTTACGACACGAACTATGCCGGTTATCTGGAATTAAAGGCGCAGCGGGAAGAAATGGCACAGGCAACGGAGCTAAAGCGCCAGAATATCCTTCGGACAGAGCTTGCATGGGTACAGCGCGGCGCGCGGGCGCGTTCGACAAAGCAGAAAGCGCGTCTGGAACGCTATGAAGAGCTGAAAAATCGCAAGGCGCCGGAGACGGACGGACAGGTGGAGCTCGGCAGCATTTCCACGCGCCTTGGCAGGACGACCCTGGAAGCCCGTCATGTGGAGAAGGGATACGGGGACAGAATTCTGATTCACGATTTTTCGTATATTTTTCTGAAAAATGACCGTGTCGCGTTTATTGGCGCAAACGGATGTGGAAAGACGACGCTGATGAAGCTTTTGACCGGAAAGGAACAGCCCGACAGTGGGGAAATTATCGTTGGACAGACTGTGAAAATCGGCTATTATGCGCAGGAAGTGACACATATGGATCCGAATATGCGCGTGATTGACTACGTCCGTGAGGTTGCGGAATTTGTGCCGACGACGGAGGGAAGCGTATCTGCGGCGAAGATGCTGGAGCGCTTTTTGTTTGAAGGAAGCGAGCAGTATACGGAGATCGGGCGCCTTTCCGGTGGGGAAAAACGGCGGCTGAATCTGCTGCGGGTGCTGATGGGCGCGCCCAATGTTCTCATTTTGGATGAGCCGACCAACGACCTCGACATTACAACACTGACAGTGCTTGAGGATTATCTGGATCATTTTGAGGGGATCGTCATCATCGTTTCCCATGACCGGTATTTTCTCGACCGGACGGTGAGCCGGATTTTCGCCTTCGAAGAGGGCGGACATCTGCAGCAGTACGAAGGCAATTACAGCGATTATGCGCTGCGTAAAAGTATGGAGACGCAGGAATTTGACAGTATAACAGAAGCCGGAAACGGCGGCAGAAAAGAAACCTCAGGGGAAAGGGGCGAGTCTGCAAGGGCAACCTGGAAAAAGCCTGCGCGGAAGCTGAAATTTACCTATCAGGAACAGAAGGATTATGATACGATTGAACAGGAGATGGCGGATCTGGAAGATTTGGTCTGTCGACTGGACGAGGATATTCTGAAGGCGGCGACGGACTTTGTCCGTTTAAACGAGCTGTCGAAGCAAAAGGAAGAGGCTTCTGCAAAGCTCGAAGAAAAAATGGAGCGGTGGATGTATCTGGAAGAAAAAGCTGCCAGAATTGAAGCCGGAGAACTGGAGGAAAACACAGAAAATGAGTAAGAAACTGGAACGTAACGACCCGTGCTGGTGCGGCAGCGGTAAAAAGTACAAGAATTGCCACATGCGGTTCGATGAAAAGATTCATGGCTTTGAGCTGGAAGGACATATTGTGCCGGGACATGATATAATCAAGACGCCGGAGCAGATCGAGGGCATCCGGGAAAGCGGTAAAGTGAATATCGCCGTTCTGGATTATGTGGCAGAGAATATCTGTGCCGGAATCAGCACAGAGCAGATCAACAAATGGGTTGACGACAAAACCCGCGAACTGGGCGGCATCCCGGCTCCACTCGGCTACGAGGGCTTCCCGAAGAGCGTTTGCACTTCCATCAACGACGAGGTTTGCCACGGTATTCCAAGTGAGGATGTGATCTTAAAAGAGGGCGATATCATTAACGTCGATGTTTCTACGATTTACAAAGGATATTTCTCCGATTCTTCGAGAATGTTTATCATTGGAAAGACGACGCCGGATAAGGAAAAGCTCGTGCGGGTTGCAAAGGAGTGCGTGGAAGAGGGCATCAAGGCGGTAAAACCGTGGACATTTCTGGGGGATATGGCGGATGCGGTCAACCGTCATGCAAAGGAAAACGGCTATAGTATCGTTGTGGATATCGGCGGACATGGCGTTGGACTGGAATTTCATGAAGATCCCTTTGTCAGCTATGTAACGCCAAAGGGGACAGAGATGCTGATGGTACCCGGAATGGTATTTACGATTGAGCCGATGGTAAACGCCGGAACAGCTGAAATTTATCAGGACGCCGATAATGGATGGACGATTTATACAGATGACGGCAAGCCGTCCGCACAGTGGGAGGTTACCGTTGCGGTAACAGAGGATGGCTGCGAGGTTTTGGTGTGGTAAGGTGTTTTTGCAGGCTTGCCGCCGATAAATAGAAAAATTATTCCATAATCTGATTGTCCAGTAGGATTTATTCTTAAAATCGGCGATGCTAAAAGTCGTACAAAAAGACAAAATGTATAAATCACTCTGAACAACAAGGAGATATGAAATGACGACGCTCTTATTACTTGTTATTTACATTGCGTTTATTAGTTTAGGAATTCCTGATTCACTATTTGGGACAGCTTGGCCAGCTATTTACTCTGAACTAACTTTGCCCATTTCCTATGGAAGTTTTGTAACAATCATAATATCCTGCGGAACTATTATTTCCAGTCTTTTAAGTTCACGGTTGCTTGCTCGATTTGGAACTGGATTTATTTGTATATTCAGCACGGCATTAACGGCAATTGCGTTGTTGCTATTTTCCTTTTCTAATAACTTTTACTTGTTATGCGTCTGCGCCTTACCTCTTGGATTAGGCGCAGGAGCAATCGATATTGCACTTAACAATTACGTTGCCCTCCATTATTCCGCAATACACATGAGCTTTTTACACTGTTTCTACGGTGTAGGTGTATCGGCCAGCCCATATATCTTATCAAAAATTATTGGATCACAAGGAAACTGGCGCACCGGGTACCAAACTGCCGCCAGTATTCAATTTGCAATTCTATTATTATTGATAGCCACAATAACCCTTTGGGGCAAAACTAAGATTTCGGTATCTTCTGCTTCTGTACGCCATGCATCCGGTCTTTCTTTTCGTACAATGGTCCGGATGCCAGGAGTCAAAGAAATCTGCTGTATGTTTATAACATCTTGCGGAATAGAATATACCTGTGGTAATTGGTGCAGTACATTTCTCGTTGAAAATAAAAATATGCCGATTGCCAACGCGGCTCAAGTAGTTATGTTATATTATATTGGCCTTACGCTTGGACGATTTTGTTCCGGTTTATTAGCTGTGCGGCTACATAGCTGGAAAATCATTCGATTGGGGCAAATTGTTCTTGGTGCAGGAATTCTCTTGCTCTTTATGCCTTTCCTGACAACATCCGTTATAGGCTTTTTCTTGATCGGCTTTGGTAACGGGCCGTTATTTCCAAACTTAAACTATTTAACCCCTGAGAATTTTGGAGAAAATATTTCTCAAAACATTATGGGAATACAGATGGCAGCTTCGTATCTGGGGATTATGTTGGCACCAGCCGTGTTCGGTATTCTCGGACAATGGATTGGGGTATGGTTACTGCCACTCTTTCTCATCTGTTTTTATTTTGTTATGTTGGCTTCACATTCACGGGCAAAACATTTTCTTCAGTCAAATTCCTAGTACATATCCAATTCTGTATGGACAACTAAACAAAACGAACCAAAAGCCCCTGTCCGATGGTACGAATCTGTTGGACAGGGGCATCTTTGTAGTTATTCTGTGTAATATTGTGCCTGCGCATTCCAAAGTTCATAATACTTGCCGTTTTCGTCTGCTACCAGTTCGGCGTGTGTGCCTTGCTGGATCACAGCACCCTCGTGGAATACAGCGATTTCATCGCAGAATTTGCAAGAGGACAGACGGTGAGAGATATAGATAGCCGTTTTATCACCTGCGATCTCATCGAACTTTGAATAGATCTCCGCTTCCGCAATCGGGTCAAGTGCTGCGGTCGGCTCGTCGAGGATAATAAACGGTGCATCCTTATAAAGCGCACGGGCAATGGCGATTTTCTGTGCTTCACCGCCCGAAACGTCAACTCCATCTTCATATACTCCCTTATAGAGTGTTGTATCAAGTCCCTTTTCCATCGTAGCAAGTCTGTCACCGAAGCCTGCATCCAACAGCGCCTTGCGTACTCGCTCCCGGTCATAGTTCATACTTCCCGCAACATTGTTTCCCAAAGGCTGACTTATAAGCTGAAAGTCTTGGAACACCACGGAGAAGATGTTTATGTAATCGTCATAGCGATACTTGCGAATGTCGATGCCGTTAAGTAGAATTTGCCCCTCTTGTGGATCGTACAGGCGGCACAGCAATTTAATAAATGTGGTTTTGCCGCTGCCATTTTCGCCCACGACAGCAAGTCGCTTGCCAACCTTGAACTTCATATTCACGTGGCGAAGCGCCCAAATATCGCTGCCGGGATACTTGAAGGACACATCTTTAAATTCCACTTCGTATCTACGATCAGATCTTTTTTCGGTAGTGAGGCTACCTTGGTACATAGCGTTCGGAATGTCAAGAAACTCAAAGGTCTTATCCAAGTAACCGGTGTTTGTCTCCAATGTTCCAAGCAAACCTGTTAAAGAAAACACATTGGCAACCATTGCGGTAGCTGCGCCCACATACTGCGTAATGCTTCCGACATCAAATGCACCGCCCCAAGCTTTTAGACAAGTAAACACATAGATAGAGCCGGTGATGAGAGTAGTAATACACACACCCAAGCTGGCATATATCCCCATTTTTCCTTGTGCTTGTCTGCCGATAGGACCATTCACACCAAAAGTAGAATTGGTACTCCAATATGCACGAACAAGGTTTTGCTGATTGTTCATTCGGATGTCTACGCTACGTTCCTTATCCATTCCAATGAATCCGAAATGCCTAAACAAACGATTTCCAAAGGTAGCTTCTTCAGCGTAGTTGCTCCAACACTTTGTTGCAATTGCGCTGAGTTTACCGGCAAGGATACTGACACCAATCATAATAACCGCAAAGAAAAGTATAAACAAAGGATTATTTAATGTTGCAAGCCAACCGGAATCATTCGGCACAGGTGAGGAAAACAAGGTGATTGTCAATGCAATTCCGCTGAAAATACCAATCACACTTATCATAAAACTTTCATATACTTCTTGAACCATCATCAATCCCCAATCGGCCCAATTTTCGTTTTGCTGGATCTGTGCTCGAAGATCATGGTTCTCCTGTTTATCAAGTTCTGAAAAGTCGAGAGAAAACATTTTGTGAATAAACAAAATTTCTTTTCTTCCCCACAGATCATTAAGCAGAGTGTTATAACGACGTTGCAGAAAGGCTTTCAAGATAGATACAACGCCAACACATAAGACCCCTGCAATTACCCATTTCCATAGGATGTCTGCTCTGCGCAGGGTTGCGAGTTCTGTCAATATCTGTGCTGAAAAGAAAACCGAGATATAAGGGAAAATAGCGCTGAAGAAGCAATGCAATGTCAAAAGTGGAAAGAACTTAGGAGATACCTTGTGGAGTTCCTTGATGCCACGCAAATGAGAAGAAACTGCATGGCGTATTGTTACTTTTTCTTTCATATTCAGAACTCCTTTCCTTCCTGGTAATAGCGGCTCTGTACTTCAAATAGATTTGCATATTCGCCGCCCAAAGCAAGCAAACTCTCGTGTGTGCCTTCTTCTTTTACGCCACCGTCCGCAACAAAGATAATTCGGTCACAAAAGCGGGTAGATGCCAAACGGTGTGAAATGAACATAGATGTTTTTCCCTGCGTCATCTCGCTGTATTTCATATAAATATCGTTTTCCGCTATGGGATCAAGCGCCGCTGTAGGTTCATCCAAAAGCAGAATCGGTCCATCCTTGTAGAGCGCTCTTGCCAACATCAATCGCTGCGTCTGACCGCCGGAGAACAAGACGCCATCCAGGTACACCTCACGTCCCACATGAGTCTGCATACCTTTTGGCAGCTTCTCGATTGTAGTTGTTAAGCCCGCCTTTTCCACACAATCCGCAATTTTGTCATAATCGATACCTTCTGTGGTTTGAGCAATTTCTTCGGCTACCGTGACATCCAATACGGAGAACTCCTGGAACACCGCACTAAACAGATCATAGTAGCTTCTGCGGTTGAAGCCACGAACGTCCTTTCCGTTTAACAGAACAAGACCTTCTGTCGGGTCTAACAATCCGCACAGAAGCTTGACCAAGGTAGTCTTACCTGCACCGTTCAGACCAACGATTGCCAACCTTTCACCGGGATGTACCGTCAAAGTTAATCCGTGAATGGTATCCTTGTCTGCGCCGGGATAACGGTAAGACACATTTTCCAGTTTCAACTCGTATCCATCCGCAGCAGGAATTTCTTTGCCTTCCTCAAATTTGAACGGCTCAGGATATTCCAAAAATTCACGAACACAGGAAATATCAAGACTCTCCTTGTGGAGGGTGCTCATTTCCTGCATAATACCCATAACCCAAGTGGTGAACGTGGTAACAGCCGTAAAATACAGAAGAAATTCCGATACGCTCAACCCTTCATTCAGCGCCATGTTGATGAGATACACATAAGCAATACCGTTACGAGCCATCGTGAGTACCGATTCTGTAATATCAGCAAGAACTTCGACACGCTCACAGCGCAGAGTAAAGTCTAGGTAAAGATTATGAATCTGATCCAGAAGCTCATTCAGCCAATTCTGTAAGCCAAAGATTCGGATGTCCTTCGCCAGCTCCACAGATTCGGACTTAGTACGCAGATAATATTTCTTTTGAAAATAGTTTTCTTCTTCATCTCTATGGGCATAGCGCCAGTTATTAGTGTATCTGGAAACGAAGAATCCCGCAACGCAAGTAGCAATCACAACAAGAAGAAGCAAGAAATCTATACGGGAAAGAATTGTCAGATAAACGATCAACCCGCCAACATTTTTGAGCAGCATAGTGATTGTCTGCCAGATGTGTTCGGTGGCTTGACTATTTCCCTCACACGTCATATGTGCCTTTTCACGCAGCTTAACGAAATTTGCATCCAATGTATTTGGATACGAAGTAACATTACACTTCCATGCAATTTTAGCAATGACGGCAGAACGCACATCAACTCGTGGAAATAGTGTGTTTTGTCTTATATATTCTTTAAATCCGTGCACGATAAAAAGCGCCGCCGTAAATACTCCGATAGTCGTTAGGAGTTCCCACAAAGGAGTTTTCTGCTCAACTCGTGCCAGCACCTCCGGAGCAATGTATAACTGAACTAAATTGAACAGCACTTCCAAAATAGCGGTAAGGACGCAAAATAATAGAACACGCTTGCCGTTTTTCCAAGCTATTTTCACCATCCAGCCTACATTTTGGAGGGTGTTGTATTTTGGCTTTTTGGCCTTTTGAATTTTTTCCTTAACCATAAAACCATCATCCTTTCTGAGCATAGGATAACACAAAAATTCGTCCCCAGATGATTTTGGGGACGAATCGTCATTTCCAGGTGATGAATTGCAATTTTATACCTGCGGAAGCAGTATTTCCGTTGTAAACGCTCCGTCCTCGCTATTGCGGCTGATATAGCCATCGAGCCGTTCCACAATGGCATCAATACGCACCAAGCCAAAGCCGTGACCTTCTCCCTTGGTGCTGCGGAAAAGTCTACCTTCCTTTTTCAACTTCTTATCTGCGGTGAAGTTGGTGAAGGAAATATAGAGTTGGGTGCTCTTCATATCCATATAGACACGAATGAGCCGTTGTTCCTCCGGCAGCTTCACACTTGCTTCGATGGCATTGTCAAAAAGATTGCCGATGATGCAGCACAAATCAATCTCAGAGGATTTCAGCTTGACGGGAATATGGGCATCCGCAACCACCGCAATACCCTTGGACTTTGCCAAAGAGATTTTTGAGTTCAGAATCGCATCCGTCATGGGATTACCTGTCTTGATAACCGTATCCACGGTAGTCAAATCTTCGTCCAGCAGGTCAAGATAGTTCTTGATAGCTTCCCAATTTTCTGTGGCGGCGTAGGCTTTCATCGTCTGAATGTGATTGCGGTAATCGTGCCGCCAACCACGAATCTGTCGATACATATTATCAACTTCACGATAATGCGTTTCAATCAGCTCGTGCTGATAGGATTCAATTTGTTTTTCTATGCGCTTTGAAAATAATCCCATCTGCTTCACCTCATGTTAATAATCGCTCGATTGATACCGTCATAAGCTCCTCTGGGCAAAGGAATGGCAGTTCCGTCAACGAGCTTAATTTCTGATTTGGTTACACGGCTGATCTGCGTCAGATTGATGATCGCAGAACGCCCGACACGGTAGAAACGTTCATCGAGCTGCTTTTCTAGTTCTCCGAGGGTCATTTTTACCGTCGTATCAGACAAGGCGTGTATTGTAACATAGTTTCCAAACACATCAGCGTACCGAATTTGATAAATCGGCAAACGCAGCATTTCTCCGCCGATCTCAAAATTCAATACCGTTTCATTTTTTTGCAGTTTCTCAGCAGCACGGTCAAGGACAGAACAGAGTTTTTCTTCCTTGACAGGCTTCATCAGATAGTGGAGTGCAGCTACCTCGTAGCCCTCCGAGATATAGTCGGAGTAGCCCGTGATGAACACGATCTGAACAATATCGTTGTTCTTGCGAAGCTGCTTCGCCATCGTCACACCGTCCATATCACCCATTTCAATATCCAGGAGCAGAATATCGTAGTCACTTTCCTCAGCATAGTGGAATAGGAAGTTTTCAGCAGACGTGAAAGTATCAGTATGTACCACCTGACCAGCTCCCGCTGCCCAACGGTTCACCATATTCAAAACATATTCTCTGTCTGCATCCGAATCGTCGCAGATTGCAATTTTATATTTCATCAAAATAACCTCGTGTTGTAAAATATCTCATTTATACTCAATCAATACCACCACGGCAGCTCCAGCCAGAAGTTATCCAAAGCCAGCTTTTCCGTGGACTTCGCTCTGCTCTCTGACAGGTGGAAGTGGTCCGCAGTTTCATTCAGGGGATGGAGTATATCATCTGCAAAGCCAAAGCGATACCAGAGGTAGGCTTTCTCTCGTGCCTCAATCATTTGCAGAGCCGTATGGATTTCTTCGTGGGTTTCCTTTGCAATGTAAATCTGCTCCGGATTCTGCACTCTGGAATCAGCTATATTGCCCTTGCTGCGGCTAAATCGCTGCCTGCTTCCTTTTTGATTTCCTTAACCACTGTCATAAAAGTGTTTTGAATCGTGGTCTGGTCTGCCTGATAAGTGGGAACTTTCATAGCATTGGCGGTTCTTGCGGCCTGTACTGCTTCGGGAGTTTGATTCTGTCCCAGCAGCAGAGAGCCAACGGTAGCAAACATCTGGTTTTGTGCGGCATATCCACCTGCAAGGGTATCATCCAAATGCTGTGCAATCATATAAGTAACCGTGGCGAAACGGGGATTTTCTAATAGACGGTTGACAACATCATTGTTGACTTTTCCGGTATAAAGGTTCTTTGCAGCTTCAACAGATAACCCTAGTTCTGAAATATCGTAGTTCTTTTTGTCCGGGATTACGGTAGTACCCAAGATAAAATCCGTGGAGACATTGAACACTCTGGCGATACGGATAACGCTTTCTTCGCTCAGCTTCTCAGTCTTTCCGCTGAGGAAGCGGCTGATTGTACTTTCGTTCACGTCAATCCGAAGTGCCAGCTCTCGCTGTGTCAACTTACGTTCTCTCATTACATCAATGATTCTTTTTCGGACATCGGCAGGTAAATAAGTATCTGCCATTATGCTTCCTTCTGTCTGTCAGCTTTCTGCTTGATATATTTTCCGCTTTTGATGCGGGCATCGGTCGGTTTCTCAGCGTCTGCCGGGATGATCCAGCGGCTTCCTGCCCGCTGTGCGCCCGGTATGCGGTCATTGTTGCAGAGGATACCAACTCTCCGGGGAGAGATCCCCCATTTCTCGGCAACTTCAAATGTAGACAGGTATTTCATTTCTGTATCGTCCCTCCTGATTCATAGTAGCTTCAATTATATTCTATTTACGGAACAATATCAACCAATTTTGTGTGAACACTGCCGTCCCGGACTTGCATTTTTACAAGTTTTCAGAGAGAGTTTTTAACCAGATACGCAAAAGAACATGGGTACACCAACCTGAAAATTCTGGTGGATGACGGCTATACCGGGACGAACTTCAATCGTCCCGGCGTACAGGAGGGCTTCGACCCTGTAAAGCAGGGACTTGTCGGCTGCTGGCTGGTCAAAGACCTGAGCCGCTTCGGGCGTGATTACCTGACTGTTGGACAGTACACAGACATTATCTTCCCCAGCTATGATGTGCGATTTATCGCCGTCAATGACGGGGTGGACAGTGAACGGGGCGACAGCGAGGGTATGGCTGCAATCCGAAATCTGTTCAATGAATGGTATCCCCGTGATACCAGCAAGAAAGTCCGTGTTAGTCTCCACCAAAGAGGAATCAGCGGCAAGCACATGGGCAAGCCGCCCTACGGCTACCGTTGTGACCCTGCGGACAAAGATCATTGGATTTTGGACGAAGATGCAGCTCCTATCGTCAAATATATCTTTGACCTGACTGTTTCAGGAAAAGGACCGGATGCCATAGCCAGAATTTTGGAAGATCAAAAAGTCCTGACGACAAAAGCCCTGTATGCCCAGCGCAAAGGAAAACCGATGCCGGAAAGACCGTATCATTGGGCTGGACAATCCGTTGCTGGTATTCTGGAACGGATGGAATACACAGGCTGTACCTGTAATTTCAAGATCTATTCCAAATCCTATAAGCTGAAACAGCGGATTCCCAATTCCCCGGAGGATATGTTCATCCTGCCGGATACGCAGGATGCTATTGTATCACAGGCTCAGTGGGACAGGGTGCAGGAGCGGTTAAAACTCGAAATCGAAGTGACGGAAGAATGGCTGGAAACGCAGGAAACCATGAGTGCAGATGTGGATGCCTTTGTAGCCCTGACACAGAAGTATGTGGATGTGCAGAAATTGACACCTACGATAGTCAATGAGTATATCAAGAAAATTGAGGTGTTTCCACCGGACAAATCCAGCGGCAAGCGGGTACAGAAGGTAAAAATCTATTTCAACTTCGTGGATGATGTAGAGATTCCTGTGATATCCGAGCCTGTTGTTGCGAAATCTACCCCTGGACGCAGAAAAACGGCGTGACCATTGAGGTCACACCGTTCTCTGCCCCTCGCAAAGCTAAATAGTACCTTATCACTATTAAACCTTGATTTTCCGGGGTTTTTGAACCATTTTGATACGGTTTGAACAGCAGATTATCTCTTGCTGAACTGAGGCGCGCGACGGGCTGCCTTGAGACCTGGTTTATTTTTTCCCCAGCTCCCAGAATGCGACTGCGCTTGCAGCGGCAACATTTAAGGAATCCACTCCGTGGAACATCGGGATACAGACGGTGTCGTCGCAGTTGTCGATGGTTTCATCCAACAGTCCTTCCCCCTCGGAGCCGAGGATGACAGCGAGCTTTTGTTTGGAAGAAAGTTTTGGATCATCAATCGAAACAGAATCACAGCGAAGCGCCATTGAAACGGTGTGGAAGCCGTGATTTTTTAATTCGGAAATCCCCGGAAGCGGCCAGCTGCTGTCCAGGAAGGTCCACGGAATCTGGAAAACGGTTCCCATGCTGACACGGATCGCGCGCCGGTAAAGCGGGTTGGAGCAGTCAGAGGTCAGCAGTACGCCGTCCATGCCGAGAGCGGCAGCGGAGCGGAAAATTGCGCCGATGTTGGTAGGGTTCATAATATTTTCCAGAATAACAAGACGGCTGGAAGCCTGACAAAGCTCTTCCACAGAGGGAAGCTTCGGACGTTTCATAGCGCAGAGCATACCGCGGGTCAGGGCAAAGCCTGTCAGCTGTGTGAGCACCTCAAATGGGGCGGAAAAAAACGGGATATCCGGGCAGCGTTCCAGAAACGGAAGCGCCTGATTTTCCAGATGTCTGTCCTCCGTCAGAAAAGAGATCGGGATGCAGCCGGCGTCCAGCGCGCGTTCGATGACCTTTGGGCTTTCAGCAATAAAAATTCCATTCTGCGGGTCGCAGCGGTTTAACAGCTGATTTTCGGAAAGACGGGCATAGATGTCCAGCTGCGGGTCAAGAAAATCAGTGATCGGTAGTATGGTCGGCATATGTTTTACATTCTCCAGCTTCTTTGAGCGCCCGGTTCCATTTGCGGAGCGTGTCGGGGTCAATTTTACAGATTTCTCTGTCGTAAGTATAAATTCCGTTTGTTTCCTCTTCAATGTCGGAAAGCTGTGTATACACGGTCGCGCCGATGCCTTTCTTGACAGCGGGCAGAATCGTCTGTCGGATCAGGTCGATATAGCCGTAGGTCAGCGTACCGGTGGAGTTGAATTTTTTGTAGCCGTATACTTTTTTACAGCAGCTGTGTCCGGGGATCGAAAGGGAATATCCCCCGAATTCGGTCAGCGCCGCCGCGCGTTTGCTTTCCGGTTTGAATTTTAATTTCAGAAAATAATAATGCAGGCTCAAAATATCGCCGCCCTTCTGGTCAAACCAGCCGCTTGCGTGATCGACCAGCCGGGAGGAATCGAGCGTGCGGATTTGTTCGCATACCGCGAGCGCGTCGAACTGCCCCCAGCCTTCATTAAATGGAACCCAGACGACGATGCTGGGATGGTTGTACAAAAAGGCGATGGTTTCTGTGATTTCGCGCCGGAATTCGTCTTTTCCCTCGGGATGGAGCCGGGAGAGCAGACCGGCGTGCTTTTCATCGTCGGAAAAAGAAATATGATTCCAGTTCATCAAAGTCGCCAGATAGGTGACGAACCAGTGCTTATAGGCGGAACCGCCGTTTACCATGTCCTGCCAGACGAGCATGCCCAGTTGGTCGCAGTGGTAGTAAAAACGCTCGGGCTCGATTTTTGCGTGCTTGCGCAGCATGTTGAAGCCGAGCTTCTTCATCCGCGAAATATCGGCGGTCAACGCTTCGTCCGTCGGTGCGGTGTAGAGACTTTCCGGCCAGTAGCCCTGATCCAGTACGCCCGCCTGGAAATACGGTTTATTGTTTAAGAAAAAGCGCTGTGTGCCGTCCGGCGCGGTCTGGATATCGCATTTTCGCATCGCAAAATAGCTGGATACGCGATCGACGCCGCTTTTTAGGCTGACGAGATATAAAAACGGGTCTTCCGGTGTCCAGGGATGGAAATCGGGCAGAGAAACGATCAGCTCGGAGTTGGTCATACCGTTTATGCAGACCGGCTCCATGTCCTTGCCGGAGATCACGCATTCGACCGGGGCGGAATGCTGTGTCAGCACTTTTAAGTGGACGAGTCCCTGATCATAGTCGGTGTGATAAAAAATCTGTTCGATATAATTGACTGGAACAATTTCCATCCAGACCGTCTGCCACAGGCCACTCTGCGCCGTATAAAACATGCCGCCGGGCTTTAAGGACTGCTTGCCGCGCGCATGCCAGGATGTGTTGCTTTCATCCTGAATCCGGACGATCAGTTCGTTGTCGCCCTCCTGGAGATAATCCGTGATATCTGCAGAAAAAGGCAGATAGCCGCCGCAGTGACGCACTGCAGAAATCCGATTGACAAAGACCTCCGCCGTCTGGTCTGCAGCGCCGAAATGGAGCAGTATACGCTTATCCTGCTGCGGTTTTGCGAGAGGGATGGTGCGGCGGTACCAGAGATATTCGCCGGGCTTTAGCTGTCTGGAAACGCCCGAAAGCTGACATTCAGGGGAAAACGGAACCAGAATGCTCAAATCGAAGGAAAGCGGGATTTCTGGTGTTTTGGAAAAGGCGCATTCCCAACGCCCGTTTAAATTCAAATAAGAAGTACGAACCAGCGACGGTCGCGGATATTCCGGGAGAACGTTATGTTCATCGACCTGCCGACTGAATTTTGTCTGAAGCTGTATCATAATGCCTCTCATTCTGTCCTGCAGCAGTGACAATCCCATGCAGGGCAATCCTTGCGGAGTGGTTTTTTATATCTATGATGCCGGATGGATCCGTGGGCAACATGGCAAAAGCCCCTGACTTTGAGGCCTGTAGAGTGTTCTATGCTGCGCATTCTCACAATCCTGCATCATCCTATATCAGTATATAGGAATGCGAAATTTTTGACAAGAATCGACCCGGAAAATGTGCCGCAGTTCGCGTGTCTCTTTTCGCAGGAAAGCTGAGCTGCGAATCAGCGGAAGGTATCGTAAAAAACAAATATTTTAACGCACAGAACATCAGTTTGTCAATCAGTTTGTAACTGGATGACAGACATAAAAATCTGGAATAAAATGATAACAGAGTAAAAAACAGGCTGCCGCAATCCCACTGGCATAAGGCGATGGGGAGTTCACAATGCAGACAGGGGCGATGACGATGAAGAGCAGGATGACGGTGACAGAGGCGCTGAAGGAGCGCGAACTTTTAAAGAAGCGGATCACGAAGAAGATCGGACAGCTGGGAAGGGAGGCAGGCACGGACGGCGCTTTTGCAGAACGGAGAAGCGCGCGGTTCGACGCGTCCAAGACAGGCAGAAAACCGGCACAGTCAGTGATGTCTGGCAGCATAGGACATGGTGCAGTATCTGACGGGACAAGTGCGCATTGCGGTGCGCACCTCGATGCCGCCCTGCAGCAGATCCAGGCCCTGATCCTCCGGTATGATTCGATCTGCAGCGCGGTCGCCAGATCGAACGGAGAGACATGGCTGGATACCTCGCGCGGCTATATGACCGTCTCGGAGGCAGTCGCTCTGCGCAGCCGCCTGAACGATAAAGAGACAGCCGACACGGCATTTGAGCAGCTGTTGACGAATCGCCTGGAAAGCATTTTGAAAAAACAAAAGGTGTTTTCCAAGCACGGACAGAATCCGTCTGGACGCCGCCCGGCGCTGAAAGGAAATGTAGTGATTTTACAGAATCCGTCTGCAGGAAGAGGCAGCGCCGGGCAGGAGAAAGGCAGCCGTGCCGACGCTGGACAGCTCAAGCCGCCGCAGCCTATCCTTTCTGCACAGGAGCTGTCGAAGCTCCGCAGTCTGACAGAAAGGATTCAGGAGAGCAGGGAAGAATTACTTCTGGAGCTGGACACGAAGCTTGCACTGTCAAATGCTGCGACCTGGATTGAAGTGTAGCAGCAGGTCTGAATCCGCCGAGCCTGTTTGGAGGTGGATGCAAAACTTTGGAATCCTCTTCAATAGGACAGAATGATACGTATAACAAAACGGATTGCTCAGACCCTCCGCACGAAATTCCCAAAACGGACCCCAGACATACTACCCTCCCCGGTAGTTGTGCCCCAAGCAAACAGAATTTAGTCTGGTAGAAAAGATAGAAAGATAGTTTAAATTTTGATTGATGATGCAGACCTGCCGGAGTTGCCGGACGGGTTGAAATCCATGAGAACGGTCAGCGCTGTCCGGGCGCGGGAATTCCGCATGGCTGTGCGGCGGGTCTTTTCCAGTAAGCTGTAACGAATCTTTTGGTGCGAGTCCGTACAATGGGACACGCAATGAGGTAGAATAAATAGAAAATAACAAGTAACTGTTCCGCAGGTCTGCGCATTTACTGCGCTGACCGTAAGAAAACTTAGACCAGAAGGCAAAACAGAGAAGATGGAGAGACAGCAAGGAGGCTAAAATGGGATATCCGCTTATCGACGTGTTACGGACAGGGCAGAGGTTAAAAGAAGCCTGTATTAAGAAAAATATCGAGGCAAAAGAAATCAAACAATTTTTGGGACTGGCGGCGATGCAGTCTATCTATAACTGGTTTCAGGGTAAGGCATTGCCATCGCTGGACAATTTTTATGCGCTGAGCAGTTATCTCGGAACAGAATTGGATTCTCTGATCGTGCCGCAGGGACGTTATCAGGAGCATGAAATATTGGAAGACGCCTCCTTTTTCAGACGGCAGGCAGTTTATTTTGGTTTTTTGCTGGAAGCAGAAGCGCAGAGCAGTTCATAAAATCGTAAGGGACGAGTGAACTGTAATACCAAATTTTCCGGAAATCCCGCGGCGTATGTTGTAGGAGAGAAAGTTCCTTGCTATAATAAAAAGATGAGGTTGGCGAGATCACAATGCAGTCAGGCTGCATCGCAGCCATAGGCAGGGGCAGCAGGAACGGACCGCAGACAGCGGGAGCGGAGGCTTACAGCATGATCACACGGGAACAGATTCGAAAGCTGGCAGGGTATTCCTATTCCAGAGGGGTAGATATCTGGCGGCAGGGCAAGATCAGGCGCTTTCAGATAAAAACTACGAAAAAAGGCAGGCAGATTCAGGCGGACGTCAAAGGGAGCGGGAGAAATCTTTATGACGTGAGGATCCTGCTGGATGAGGAAGAAGACAGCGTGCAGGAGGCATGGTGCGATTGTCCTGCATTTTATTCCTATGAGGGTCTGTGCAAGCATTGTACGGCGGTGCTTTTATATTATCTGGAAAATCCGGACCGGATGGAAGAAGAGCATATGAGCCTGTCGGAGTTCCTGAAACAGCGTGGGCTGGAAGGCATCCAGAAAGAAATCGGTGAAGCAACGGACGGGATAAAGATTCAGGAAAATCTCAGGTCCCCGGGAAATACTACAGCCTTCAGAAGCGATAGCATGCTTCTTGCCGGTGTTCCGAAGCGGAAGACGACCAGACAGTTAAAAGAGCTTCTGCAGAAACAGACTGCCCGGCATATGCTTCCGGTTCTGCAGGAAGAAAGCTTTGGGAAGGTGCGTCTGGAGCCGCTTCTTATTTGTGATACGCGTGAATGCCGGGCGGAATTTCGGATCGGGATCGGCAGGATGTATATTGTAAAGGATATTTTTTCCATGATCCGTGCGCTTCGGGAGCAAAGCAGCTATTCCTATGGAAAAAGTCTGGAATTTGTTCATATAAAAGGAAGCTTTACCGAAGAATCGCGACCGCTTGTGGAATTTCTGGAGCAGTGGGTTGGCCGTTATGAAAAGGCGTATCTGCAGACGAGCGGTTATTCCTATCTGTATCGGGCAGCGCTCCCGAAAGCTCGGACGATCGTGCTGGATGGCTGGGGACTGGATGGATTTCTGGATGCGATGGGAAACCGGGTATTTTATGTACAGCTGGATGGAACGGAGAGCCGTTGGCATGTCACGGACGCAGCACTGGAACGCAGATTGCAGCTGACGGGAACGGAAGGTGGTGCAGAGCTTTCCCTGGAAAATGTGTTCGGATATGCCTGTGAACGGGATCAGGTGTATTTTAAGGACGGACTGATTTATCGGGTTTCCAATGAAGGGCTGGGAGAAGTGACCGAGTTTTTGGACTGTATGAAAAAGCTCCCGAACCGGACGGCTTTTTTGCAGGAAGAGGATTTGCCGGCATTTTTCAGACAGTTGATGCCGATATTAAAAGAACATTTTCAATGCGAGATCAAAGGAGTCGGGGAAAAGCAAACGGAATTGTCGGCAGTAAAATTCCGGTTTTATCTGGATATGCCGCAGGAGGAACTGGTCAGCTGTCGTGCAATCGCCTGCTATGGAGAACGGGAGTATAGTGTATACGATCTGACAGAGGATATTGACAGGCGGGATCTTGTCAGCGAGTCGGAAGCAGCGCGGATTTTAAGCTCCTATTGCAATACTTATGATGATCTGAAAAAAGAAATGATTATTTATCAGGACGACGAATTGTTTTATCGTCTCCTGACAGAAGGAATCGTGCAGCTTTCTGCAATCGGTGAGGTGTATGTTTCCGATGCGCTGAAAAAAGTGCGGGTTCTGCCGTCGCCCGGCGTATCCGTTGGAATTTCCATGGGCGGCGACTTGTTGGAGCTGACAGTGTCTTCTCAGGATATGCCGAGGGAAGAGCTGATGGAAATTTTGTCCCGTTATGATCGGAAACGAAAATTCTACCGGCTCAAGAACGGCGACTTTGTAAATATGGAAGAAAATGGTCTGGAATCCCTGCAGGAGGTGCGCCAGGCGCTGCAGCTGACAGATAAACAGCTGATGCAGGACAAAATCGAGGTTCCGGCGTACCGGATGCTGTATCTGGATGAGGCGTTGCAGGAAAACGCCATGATGGAAGTAATTCGGGATGTATCTTTCGCAAGTCGGATCGAGAAGCTGCAGAATCCGGATTTCGAAAAGGACTATGTGCCGGACTCCTTAAAAGGAATTTTACGGGAATATCAGAAAACCGGTGCCGCGTGGATTGGAACGCTTTACAGCAACCGGTTCGGCGGAATTCTGGCGGACGATATGGGGCTTGGAAAAACGCTGCAGGTCATCAGCTTCCTATTGACAGAGCACACCGGATGCAGTCTGATCGTCTGCCCGGCGTCGCTTGTTTATAACTGGAAGCATGAGCTGGAACGGTTTGCGCCTTCGCTGAAAGCGGATATGGTAACGGGAAATGTTCAGCAGCGCAAGGAAGTTCTGGATCGCTGGAAAGAAGTGGATGTATTGATTACGTCCTATGATCTGCTCCGTCGGGATATCACAGACTATCAGGAGCTTCATTTTTTCTGCGAGGTGATCGATGAAGCGCAGTATATCAAAAATCACGGAACGCAGGCGGCGAGGGCAGTCAAGCAGGTTCAGACCGGATTCCGGCTTGCGCTGACGGGTACACCGATAGAGAACCGGCTGAGTGAACTGTGGAGTATTTTTGACTATCTCATGCCGGGGTATTTGTATAGCTATCAGCGGTTTCGGACAGAGCTGGAACAGCCGATTGTCCAGCACAAGGACGAAGACGCCGCGAAGCGGCTGCAGCGGCTGATTCGTCCATTCGTTCTGCGGCGCCTGAAAAAAGAAGTGCTGCAGGATTTGCCGGACAAGCTGGAGGAAAACCTGTATGCCGATATGGATGGGGAGCAGCAGGAGCTGTATGATGCCCATGTCAGACGTATGAAGCTGATGCTGGAGGAAAAATCCGACGAGGAAATCCGGACGGATAAGATCGAAATTCTGGCGGAACTGACGCGCCTTAGACAGCTTTGCTGCGATCCGGCGCTTTTGTATGATAATTATAAAGGAGGCTCTGCAAAGACAGAGCTTGTGCGTGGGCTGATCCGAAACGCAGTGGAAAACGGGCACAAGGTACTCCTGTTTTCTCAGTTTACAACGATGCTGGAACGCCTGTACCGGGTTTTGGAGGAGGAAAAGATTGCAAGCCACATGCTGACCGGCGCGACTCCGAAAGAAAAAAGAATCGAAATGGTGGAGTCGTTTGCGCACGATGAAGTTCCGGTATTCTGTATTTCCCTGAAAGCGGGAGGAACCGGGTTGAACCTCACGGCAGCAGACGTGGTGATCCATTTCGATCCGTGGTGGAACAGCGCAGTACAGAATCAGGCGACGGACCGTGCACACCGGATCGGGCAGAAAAATGTGGTCAATGTTTACCGGATTCTTGCCAAAGGGACGATTGAAGAGAAAATCGTGGAGCTGCAGGAACGCAAGCTGCAGCTTTCAGACAGAATCCTCGGAGGGGAGAGCCTGCAGGCGCAGGGTCTGACCCGCGAGGAACTGTTGGAACTGCTGCGGTGAGTGCTGTCAAATTCAGGATACGGCTCTCTGGCAGGCGTGCAGCAGATGCTCGTGCTCATATTTTTCCTTGGTTGCCATACCGCCGCGGATATGGCGCTCGGATTTGTTGATATCGAGTACCTTTCGAGCTTCTTTTGCCAGAGCCGGATTGACCTGCATCAGACGTTCCGTGATATCTTTATGTACAGTGGATTTGCTGATTCCAAACTGACGGGCAGCTTGTCGGACGGTCGCGTTGGATTCGATAATATAGCCGGCTACTGCCAGGGCACGTTCTTCAATATATTCTTTCATAAAATCCCCTAAAGAACATTTTTTACAAGATATTACGGGGACAGGGAAAATATGCTATACTCAGCGTAAGGGAAAAAGCCAGACAAATGAGAAATAAAAAACCGCATATTTTGCGGGATGGAGGGGAAAATGCTTTATTCGGGGAAGGATCTGCGGAAGCTGATTATACCGCTGATCATTGAACAGATTCTTGCAATTGCTGTTGGAATGGCGGATACGATTATGGTTTCTGCGGCGGGAGAAGCGGCGGTTTCAGGCGTTTCACTGGTAGACACGGTCAACATTTTGCTGATCAATGTGTTCTCTGCTCTGGCAACCGGCGGTGCAGTCGTTTCAGGACATTTCCTTGGGAAAAAGAAAAGAGAGGACGCATGTAAGTCGGCATGGCAGATCTTATTGTTCGCCACATTGCTCGCGCTCGTTATTTCCGTTATTTTTATAACGGCACATGATCCGCTGCTGCGCCTGATGTTCGGTAAAATCGAGGATGACGTTATGAAGGCGAGCAAGACTTATTTGATTATCACGACGTATTCGTTTGTTGCACTTGCCATATATAATTCCTGTGCTGCGTTGTTTCGGGCGATGAACGAATCAAAGGTGACGATGTGGGTGTCCTTGCTGATGAATGTAATCAATGTGGTCGGCAATGCGATCTGCATTTATGGTTTGCACATGGGTGTAGCAGGCGTTGCGATCCCGACTACCATTTCCAGATATGTAGCGGCAGTTGTGATTTTTTTGTTGATGTTCCAAACCAAAAAAGAAATCAACCTCTGTGGGCAGATTACCTGGAAGTTTAATGGCAGTCTGATTAAGAAGATCCTGTATATCGCGATTCCAAACGGTCTGGAAAATAGCATGTTCCAGCTGGGTAAAATTCTCGTTATGAGTGCAGTCGCAACAATGGGGACTTCTGCGATCGCTGCAAATGCGGTTACGGGCACAATTGCGAACTGGAATAACCTGCCGGGCTTTGCCATCAACCTTGCGATCGTATCGGTAGTCAGCGTATGCGTTGGCGCAGGAAGATATGACCAGGCGCGTTATTATACCAGACGTCTTTGCAGGGATGCGATGATCGGGATCGGCTGTCTGTCGATCATTCTTTACCTGTCAGCTCCGATACTGGTAACCTTTTTCAATCTCGGACCGGATGCAGCTCAGCTGACGATTCAGATTGTACGGATTCATGCGGTTGCAAGTGCATTTCTTTGGATGCCGGCGTTTGGCGTTCCGAATACACTGAGGGCAGCAGGCGATGTAGTCTGGCCGATGAGTGTTGCTATTTTTTCCATGTGGGTATTTCGAGTCGTGCTTGCTTACGTATTCACTTATGTTTGTCACTTTGGCCTGGTTTCCATTTGGGGGGCGATGTTTATCGACTGGGTTGTGCGGGAAATCTTCTATGTGCTCCGATATAAGGGACATAAATGGGAGCATTTTGCGCAAAAAAGTTGAAATAAGGTTACCGAATTGCACTGACTTTAGACGGTGAATGATTCATCGGTGCGATGGTCGATCTTTTTCGTAAATCAGAAAAGGAAACGGCATGGAAAACCTTTGACAGAACAGGGGATTCCAACTATAATTGTTCATTATGATGATATCAGGTCAGTGGTCATGGAGTGCGGGTACACTTTTTCAGACTGTTGGCCCTGTTGTTTCAAAATTAACTCGAGGAGGAGACGAATGGATCGGGAACTTGTTATTGTTCTTGACTTTGGCGGACAGTACAATCAGCTGATTGCCAGAAGAGTCAGAGAATGTAATGTATATTGTGAAGTGCATCCTTATACGCTCAGTCTGGATAAGATCCGGGAAATGAACCCTAAGGGTATCATCTTTACAGGTGGTCCCAACAGTGTATACGGAGAGGATTCCCCCAGATGCCCGAAAGAGATATTCGAAATGGGTATTCCGATTCTGGGAATCTGTTATGGGTCACAGCTTATGTCCTATATGCTGGGCGGCAGCGTAAAAACTGCGCCTGTCAGCGAATATGGTAAGACTGAGGTTGCAGTGGATACAGAATCTGCATTATTTAAAAATGTATCCCCCAGCACGATCTGTTGGATGAGTCATACCGATTATATTGAAAAAGCACCGGAGAAATTCAAAATTACGGCCCATACACCAGTGTGTCCGGTTGCAGGAATGGAAAATGCAGAGAAGAAGCTGTATGCAGTACAGTTCCATCCGGAGGTTATGCATACTCAGGAAGGCACTAAGATGCTTTCCAATTTCGTATATGATATCTGTGGATGCACAGGCGACTGGAAGATGGATTCTTTCGTGGAGACAACGATCCACCAGATCCGTGAAAAGGTTGGAGACGGCAAGGTGCTGTGTGCACTTTCCGGCGGTGTGGATTCTTCTGTTGCAGCAGTTCTGCTGTCCAAGGCGGTCGGCAAGCAGCTGACCTGCGTGTTTGTAGATCATGGTCTGCTTCGTAAAAACGAAGGAGATGAAGTAGAAGCTGTATTCGGCCCGGACGGTCAGTACGACTTAAACTTTATCCGCGTAAACGCACAGGAACGTTTCTATTCCAAACTGGCGGGTGTTTCTGATCCTGAAAAAAAACGTAAGATTATTGGAGAAGAATTTATCCGGGTATTCGAAGAAGAAGCAAAGAAAATCGGTGCTGTGGATTTCCTCGTACAGGGAACGATTTATCCGGACGTAATCGAGAGTGGTCTCGGTAAATCTGCTGTGATCAAGTCTCATCATAACGTAGGCGGTCTTCCGGACTGCGTTGATTTCAAGGAAATCATCGAGCCGTTGCGTCTTCTGTTTAAAGATGAGGTTCGTCGTGCCGGTCTGGAACTTGGCATTCCCGAATACCTTGTATACCGTCAGCCGTTCCCCGGTCCTGGTCTGGGTGTTCGTATTGTAGGCGAGGTGACTCCGGAGAAAGTTCGCATCGTTCAGGATGCAGACGCTATCTACCGCGAAGAGCTTGCCAAAGCAGGCTGCGACAAAGGACTGGGACAGTTCTTTGCAGCGCTGACCAACATGCGTTCTGTTGGCGTTATGGGCGATGAAAGAACCTACGATTATGCAGTTGCGCTGCGCGCAGTCATCACATCTGATTTTATGACCGCAGAAGCTGCAGAAATCCCGTTTGACGTGCTGTTCAAAGTTATGACACGCGTCATCAACGAAGTCAAGGGCGTAAACCGCGTACTCTACGATCTGACGAGTAAGCCGCCTGGGACGATTGAGTTTGAATAATTTTCAAAAGCTCGCAAAGCCTAGTAAAATGGGCATTTGCGAGCTTGTTTTTGTCTTGTGGTACTAAAATGGTACTAAAGTGAGCTGTGCGTGAATAGTTTCATTTACGCCTGAGGCCATGTTATTTTCCACTCAAAATATTCATTAGGAGAAATCTCTCCACTATTTAATTTCGTTTTCATTTCACACCATTCCGAAAGGAAATCATTTACCAATCCATATTCAAAAGTTAATGCGACAGGTGAGCCTGTACTGTCATAATCATCTTCGTTGTAAGTTGGTCTGGCAGCCTCGGAAGATTTTGCAGGTGTCATTGCAGTCAGATGAATCAGGTTGCCGGGAGCTGTGTACTCTGGAAATCTTGTTCCTTTTCCACGTGCCGGGAGAGATGTGGCACTTTCTTCAAGCCAGAAAAGTGTTTCGATGATATCTTCAGCAGCCCCAAGGCTGTAATCAGAGATTGCCTTGTAATTGCAGTGCAATGCATCAGCAAGCTTTAGAATCATATCTTCACCGGGAATGCGTGCACCGGTTTCATACTGGGATATGCGGACCGACATATTTTTGCCCTCAAATCCAAGTGCACCGCCAAGTTCATCCATTGTCATTTTACGGAATACCCGTATTTTCTTTATTCTTTCACCAATTGTCATAGTGTAGTCACCTCCGTTTATCTGTCCCTTATGGACTGTTAAAGACAGTATAACACGGAAAAAATGAAAATGGAAGTTTTTCTATACGAGAACATTAGAAAAACTTCTTGACAATTCAATACCATACGGTATAGAATAATATCAATTCAATTATCTATACGATATGGTATTGAAAAACAACTAAATGAGCGGTACCAGAAATCTAACAGGCATTTGCCAAGACATTCATAGGAATCGAGCGAATGTAGACACTCCCCCAAGCGGACCGAGTACCTTGAGCAGGAGCGGGCGGTATTACAGGAGATTATCTCAGGTAAGGAGGCTGGTTGTGACATCAGCAGAACTGGTATGGAGAAACGCCAAAACAAATTTATAAAGGAAAGGTGGTGAAAGGCATGAACGAAAAGTTTTTAGAGGTAGGAGATGTGATGCAGATTCTTGGAATTTCAAGATCAGCAGCATACAAGCTTATGAGACAGATCAACAGTGAACTTGAAAAGAAGGGTTACATTGTAATCCGTGGAAAAGTAAGCAGAAAATATTTTGAAGAACGCATTTATGGTATGAGTGATGCAGGATAAGCAACAGGTAAGAAGATTAATGCGGAGGCAGGTGCAGGAGCAATACGGCTTAGGCATCTGCTTCTTCATATGGAAAGAAGGAGATGATGAATATGCCAGCTTATAAAGACAGTAAGACAGGCACCTGGTTTGTCAAATTCTATTGTAAGGACTGGACTGGGGAAAATAAACAGATAAAGAAGAGAGGATTTGCAACAAAGAGGGAAGCACTTGATTATGAGAGGAATTATAAAATACGGCAGGAGAATAATCTGGATATGACATTTGGAGAGTTCTGGAAGCTGTATACAGAGGATGTGAAAAATTATGTCAAACTCAACACATGGCTTACCAAAGAACACATTGTGGATACAAAGATACTTCCATATTTTAAGAATCTTAAGATGAATGAGATTACACCGGGAGATGTACGCAAGTGGCAGAATGAGATGGTAGCATTCCGTTATGAGAATGGGAAGAGTTATTCCCAGACTTACAAGAAGACAATGCACAACATTTTAAGTGCGATATTCAATCATGCGTGCAGGTTTTATAATCTGAAATCAAATCCGGCAAGACAGGCCGGAAATATGGGCAGGGAAGAAAAGAAGGAAATGCTTTTCTGGACAACTGAGGAATATAAGAAGTTTTCAGAAGCGGTGATTGACAAGCCGGTTTCATTTTATGCATTTGAAATGCTGTACTGGACGGGAATGAGATTAGGTGAACTGCTTGCTCTTACAATGGAAGATTTTGACTTTGAAAAGAACACAGTCAGAATAAATAAATCGTATCAGCGGCTACAGGGGCAGGATGTTATTACAACACCGAAAACACCTAAGAGCAACAGAACAATCAAGTTGCCGAAGTTCCTTGCCGAAGAAATGCAGGAATATTTTGCAATGTTATATGACCAGACACCAACAGACAGGATATTTCTGGTAACAAAGAGCTTTCTTCATCATGAGATGGAGCGTGGCTGCAAGTTATCAGGTGTGAAGAAAATCAGAATTCATGATCTTAGGCATTCGCACATTTCACATCTGATTGACCTTGGGTTCTCCGCAGTTGCAATAGCTGACAGGGTTGGCCATGAGAGTATTGATATCACATATCGTTATTCACATCTGTTTCCGTCAAAGCAGGTGGCAATGGCAGACAGACTTGATGCTGTCAATGCAAACTTTGAGGATTGTGAAGAGCAGGATGATGATGCAGACATTATGCAGGCAGAGGAAACAGCACCTATGATTGATATGGATGCGGCTGCGGAAAAGATTATAAGCATTGATAAGTACAAGGCAGTATGATAATGCGGGTACAAGTTTTGCAGGATATATGCAACAGAAATTAAAAGAATAGATTTTATATTGGAAGGAGCAGATTATTATGAGCGAGAAAAGGCTGGATGCCAAGAACAGATGGAGAAATGTTGTAGTAGCGTTTCGTATGTCACCGGAGGAAGCACAGGAGCTGAATGTCAAGGTTTCACTCAGCGGACTTTCAAAACAGGATTATATCATCCAATGTCTTCTGAAGCATGAAATCAGGGTTGTTGGTGGAATGAAGGTGGCAAAGAAAGTACAGGTGCATCTTGATACGATACTGGAAGAATTACAGACATTAGATGAATCTGACAGAGGTATAGATGTTGAAGAACTGCTGGTTCAATTAAAGCATGTGCTTGATATTCTGCAGAGTGATGAGAAAGGCGGTAATCATTATGAGTAAGACAACATTTGAAAAGCTTGGCATCCCATATGAAGAAAGGGATGGAATCTTTTATCCGGTGCTTGTCGCAGGAACAGAGAAGGCAGATATAGATGTAGGAAAGTATGGGCGTATGTGGATTAAATATATCAAGGAAGAATATCCAATGAGATATAAGAGTCTGGTGCGGTTCGGTGAGCTTGAAGAGAGAGCGGATGAAGTCAATGATACAGCATATGAGCTGCTCGATGATATTGAAGCTAAGTGGCTGAAAAAGCATAAGCTAAAGAATCCAAATTCCTTTACAGAACAGTTACAGCTAAGAACACAGACCAGGATGATGGCAGAGGAAATCGTTATTATGGATGTGGTAATGCAGTTTCATTAGTGTGGGGGCAAAAAGCGCCGTCAAAACATGAAAATGGGGGCAAAAAGCGCCCCCAAAACCACAAAGTGGGGGCAGAAAGCGCCCCCGCACAAATCAGAGCTGAAAAAAGTGTGGGGGCAAAAAGTGCCGTCAAAATGCAAAAGTGGGGGCAAAAAGCGCCGTCAAAACAGCAAAGTGACGGCAAAAAGCGCCACCACTCAGATAAGCGAGAAAAAAGTCATGGTGGCGGAAAGTGCCATCAAAATGGAAAAGTGGTGGCGGAAAACGCCACTAAAACAGCAAAGTGATGGCAAAAAGCGCCACCATATCAGTAATTGTGGTGGAATATTAACCACCACATATCATATACAGGGTGCAGGTGCTACTGCCAAGACGAAAAATTATGTAAACGCTGATGGCGTTTATATTTTTTCGGGAAAAGGTCCGACCTTTTCCGCATCTTGCAAAACCTATGAACACATTTTTAAGAAAGGTTGGAAAAGCAATGGTACAGATAAAAAGAGATTGGGTTGATACAGCATTAGAAAACTACGAAAGGGGAGAAATGTATGGCAGATGGAAAGAGAAGATACAAGTCTGACAGGAAAGATTATAAGATATCTGTGAAGCTGTCAGAGAAAGATATGGATATTCTAAAAGCAGCACTTAAACGAACAGGAATGACAGCAAGTGCATATATAAGAGAATTGATCCGGACAGGTGGCAACATTGATACAAGTTATCCAGAGGACAGGGCAAGAGTAATCCGTGTTATTGCCGGTATTGCAAATAATATTAATCAGGCAGTAAAGCTTGGCAATTCACAGGGAAAGTTATATTACAGCGATATTGATAAACTGCAGAGCAGTCTGGATGATGTAAAGAAAACATTTGGGGAGGTGCTGGAAATATGGCGATTACAAAGATCTTGAATATCATGGAATCGGAAGGCAGAAATCCGGCATCGCACCTGAAGAATGCTTTGGAATATATTCAGAATCCAGATAAGACAGAAGAATGTGTACTGGTGGGCGGTATTAACTGCCTGCCGGATACGGCATTTGAGCAGATGGAGGAGACAAAGAACATTTTTCATAAGACGGGTAAAAGGCAGGGATATCATGTGATCATATCATTTTCACCGGAGGAAAAAGTAACATCAGAGCAGGCAATGTATGTTCTGGAGCACTTTGCGAAGGATGTGCTTGGTGATGATTATGAGGCGGTGTATGCAGTCCATACTGACAGGGAACATATGCATGGGCATCTGATCTGGAACAGTGTCAGCATGACAACCGGCAAGAAATACAATTCACCTAAAAGCAACTGGAAGAACCATCTCCAGCCTATTACAAATAAATATTGTGATGAACTGGGGCTTGCTATCATGCCGGCAGAGTACAGCAGGAATCCGAAAAATATCAGCAGGGACAAGTGGGAAAGAGAAATGTCAATGAAAGAGATAATTCTAAGGGATGCCAAGATGTGTGCATATGCAGCCGGGAATGTGGATCATTTTAAATATCTGATGAAACGGCTGGGATATGTATTTAAAAAAGACGCGTGGATGGAGGTACAGGCACCGGGATTTCGGTATTATCATAAACTTGCAAAAATGGACGAGATGTTTTCAGAAGATATGCTAAGGCATCATGTGGATATGCCCTGGATGGCAAAGCCTTACTTTTATTCGTCGGATATCAGGGGATTGCACAGGGCGAAGCTGTCACCATTCCAGAAGAAGTTTTATGCAAAGCTGTACAGGTTAAGGATTGTAGAACAGAAGCGTTTTGTAGTCGGTGGAGCAAAGTATGCAGAGGATTTGAAGAGGTTTCATCAGTTACAGGATGAATATCTGCTGCTTGTGAATAATGACATCAAAAGTATTGTGGAGCTTGTGGATTTCATAAGTGAGAAAGAAGATAGGATTCAGCAGATTGCGGACAGGCAGAAGGAGATATACAGAGAAAGTTCTAGTCGGAAACGCAGTATAAAGAATGAAGAGCAGTACCGGGAATATCAGATATGGCATGTGGAAGTGCAGGAAGAACTGGACGAACTGAAGCAGGAGAAAAGGAAAATTAAGAGGCAGATACAGCTTGCTGATGACATTATAAAAGAAGATTTGTATACAGTTTATTATGCGGTGTCGGGGAAAGAAGAAATCGTTGCAGACAGGGATGTTGAGATACCGGGGATGGAAGAGGATACTGAGGTTGAGAAAGCAACGGCAACAGTCGTTGAGTCTGATGCAAATGTTGAGGTAATGAATCTTGACAATAATCAGAATGAAATAAGCAGACTGAAAGAGCAAGCTGATAGTGCGAGAAAACAACAGACTGATTTAGATGGCATAGGAATACCAGAGATTCATAACTCGTCTGATGTGAATATGGCAAGAGTTGGCGAAAGTATAACTGATGTAAAAGGTAAAAGTGAATTTGTGAAACCTAAAGAAAAAGAGCCTATGGACAAAGCTGGCTGGATTGTCAGGAGAATATCAGAGCTTGGTGGTTATGAGAATGTCAGTGATTCTGTTAAGGCTGATATATTCGGATTTGATATTGCTGATGTAAGTGGAAGTATAAGACGGTTCTCGGATGTAATGAAAAAACTTGGAATGAAGCTGGATGGGGATGAGCTTTATGAAGAGTTTCAGAGGATTTATGATGAGAGTGTTGGCAGAGATGTTGATAAAGGAAAGGTGGAAGATAAGATGTGGAATAGGGGAGAATATAAGTTATAAATTCTTACTATAAAATATTAATATTAGTTGAGAAAATTGTGAATATATGCTAAAATGGTTTCAAAATAAAACCATTTTAGCGCTTGTTGTAGAGGTGAATATGAACGAAGTCTTAGAATTTATTAATGAAAAAATGAAAGTATTATTAATCCTAAGAGAATACCAAGTTGAGATAGATGGAGTAAAGTTATGCCCGTTAAATCAACAGGAAATTGCCAATAATGTTCCTTGTGGAAAGTTAAAGGCAAACCAACTAATAAATGAGCTTATTGATAGTGGGTACATTGAAATGATGCGTTCTAAGGGAAGATATATTATTACAGAGAAAGGATATGAGATACTTAAGAAAATGTCATTGTAAGCTTAAGTGTTTGATGAAAGTGTTATGGAGAAGATTATATGGCCGACAACAAGTGTTTGGTTTGATGAAACCATTGAGTTATTTAATACAATGGAAGAGACGGATACTCCTTCTTCTATTGCAAAAAAAATAAAAGACGGAATTATTTTTGGTGATATGAAAGAGTCTACAGCCAAAAGGAAATGGGGAACTATTAACGCAAGATACTTTGGACAAGGTAAAGAAAAAGTAGGAGCATTGAAATACATATTTAGTTCGAGTATATCAAAACAAGATAAGCAGAATTATGCGTTTGTTTTTTTTGTAGAATATGAAAATCTTTTTAGAATCTTTTTAGAAGAATATATTTATAAGAATTTTACTGAACTTGGGCAGAAAATATTTACACAAAGAGACTTAGATAACTTTTTGGAATATATCACGACAGAACGAAAATCTGATCTGCCGGAAAAACTGCAAGAACATATCAGTGATTCTAGTCTTAAGAAAGTAAGAAACATGCTGTATAAGAATATAGAGGCATTCGGATGGGGCTCAGCGGAGAATAGTAAACTGATTGTTAGAAGACCTTCACTTACACCAGAATGGTTTACATTTCTTTTATATTATTTCTTTGATGATAAAGTAATAACCAAAAAGGAAATATATGAAAGTAGAGTGATGAAGCGTTTCCTTTTAAATGAATATGATATTGAATATTTATTGACTGGGGCAAAGATGAAAAAATATATAGAAGTAAGTCAACTAGGAGATATATGCAATATTACTAAGGCAAAGGGGGATATTGTTGAATATGCAAAAACCTATTAATGAGTTAGTAGCTGAAGTTATTAGAGTAATTAATACACCACCTTCAAGACCTATTAGATTGATGTTCTTGGAGAATGAGTTATTTTATGAGATGGCACAAAATCAGGTTAAAGAGTTATTTGCATCAAATGAAATTATAAATATGACTAATTTTATGGATTTTGAAGCCTGGAAATCTCGGGAAGATGAATTAATAGAGATAGAGGAGAAATATGGTCAAGAACACAAAAGATATAGACAAGTCTTGTGTGAAATCTTAGAAAAGGCAATCGTTGATTTTATAAAGGAGAATGATGCGGAGAAAGTGTTGGTGATTCAAGATGAAACTTTGTTCACACTTGGGTTAGACCCGATTCATTTTCTACTTACTTATATGTCGGAGAATCAACTGATAATCAATAATTCTATACCAATAATATGGTTGACGGTTGGTGTTAAGGAAGATTATTCAGTAAATGAGTATTGCTATTACAAAACAGAGAACACAAAGGGAAGAGCAATTAAGATAGAGCAAAGCACACTTAGCACATGTGTTAAGGACTATAGATTACCAGAGTAAAGGTGGATACAGAGATGGCAAAAGTATTTGAGACATTCGAACATGATATAAAGAGAAAATTCGATGATGTTATGACCGTGGAGGATAGTGATTCTATTAAGGCTATTGATATTGAAGAATATGTTTTGACCCAGAATGTTGAAGAAATTTTGGGGAACTTTGTTGCGTATTTCTTTGATGATGAGAAAGAATATCCAGAGTTAAGGATGAAGACTCAATTATTGCAAGATACATATAGAGATAAGATTGGTCCCGGAGTTTGGATTAGAGGATTCTTTGGAGCAGGAAAATCACATTTATTGAAGGTCATTTACACAATTTTTTCAAAGAAAGAGATTTCTTATATAGATGAGAATGGAATTCAAAAAGAGTTAAATGTTATAGATAGTATTTGCTCAAAAATTAGAAGTTCTGAAGTGATAGAGCTTGTTAAAAATATTTATCCTGAGGACTATTTGACATTCATCTTCTCCGCCAATCATATTGCAAAAAGTGGAGATACAGTTGTTGATTGTTTGCCTAAAGAAATATCGAGGCAGTTAAATCTGGAATATGATGAGGACAAGACTTATTCAGCAATGGATGTTGCAGAATTCTTAAAAGCAACCCTTAAAGATTCAGGAAAGAGGAGAATGCTAATCTTTATTGATGAGATATTAGATTTGTTGGATAACGCTGATAAGGTAAGGAAGTTTGAAGGATTAGTTGAATTATTGCCAGATAACATATGGATTGTAGTCACCTCTCTTGAAGCAAAAACAAAGCTTCTTGATACAGTAAGTGCAGAACGAATGATACATAGATTTGGAGAAGAACAGATTCTAAAACCAGAGGAAATGGTTTGGATTGTTAAAAATAGATATCTTGCCAAGAATGAAAAAGGTTCAGAAATTGAATCAATTGTTAGTATTGATAAGATGAAATATATCTTTGGAACTGCTCTTTATACTGCTACAGAAGATGGAAAAATAGAGATGCCAAATGTAATAGCATCATATCCATTTTATCCGTTTCAATTGGCATATATGAAGGACATGCTTAAGAATGAGAGTAAGGGTTCCGCTCGTAATATGATGAAGACAATCAAGTCTATCATGAAGAGACCAGAAGTATATAATCAAGAGGTTGGGTATTTTGTTGGAACAGACTTGATTTATGAGGAATTGAAATCAAAAAGGAGTATTGCAGATGAATACAGTGATTTAATAGCATCATTGGAAGCTGACCCTATTTTAGATGATAAACAGAATCCTATTATTGATAAGAGTGACTTGTTGACAGTTTTAAAAGCTATCGTATTACTTTCCCAAGTTAAGACAGAGGGAGTAAAAGATATAGTTATCCTTCCATTTGTATATTCAGACAGAATTCCAAACAAGGATACACTTCTTAAGTGGCTTGATATTTTGGCTAGAGACAACTATGTAACTAATGAGGGCGGTCTATATACACCAATTACAAAGAAGGAATCAGATGTATGGTCTCGTATCAAAGGAATTACTTCAATCACAGAGACCGCAATTAGAGAAAAGGCATATGAATATATCTATAATATCTATAATGCTTCATTAAAGAATGGAAAGCATTTGGTTGAAGGTAAGATAAATGATACCAAGAAGAGCGTTGCCTTTGTTTTAAAAAAGTCTGATGAGAGCAGTGAATTCCCTAATGCATACACGTGTATTCCATTTGAGAGTGATATTGAAGCAAAGAAGAATGAGGCTCTTGTAGCAAGTAATGATAGAGAAAGAATCTATATTATTCCTGAAAAGAAGTATGAAGGAGATGCACTTGGAAAAGCAATCAAGTTCTTCTTACAGATGGATGAAGCTCTTGAACGTGAGGGTGATTTTGGGATTGATGCAAAATTAAGAATTCAGATTGAGACAAAAAGAGATACAGCAATTGCAGGAAAAATCGAGAATATGATTAATGAGTGCTTTAAAAATGCTGTAATTTCGTATAATGGTCAGGATAATAAAGATTTTGCGAAGGAACCTTCTGCAAGACTTACTATTGAATGCGAAAAAATGTTGAAGAAGAGGTACTCTATGTTCTTTGGAAAGAACCTAAGAGACTCTGTAGATAAGTTTATTGCAAAAGAGATTTTGACATCATCATTGAAGATGACGAGTTCATATTTAAAGGATTTAGACCTTATTGATGCTAGTGGAAATGTGAATACTGCAAACAGGTATTACAGTGAATTCTTGAAGGCATTTCCAGATAATGGTTTTGATAGAGATGGAGCGACTGTAATTGATGACTTTTCAAAAGGGAAATATGGTTGGGAACTGGATACTATAAAGATAATTGTTGCGCTTGCACTTAGAAATAGCGACATTAAAATTTCCCATGAAGGAAAAACTTTTGTAATCCCAGATGATGCAGCTGCACTTACTGGAAGTAAGGGACCTCTTACAGCAAGGAAAAGAGATGTATTTGATGCTTGCAAATTGGCAAGGATTAATATTTCTGATGATGCAATTAGAGATGCAATAAAACTACTCAAGACTATTGATAATAATATTATGGTTAATCAAAAGCTAAAAGATGTTGCCGAAAACGTCAGAAATCTTATGGGTAAATTAAAAGATGCAAAGCTTGATATATATTCTAGTATTGTATCCCCAAGGATAAAGGATGATGTGGCATATGTTGATGGGCTTGCTAGTGATATTTTGGGAAGAAAGGATGCTGAAGACACGATAGTTGGATTTAATAGTCTTGTATCTGATGGAACCATAATTGATAGATTTAGAAGAGTATTGTTTATTGTTGATAATTCAACTAATATCTCGGTTTCATATAAAGTCGTTTCTTTAATGGAATCTTGTAATTGCAAAGATAAAGAGCAGGCAATTGAGGTAGGCAGAAAGTTTATAGAAGGTGACAATAAGCAATTTGATGCTCTCAAAAAACTTTATGTTTTAGCATTCAATCAAGCCTTTGATTACTATAAGAAAACATATGCTGGATATGTTGAAGAAATTCAGAAAATGGACGAGTGGTCAAATATTGATGATAGCCAAAAGAAAATGGTGTTGGATGAACTTGAATCTATTGAGGTAAAAGGTGTTGTCATTTCACAGGATTTGATTAATGCAACAGGAGTGGGAACATTAGAAAAATTAAAGGAAAAACAAAGTAGATTACAATCTTCATATGCAAAAGCGGTTACAAAAATGCATATTTTTAATGATGAGAATAATGCTCCTAAGGATGATGAACCTATTCCAACACCTATAGGAACACCAGAAGGAAAAGTAGAAACAAAAGAACAAACTAAGAAACCTGCTCCAGTACGTGTAACAAGAACTATTGGTGAATATATGCCAAAGAATAAAGTAATTAATGTTGATGGAGAAGAAGGACTTGCTCTTTTGGATTCCGTTTTTGAAGAAATCAAGAACTTGATAAAGAAGGATTTGAAGGACGGAAAGAAAATTACATTGCAATTATAGGAGGATAGACTAATGTCAAGAGCTACATTAAAGCCTATAGTGTCCAAATTACGGGAAGCAATTATTAAAGGAATTGTGGGTAAACTTGAAAAATATGGTTTTAGTGAAAATGGAGACTTGATGATTGAGAAACCATTAAGTGAGTATGACGAGCAGATTAGAACCAGTGTAATTGCATATTTTGAAGCAGAAAAGATAAATAACAAAGAGAAGTATATTAGTTATGTTCATGATACGGCAAGAACTTTTATGCATATTTTGATTTGCTTTAAATTGATGGAAGAAAGAGGAATAATGAGTTCTCTTTTATCAAAAGTAATATCTACAGATATTTATAATCAAATAATTCCTGATTTTACTTCTGTTAATCCAGTTGCATTTGATGAGTTTGTTAATATGTATAAGGAAAAGATTGACGAACTTATGCGAAAAGATAATTATGGGGAAGAGGATGAATATTATCAGTTCACATATTTATTGGATTTATTGGTTACAGAAATGGCACTAGAGATGCCATTATTGTTTAGAGACTATGAGCATAATCTTATTCATCCTGATTTTGATGATTTGAAAGTTATTTTAAAAATAATATCAGAAATTGAAAAAAATGAATATTTAGAAGATGATTTTTTGGGATGGATTTATCAGTATTGGGTAGATATAGAAGTAAGTGAAATTAAAAATGCCAAAGATGATAAAGATGTTTCTTTAGCGAACAAGATATTTTCTGATATTTTAGAAATGTTAGATGAGGAACAAACTGAGTTTGGGGAGTTCTATACCCCCCGTTGGGTAGTGAAGCATATTGTGGATACCAGCTTAGAAAAAGTATTGGAAAATGATGAAATAGAGCTTAGTCAATTAAAACTATTGGATCCTGCGTGTGGGGCAGGTAATTTTTTAGTATATGCTTTTGATAAATTGTTGTTATTATATGATGAAAAATATCCAGAATGGGAAACAGAAAAGAAGATAGTAACTATCTTAGAAAAAAATATTTTTGGTGCTGATGTTCAGAGGGAGCCATTACAGATTACTGCTTTAAATTTGTGGATTAAAGCAAAGAGTATTGCTATTGACTATAAAGTAGATAGATTAAATCTATTTAATGTGAATATACTTATGGCAAATTCTTTATTTCCATGGGAATCAGAGGAAGAGTATCACCAAATATCTATATTTGACACTCCGGAAACAATTGATGCAAAAAGATTTAACTCTGAAGATATTGGTAGATTGATTTCTAGTAGAAATGAAAATAATAGGAATAACGCAATCCGATTTTTTAAAAATAAATTTAATGTAATTGTAATGAATCCTCCATTTGTTGATGCAAGGAAGATGAATGGAGAAACTTTGGAATTATTAAAAGAATATTATCCGAATAATGCGAGAAATCTTTTTAGTGCATTTATAGAAAGAGCAATAGAATTACTTGATAAAAAAGGATATTTGGGATTCATAAGTTCGGACACATTTTTTTCTATTTCTAGTTTTAGCCAGATTAGAGACTTACTTTTAAATAATAAAATTGAACGAGTAGATTTGTTGGGAAATGGAATTTTTGATGGACCTACAGTATCGGCTGCTATTGTATTTATGCAGAAGGTATCAGGAAATCGGAATCAAATAGAGGTTAATGTATATGATAAAGATAAGTTTGATTTGCTTGAAATAATAAAACAAGAGAAATTGAAAAAAATTACAGGCTATCCATTTATTTTTGGTGTGACAGATAGTTTTAGAAAGATTTTTTCAGAGAGAACTATTGGAGATTGCAATTTCTTTGATGTACGAAAAGGTGTAGTAACTGCTGGAAATGATAAGTATTTAAGGTACAAATGGGAGATTCCAGAAGAAAGCATTGGAAAAGAATTTTTATTGTATAACAAAGAACATGATGCTTTTTTGAATGATGTAAAATATGTACTTGATTGGAGAATTGAAACTCAAGGAAAGATTTTATCTAGTTCAAGTGCTCGATGTGCATATTTGATAGATAATTATAATGAGCAAGAAAATAAGTATTGCTTTAAGATGGGTGTAGCTTATAAATTGGTCGGTAATTTTAGGTCATGTGTTCTAAAAGATGATTCAGCATTTGATGTGGGTACACCAGCAGTTTTGATGGAAAATAGCACGTATCAAAAATATATGTTAGCTCTTATGAATTCAAAATTATATATATATTTGGCTCATTTGCTTAATCCAACAGTCAATAATACGCCAGGTGATGTTAGAAGATTGCCAATTGTTTTTCCTAATGCAATTGAGTTAGATAGGATAAACAAGCTGGTTGAAGAAATACTTAGTATTTTGGAATGTGTAAAAACATGGAGTATTGCATCTAATTACTTTGTAGAGTCAGAGGTTGAAGCAGCATTTAAAGAAGGATGTAAGACGTTAGCGGAGGCATATGAATGGTATGAAACTATCATTTGCAATAATAACAATAGATTAATTGAAATTCAAAATAAGTTGAATGATATTATTTTTGCATTATTCGCTTTATCAGAAAAAGATATATCTTTTTTAGAGGCAAATGTAATTGATTTATATTCCAATGTTCAAATTGAGCAACTGAGCGTTCAAAAAATAGCATTGAATTTTTTGAGAAATATCTTTAGAAAAGAGGCATTAGTTCAGAGTAAGCTTTATACAGTTAACGATACAGAGAACTTGCTTGAAAGAAAATTGGAAGAAAATCAATTTGGAGTTGTAGCATATAAATTAAAAGAAGAATTGGAAGAGATATTTGGAAAATCATTAGATGAAGTGATAAGAGGAAATATCAAGGTTGATGGTAAAAAGGCAGCTTTATTTGGAAATGGAATGAAAGATGAAGATGAGCCATATATATCAGCTAAAGTCATTGCCGGAAAAGGAAAGTATAAAGAAGTAATATTGTGGAATGCTAGAAATTTCTTGATTGAATTCAAAGAAGACAAACGTTATGCAATGCAAAACGAGATTAGGCGATTGATAGATGAGATGTACTTACCTAAATTGCAAAGATTGAAAGAAAAAATGCAGTTGGAAACATTATCCGATCCCGAATTAAAGAGTATGAGGAAGAAATTGGAAATTATTGAAGAAAGTGTAAAAACTCTTGAAAATTGGAAGGTAGTTGATTAAGGAGGCTGGTGACAATGAATGTTACTAATATATTAAAACGAATAATTAGGAAGAATAGCACATTGTCACCATCAATCTTGATTGATGAAGAAGGTGTTTTTGAGGATTATATTAAAGATTTAGAAGAAGTTAGACTGTTGAACAATCCATCAAATATCACACTTACAAGACAGCTTATTGATAAAAATGTGCAATGTATTTACTTAAGAAAAGAAATTGAGTTAAGTGGATTGGTAGTGTCAGGAAGGGCCAAAAGATTGGATATTACATCAGAGATGCTATTCAATGAAGTGGAGTCAATAAAGGGAAAAATAAGAGGTGAGCTTCTTCTCTCAGCAGATCAGAAAAAAGTTCTTTTAAGTAATTTCAATAATATATGCAACTCATTATCTTACAAGGATAGTATTGATGATGAATGTGTTAAAAGAGAGGTCCTTTTGAACTTATGCGGGAGAAGGGTTTCATCCAAGGGATTGCTTATCCAGTTTTTAAACGGTGCAATCAAACGAGAGCAATTACTTTCATTAGACTTATTCTCTTTATCTGTAGACTTGTTAAAGAAAGAATTATTGATTTCGGTAACTCCTTATTCTAGTTTTGATTGCTTGTTACCAAAGGTAATGATTACATATTCAAAAAATGAATATGGAGAATATGGTGGAGCTTCGTTTAATGATTTTCTTTTAGATGTATCAGAAACAGATATTGCTTCAATGGCAAGATTTATTATGGATAATGCAGATGAACTCATTAATCCAATAGAAGAATTGAGTGATATTTATAAGAATATTGAACCATCAAAGCTAACATATGCCATTCCTAAATTATTCATTAGATACATAGGTAATCATTTGGACTGTTATGTGGATGAGGATAAACTATGGACTCAGGAGATGAAGAATATAGGTGCTTATGTCTTTGAGTTGAAAAGATTGGAAGAGGCACTTTCAAAAAATATTAATCATCAATATGCTCATAATAATTTGGAATTTATGTTTGGTGAATATAAGGATACATTTGCTGATATAGACTCTCTATATAGAAGGGTAGAAGCATATTATGAAAGGCTTGCATTAGTGCCGGATTTCTACCTGAATGATGGATTGCATGAGTTAATGTTTTCTACAAAGCAAAAATATCATAGTGTTATTTCGAAGATGAATGGTCGTCTATGTGATTACTATAATCAATACATGGCTGACAAAAAATCTGTTTTAAAGCAAAGTGAGTTTATAGATTCTCGCAAATTTAATAGAAGAACTTTATTTATTTTCGCCGATGGATTCAGATATGAAATGGCAAAGGAACTTATTCTACGACTTAATGGATATGAAACCGAAGATGTAAATGTTATAGGAGAATTACCATCTGAAACAGAAATAGGGATGAATAGTTATTTTATCATAGATGAGAAGGTAGAGTTATCGGATAAAAATGCGTTTGTTCTAAAAAAAGATGGGAAGATTGAATTCTATATCTATGAATGGCGAAGAGAAAATCTTGAAAAAAAGTTAGAATGTAAGGTTATTACTTTTGATAAATTTAAGCTGCAAAAGGATTATTGTCAGAGCGTAATATATTTCTTTGATGAAGCTGATATTAATATGCATCATTTTGATAGTGCATTAAAGATGTCAGAGGCAATTAATAATTTAGAGAAGATTATTAGATATACTCTTGGAAGAGAGTATGATGTGGTACTTTTATCAGACCATGGATTTGTTAATATTCAAAAGAAGATTGATGTACAAGACAAGAGCATAACAAGTGAAAAGAAAAAGAGCAGATACTTGATTCTGGATAAAAATGAAAATGCTAATGATATGTTCTATATCGATTCTATTAATGGAGCAAATTATTTAGAGATGGGGAATAAAAAGCTTTGCTTTATCAATTCCTCAAATACTTTGAAAGAAACCGGCAAATATAATCACGGTGGAATATCTTTCCAGGAGAATGTGATCACTAGCTTTATCATTCATGGTGCAAAAGAAGAAGTTGAAAAAGAGCAAAATATTATTTTTGAAATGATAACGGCTTACAATGAGATTACTGGCAAGATAAAAGGTGCAAGTGGATATGTTTGTAATATTATGAGTGGGACAGACCTTGTATTTAATGTATTGATTGAGGTTGAGGAATATCAACTGCATGTTCCGGTTCGCCAATATGAAAATGGTACAGATTTCTTGGTCATGGTTACTAATGGAGATAATACTGAAAAGACCGTTGTTAAAAAAGAGGGTGGACGAGTAATAGATAAGGATTTAGATATATTCTAGGGAGGGTGAAGAATGGAATTACAAGAAAAAATAAAAAGCGTGTTCCCCCACCAAGTAGTAAGAAAGGGAATAAGCAATGGTCTTAAAACCAGTATCAAATTGCCGGTGTATGTTCTGGAATATCTTATTTCACAGTATTCAGACCAGGGACTGTCTGATGAAGAGGTAATTGATAAGGTTAAGAATGTTCTTAATAAGCATTACATCATGCCAGAAGATAAGAATAAGATTAAGGATGCTATCAAGTCAGATGGAAGTATCGTGATTATTGATAAGCTTATGGTGGATGTTGACCTTAATAAGGATATGTATATTGGTTCTTTGAATACAGCTGGTCTTAAGGATATTCTTGTTGATGAAGAATGGGTAAGAAAATACAAGGGTTTGCTTGAAGGGGGTATGTGGGGATTAGTACGCCTTGAGAGAAATGAAGATAGTTCAAAATATCCCGTTATGATAGGCAAATTAAGTCCAATGCAGGTCTCTGCTGATGAAATGGATGATTTTATTGCAAAGCGTGCCGAGTTTACAAGAGATGAGTGGTTGGATCTACTTATCAATAGTATAGGATTAAATCCTGAAAAGTTTGATTTTAGACAAAAATTATTAATTCTACTGAGAGTAATTCCTCATTGTGAAACTAATTATAATCTTATTGAATTGGGACCTCGTGAAACAGGTAAGTCATATACATATAATGAATTATCTCCTTATAGTTTGCTTGTTGCAGGGGGTAAAGCTACAGTTCCAGTATTATTTTATAATCTCACTAAGAAAGAGGTAGGACTTGTAGGAACTTGGGATGTTGTGGCATTTGATGAGGTTGCAAATGTTAAATTTGATGACCCACAGGGGCCAGCAATGTTACAAACATATATGGAATCAGGAAATTTTGCAAGAAATAATATGAGAGTTGAAGGTAAGGCTTCAATGGTATTTGTAGGAAATATTGATAATCCTCTTCAAATATGGGAGCAAGGTGGCAATTTATTTATGACTCTTGCAGATGAACTTCAAACACCGGCTATCATTGATAGATTCCATTATTATTTGCCGGGTTGGGAAATGGCAAAAATGAAGACTGAGAATTATTCATCTGATTATGGGTTTATATCTGATTACTTTTCCAAAATTTTGCATGACTTTAGAAAAAGAGGATATGCAGATATTATGGACCAATATTTTATATTGGATAGTAGTCTGAGTGGCCGTGATACGAAAGCTATAAAGAAAACTATGTCAGGTCTACTTAAATTGTTGCACCCAGATTTGAATGTAACAAAGGAAGAAATTCAGGAGTATCTTGAATTTGCTATGGAAGGAAGAATGAGAGTAAAAGAACAGCTAAAGAGAAGAGGCGGACTGGAATTCTTTGGTGCAAATTTCAGATATGTCGATAAAGAGAGCCAGATGGCAAAGCAAGTATTTCTAAAAGAAATGGTTAATGGTGCAGGCAGTATGATTGCTCCATTGGATATAGGAGAAGTATACACTGTTATTACTAAAGAGGATAGAATGTTCCCTGTAAAAATAGAAACGAATGTTATAACAGGGGGAGGAACATATCAGATTACAGGTAGACCTAGTGCAGAAGCAAAAGAAACAATAAAGAATGTTTATAACTATGTTAAATCAAATTCAGGGAATATGGGGATAGCAAACATTATAGAAGAAAATACATTTGCGACACAGTTGATTGACGAAAATGCTTCAGGAGGAAATACAGAGATTGGTTCGGCGTTTTATTTGAGTATGATTTCTGTTTTTCTTAAGAAACCATTAAAGAGTAAAACTGTGATATTGGGAAGTATGACGGTAAATGGTAACTTGATAAAAACAGCTAATCTTTATGAAAAATTAGAATATATTGTGGAGCAAGGTGCAAAGATAGTATATGTTCCTATTGCTAATCAGCCAGATACAATCACAATGCCAGGAGATATTTGGAGCAAGATATCAATTCTTTTCTATGGTAGTGCAGAAGATCTGATGAGGAAGGTTTTTGAATTGGAATAGGAAAAATATGTAGGAAGTATTAACTATAAAAAGAAATACAGTAAGATTTAAATAATCTAATGACTTTTAGAGAATTTATACGAATGTATGTAATGTATTCGATACGTAAGCAGATACTGTATGTGTTAGTTTATTCACAAATGATGGAGAGGAGGTTCATTCATGATTTTATCGGATAATGAAACTAGAATTGACCGGCTTAACAATATGGCAATTGCTAAAACGATTGTATCAATTTTAAAAGAAAATACGGAATCTGTTTCAATTGGTGTACATGGAGATTGGGGAGCAGGGAAATCAAGTGTACTTGCTATGGTTGAAGATGAATTAAAGAAATTAAGCAATCCTGATCAAAATAATGTGAGTGATATTGATTCTGATTATAGTGTAATTCGGTTCAATAGTTGGCAATACCAAGGATTTGAGGATGCAAAAATAGCACTTATGAGAGCAATAGTGTGTCAGTTGGAAGATACAGCAAAAGTATACTTAGAGCATCATCCAATTGTTCATGGAATTGATGAAATCAAAGATATTGGTAAGAAATTATGGAAGAACCTTGATAAACTCAGTTTAGCTAAAAATGTTGGAAAAGTCGGAGTTTCAATTGCAACAGGAACAGCTCCTTTAGCTATAATGGAAGGCATTATAAGTACTATAAAAAATACTGTAGTAGATCAAGATAAAGTAGAAGAGTTGATAGGAACAATTGGAAATTTGATTGATACTTCTAAAGAAGAAACATCTGGCTATAGAGAGATGGAAGCTTTTAGACAAAATTTCAAACAACTTTTTGAGAAAGCCCATATTCAAAAAATTGTTGTACTTATTGACGATTTGGATCGTTGTTTACCAAAGGTTGCAATTGAAACACTAGAGGCGGTACGAATATTCCTAACATTGGAAAATACAGCATTTATTATAGCTGCTGATGATGCAATGATTCGATATTCAGTTAAAGAATATTTTCCAAGAGTGCATGAAGAAAATAATGAAAAACAGGATACCATTACCAAATTGGATTATAACAATTTTGCTGATAAATATTTGGAAAAACTGATACAGGTGCCATTACATATTCCTAGAATCGGTATTGCAGAGGCTCAGCTTTATATAATGCTATTAATGATAGAATCCGAGCTGGGTGAATCAGAAGAGTTACAAGAATTAGGAGATGTAGTCATTAGTAAACTTCATAAACCATGGGCTTTAGAGCAACTTTCGACAGAAGAAATAAAAGCTGCTTTAAAGGATAAGTATAAAGATGCAATTGAAAATGTTAGGATTGCCAAGAGCATTGATAAAATATTAGCGGAACATACTGGTGGAAATCCAAGGAATATAAAAAGATTTATTAATATGCTTTTATTGAGAACTGAAATTGCAAGAAATAGAGGATTTGACCCTAATGAGCTAAAAATGGCAGTATTAGCCAAGATGATGCTAATAGAACAGTATAATAACGATTTTTACAAGGCTTTGGCAGATGAAATAGATGAAGAAGGTCATTGCAAGGCATTTCAAATCACTTCTGAACAAGAATTGGATGAAGCTAAAACAGAAGTTAATGAAACTGATATGTCAAACAATACAAGTGAAGGAAATGAAAAGAAAACTAAGAGTAAAAAAGAAACAAAGACTGTAACAAAAACAGTTTGTGAAAAAGAAGCTGATTCTATTATTGTGAGAAATGAACAATTCAAATTATTTCTGCAACAAGAAGATATAAAAGCATGGATGCAAATAGAACCATCTTTAGCAGGTATAGATCTTAGACCATATTATTTTGCTTGTACCGAAAGAATAGACTTTTTCTTTAGTAGTCCGGAAGAACGTTTACGAGAACTTGCTTCGGTTGTTCGGGCAGGCTCATTTAATACTCTAAATAAAAAAGAAGAAATAAGTGCACTTAATACTTCAGATGCAAAGCAATTATTAAAAATTGTATCTCAGGATGTTTTTGTAAGAGATTTATCAGAAAGTCAACCACCTAAGAGTATAGAAGGTATTAGATGTTTAGTAGAATATCATTCAGAACTTCAAGAAGATTTGGTGGATTTCTTATTAACATTGCCATTTGATAAATTGGGAATTTGGGCTGTTGGAGGCTGGGATTCTTGTATTCCAAAGACATCTAATGTTAGGGATAAATTGAGATTATTTTTTAAAAATGTGGAAGAGAGTACTACAAATCCGATTATAAAAAGCGCAGCAAAAGAATCGCAGAGGTGATAGTTTATGGGAACATCTACAAGGAATAAAGGGCAATCTGGTCATACACCTTTAGTACCTTCATGGTTAGAGGAAGGTGGAGATGACGGAAGAGAAGGGCAAAATGCTGGTGAAATTAAGGCTATACCACCAGATGGAGATATAAATAGATTTACCGGCCCAAGAGGGACGTTTACTAAATACATATCAGGTGGTGGTCGTGACGGTAGTTCAATGAGAAATAGCGTATCGCAATATGTGAGTCGTTCATTAGGAGGAAGTTCTAGGGCTACAACAAGATTAGGGTCTGCACGAAATAGTACTGCAAGATTATATAATGTATTAAATTCACTGTCTAGAAATGGTGGAATAAATGAAGTTGCGCACCAGTTATCTATTAACAATTTAGAAGGATTGTCAGCATCTAGCTTTTTTACTAAAATTGCCTCATTTGTTTGTCCAGATGGAGGACCTAACGATGAGGGAATGGCAAGATCAGCTTATTTTGATGCTATAGCTGAAGATCAAATGTTATATGAAAAAAAGATTGAAGAACTTACTGCTCAAGATTGTATGTCAATTTTGCAGAAATATATGAGTAAAGTAATTATGGAACATATTAAAAATGATATTGCTAATAAAATAATCATACTTCCAAATGATATTAATGAGATTTCACGTATAGAAGGTTCAGTGGAACAGTTGATTCAACAAAGTGTTGCTGATGCATGTGCAGAAGTACAACAAAATAATTTGCAGATGACAAATACAAAAGCAGAACAAATAACTGATTCCATATATAAGAAAACATATGAAATATTGGAAGGGCAAGGTGAATAAATATGAATAGGTATCATTTAGTTGCTTCGTTCAATAAAGAACAACATGCATTTGAATATCAAATAATACCTGAGATAAGTACAATAAAAGTGCTACTTCCTATGCAGACATCGAATGGAAATTTTCGATATGGTCTTCAAACGATGATAAGCGAACTGCAAAGAGTAAATATTTATCCATCAGAGAGTGGATTTGATGCAATAATTATTGGACTGATGGTATATATTGCAGATATGAAAATATCAAGAAGAAAACAATCACAAGATTCATGGACAAGGGAAATAACGCTTTCTATACCAGTGTATGATAGTAAGTGGATGAATCATAGAAATACAATAGAACGAATGTTGAAATTTTTGACGGGTGATATATGGACATTGGAATTCAGTAAAAGAGAAGAAAGATTTGCAATAAGTGATAAAGAAGAAGAGCGTACAGATAAATATAGAGTTGCGTCATTATTTTCTGGTGGAATGGATAGTCTCATTGCAGCGATTAATTATATGGAACAAGGACAAGCAACTCTTTTAGTGAGTCATGCTGGAGAACCAAGAGTTAGAAAATGGCAGACAGATTTATTACAACTATTAGATGAAAATTATTCCAATGTTCCACATGATAATGCATATCTTTGGACAAGTTTGAGTGATATTGAATTGCCTGAAGCTGATGAAGATAAAAATCAGCGAAGCAGATCATTTTTGTTTATCTCAATTGCAATATTTGCAATGAGTGGAACAAAAGGGTGTAATGATCTGTATATGCCTGAAAATGGATTAATTGCATTGAATGTTCCTCTTGATAGTACGCGTATTGGTTCTCATAGTACGAGAACTACACACCCTTTTTATTTAAAATTATGGAATGAAATAAGTATGAGTGTTTTTGGTTTTTCCATTTCAAATCCATACTGGAATAAAACAAAGGGAGAAATGGCAGCAGAGTGTTTAAATAGAGATAGATTAATGGATGCAATGGGAAAATCATATTCTTGTTCATCTGTAAATAATGCGAATATTCGTGGTGGACATTCACAACATTGTGGTCATTGTTTACCATGTATCATAAGAAGAGCAGCAATGTATCATGCTTTTGGAAAGAACGATCCTTCTGAGTATTTATATTCAGATATTGCGGCAATCGAGAGCAATCGTGATTTGGTTGGTGAACAATTACGTTCTTTTCAGTATGCAATTCAGAAATTAAAACAGAATCCAAATTCAAAGGAAATAATGATTTATAAAACTGGTCCACTTGATTCTGATGAGATGTATTTAAAGGAACTTTCAGAAATGTACTATCGAGGACTGATGGAGGTGGACCAATGGATTCAAGATAATAGGGAGAACTGATATGTTGATTGATACACATTTTCATCTTGATTTGATGGATAATATGCAATTATTAATAAAACAGTCTAAAAATGTAAATGTTGGAATAATGGCTGTTGGAACAACACCGTTGGCTTATAAACAAGAACTACGATTTGTTAATGGCGCTAATGCAATTAAAGTTGGATTGGGGTTGCATCCTCAGTTGGTAAAACAAAGACATCAAGAAATTGATTTGTTTTTAAATTTGCTTAAAGAGGCAAAATTTATCGGAGAAGTTGGACTTGATTTCAATAAAGGGTATGAAGACTCAAAAGAGATGCAACTTATTTGTTTTCATAAGATTGTTAGGCAATGTGCTATAGAGGGGGAAAAAGTACTATCGATTCATAGTGTTAAATCTGCAAAAGCAACTATTGAAGTTTTACAAGAAACAGGAGCATTTAACAATTGTAAATGTATATTTCATTGGTTTACAGGAAGTGTGTCAGAGAGAAAACTGGCCATAGATAATGGTGCATATTTTTCTATTAACCCTAAAATGCTAGAGACAAAAGCAGGGAAAGATGTAATACGTAATATTCCTGCGGATAGAATATTACTGGAGACAGATGCACCTTTTACATTGAAATGTAATTCTATGGAAGATTTATACAATAAGTTAGAAAGAATTGCTAGAGAAATTTGTTATATACGAAATGAGGATGTAATTTCACAAATAGAGGATAATTCCATGAGAATTTTTTAGAATAATGACACAGAGAATGTGGTGGTTGAACTTAAGAGACCTACAGTAGCACTTGGAGAAACACAATTATCACAGGTGAAAAAATATTTACAAGTGATACGTAAGGAAGATCGCTTTAATATGGGAAATGTTAAATGGACATTTTACTTAGTAGGGAACAAATTTAATACAAGTGGGTTTCTTGAAGGTGAATTGGAGAATAATAAAAATTATGGTGAACAACATCTCGTTTATTGGGTTGATAATGGAATGACTAAAATATATGTGCTAAAGTGGAGCGAAATCTTTGATGAATTCTCCAAAAGACATGAGTATTTGCTGGATAAATTAAAACTCGAAGAAGAATTGTGGCTTAAGCAACATGACAATGCTGATAACGTGGTAGATGATGTTGTAGATAATTCAGCAAGGTTGGAAAAACCACTGATTCCTAAGAAATCAAAAAAATTTATTTCATTTAGTAGTTTTGGATAATTCGATGAAAAGGAGGATTTGGGCGATGAGTAGCAAATTAGAATATGATATTAAAGAAAAATATGGTTATGAACTAAATGAAATCAGTAATAAATTAAATCAGCTTGAGGCTGGCAGAGTATATGAAAATGGTGGATCTAAAATGGACGGAAGTCTGGCTACGAATATAAAACAACTTCGTAAAATGATAGGTGAATTGTTATTAAAAATACAGAATGGTAAGGATGGAACAGATGATGAAATAGCAAAGCTGTTTATAAACAAAGATTATTAATGATGGAGACTTAGAGAAGATTATGAACTGGGTAGATGTGTTAGCTGTAGAATTGCTGTATTCCATAACAAATAAGATTTTTAGTCTAAGATATTATTGCAATACAACTGTTTTTATACCAATAATATCTCATTTTAGTTCAAGATTAGTCCAAAATTAGTCCAAGGCGGAAAGGAAGTGATATTTATGGACATAAAGCAGCTAATTGGTGAAACCACAGATTACGACAAAAAGCTTGCACTTGAAGAGAAGAAACCTAAAAGCTGGTGCAAGAGTATTAGTGCATTTGCCAATTGTTTTGGTGGCAAGTTGATATTTGGTGTGTCGAATGATAATGATTTGGTGGGGCTTGTAGATGCTGAAGGTGATGCAGAGAAAATTAGCGAAGCAATAAAAACACATTTGAATCCAATACCGGAGTTTAAGTTGTATTTTGAAAAAGATGGCGAAAAGATTTTTGTTATTGTGGAAGTTATGAAAGGTCAGCAGACACCATACTATTATGAAGGTGATGGACAACTCATTGCATTTATGCGTATAGGAAATGAAAGCGTTCCGGCAACTCCTTCACAGCTAAGAGAATTGGTGCTTCGTGGCAGCGGCGAAAGTTACGATAGTCTGAAATCAAGATATGATTTTGATAATATGTCCTTTACAAAATTAAAATCAGTATATAAACAGAGAACGGGGAGTACATTTGAAGATACAGATTATGAATCTTTTGGACTGATTGATGAAAAAGGAAATCTAACGAATGCTGGAGCACTTCTGGCAGATGAATCACCGGTACGTCATTCCAGATTGTTTTGTACAAGATGGAATGGACTTACTAAAGCCTCAGGAATAATGGATGCGCTTGATGATAAGGAATATACTGGCAGTCTTGTCACATTGTTACAGGCGGGAACTGATTTTGTGAGAAATAATTCTAAGAAAGCATGGCGTAAGGTTGGCGATGGAAGAATTGAAATGCCTGATTATCCGGATAGAGCAGTGCTAGAAGGCGTAGTAAATGCATTGATTCATAGAAACTATATGGAGATAGGTAGTGAAGTTCATATAGATATGTTTGATGACAGAATTGAAATATATTCACCTGGCGGAATGGTAAGTGGGATATCTTTAGAAGGAAAGGATTTGTTAAAAATTCCGTCAAAGAGAAGAAATCCGATATTAGCTGATATATTCAGCCGTTTAAAATATATGGAGCGTAGAGGTAGTGGATTTAAGAAGATATTGGCAGATTATGAGGGACAAGTAGAATTTGATGAAACCAAGATGCCGGTCTTTGAGGCAGATAATGATGATTTTACATTGACTTTATATAATTTGAATTATGGTTCTAATTATGCAACACAGGTGAATGAAAATGTCATAGAAAATGTCATAGAAAATGTCATAGAAAATGTCATAGAAATTTCGGAAGAAAAAATGAAGCAGTTAATGCCAGAGTATTCTAAGAAGAAGCTTACTAAAGCATGTGAGATCCTAAAAATGATTTCCGAAAATCCGAATATTTCTATTGATGAATTAAGAATAGCCTTAGATGTCACAGATAGAACAATTGCTAGATATATATCAGAATTAAAGGATAAAGGTATCATAGAACGAAAAGGTCCAGATAATGGTGGTAAATGGAAAATTAAGTAAGTGAATGACAGTAAATATGGCACTCAATGTGACACCCAAACTTTTATTCAAGAATATTCCGAAGTTAGTCTCAATGAAGTCTCACGAGATTTGAGACTGAGGAGGTTCAAAATCATGGACATAAGCAAAAGGAATTGGAAATTATTTCGAGAAAGATTGAGACCGTTTCAAGTTTTGTGTAAACGTTAAAAACTGATATAAGATTTGTGAATA